>Ga0164243_10016649_pt1 | contig 10064 bp, 8 predicted proteins | sample OricompcompostOP_FD_108781 | JGI IMG/M metagenome (GOLD analysis project Ga0164243, IMG submission 108781) | Organic Plus compost microbial communities from Emeryville, California, USA - Original compost - Organic plus compost (OP) | ecosystem: Engineered > Solid waste > Mixed feedstock >... | reverse complement strand
GCACGCTTGAAATCAAGCAATACATGATATCAAACCTGGTGCCGTAAGACCTTGTTTGTATCGGAATCCCCGATGTACCCGTTTCTTACTGACGCTCTGGTATCATGTGGCCACTATCTAAAATTTTTTACGCTGCATGAAACTTTCACAGTTCCGTTTCGATCTGCCGCTGAATCTTATCGCCCAACACCCTGCCAAAAAACGTGAAGACGCCCGTATGATGGTCGTTCATCGCCACACCGGGCAAATCGAAAACAAACATTTCAGGGACATTATTGATTATTTTGACGACAAGGATGTTTTTGTTGTCAACAACACCAAAGTGTTTCCCGCACGCATGTACGGCCGGAAAGAAAAGACTGGCGCCAAGATTGAAGTATTCCTGCTGCGGGAACTGAACAAGCCCAACCGGCTCTGGGATGTGATTGTAGATCCCGCCCGCAAAATCCGTGTCGGCAATAAATTATACTTTGGTGAAAATGATGAGCTGGTAGCAGAAGTAATAGATAATACCACTTCCCGCGGCCGCACCATCCGTTTTCTGTGGGATGGCACCGACGAAGAGTTTCGCCAGATGCTGGAATTTCTCGGTGAGACGCCGCTTCCCAAATACATCAAACGCAAACCCGAGCAGGAAGATAAAGAGCGCTACCAGACGGTATATGCCAAGCATGAAGGCGCCGTGGCTGCTCCCACTGCCGGTCTGCACTTCAGTATTGAACTGATCAAGCGGCTTGAAATAAAAGGTATCCGTTTTGCGGAAATCACACTCCACACCGGGCTGGGCACTTTCCGCCCCATTGAGGTGGAAGACCTGAGCAAACACAAAATGGATGCAGAATACTACCGCATTGACGAAACAGCCTGCAAGATTGTGAACAAGGCCATCCAGGGCCGCCACCGCATCTGCTCGGTAGGTACTACTACTATGCGGGCTATTGAATCGTCATATACCGCGGAGAAATTGCTGAAACCATCCGAAGGCTGGACAAATATCTTTATCCATCCTCCTTACCAATTCAATATTGCGGATGCGCTGGTAACCAATTTCCATTTGCCCAAAACCAGCCTGCTGATCATGGTATGCGCCTTTGCCGGCTATGAACTGGCCATGGAAGCTTATCGCAAGGCCATCAAGGATAAGTACCGCTTCTTCAGCTATGGCGACGCCATGCTGGTGATATAAAGGCAACGCCAACTTTCAAAACCAAATGATACTTCATCCTAAAGAACAAGGAAGGAAGCATGCGGAAGGTTCCCAACAGCAATACAATACGGGTGCTTGAAACTATCCGCCAGGGACAGATTGGCGGTGGAGAAAGTCACCTGCTTGACCTGGTGGAGAATCTTGACCAAAGCCTGTTTGAACCGGTGGTGCTGTCGTTTACCGATGGTCCCATGGTGGACCGGCTGCAACAGATGGGCATCGCCACACATGTTATCCCTACTACCCGGCCTTTTGATGTTACGCGCTGGAAAGCCGTAAAGCAGTTCATTGCCGCACAAAATGTGCAACTGGTACATGCCCATGGCACCCGCGCCCATTCCAATGTGTCGTGGGCAGCACGCAAACTGCACCTGCCCGTGGTGTACACCGTGCATGGGTGGTCTTTCCACGACAACCAGCCTTTTCCGCTGAAGCAACTGCGCATACTGGGCGAAAAATACCTTACGCGCCGCGCTACGGTGAACATTTCAGTTAGCCAGTCGGTGCATGAAACCGGGCAACACCATTTTGCCGGCTACCAGAGTGTGATCATTCCCAATGGTATCAATCAGCAAAAATTCAACCCGGACCGCGCATTGAAAGACATCCGCGCGGAATTGAACATTCCCCGCGCATCGCTGCTGGCGCTTTTCCTGGCACGGTTCACCGAACAGAAGCAACCGCTTACCATGATCCGCGCTTTTGAGGCCGCAGCGGCGCAACATCCCGGTTTGTGTTTGCTGATGGTAGGCGATGGCGAACTGAAAAAAGAAGCCGATGCACTGGTGGCTGCTTCGCCTTACCGGGACCGGATATTCATGCAATCGTTCCGGCAGGATGTGCCCGATATCCTGGCCGCAGCAGACCTGTACGTGCTGCCTTCCTTATGGGAAGGTTTGCCGCTGGGATTGCTGGAAGCCATGGCCATGGGAAAAGCGGTTATTGCTTCCCGTGCAGACGGCACCCGCGAAGTGATCCGGCACGAAAACAATGGTTTGCTGGTAGCTGTAGAACAGCTGCAGGAGCAGGTTACCGCCGCCCTGCTGCAACTGGCCCATGACGCCCCGCTACGCGCCCGCCTGGGGCAGGAAGCACGCGCCACCATCAGCAATACCTACAGCGCAGCAAATATGACGCGACAGGTAGAAGCAATTTACAAGCGGCTGGTGAAGCAATAATGGCGCAAAAGGCCAGCTTATCTCCCAAACAGGAACACATACGTTCTGCTTCCATAGTACACAAACGCACGGAATTTATTGGTGGCGGTAAATCGCATGTCGTCGAAATATTCAGACAGCACATCCTGCGTCTGGAAGTTCACGGCCGTAATGGAAAGGGTATGTACATCGTTTCCGTCGGCGCCATTGCGTTGTTTCCGGATCTTCCAGCTGCCTTCATACTCATTACCGGCATCATCAGTGTATGTGAGACGGCCTGCAGGCAGGAAATTGAATCGCCCGCCCGTGAAGGGAGGCGTATAACGGCTGCCAATACCATGGCTCCGCACATCGTACAAATGCCAGGTGCCACCTTCTATCCGGTCGGCATAGGGTTTCCAGAAATCTTTACTGCAACCCGTTAACAAAAAGTATAATAGAACAACAGGCAAAATATAGGTGTAATGTTTCTTCATATTGCATAATTTTAGTTATTTGCCGGAGCGCCTTGCCTGTTAAACCATATCCCCGCTTGCTGATGGCAACAATCCGGGCCATGGCAAGACCATTCAAAACTAACAGACACGATGTAGTACACATAGGGGAGCGGATTGTATTTAACCAAATTTTCTGCTAATAGTTGCTATGGCGGTAATGCCCGGGCGTAGCGGAAGGAGAGGCCTGTATTGCCGATGTTGCAACTGATATGTATACACTAAAAACATGTATTCATGCCACTCCAGGTAAAACCCCTTTTTCTGGCATGCATTGCAACAGCCGGTAGCTGGCTGTCAGGCAACGCACAAACGGTGATTCCGTTGTACAATGATTCTATCCCCAACTCCAGACCTGTTGAAGATGCAGAGACTGCTGTTACTGACCAGCAGGGCCATACGCGCATCAGTAATGTAAGCCGCCCGACACTGACGGTATATCTTCCTTCGAAAGAAAAAGCAACAGGCGCCGCCATAGTGATTTGTCCGGGCGGAGGATATCGCTTTCTCTCCATGACCAAGGAAGGCGCGGAAGTAGCCCGACAATTTACAGAGATGGGCGTTGCGGCCTTTGTATTGAAATACCGACTGCCCGATGACGCCACCATGATCAACAAGTCCACCGGCCCCATCATGGACGCGCAGCGCGCCATTCAGCTGGTGCGGGAAAGAGCGAAAGAATTTGGTATTGATAAAAACCGTGTAGGCATTATTGGATTTTCTGCAGGCGGACATCTTGCCTCCACCGCCGGCACGCATTTTAACCAGCATTATATTCCGGCCAAAAAGAAGAACAGCCTGCGTCCTGATTTCATGATACTGATCTACCCGGTGATCAGTTTTGCAGACAGCATCTGCCACCTGGGCTCACGCAATAATCTCATTGGAGAAAATCCCTCCGAAGAAAGCAAACGCGCTTTCAGCAATGAACTGCGCGTGACCAGAAAAACGCCGCCAACTTATCTTGTGCATGCGGAAGATGACAAAGTGGTGAAAGTGCAAAACATGTTGCTGTTTGCCGCCGCCTTGCAGGAACACAAAGTGCCCTTCGATTTTTATTTATATGAAAAAGGCGGTCACGGTTTCGGACTGCATAACAACACCAGCGATGTGCGATGGATAGACCAGGTGCAGCTCTGGCTGGACCGCAACGGATGGCTGGATAAGAAGTAACTGTTTACTGCTTACTGTTCACTACTGACCGTATGCGCCAGTATAGATTGCAGTATGGAACACAGGTCTGTGAATTTTGCCGGCTTGGTGATAAACCGCTCAGCGCCGGCTTCATTGGCTTTGGCCCTGTCGCGGGGATTGGAACTGGTGGTAAATACAATCACGGGGATATGCCGCAACAAATCGGCTTTCTTCACCTCCTTTAGAAACTGGAGGCCGTTCATACGAGGCATATTCAGGTCAACAAAAATATAGTCAGGCAAGCGGTCGCCGTTAAGAAGTTCATTCAACGCATCATGACCATTGTTGGCAGTAACGAGGGTATGCGAATCATTAACATTGGCCAGGGCAGATTTGAATATCTCCTGGTCATCAGCGTCATCATCCACCAGAAATAAAAGTTGTGGTCGAAGCATCTTGATAATTTACAGCCGTCACGCAGCAATAACAAGGTAATCAATTTATTTTATATACGCGTTACGAACATGCATACGATCTGCAATCAACTAAAACGCCTGCGAACTGATCTGCAGCTTTAATTGCCTTTATTCACTTTATAAACATTTTCATTCACGCCTGTTTGCCTTATTCGCGTCCGCATGCACGTTCATTCGCGTTAAAATTTTCCCTATCTTGGAAACCCTAAGCTTTACCTATATGCCTGTACAACGCAGTATTTCCTGGTTTTGCTGCATTATCTTTCTGTTTTCATCCTGTTCTCCTGTTATGACATCACAAGAAGTTATTGAACAGATCAATAAAGAGTTCGCCACGCAAGCCGGCACTTTTGCTGTAGCGTTTAAAGATCTGTCAACCGGCGAAACGATACTGATCAACGAAAAGGAAACCTTCCACGCCGCCAGTACCATGAAAACACCTGTAATGATTGAAGTGTACAAACAGGCAGCCGAAGGAAAATTCAGTTTTGATGATTCCATCACCATAAAGAACCGGTTCAAAAGCATTGTTGACAGCAGCGAATTTCAATTGTACCCCATAGACGACAGCGACAAGGAACTGTACAAGGAAATAGGTAATAAAAGAACATTGCGAGAACTGGTATACGACATGATCATTGTGAGCAGCAACCTGGCCACCAATATGATCATTGAGCTGGTAGATGCAAAGAATGTTACGCAAACCATGCGTTCAATGGGCGCACAGGATATACAGGTGCTGCGAGGTGTGGAAGACAGCAAGGCATATCAGCAAGGGCTCAGCAACACCACTACGGCCTACGACCTGATGCTTATCTTCAGCAAGATAGCCTCCGGGGAAGCTGTAAGCGAAGCAGCATCTAACGACATGATCACCACACTGCTTGATCAGCGCTTCAACAGTATCATACCAGCCCATCTTCCGGCCGGGGTAAAGGTGGCGCACAAGACCGGCGAAATAACCGGTGTACGGCACGACTCCGGCATTGTATTGCTGCCCGATGGAAGAAAATATGTGTTGGTGCTGCTTTCCAAAAATCTGAATAACGTAGACGCCGCCACCAAAGCCATGGCCAATGTTTCCGAGATCCTGTACAAATACGTGACAGGTAAATAGCACGCTCCTCTCCTTCCGATGCAGGTATAAGTTTTGTTGCTCCCCATTAAACTTAGGTGTGGTGCACACACCGTGCTGCTATTGCTTTGCCTGTGCTGTGGCAAAAGTTTCACAGTAGTGTATGAACATGCTAAACTACTTCCCATGAATACAAGCGAGTTTATTGTAGAGCGGTTACTGGAGTGGAATATCCGGCGCATTTTCGGTTATCCCGGCGATGGCATCAATGGGTTGCTGGGCGCGTTGAACAAAGCACGTGACGCCATAGCATTCATCCAGGTACGGCACGAAGAAAGCGCTGCCTTTATGGCCTGTGGCCATGCAAAATTTACCGGAGAAGTGGGCGTGTGTCTCGCCACTTCAGGACCCGGGGCCATACACCTGCTGAATGGTTTGTATGATGCACGGCTGGATCATCAGCCCGTAGTGGCCATTGTAGGACAACAGGCGCGGATGTCTATGGGAGGCGATTACCAGCAGGAAGTAGACCTGCTGACGCTGTTCAAAGATGTGGCGCATGAATATGTGCAGGTAATTATGGACCCTGCACAGGCGCGCTCCGTAATTGACCGCGCCTTTCGAATAGCAAAAGACAGGCGCACCGTAACCTGCGTGATCATTCCCAATGACGTGCAGGACCTTGATGCCGTGGAAGAACCACCCCATAAGCACGGCGCGGTTCATACCGGTACCGGACATGCGGAAAAAATTATTCTGCCTTCGCGTGAAAGCCTGGAGCAGGCAGCGCAGTTGCTGAATGAGGGAGAGAAAGTCGCCATCCTGATCGGCGCCGGCGCCATGCATGCTGCGGAAGAGGTGAAGCAGGTGGCAGACATACTGGGAGCCGGCGTAGCAAAGGCGCTGTTAGGAAAAGCCGCATTGCCGGACGATCTTCCCTATGTGACCGGTTCCATAGGCCTGCTGGGCACCAAGGCCAGCTGGGAGCTGATGACCGAATGCGATACGCTGCTCATGATCGGCAGCAGTTTTCCTTACGCAGAATTTCTGCCACAGGAAGGAAAGGTGCGGGCTGTGCAGATTGATATTGACGGACGCATGCTGAGCCTTCGCTATCCCATGGATGTAAACCTTGCGGGCGACAGCAAAGCCACCCTGCAGGCATTGATTCCCTTACTGCGCCGCAAAGAAGACAGAAGCTGGCGAATGAAAATAGAAAATGATGTACAGGAATGGTGGAAGGTGGTGAAGGCCCGCGCCATGATTGATGCTGATCCGCTCAATCCCCAACGCGTGGTATGGGAACTCTCGAAGCGCCTGCCCGACCAATGCATCCTCACCGCCGACAGCGGAACGGCTGCCGCCTGGTTTGCCCGCAACCTGGTGATCCGCGAAGGAATGAAGGCATCCCTGTCTGGCAACCTGGCCAGCATGTGCCCCGGAGTGCCGTACGCTATTGCCGCCAAATTTGCCTATCCTGACAGGGTGCCGATCGCCATTGTAGGCGATGGCGCCATGCAGATGCTGGGCATCAATGAACTCATCACCATAGCCAAATACTGGAAGCAATGGAGCGACCCGCGACTGATCATCCTCGTACTGAACAACCGCGATCTCAATATGGTTACCTGGGAACAGCGCGTGATGGCCGGCGACCCGAAGTTCTCCGCTTCACAGGACATACCGGATTTCCCCTATGCGGCCTATGCTGAACTGATAGGATTGAAGGGCATTCGTGTAGAACATCCGGACGAAGTGGGACGCGCGTGGGATACGGTGTTGCAGGCAGACCGACCCGCCGTGCTGGAAGCTGTGGTGGATGCCAACGTACCGATGCTCCCGCCCCATATCACTTTTGAACAGATGGTCAACTTCACCAAAGCCATTATCAAAGGCGATCCTGATTCCAAAGGAGTGATCCGGCAAACATGGAAGGACGCATTGCAGGAGATGAAGTAAGCAAACGTGCAGGCATAAGTTTTGTGCCGGTTATATATAATGATTGATCAATGGGATAACAAAAAGGCCGGTCACCACGAAACAGAACATGTGTGGAATGGAATGGGACGGTGGCCGGTCTTTCTATGTAAAAAAAATCGCAGTTGTTAAGACTGCGATAACCTGACGGCGCTGCTTACACATAATAAGGTATACAGCATATTTGTTACAGAGAGCCGGTTGCCCGCTCCCCGGTAGTTTCATTCAGTCACATCTCCCCGCTTTTTACATCTTCAAGGCAAATATACAGGCATTGCCAATGCAACGGTTATCCGCCACCGCGTAAATTACTGCGATATTAATCACCGTTATCTGGCCGGTAAACACGGGAAAGGAGGAAATTATCCGTAAGCCTTGCTGAAAAACGGGCAGCCCCGAAGAATCGGGGCTGCGTGTCACATGAGAAAAATTCTATTACCGCAACTGTAATTCAGTCCGGGGTGCGTTGCAGTAGATAGGCTTATACTTGAAAATCCCCGGAATATTTTGGCTTATTGGTATGCATCATTCTGCGAAATATTGGGGTTGGCATCCCTTTCTGTCTGGGGAATGGGCTGAATCCTTTTCCCGTTGGTGGTGGGAATCAGCTGGGCGCCGGCAGGATATTGCGGCCCGCGTACAATGTCGCGGTTGAGCCGTAGCAGGTCCTGTAAACGCCCCCCTTCAAAGGCCAGTTCCTTCCTTCTTTCGTTGATAATATCTTCCAGCAGGGCCGCTCCGGTTGAACTATAGCCGGCAAAGGATGGGTCTCTCGTCTCTGCCACCATGTTCAGGTAGAGGCGGGCATTGTCTTCATCATCCATGCGGTAATACGCCTCAGCCAGTATCAGCACCACTTCTGCAAAACGCAGCATTTTGATATCGTCCTTGTCGGGATTGGAGCCATTCTGATATTTATTCACAATCCATACCGGCAATGAGTTTCTTACACCAGCAATGATGAGGCTCCTGCGCACGTCGGTAGCGCTGTACAGGTTGTACAGGTTATCGGTAGCCAGCAGATCGCCATATCCATCCTGATCGTACATGTAGGCCAGCGCCGTGGTGCCATTGTGGTTGGAGGCATCCAGCGTAAGTTCAAACATGGTCTCCACTTTGGAAGTGCCGGGCGCCGGGTTTTTCCAGTATGCCCCGAAATCCGCAGCCGGCACCAGGGTAAACCCGCTGTTATCTACCACATCCTGTGCAGCATCCATGGCATCTTCCCAGTTGCCCATATAGAGATGCACTTTGGCCTCCAGTGCACGGGCAACGTATTTGGTGATGTAGGCGGAACTATTGTCCGTAACAGTCATCAAACCGAAAGCGTCCGTAAGGTCAGTGAGAATCTGGTTATACACAGCAGACACTGCATCCCTGGAAGGTTTTGCATTCTGATCGAAACTGGTGATGATAGGTATGCCTTCGGCATTGGGATTAACGCTGTACGGAGTGGCGAATAATTGCACCAGGTCAAAGTGGGCAAGTGCACGCACTGTTAATGCCTCTCCGCGCAACTGATCACTTTCCTCTGAAGAAGGAATGTCTGCATTGATCACCACGTTGGCATTTTTAATGATGTTGTACAACCCCGTCCATATTTCATCCGGTTCAGAAGAAGAAACCGTAGTGGCATAGCTGCTTTGCACGAGGTAACGCCCCGAATTGAGGTTGCTGATGTACACGTTATCGGCCATCAGATCGCCAAATACAGGTATGTGCCTGCCATACACGGTGGAGGGTTGCATAGATTGATATACGCCATTCATGGCTGCTGCCATTTCCTCCACCGTTTTGATGGCGTCATCAACCGGCAATGCGGTGTAAGGCTTCTGATCGAGGAAACTCTTACTGCACCCCGTCATCAACAGAAGCGTAAATAAAGAAACTATATAGATGAATCGCATAGTTGTTCGGTTTTAAGATTATAGTTCAACAGTCAATCCAAACGTCACGGTTTTGTTAATGGGAATTGTCAGGTTGCTGGTGCTGGTGATACCATTTTCCGGATCAATGGTCAACCGGTTGTCGAATGTTTTCGTCAGCAGGTTGAACCCGCGTACATAGAAGGTGGTCACACCAAGGCCTGCCTTTTGCAACACTTTCCGGGGGAGGCTATACGACAGCGTTATATTGCGCAACCGGATAAAATCTCCTTTGTATAACAGCCTGGTGGAAAAACTGCTGCTGAAATTCTGCAGGCCAAATTCATACCGTGGCACATCTGTAATCTGACCCGGCTTTTGCCATCTTTCAAGATTACGTCTGTATTTGTTGGAAGTGGGGTTGAATCCATCGTATGCGTAGTTGCCCCAGCCGTCTCTCACATAATTTCCCATACTGAAGTAAATCTGGAGATCAAGTGCAAAACCACGATAGCGGAGCACATTGTTGAAAGAGCCAAAGTATCTGGGCGTGGCTGATCCGTAGATTACGCGCTGGGCTGAACCATAATCATTGGTGGTAGTTGATTTGGTTTCGTCAACATACCACAAGGGATCCCCGTTGTCGGGATCAACGCCTGCCCATTGGCGTGCATACCAG
>Ga0164243_10016648_pt1 | contig 10064 bp, 10 predicted proteins | sample OricompcompostOP_FD_108781 | JGI IMG/M metagenome (GOLD analysis project Ga0164243, IMG submission 108781) | Organic Plus compost microbial communities from Emeryville, California, USA - Original compost - Organic plus compost (OP) | ecosystem: Engineered > Solid waste > Mixed feedstock >... | reverse complement strand
GCTACTGCTGTTTAAGAGAATGATCATGGCGAATTCAAAAAAGCGTTTCTTTACACATGAAACACTGGAAAAAAACGTCGGACTGCTGATTATCTTTTCGATTCTGGTTGTTTCATTTGCCGGTCTGGTGCAGATCGTGCCGCTGTTTTTCCAGCATTACACAACCAAGGTGGCGCCCGGGGTTCAGCCGCTGCAGGCGTTGCAGCTGATCGGCCGCGACGTCTACATCAAGGAAGGCTGTGTGGGCTGTCACTCACAGCAGATTCGGACGCTGCAATCCGAGGTGTCTCGTTACGGCCCATACTCTGTCGCCGGCGAGTTTGTTTATGATCACCCGTTTCTGTGGGGCTCAAAAAGGACCGGCCCGGATCTGGCCCGTGTTGGCGGACGTTACTCCGATGAATGGCATCGCGTCCACCTGCGCAATCCGCGCGATCTGGTCAAGGAATCCAATATGCCTGGTTATTACTGGCTGCAGCATAAAGATGTGTCCGAGGAAAACATCCAGGCGCGCATGAAGACGCTGCGTACGCTGGGCGTGCCCTACACCGACAAGCAGATCGAAAATGCGCCTGCCGCCCTGAAGGGTAAAACCGAAGAAGACGCCGTTGTTGCCTATCTGCAAAGTCTGGGTGTGGGCTATATGTCCGCATTTCGCGAGCAGCAGAGCAGCGCCGCATCGAACTAGGTGACGTACGGGGACAGGTGAAACTATGGACATCCTTGTAGGGATCATGACCGTTGTATCTATCGTGACGTTTTTCGGCATTGTTGCCTGGGCCTGGTCCCGACAACGAGTCAGAGACAACGAAGAGGCTGCGCGGCTTCCGTTTGCCGTCCCCGACGAAGAAACGACAACTCGTGGTAAAGGGTAAATAAAATGAGTGATTTTTTCAGCAATACGTGGAGTTACTTTATCGCCACTGTGTCCCTGGTCGGGGTGGCTTGGTGTGTCTGGCTGTTGTTCTCGCAGCGCCGCTGGCTCAAGCAGAGTCCCGAGCAGGTGCAGGACACCGGCCATGTCTGGGACGGGGATCTGACCGAACTCAATAATCCGGTTCCGCGCTGGTGGACAGTCATGTACCTGGGCCTCTGCGTCATCGCCCTGGGTATTATGGTCCTGTATCCGGCACTGGGTTCCTATCCCGGTCTGCTTGAATTTACCTCGGCCAAACAGGTGGTGGCCGAGCGTGAACAGCAGACCGCCGAGATGAAACCGCTGTTTGACCAGTTTGCGTCCATCCCGGTCGAGGATCTGGCCAGAAATCAGGAAGCCCATGCGATCGGCAAAAGGCTGTTCCTGAACAACTGTGCCCAGTGCCACGGTTCGGATGCCAAGGGTTCGCCCAACTTCCCCAATCTGACGGACAGTGACTGGCTTTATGGTGGCACGCCCGAGGTGATTATCAAAACCATTACTGAAGGTCGCCATGGTGTCATGGCGCCGCTGGGGGCTGCGATTACACCGAGCGAGGCCAACGAAATTGCTCACTACGTGCGCTCCCTGTCCGGTCTGACCAGCGATCCGACGCTGCTGGCAGCGGGCCAGGCCGGATTCAAAAAGGTCTGCTTTGCCTGTCACGGCATGGATGGCAAGGGAAACCAGGCGCTCGGTGCGCCGAATCTGACCGACTCGGTCTGGCTGGGCGGCAGCTCCAGGGAGACGATTGTGAACACCATTCTGCATGGCCGCCAGGGTGTTATGCCCGCCCAGAAGCACTTCCTGACCGAAGATCAGATCCGCATGCTTGCCGCCTATGTATGGGGCTTGTCCAATAAGTAGTTTTGTAGAGAACTATTATTATGTCTGATAACCAATCAGAAAAACCGGCCGGTCAGGATGGGGTCCCTGACTGGCGACCGCCAAGGCTTCAGCCAGCCAGCGCTGTCTCTGCCGACGATAGCAATACGCAGGTAGAGGAAATACGCGCGAAAATCTACCCGCGCTCGGTCACTGGCGTGTTCGCCAAATGGCGGGTTATTCTGGTGCTGGCCACTCAGCTGAATTTTTACGGACTGCCGTGGTTGCAATGGAATGGCAGACAGGCGGTACTGTTTGATCTGACCGAGCGCAAATTCTATATTTTCGGTATCGTGTTCTGGCCCCAGGATGTGTTCTATCTTGCCATCATTCTGATCATTTCGGCCTACGGTCTCTTTCTGTTTACCGCATTGGCCGGCCGGCTCTTCTGTGGGTACGCCTGTCCGCAGACGGTATATACCGAAATTTTCATGTGGATTGAACGCAAGGTAGAAGGGGATCGCGTCGCGCGCATTCGTCTGGACGAGTCGCCCATGAGTTTGCGCAAATTGCGCATCAAGGGAACCAAGCATCTGTTATGGATCATGATAGCCTGGTGGACGGGCTCGACGTTCATTGGCTATTTTTCCCCGATACGGGAATTGGGCTCAGAACTGATTCATCTGCAACTGAGCTTCTGGCAATGGTTCTGGATGATTTTCTATTCTTTTGCGACCTGGGGCAACGCCGGTTTCCTGCGTGAATCGGTTTGTAAATACATGTGCCCCTACGCGCGCTTTCAAAGCGTCATGGTCGACAAGGACACTTTCGTGGTCACGTATGACAAGATTCGCGGGGACCCGCGTGGTCGGCGATCCAAAAAAATCGTACCCAGCCAGGCCGGGCTGGGCGATTGCGTGGACTGTACCATCTGTGTGCAGGTCTGTCCGACCGGTATCGACATTCGTGACGGCCTGCAGTATATGTGTATTGGCTGTGGCGCCTGTATTGATGCCTGTGATCAGGTCATGGATAAAATGAACTACCCGCGCGGTCTGATTCGGTATACATCAGAAAGCGGCATGCTGGATGGCCTGAATAACAAACAGGCCCGCCAGCGCCTGTTCAAGCCCCGGGTATTTGTTTACTTTGCGCTGTTAAGCGTGTTCATCATTGGCCTGATTGTGTCGCTGTCCATGCGCACCCCATTGCGGGTGGATATTGTGCGGGATCGTGGTGCGCTGGGGCGTGAAATCCCCGGCGGCATGATCGAAAACGTGTATCGCATCCAGTTGATCAATATGTCCGAGAACGACCAGACGTTCGCGCTCAGGGCTCGCATCAACGATATCGCACAGGTCAATGTACTGGCCGGAGAAGAGAATGCGAGGCAGATCAAGGTACCAGCCTTTTCGAGCCAGTGGTTTCCCATGGTGATCCGCGTGGCGGCAGAAGGGGCGGCGACGGGATTACATCCGCTGACGCTGAGGATTGAAAACACGGATCAGAAAGCGGGTGCCTTATCGGCAGAGCAGGACACCACCTTTTATGTCCCCAACTGACAAGGAGCGAATATGCAAGTGCAGGAAAGAGATAGCGGACCCTGGTACAAGGAGCCCTGGCCCTGGCTGCTGATGGCGGGCCCCTTTGCTGCCATTATTGGTTGTGTCATCACTATCGTTCTGGCGTTTCAAAACAATCCCGACCGTGATATGCGACTGGACGCGCGCAAGCAGGGGCTGGTCGTGACTCGCGAGGGTACGTTCCCCGCCGCGCCAGCACCTGCGGCCGGCACAACGAAATCACAGGAATAATAATGCGTATCTTGATGTGGATACTTTGGCCATCGTTTCTTGCGGCAGGGATTGCCAGCGGTGTCGTGTTTGCGCTGATCGACCCCAGGGATATTCCTTTATTCGGCTATATCCGGGTTTCCAGTGAACTGGCCTATGCTGCGGGGTTTTTCCTGTTCTGGCTGATGGCCGCTTTTTCAAGCACTCTGAGTTTTTTCATGGCCAACAGTGGTAATCAGATGTCGCTTTTTTCAAAGCGCAGCGATGCAGAAGATTGACGTGCGCCCTTTAATAGCTCCAACGTCGCGCGCGCTTTTCCTGGATCGGATGAGCTTGACTGAATCAGGCCGGATTTGGCGGGAGCGGGCTGGACTTTAAACGCAACTGTTGGACAATGACCCTAGTTACAGGCCGTCAGTTTCGGCAATTCGACCCGGTGCACCGGGTCATTCTGAATCAGGGTCTGCAGACCGTTAAAATCAAGAATCTGGACTTCGCGCTGGTGAATGCGGATCAGGCCCTCTTTGGCAAATCGCGACAGCAGGCGACTGACCGTCTCAAGCGTCAGGCCCAGATAATTGCCAATCTCCTCGCGGCTCATTCTGAGCACATATTCGCTTCCAGAATAACCAAGGCAGGTAAAGCGTTGCGACAGATTGATCAGGAACGCGGCGAGCCGCTGTTCGGAGCGCATGGCGCCCAGCGAAAGCACCATATTGTGTGAACGCGATATTTCCTGGCTCATCAGCCGCGTAACCCGGTAGGCCAGGGCAGGAATTTCCTTGGATAAATAATTCAGATCGCTCATGCGAATGACACACACTTCGGTGTCTTCCATGGCGATCGCGTTTGAAATATGGGTATTTTCGGCCAGGGCATCCAGTCCGATGATTTCCCCGGCAAAGGCAAAGCCGGTTATCTGCATATGGCCGGATTCGTTTTCCAGCTGCAATTTCATGGATCCGGAGCGGATGCTGTAGAGCGCAGTCAGGCGGTCTCCGGCCTTGAAAAAGAGGGTGCCCTTGGGAATACGGACGCGCTCCTTGACCAGATCATTCAATCTTGCTGTATCCTGCACGTTCAGCCCTTGCGGCACGCAAATATGCCCGAGCACGCATGTGTTGCAGCGAACAGAATCCTTGTCGAGTAGCTGATGCTTAATCATCTTATGGACCGTGACCTTATAACACTCAAAAATGCCAAATGGCGGTTAATGGCTCAATGAACGCTCCGACTGGAGAATCGGAATACGGGCTCGAAGTGACACGATAATGACTTGAACTGCGAGACAGGCCTATATTGTAGATTGAGCAGGCATGACCGGCATATTTTCCCAATTTTTTTACATACATCTCTCTTGCAAATTATACCATAGTCAGCCAGCCGTCAGCCTTTGGGCTACGCGTCATGCGGGCCTGGTAAGCAGGCATGGCAGGCAGGTGCAGCAGGGTGCTCGCCACACGTGTGTGTTGCCATCGAGCCGGTGGCTGGCATAGTCGTTCTGCAGGTTCAGACAGCGGGCTAAGTGGACCGGTCAGACGGCCAGATAAGCGGATCGGGCCTGCTCGTCTTTGCTCAGTGCCGCCATGCTGCCTTCGTATTTGATCTGGCCTTTTTCAAGCACGTACACCCGGTCGCAGACGCGTCGGGCAAAATCCATGTTCTGTTCCGACAGCAGAATGCTGACCCCCTGTGCCTTGAGGGCAAGAACCATGTCCGCCATCTGTTCGACGACAATGGGGGCAACGCCTTCCGAGGGCTCATCCAGAAGCAGCAGATACGGGTTGCCCATCAGTGTGCGGGCTACGGCCAGCATTTGCTGCTCGCCGCCGCTCATTTGTCCGCCGCGCCGGGTTTGCATGTTCGCCAGATTGGGGAACAGGTCAAACACCGATTCAGGCGTCCAGTGCGCCAGAGGCTGGCCGTCCGGCCAAAGGCGTGGTGGCTGCCTGCCGGTGTCCAGGTTCTCCATCACACTGAGATCGGAAAAAATGCGGCGCTCTTCGGGCACGAAGCCCACGCCCACCCGGGCGATCTGATAGGGCTTCCAAGTGGATATGTCCTGGTTCATGAAGCGGATGCTGCCGCGACGCGAGACGAGGCCCATCAGGCTTTCGATGGTCGTGGATTTACCGGCGCCGTTGCGACCCATCAGCGCCACCACTTCGCCTTTGTTGACGGTCAGGCTGAGCCCGAACAGAATTTGCGCGGCGCCATACCAGGCATCCAGTGCGTCCACCTGTAGAAGAACGGGTGTCGAATCGTCGGCAGAGGTTGGCGTGGTTGTGTTCATTTTGTACCAAAATACACTTGTTGCACTTGCGGGTCCTGGCGAATGTCTTGCGGTGTGCCTTGGGCAATCAATTGGCCGCGTGCCAGCACCAGGATCCGGTCGGCAAAGCCGAACACCACATCCATGCTGTGCTCCGTAAACAGCACGCCGGTATTGCGCGCCCGGGCAATGTCGCGGGTCAGTGCCATCAGCTCCTGGCGTTCCTGTGGCGCCATGCCGGCTGTGGGTTCATCCATCAGCAATAACCGGGGCTCGCTGGCCAGCGCCATGGCCAGCTCAACACGTTTGACATCGCCGTAGGCCAGTTCTGAGCAATGTCTTTCGGCCTGGCCTCGCATGCCGACCTGTTCGAGCAAGGCATCGGCCTGATCGCGATACAGACAGTCTGCCGTTTGCCAGAACGAATAGCTGTGTCCATGGTAGGACAGCAGGGCATTTTGTACATTCTGCGCCACGGTAAACGAACCGAATGTAGCTGCAATCTGAAAGGTGCGACCGACGCCTTTTTTCCAGATCCGTCGCGGCGGCAGGTTTGTAATCGGTTTGCCTTCGAGCAGAACCTGACCGCGGGTCACCGCCAGTTGCCCGCCAATCATATTGAATGTGGTGGATTTGCCTGCCCCATTGGGGCCGATGAGCGCAAGCAGCTCACCGGCCTGCAGGCTGAAACTGATATCTTCGACGGCGATAAAGTCGCCATAATGCCGGCTCAGGTGGGTGACTTCAAGCAGGGTCATGAAACGCTCCCGCGGACCTTGTCCTGCCTGCGCGATCGAGCAAGCCATGTCGCGATACGATGGCTCAGGCCCCCCAGACCTTGCGGAAAAAGCAGAACCAGCGCAAGAATGATCAGGCCGAACAGACCCCTCCAGTATTCGGTGATGCCGGTAATGTAGTCATGCAGAACCGTGTAAAACGTAGCGCCGGTCAAGGGGCCGCTGAGCGACTGGATGCCGCCCAGCAGAACCATCACCAGTCCGTCAATGGATTTGCTTACGTACAGTTCCTCGGGCGAAATACTGCCTTTAGAAAAGACGAACAGAGCACCGGCCAGCCCGGCGAAAAATCCGGCAATGATAAAGGCGACCCATTGCACTCGCATGCCGTCAATGCCAATGGCATCGCTGCGCTGCATGGAATCGCGACTGGCCCGCAGCGCGTACCCGAGCGGCGAAAAGAGCAGCCAGCGCAAGATCAATACGGCCAGCACCACAACGACCAGGGTGAAATAATAGAAATGATTGGGATCTTCGAGCCAGGCCGAAGGCCAGATGCCGATCAGCCCGTTAGAGCCCCCTGTGACATCATCCCACTGGTAGGCAACCGACCACGTAATCTGTGCGAAAGCCAGTGTCAGCATGGCCAGATAGATGCCCGACAGTCGTACACAAAACCAGCCGTAGATCAGGGCCGCCACGGCGGCCACGAACGGGGCCAGCATAATAGCCAGCGGCATGGACAGCGCATAGCGCTGCAATAGTAAGGCAGCGGCGTAGGCACCCACACCGTAATAGGCGGCATGGCCAAACGAATGCATACCGCCGGGTCCCATAATAAAGTGCAGGCTGGCTGCAAAGAGAACCGCAATCAGGATGTCCTGAATGAGCACGGGCAGATACGGAAAGGTATCGGCAAGCAGCGGCACAGCGCCCAGCGCGGTCACGATGACAAGTCCGATGATTTTGACTGGCGGACCTGCCGGACGGTAGGGCGCTTCCGGGGCCGCGACATTGCGGGGGGCACCCGTGCGCGCACCGAACAGTCCCCATGGACGGAAAACCAGGACCACAGCCATGATCACAAACTCGACTACCAGCGTCAGCTGGGGAAAAGCAATATCGATGCCCATGAGGTGTACCGTACCCAGGCCGATGCACAGCGCCTTGACCTGGGCAATCAGAAATGCGGCGACAAACGCGCCGGGAATCGAACCCATGCCACCAATCACGACCACGGCAAAGGCGTCACCAATCGTGAGCAAATCCAGATTCAGGCTGGCCGGTTCAATTGGAAGCTGCAAGGCGCCGCCCAGGCCGGCCAAAAAGGCACCCAGCGCGAATACACTGGTGAACAGCCAGCTTTGATTGACACCCAGGGCTCCGAGCATTTGCCGGTCTTGCGTCGCCGCGCGAATCAGCGTGCCCCATCGGGTACGGTTCAGCAACAGCCACAGCGTGAGAAGCAGTGCGGGCCCGATGAAGATCAGCAGAATATTGTAGGTGGGAAATTGACGCTCGAAGATGGCAATGGAACCGGAGAGCGCCGGCGCCTGCGGCCCCAGGAGGTCTTCGGGTCCCCAAATCCATAGCGCCAGATCGCTCAGAACCAGGACCAGTGCAAATGTGGCCAGCAACTGGAAAAGCTCGGGCGCCCGATAGATGCGCCGCAGGATAAGCAGTTCAATTGCGGCGCCCAGCACACCTGTCAGCACGGCAGCCAGCAGGATGCCGCTCCAGAAGCCGCCGGGTGTGGCTGGCAAAAACCGCGTGGCCAGACTGTAGGCAAAATACAGGCCAAACATATACAGCGAGCCGTGCGCAAAATTGACGATGCGACTGACCCCGAATATCAGGGATAAGCCGCAAGCGACCATAAAGAGCGATGAGGTGCCGGCCAGGCCATTGAGGAACTGGACTGCAAAACCGGTCAGCTCCATTGGCGGTTCCGTTGACGGTTGTGTTTGCCGGTCCCTTCGCGCTGGCGTCGTTGCGACATGCTAGGGCTCATTTGTAGCGGGTATGCCAGATTCACTTTGCCGGCCGCATTTTGGCAACTTGCGCGTCATCGGGTTGAACGGTGGCGCCGTCAATGTATTTGATATCGGTCATGATTCCGCGTCCGTCCTTGATATCGAGTTTGCCGACATACGCGCCCAGCGTTGATTGATGATCCTGGGGTCGATAGGAAATGGGACCGAAAGGCGACACCACTTTCAGGCCGGAAAAGGCTTTGGTCAGCGCTTGCGTATCGGTCGTGCCGGCCTTGCGGAATCCTTCGGCCAGTGATTTGATGGCCATGTAGCCGACGATAGATCCCAGGCGAGGATAGTCATTGAAGCGCTTTTGGTAGGCGTCAAGAAACGCCTTGTGTTCCGGCGTGTCGATAAACTGCCATGGATAACCGGTCACAATCCAGCCCTTGGGCGTGTCTGCGCCCAGTGTGTCCAGATATTCCGGCTCGCCGGTCAGCAGGCTGACTACCGGGATGTTGTCAAAAAACTTGCGGGTGGTGCCTGCCCGCACGAATTTGGTAATGTCTGGCCCGAACAGCACATTGAAAATGGCGTCGGGCTTGGCGTCGCCCAGGGCCTGAATGACACTGCCGGCATCGGCTTTATTCAGGGGTGTTGCCTGGTCAGCCACGAACTCCACATCGGGCTGCGCCTGTTTCATGAGGGTTTTGAATGTGGCGACGGCCGACTGCCCATATTCGTAATTGGGATAGACCAGCGCCCAGCGTTTTTTATTCAGTTTGACCGCTTCGGGCACCAGCATGGCCACTTGCATGTAGGTGGATGCCCGCAGGCGATAGGTGTAGTCGTTGCCATCAGCCCACACCAGTTTGTCGGTGAGCGGTTCGCTGGCCAGATAGAACACCTTTTTGTGCGCGGCAAAGTCAGCCAGGGCCAGGCCGATATTGGAGAGGAATCCGCCCGTCAGCGCATGTACCTTGTCGCGGCTGATGAGTGCTTGCGCTTCTTTGATGGCGTTGCCCTGGTTGCCCGCATCGTCGCGCGTGATAATGGTCAGTTTGCGGCCGTTAATGCCGCCATCCTGATTGGCCTGTTCGGCGGCCAGCAGCATACCGTTCTTGTATGGCTCCAGGAAGGCCGGGAAAATTTTGTAGCTGTTGATTTCGCCGATCCGGATTTCATCGTTGGTCTGCGCCTGGGCAAGGGGCGCGATACCCAGACCTGCGATCGCAGTTGTAATGACAGCCAATAACCCCTTGCGGGCACCTTTATGCATGGTATCTCCTGACAATGCTTGTGTTTTCTGTATAGATGCAAGTGTAAATTAGTTACCGAAAAATAAATAAATTTCGGGACTGTCGGTGTGCAATTTATCCATGGAATGTGGCGTGTTTGAGCCGTCTTGTTCGCATGGCTGGCGCTGCACTGCAACAGACAGGCGTATAATAATATTCATCATTATACGGTCGGGCTTGGCGTGACACCGCTGCTTTTGGGTCGTACCGGCATCACGTGCCTGACGGATCTGCGCTTGCCGTTGGCGTG
>Ga0164243_10016647_pt1 | contig 10065 bp, 8 predicted proteins | sample OricompcompostOP_FD_108781 | JGI IMG/M metagenome (GOLD analysis project Ga0164243, IMG submission 108781) | Organic Plus compost microbial communities from Emeryville, California, USA - Original compost - Organic plus compost (OP) | ecosystem: Engineered > Solid waste > Mixed feedstock >... | reverse complement strand
TGGTCGAGCGCAAGCGCAAGGCCAAAGGCGGCAAGATCGTCGAGGAGGCCGAGGAGCCGTCGGGCCGCGCGGCGTCGAACGTCGTCGACCTGATGGCCGCGCTCAAGAAGTCGCTCGACCGCCCCGGCGCTACGCCCGCGCAGGAAAGGAGCGTGACGACCACCAAAAAGACGGCGGCGAAGAAGAGCCCGGCCAAGGCGGCCCCGGCCAGGAAAACGGCGGCGCGCAAACGTGCCTGAGGCCTGTTCGCCACCCCCGCAGGAGCCGGGACCTCATAGCTACGGAAAGATGCCGATGTCCGCAGGCATGGTGCCGTGATGGCGACCAGAACCGACCCCCTCGCCCGCTACAACGCCAAGCGCGATTTCGCGAAGACGGCCGAGCCGCCGGGCGTGTTCGCGCCGGGCAATGGCCACAGCTTCATGGTCCAGAAGCATGACGCCAGCCGGCTTCATTGGGACTTCCGGCTCGAGCTCGACGGGGTGCTCAAGAGCTGGGCGGTGACGCGCGGCCCCAGCCTCGATCCCGCCGAAAAGCGCCTCGCGGTGCGCACCGAGGACCATCCGCTGAGCTACGCGACGTTCGAGGGCACCATCCCCAAGGGCGAATATGGCGGCGGCACGGTGATGCTGTGGGACCGCGGCACCTGGGAGCCCGCCAAGGGCAAGGATCCCCGCAAGACGCTGAAACAGGGCCATCTCCACATGACCCTCCACGGCGAGCGGATGAAGGGCGACTGGCTGCTGATCCGCCTCAAGCCCCGCCCGCGCGAGAAGAACGAGAACTGGCTGCTGCGCAAGCTCGACGACGACGAGGCGGGCGGCACCGACACGCTGGTCGAAACCTGCCTCACCAGCGTCTCGACCGGCCGCACGATGCAGGAGATCGCCCAAGACGCTCCACCGCGCGCGTCGTCGCCGCCAAAGCGGGGTTCCCGCCCCTCTCCAGGCCGGGAGAAGCGGGGTTCCCGCGGTCTCAGGAACGACGGCAAGATGCCGGCATTCCGGGAACCGCAGCTCTGCACGCTGGTCGATACCGTCCCCGCCGGCAACGAATGGCTGCACGAGCTCAAATATGACGGCTATCGCGCGATGGTCGCGGTCGGCGGCGGCAAGGCGAAGGTCTATACCCGGCACGGCCTCGACTGGACCGACAAGTTCCCCGGCATCGCCGAAGCCGCGGCGAGGCTCGACGTCGCCAGCGCGCTGATCGACGGCGAGATCGTCGCGTTCAAGGACGGCAAGCCCGACTTCTCGACCCTCAAGGACGCGATCGGCGCGGGCGGCGAGATGACGCTGTTCGCCTTCGACCTGCTCAGCCTCGATGGCGAGGACCTGTCGCGGCTGCCGACCGTCCAGCGCAAGGAGCGGCTGCGCGGGGTGATCGCCGGCGCCGACCCCCGGCTCCAGTTCGCCGACCATGTCGTCGGCTCGGGCGAGAAGATGTTCTCGACGCTGTGCGGCGAGGGCTACGAAGGCGTCGTCTCGAAGCGCGCCGACGCCCCCTATCGCAGCACGCGCAGCAGGAACTGGCTCAAGACCAAGTGCACGCGCCGGCAGGAATTCGTCATCGTCGGCTGGACCGAGAGTTCGGCGAAGGGCCGCGGCTTCCGCGCCCTGCTGCTCGGCCAGTATCAGGACGGCGAGCTGGTCTATTCGGGCAAGGTCGGCACCGGCTTCAACCGCGACACGATCGACGACCTGCGCGACCGCATGGACAAGCTCGCGCGCAAGACCGCGACGGTGAAGGCGCCGCGCGCGATGACCCGCGGCGCGCACTGGATCAGGCCCGAGCTGGTCGCCGAGATCGCCTTCACCGAATTCACCCCCGACGGCCGCCTGCGCCATCCGAGCTTCCTCGGCCTGCGCGAGGACAAGCCCGCTGCCGAGGTAACGCCCGAAGTGCCGCAACCCCTGCCCGAGGCGCCCGCCGTGCACATCAGGATCTCGCATCCCGACCGCGTGATCTACCCCGACGCCAACATCACCAAGGGCCAGCTCGCCGATTACTACACCGCGGTCGCGCCGATCATGCTGCCCTGGGTCGCCAACCGCGCGATCAGCCTGGTCCGCTGTCCGCAGGGCCGCGCCAAGAAATGCTTCTTCCAGAAGCACGACGCCGGCAGCTTCGGCGACTATGTCCACCACGTCGACGTGCGCGAGAAGGACGGGAGCGTTCAGCCCTATCTCTATATCGAGGACGCCGACGGCCTGCTGGCGTGCGTCCAGATGGGAACGATCGAGTTCCATGGCTGGGGCTCGCCGGTCGCGACGCTCGAACGGCCCGACCGCATGGTGTTCGACCTCGACCCCGACGAGGGGCTCGACTTCGCCAGGGTGAAGAAAGCCGCCGAGGACGTGAAGGGCCACCTCGCCGAGATCGGCCTCACCAGCTTCCCGTTGCTGACCGGCGGCAAGGGCGTCCATGTCGTCGTGCCGCTGCGCCCCGAGGCCGAGTGGCCCGCGGTCAAGAGCTTCGCCGACCGCTTCGCCCGCGCGCTCGCCGCTGCCGAGCCCGACCGCTTCACCGCGACCATGTCCAAGGCCAAGCGCAAGGACAAGATCTTCATCGACTGGCTGCGCAACCAGCGCGGCGCGACCGCGATCATGCCCTATTCCGCCCGCACGCGACCTGGCGGCCCGGTGGCGGTGCCGCTGTCTTGGACCGAGCTTCGCGACATGGAGGACGCGCATCCCTTCCATGTCGGGGATTCGGCCTTGCTGATCGAGCGGAGCAACCAGCGCAGTCTCGCGGGCTGGGGCGTCGCGCAGCAGGTGCTGCCGGACCTCTGATGACCGGCTCGGCGGCTTACGCCCGCGTCGCGGCGAGCGCGCTGATCGCGGCGATGTTCATGGGCAGCACGCTGGTGACGCCGCTCTACGCGATCTACGCCGAGCGGTTCGGCTTTTCAAAGCTGGTGCTGACGCTGATCTACGCGGTCTATGTCGTCGGCAATCTCGCCGCGCTGCTGCTGTTCGGGCGCGTGTCCGATGCGTTCGGCCGCCGCCGCACCGCTTTGCCCGCGATCGGCGTGGCGCTGGCGAGCACGCTGGTGTTCCTGTTCGCCCGCTCGACCGCCTGGCTGTTCGCCGCCCGGGCGCTGAGCGGCCTCGCGATCGGCGTCGCCAGCGCGGCGGGCACGGCCTGGCTCGCCGATGTCGAGCCCGAGGCGCACCGTCCCCGCGCCGCGTTGCTGGCGACCAGCGCCAATTTCATCGGCATCGCGCTCGGCCCGCTGCTCGCCGGCCTGCTCGCCGAATATGCGCCGGCGCCGCTGCGGCTGAGCTACGTCGTCTATCTGCTGGTGATCGTCGCGGTGGGCATCGTCGTCGCGAGCGCGCGCGAGCCGGACGCGGAGCGCGGCGGCCGCTGGTCGCTCCGGCCGCGGATCGGCGTCGCCAGGCCGATCCGCAAGGCCTTCGTCGCGCCGGCGATCACCGCCTTCTGCACCTTCGGCTTCATCGGCTTCTACGCCGCGCTCGCGCCGAGCCTGATCGGCGAGCGGCTGCACCGGACCAGCCATGCGCTGGGCGGCGCGGTGGTGTTCGAGCTGTTCCTCGTCGCCGCGCTGACCAATTTTGCGACGCGCCGCCTGTCGAGTCGCGCCGCGATGCGCGCCGGCCTAGCCGTCCAGCTTCCCGCGCTCGGCCTGCTCGTCGCCGCCGACCGGCTCGCCTCATTGCCGCTGCTGCTCGGCGCGACGGCGATCGCCGGGGCCAGCGCCGCGCTCGGCTATCGCGGCAGCCTTCAGGTGGTCAACGCGCTCGCCCCGCCCGACCGGCGCGGCGAGACCGTCGCCAGCTACATGATCGCCTGCTTCGTCGGCAATTCGCTGCCGGTGATCGGCGTGGCGCTGCTCGCCGCCGCGACGGGATCGAGCGTGACGGCGCTCACGGTGTTCGCCGCAACGATCGCGGCGCTCGCGATCGCCGCCTTCCTTGCCGCGCACGACAGGCGCAGTGAGGATTTGCGCTCCGCCGGCCGATCCCCCACATAGGCGGGCAACACACCGAAACGGGGATTCAATGGCCGATCCATATGCAACGCTGGGCGTGGCGCGGGGCGCGAGCGAGGCGGATATCAAGAAGGCGTATCGCAAGCTCGCCAAGGAGCTCCACCCCGATCGCAACAAGGACAACCCCAAGGCCGCCGAACGCTTCTCGCAGGTCACGCAGGCCTATGACCTGCTGACCGACAAGGACAAGCGCGCCCGTTTCGACCGCGGCGAGATCGACGCCGACGGCAATCCCACCGCGCCGTTCGGCTTCGGCGGCGGCGGCGCGAACACGGGCGGATTCCGCCCCGGCGGCGCGCAGTTCGATTTCGGCGGCGACGGCGCCGGGCTCGACGACATTTTCGAGGGGCTGTTCGGCCAGCGCACGCAGCGCGGCGGCGGCGGTTTCGCCAGCGGCTTCGGCTTCAACCGCGGCCCGAAGCCGAAGGGCGCCAACGTCGCCTATCGCCTGCAGGTGCCGTTCGTCGATGCCGCGACGCTGAAGCCGCAGCGCATCACGCTCGCCGACGGCGCGACGATCGACCTCAAGCTTCCCGCCGGGGTCGAGAGCGGGACGCAGATGCGCCTCGCCGGCAAGGGACAGGCCGGACCGGGCGGCAACGGCGATGCAATCGTCACCATCGAGGTGCAGCCGCACCGCTTCTTCACCCGCGACGGCGACGACGTGCGGCTCGACCTGCCGATCACCCTCGCCGAGGCGGTGCAGGGCGGCAGCGTCCGCGCGCCGACGGTCGATGGCGCGGTCAACCTGACGATCGCCAGGGGGTCGAGCTCGGGCAAGGTGCTGCGCCTCAAGGGCAAGGGCTTCCACAAGAAGGGCGGCGGGCGCGGCGATCAGCTCGTCACGCTGATGGTCGACGTGCCCGCGGACGACGCCGCGCTGGCGCAGTTCGTCCAGAACTGGACCCCGCCAGGCAACCCGCGCGGCAAGCTGGGGGTTTGAAAATCGTGCTCTGTCGTCACCCTCACCCTTCCGCGCAGCCGCTGACGCGGCAGCGCTCCCTCCCTCTCCCATTGGGAGAGGGAAGGGGCCCGCGACGCGTAGCGTCGTGGGAAGGGTGAGGGTGACAGCCTGACGCCCGTGTCGCAGGACGTCTCCCCCGTCTCGCCCGAGGAGCGGCGCAAGCACGGCGGCAGCGCGCGGATCCGGCTCGACCGGCAATTCGCCAAGCTGAGGCCCGGCAGCTACGCTTATGAGCTCGCCAAGCGCGTCGTCATCGGCACCTGGTCGGACGGGTTCATCCACGCCGGCAATCTCGCCTATCTCTCCCTGCTGACGCTGTTCCCCTTCTTCATCGTCGCCGCCGCGGTCGCGCATCTGTTCGGCCAGTCGGGCCAGGGCACGCATACGGTCGAGGCGTTCCTGCGCACCGTGCCGCCCAGCGTCGCCAACGTGCTCGCCAAGCCGATCGCCGACGTGCTCGCGGCGCGGTCGGGCTCGCTGCTGTGGCTCGGCGCGATCGTCGGGCTGTGGACCACGGCGAGCTTCATCGAGACGATCCGCGACATCCTGCGCCGCGCCTATGGCGTGCGCTCGACCCGGCCGTTCTGGGAATATCGGCTGACCTCGATCGGGCTGATCCTCGCCTCGGTCGTCCTCACGCTGGTGGCGTTCGGCGCGCAAGTGATCCTGGTCGCGGTCGAGCAGTTCATCGTCCGGCTGCTGCCGCTGTCGGCGCACATTGCGCAGATCGTCTCGCTGAGCCGCATCGCGCCGGGCGTCGCGCTGTTCGTCGCGCTCTACCTGCTGTTCTATTCGCTGACGCCGAGCAAATACCGCTATTCGAAATGCCCGAAATGGCCCGGCGCCTTGCTGACCGCGGTGTGGTGGGTCGCCGTCACCGCGCTGCTGCCGCTCACCCTGTCGCTGCTCGGCAGCTACGACCTCACCTACGGCAGCCTGGCCGGCGTGATAATCGCGCTGATCTTCTTCTTTTTCGTCGGGCTGGGACTGGTTATGGGCGCTCACCTCAACGCCGCGCTGGCGGAAGACCCCGATGACGGGCTAGAGCGCTCCGCCAGCGAGGGCTGTGACTAAGGAGGAACCGGCGTCGTGACCGGATTGATGCAGGGAAAACGCGGGCTTATCATGGGGCTCGCCAACGATCGCTCGCTCGCCTGGGGCATTGCCAGGGCGCTGTCCGAAGCGGGCGCCGAGCTCGCCTTCAGCTATCAGGGCGAGTCGATGGAAAAGCGAGTCCGCCCGCTCGCCGAACAGCTCGGCACAGCCCGGCTGATCGATTGCGACGTTTCCGACATGGCCGAGCTCGACGCGGCGTTCGACGCGCTGGCGAAGGACTGGCCGACGCTCGACTTCGTCGTCCACGCGATCGGCTTTTCCGACAAGAACGAGCTGCGCGGGAAATATGTCGACACCAGCCTCGACAATTTCCTGATGACGATGAACATCTCCGCCTACAGCTTCGTCGCGGTGGCGAAGCGCGCGCGGGCGATGATGCCCGAGGGCGGCAGCCTGCTGACGCTCAGCTATTACGGCGCCGAGAAGGTGGTGCCGCACTACAACGTGATGGGCGTCGCCAAGGCCGCGCTGGAAACCAGCGTCAAATATCTCGCGATGGACCTGGGGCCGGAGAAGATCCGCGTCAACGCGATCTCCGCCGGCCCGATCCGCACGCTGGCGGCGAGCGGAATCGGCGACTTCCGCTACATCATGAAGTGGAACGAGCTGAACAGCCCGCTGCGCCGCAACGTGACAATCGAGGACGTCGGCGGCGCCGGCCTCTACCTGCTCAGCGACCTCGCGAGCGGCGTGACCGGCGAGATCCACCATGTCGATGCCGGCTACAACGTCATCGGCATGAAGGCCGAAGACGCCCCGGACATCGCACTGGCATGAACCCCTCTCCCCTTGGGGGAGAGGGAGGGGCCCATCGCGGAGCGATGGGAGGGTGAGGGTTCGTGACGAAAACGCGCTATACCGAAGGCGACGGGACGATCGAGCGGGCACGCAAACTGCGGCGCGAATCCACGCCGGCGGAAGATAAGCTATGGTCGGTTCTGCGCGGCCGCGGGATCGACGGCGCCAAATTCCGGCGGCAGCAGCGGTTCGGCAGGTTCGTAGCCGACTTCGTCTGTCATGCCGCCCGACTGATCGTCGAGGTTGATGGCGACACCCATGCGGGCGACGACGCACGCCGCAGGGATGCACGCCGGTCCGCGTTTCTCGAGCAGGAAGGATATCGCGTGTTCAGGGTCAGCAATACCGACGTTATGGAAAACCTCGAAGGCGTTGCCGACGCGATCCTTGCCGCTCTCAGACCCTCACCTTCCCATCCGGCTTTGCCGGACGGGCCCCTTCCTCTCCCCCAAGGGGAGAGGAAATAATGTCCTTCAACACCTTCGGGCGGGTCTTCCGCTTCACCACCTGGGGCGAATCGCATGGGCCGGCGCTGGGCGCGGTGGTCGATGGCTGCCCGCCTGGCCTGCCGCTCGCCGAGGCCGACATCCAGCCCTGGCTCGACAGGCGCCGCCCCGGCACCTCGCGCTTCACCACGCAGCGGCGCGAGCCCGATCAGGTGCGCATCCTCTCCGGCGTGTTCGAAGGGCGCACGACCGGCACGCCGATCAGCCTGATGATCGAGAATGTCGACCAGCGCTCGAAGGATTATTCGGAAGTCGCCAAGGCCTATCGCCCCGGCCATGCCGATTACGCCTATGACGCCAAATACGGCTTGCGCGACTATCGCGGCGGCGGGCGTTCCTCGGCGCGCGAGACCGCGGCGCGGGTCGCGGCGGGCGCGGTCGCGCGCGCGGTGATCCCGGAGGTCGCGATCCGCGGCTGGGTCGAGGCGATCGGCGGCGACGCGATCGACTATGCCCGGTTCGACGCGGACGAGATCGACCGCAACCCCTTCTTCTGCCCCGACCCGCAAGCCGCCGCGCGCTGGGAGGAGCTGATCGACCGCACCCGCAAGGCCGGCTCGTCGATCGGCGCGGTGGTCGCCTGCGAGGCTACCGGCGTGCCCGCCGGCTGGGGCGCGCCGATCTACGCCAAGCTCGACAGCGAGCTGGCGGCGGCGTGCATGTCGATCAATGCGGTCAAGGGCGTCGAGATCGGCGACGGCTTCGCGGCCGCCGCGCTGACCGGCGAGCAGAATGCCGATCCGATGCGCCCCGGCGACGCCGGCCCCCGCTTCCTCGCCAACCATGCCGGCGGCATCGCCGGCGGCATCGCGACCGGCCAGCCGGTCCGCGTGCGCGTCGCGTTCAAGCCGACCAGCTCGATCCTGACGCCCGTGGAGACGATCACCCGCGCGGGCGAAGCGGCGGAGATCGCGACCAGGGGCCGCCACGACCCGTGCGTCGGCATCCGCGGCGTGCCGGTGGTCGAGGCGATGGTCGCGCTGGTGCTCGCCGACCAGAAACTCCTCCATCGCGCCCAATGCGGCTGAAGGCCGGCCGCGACGAATAGCGGCGCCCGGTTCCCGATCGCATCGCGATCGAAAGACTCGATCGAGGTGAAAACAACGCTTCGGCTATCCTTTCTTCAGTAACCGTTTACAATTGATCCTGATCAAACACCCAAATTCTCAAATCGACTCGCCTCATCGTGCCCGAAGCACCTAAAGCGACGAGACGAAGTCTGCTTGCGCTCAACGTCGCCTCAATTGTGGCGCGTTTATGATCGCCGTCCGTTGTTCTTCCACCTTGAAGTCAACGGAACAAGGAGAGAGCCAATGCGTATTGCCACGCTTCTCGGGGCGGCCGTCCTGGGGCTGTCGGGAATTGCGACGATCTCGATCGCCGCGCCCCAGCACAAGCATCACAAGGCGACCAGCGGACAGACGAACGACGACGGCTGGGCCCAGAACAATTCGGCAATGCCCGACAATGCGATGACGCCCGACAACGGCATGGCGCCCGATTCGTCGACCACGACGACCCCGGACACCACCACCACGCCGCCGACGACGCCGCCGGACACCACGACCCCGCCCGACGCCACCGGCACCACCGATGACATGAGCGGCGGGACGACCACCGGGACGACCGGCGGCTAACCCCTTCGTCGCGCGGGTCAGTCCGCGAACGGGTCGCGCACCAGGATGGTGTCGGCCCGTTCCGGGCTGGTCGAAACCAGCGCGACGGGGCAGTTGATCAGTTCCTCGATGCGCCGGATATATTTGATCGCCGCCGCCGGCAGCTCCGCCCAGGAGCGCGCGCCGGCGGTCGATTCGCGCCAGCCCTCGATCCGCTCGTAGATCGGCTCGACCGCCGCCTGGTCGGCCGCGTGGGCCGGGAAATAGTCGAGCGTCTGATCGCCCAGCCGATAGCCGGTGCAGATCTTCACCTCGTCGAACCCGTCGAGCACGTCGAGCTTGGTCAGCGCGATCCCGGTGATGCCGGCGACCGCCGCCGACTGGCGCACCAGCACCGCGTCGAACCAGCCGCAGCGCCGCTTGCGCCCCGTCACCGTGCCGAACTCGCGCCCGCGCTCGCCGAGCCGCGTGCCGGTCTCGTCGTCGAGCTCGGTGGGGAACGGGCCGGAACCGACGCGCGTGGTATAGGCCTTGGCAATGCCCAGCACGAACCCGACCGCGCTCGGCCCCAGGCCCGAGCCGCCGGCGGCAGTCCCCGAGATGGTGTTCGACGAGGTGACGAACGGATAGGTGCCGTGATCGACGTCGAGCAGCACGCCCTGCGCGCCTTCGAACAGGATGCGCTTGCCCGCCGCGCGCGCCTCGTTGAGGTCGCGCCACACCGGCCGCGCGAACGGCAGCACGAAATCGGCGATCTCGCGAAGGTCGGCGAGCAGCTTGGCGCGATCGATCGGCGGCTCGCCGAACCCGGCGCGCAGCGCGTCGTGATGCGCGGTCAGGCGATCGAGCTGCGCCTCCAGGTCGTCGAGATGCGCCAGATCGCACAGCCGGATCGCCCGCCGGCCGACCTTGTCCTCATAGGCAGGGCCGATGCCGCGCCGCGTCGTGCCGATCTTGCCCGCGCCGCTCGCATCCTCGCGCAGCGCGTCGAGGTCGCGGTGGAACGGCAGGATCAGCGGGCAATTGTCGGCGATCATCAGCGTGTCGGGG
>Ga0164243_10016646_pt1 | contig 10066 bp, 9 predicted proteins | sample OricompcompostOP_FD_108781 | JGI IMG/M metagenome (GOLD analysis project Ga0164243, IMG submission 108781) | Organic Plus compost microbial communities from Emeryville, California, USA - Original compost - Organic plus compost (OP) | ecosystem: Engineered > Solid waste > Mixed feedstock >... | reverse complement strand
TTCTCCTTCGGGACCTCCTTGCGGAACTGGGCCCGGGAGTTCAGCGCGCCGTTGCGGTGGTTCTTCCACGCGACGTGGGTCATCGCGTCGCGCATCGCCTGCGGGTCGACGTCGTAGCGCTTGCAGTACGCCGGATCGAGCAGCGAGAACGCGGCCGGCGCGGTGACGGTCATCTCGGGCGCGGTGCCGTCGCCCGGCACGTTGCTGCGCACGAGGCCGGAGTAGCCGTTGTCCTTCAGCTTCTCGACGCCGACGGCCATCACGCGGTCGTAGGCGCCGGACGCGACGGCATAGCAGGCGTTGCGCAGCGCCTCGGAGCCGGTCGCGCAGAAGTTCTCCACGCGGGTGACCGGCTTGTAGTCGAGGCTCAGCGGCTTGGAGAGGACCATCCCGGACTGCCCGGAGCTCATCGTGCCCAGCCAGTAGGCGTCGACGTCCTCCGCCGTGATGCCCGGCGTCGAGGCGAAGCACTCCTGGACGGCGTCGACGAGCAGGTCGTCGGCCGAGCGGCCCCAGTGCTCGCCGAACGGCGTGCAGCCCATGCCGACGATCGCGACGCGGTCCTTGATGCCGTTGCTGGCCATCGCCTGCCTCCTCAGTCCGACGTGCTGGCGGCGGCGTCCAGCACCGGGCGCGCCTTCCAGAAGTAGTTGTGGATGCCCTCGACGGTGTAGAGCCGGCGGAACGTCGGCTCGACGCGGGTGCCGATCTCGATCTCGTCGGGCGCGGCGTCGGCGACCTCGAGCGTGTAGCGCCCGCCGCCGTCGAAGTCGACCACGACGGTGATCAGCGGTGGCGAGGGCGAGAAGGCCAGCCGGTCGACGGTGAACGTCGCCACGGTCCCCGGGCTCCCGGCCAGCGGCGCGGGCTCCATCCGGTCGACGGCGCGGCAGCGCTTGCAGACCCGGACGGCGGGCACGTGGACGAACCCGCACGCCTGGCAGCGGGAGCCGACGAAGGCGAACTTCCAGCCCTCGGAGCGGGCGGCCGGCGGCGCGGCGGGGCGATCGGGCTCGGGGCGGCGCGGCGGCTCGCGGTCCAGCAGCCCCCGCCAGGTGAGGTACGTGGCGTAGCGCAGCGGGCGGCCGCCGGCGAGCTGGTCGGCCAGCGGCAGCGCCGCCCGGCCGGCGGGCAGCGCGGCGGTGGTCCGCAGGACGTAGGCGTCGGCGCCGTCGGCGGCGACGACCAGCAGGATCGTCTCGTCGGGACCCGCGCGATCGAGCGCGTCGGCGAGCCGCAGGCCGGGGTCGGCGGCGCCGGCGTAGCCGATCGCCGGGCCGTCGGCGGCGACGCGACCCGGGAAGCGGCGCGCGATCTGCGCGGCGGCGCGCGCGTGCGGCGAGGAGACGACGACGTGGTCGACCTCCTCGAGCCCGGCGTCGGCGAGCGCCTCGGCGACGGCCGCCTCGGCGAGCGGCAGGTACTGCTCGACGCCGAAGCGCTCCTCCCACTGGCGGCTGGCCAGCTCGCCCGGGGCGCGCCAGCGGTCGAGGAACTCCGCGGTCGCCGCGCCCCGGCCGGCGATCGTCGCGACCACGCCCTCCTCGGCGGCATCGGCGAAGGCGAACGCCGCGGCCGCGTCGGCGGAGTCGCGCTCGTCGGCCGATCCGGGCCGGCCGGTGCGCAGGTCCGACAGCACGGCCAGGCCGCGGTCGGCCGCGGCGGCGCGCAGCGCCCCGACGGCGCCGCGCGGGGCGCCGGCGACGTCGACCGCGAAGCCGGCGTGGCCCGCCCCGAGCGCCGCGTGGATCGCGGTCGCGTTCGTCTTGTCGGCGTAGGCGGGGGCGCTGGTGGCGAGGTAGATCGCGTCGCTGCCGCCACCGGCGCCGACGGCGGCGCGCGCCGCCTCGACGCCCATGGTCGTCGCGTCCTCGTCGAACGCCGCGACGACGCGCGAGCCCCGGCCGCCACGCCCGCCGAGGGCATCGCCGAGCTCCGCGTGCGCCAGCCGGAAGCGAGGGACGTAGGTGGCGTAGGAGCGGATCCCGGCGGGACTCACCGAGGGGCCTGACGGTCGCAACGTTCGCACATGGTGTCCAGACGGAACGTAGCAGGACGCCGTCGGCGACCCCGGTCCCGTGGCTGCCGCCTCGGTACCCGCTAGGTTTCCCGCATGCCGTCGGTCACGCGCAAGCGCCAGGGAAGTCGCGCCGATCGGCGCGAGGAGATCCGCGGGAAGCTGCTGGCGGTGATCGAGCGCCTGCTCGAGGACGGCGAGAGCTTCACCGAGATCAGCGTCGAGCGCATGGTCTCCGAGGCCGGCGTGTCGCGGTCGACGTTCTACGTCTACTTCGAGGACAAGGGCGATCTGCTGACCGCCTGGTTCGAGGAGATCCGCCAGGAGCTGAGCGAGGCGGCCAAGGCCTGGTGGTCGCTGGACGGCAGCGCCACGCGGGACGACGTCCGCAAGGCGCTGGAGAACATCGTCCTGACCTATCAGCCCCACACCACGCTGATGGCCGCGACCTACGACGCGGCCGCCTACGACCCCAACGTGCGCGAGCTCGTCACGTCGATGATGCGCAACAACGTGGCCGGCCTGCGCCGCCACATCGTCGCGGGCCAGAAGGAGGGCTTCATCGCCCCGGGCCTGATCCCGACCCAGACCTCCGGCTGGTTGACCTGGATGGCCGAGCGCGGCTTCCACCAGCTCGTCCGCCGCGCCTCGCCCGCCGAGCTCGAGAAGCTCATCGAGGCGTACACCGACATCGTCTGGAACACGCTCTACGCGCCGGCCCGCAAGGGCTGACCCGCTCCCGCGGGGAAGGACCCGGCCGCGGCGCCCGCCGGCGGGGCCGATCGCGTCGCGCGCGGCCGCGACGCGCGCTCGGCGCCCGTGCGGGCACTTCCATCGACCGCCTGGGCTGGTGTAGGTTGTGCACCACGTTCGGACATCCTGTCCGAGCGTGCTGTCCGACCCCGGAGGAGCGCCCTCACATGCCGCAATCGACCGTCACCGAGGTCGATCTCTCGACCATCGACATCCTCGACTCGTCGTGGTTCCAGGACGGCCCGCCGCACGAGCTGTTCGCGCGGATGCGCGAGGAGGCGCCGGTCCGCCTGAACCGCACCGAGCAGAACGGCGACTTCTGGTCGCTGACCCGCGCCGCGGACATCGCCCAGGTCAGCAAGGACAGCGCGACCTTCTCGTCGTCGCGGGAGGGCATCTTCCCCGTCCGCGACCTGGTCGCCCCGCTGGAGCTGCAGCGCGCCGTCCTGCTCTACAAGGATCCGCCGGACCACACGAAGTACCGCAAGATCCTCCAGAGCGCGTTCGTCCCGGCGACCGTCAACAAGATGGAGGACGACGTCCGGGCGATCGTCACCCGGGTGCTCGACGACATCATCGAACGGGGCGAGGCCGACTTCGTCCAGGACGTCGCCGTCCGCGTGCCGCTGCTGGTCCTCGCCGACCTGATGGGCCTGCCGGAGGAGGACGTCCCGCAGCTCTACGAGTGGACGAACCAGATCGAGGAGGCCCAGCGCTCGGGCCAGCCGGCCGGGGCGGTCGAGACGTTCATGGCGATGGCCGGCTACCTGCACCAGCAGGTGGAGAAGCAGATCGCCGAGGGCAACACCGACTCGCTGGTGATCCGCCTGCGGACCGCCGAGGTCGACGGCGAGAAGCTGGACGACTCCGAGATCATGCTGTTCTTCGCCCTGCTGGTCTTCGCGGGCAACGACACCACCCGCAACACGACCTCCAGCGGCTTCCGGGCGCTGCTGGAGCATCCCGACCAGCTGCGCAAGCTGCAGGAACGGCCCGAGCTGATCCCCGGCGCGATCGAGGAGATCCTGCGCTGGACGAGCGTCGTGCAGTACTTCGTCCGCACCGCGACGAAGGACACCGAGGTCGGGGGCCAGCCGATCGCCGAGGGCGACAAGCTGATCCTGTGGTACGCGGCCGGCTCGCGCGATCCCGCGGTCTGCGAGAGCCCGGACGTCTTCGACGTCGAGCGGACCGACCCGGCGCACATGGCGTTCGGCGGCGGCGGCCGGCACTTCTGCCTCGGCGCGGGCCTGGCGCGCCTGGAGCTGCGGATCATCTTCGAGGAGGTCCTGCGCCGGCTCCACGACGTCGAGATCACCGGCGAGGTCCAGCGGATCCCCTCGTCGTGGGCGAACGTCCTGACGTCGCTCCCGATCCGCTTCGCCCCGGGCGCCCGCGAGGGCTGACCCCGCGCGGCCCCGCGCTCGGGCGGGGCCGCCCCCGGGCCAGCGCGGCGCGTCCGCCGTTCGACGTGGCGCGAAGGCGCGCTTCAGGCGCATAGGAGTTCTTTAGGCCCGTGGACCCCTCGGCCATCTACACTGCCTGGACAACGTGTCCGGCCACGATGGCCGAACGTGCCTTGCCGCAGACCGGAGGAGCAGGACCCCGATGGCCACCACCACCAGCGACACGACCGGCCGCCACGAGGTCGTCGAGGCCGACCCGACCGCGACGACGGTCGCCGCCGCCTTCCAGGCGACCGCCGCCGCGCACGCGGACGCGGTCGCGATCCGCGACCCGGACGACGCCGAGACGTACACCTTCGCCGAGTACGCGCAGCGGGTCGAGTCGATCGCCCGCGGCCTGGCCGCCGTCGGCGTGACGCGGGGCGACACGGTCGGCATCCTCCTGCTCAACCGGCCCGTCTTCCACCTGATCGACACCGCCGCGTTCCACCTGGGCGCGACGCCGTTCTCGCTCTACGCGACCTCCTCGCCCGAGCAGATCGCCTACCTCTACGAGAACTCCGGCTGCGACGTGCTCTTCACCGAGCAGGCGTTCCTCCCCCGGGCGCTGGCCGCACGCGAGGCCGGCGGCCCGGCGCCGTCGACGATCGTCCTCGTCGACGGGGCCGCCGACGGCGCGATCACGCTGGAGGAGCTCGAGGCCAAGGGCGACCCGTCCTTCGACTTCGAGGCCGCGTGGAGGGCCGTCCAGCCCGAGGACGTCCTGACGCTGATCTACACCTCCGGCACGACCGGCCCGCCGAAGGGCGTCGAGCTGACCCACGACGCGATGCTCGTGCACTCGCGCGCGGCGGCCAGCGTGCTCGGCATCCGCGCCGGCGACACGATGACGTCCTACCTGCCGTCGGCGCACGCCGCCGACCGCTGGGCCTCGCACTACAACGGCCACATCTTCGGCACCCAGGTGACGTCGATCTCCGACCCGCGCGCCGTCGTGCAGGTCCTGCCGGCGCTGCGCCCGTCGATCTGGGGCAGCGTGCCGCGGATCGTCGAGAAGATGAAGGCGGCGCTCGAGGCCGGCATCGCCGCGATGCCCGACGAGCAGCGGGTCCCGACCGAGGGCGCGATCCAGTTCGCGATCGACCGGATCCGGCGGATCCAGTCCGGCGAGGGGACCGACGAGGCGACCGAGGCGAAGTACCGCCAGCTCGACGAGGCGATCTTCTCCAAGCTCCGCGCGAAGTTCGGTCTCGACCGCGCCCGCTGGATCGTCCTCGGCGCGGCGCCGCTGCCCCGCGACGTCCAGGAGTTCCTGGTCGGCATCGGGCTCCCGCTCGTCGACCTCTACGGCATGTCCGAGGCCACCTGCATGGTGTCGGTCGCCTCGCCCGAGGAGGGCCGCTTCGGCACCGTCGGCAAGCCGCTGCCGGGCCTGCAGACGAAGCTCGCCGAGGACGGCGAGCTGCTGATCAAGGGCCCGACCGTCACCAAGGGCTACCGCAACGCCCCCGACAAGACCGCGGAGGCGTTCACCGAGGACGGCTGGTTCCACACGGGCGACATCGTCGAGTTCGACGAGGACGGCTACATGCGCCTGGTCGACCGCAAGAAGGAGCTGATCATCAACGCGGCCGGCAAGAACATGTCGCCCGCGAACATCGAGTCGGTCCTGAAGGGCGGCAGCCCGCTGATCGGCCAGGTCGCGGTGATCGGCGACCGCCGCCGCTACAACGTCGCGCTGATCGTGATCGACCCCGACGCCGCCGTCGCGTTCGCCAACGCCAACGGGATCGAGCCGACGGTCGCCGCGGTCGCCGCCGACGACCGCGCGCGCCAGGCGATCGCCGCCGGCGTCGAGGCCGCCAACCAGAAGCTGTCGCGGGTCGAGCAGATCAAGAAGTTCGAGATCCTCGCCGACGAGTGGCAGCCCGGCGGCGACGAGCTGACCCCGACGATGAAGCTCAAGCGCAAGCCGATCGACGAGAAGTACGCCGACGTGATCGAGGCGCTCTACGCCGACTGAGCGCCCAGGGGGGCCGGTCCGCCGGACCGGCCCCATCGACCCGCGAGCCGGGGGCCCGGTCCTCTAGGCGTGGGGGTCCGGCGCGGGCGGGACGTCGTCCCACGACGCGCGCGGATCCTCGCCGCGGCGCTCGCGCCAGCGGTGGAAGGAGGGGTCCAGGAACTTGTGGAGCGCCCCCTCCGGCAGCCAGGCCAGCGTCTCCAGCTCCAGCGGGTCGAGGAAGCCGACCTGGCCGGTCTTCAGGTCCTCGATCCGCAGCCGCGGGCCGTTGCCCTCGCGGTCGACGACGAGCGACACCGCGGCGAACTCGCTGACGAGCTCGACCGGCGTGTCGCCGGCCGCCGCCTCGCCCAGCGGCAGGGAGCGCTCTCGGGGCTCGGCCATCAGATCAGGAAGGCGAGGGTGTGCAGCGGCCGGTCGTTGCCGACGATCCGGACCTTCTTGAAGACGATCTCGAACGAGTCGCCGCGCCGGCGCAGCCGGTAGTCGTAGCGGCCGGCCCAGTGCACGACCCCGCGCTCCCGGGACTCGTAGACCAGGAAGTTCGCGCCGACGAGCAGCAGCTGGTCGTCGTCGGGATCGGTGCCGAGCAGCTCGACGTTGCTGATCAGGCGCCGCAGCGCCGACGGGGGGATCTGCGAGTGGCGCTTGCCCGTGTGGTACTGGCGGATCCGCAGCCCGATCCGGGAGCGGTTGTCGAAGATCACCGACATCGACGTCGTCGGGTCGGTGTCGTCGCCGTTGGCCGGCACCCAGTAGATGCCGTCGTCGGCCCAGAGGGCCTCCCAGGCGTCGTACTCGTGCTCGTCGGCCAGGCGCGCCTCGCGGTAGAGGAACTGCTCGACCTCGTGCAGCAGCTGCAGGTCGAGCGGCGCCTCGCCGGTGGCGTAGCTCCCCGAGCCGTCGCCCGGGACGAGGACGCGCTGGACGTCCGTGGCCTCCGGCACCGACTCCTCGGCGGTCGCGGCGATCGGCTCGGGCATCACGCGCCTGCCTCCATCAGCTCGAGGTAGTGGCGCCAGATGGCCCGCTGGGGAACCTCGTCGGTGGCGTCGCCGATCGTGAACCCGTCCTCGTCGAGCCGCTCGCGGTGGGTGCCGCGGGCGATCACGAGCCACTCCGGGTTCTTGGCGTGCACGCCGCGCTGGTTGCGCTCGTACATCTCGGTGTCGTCGGCGAGCAGCATCCCGGCCGGGCCGACCGACCCGATCGTCTGCTGGAGCATCCGGCGGTTGATCTGCGGCTCGCCCTTGTACTGGATCGCCGTCACGTGCTGGACGGTCCTGTCGACCGCGACCGGCTGGATCACGAAGATCTGGATCTCCGCGATGAAGAGGTTGGGGAAGATCATGACGTGCGGCGCGCCGTCGATCATGATCTCGCGCGCCCGCTCCTTGCCCCGCGCCGCCTCGAGGTGCTCGACGTAGTCGGGCAGGCGGTCGGCCGTCGTGCCGAACCAGCTCATCGGCTCGTCGCGCTCGCGGAACGCCGGGCGCAGGTCGTTCTCGGTGTGGCCCTTGCCGAGGTCGCGGCAGACGGCGGGCGACTTCTCGCCGTAGAGCTCGCCGATCTTGCTGTCGGCGACGGTGAAGATCGAGGAGTGCACGAACTGCGGGTGGTACCCGTCGGTCTCGTTCTCGACGAGCATCTTCCAGTTGGCCTTCGCCTCGTGCTGGAGCCAGCCGGCGGTCAGCTCGATCTCGCCGCTCGGCGAGAGCTCGACGAGCCGGTCGATCGCGTCGGCGGCGGCGCCGAGGTGCTCCTCCAGCGTCTCGCCCTCCTCGGCGAACGAGCCGAAGACGAAGCCCTTGTAGGAGGCGACGCGGGCGACGCGCCCGAGGCCGAGCTCGGACTTCTTCTCGCGACCGCCGTAGCCGGAGTTGAACGGGTAGCCGAGCAGCTTGCCCGTGTTGGAGAAGGTCCAGCCGTGGTACGGGCAGCGGAACGCGCTCGAGTTGCCCTTCGGGGCGTCGCAGACCAGGTTCGCCCGGTGCGTGCAGCGGTTCAGCAGGAGGTGGATCTCGCCCTGCTTGTCGCGGGTCATGATGATCGGCTGCGGGCCGATCGACTTCACGACGTAGTCGTTGGGCTCCGGGACCTCGCTCTCGTGCCCGACGAAGACCCACGTCCGGTACCAGATGCGCTCGAGCTCGGCATCGAAGATGGCAGGATCGGTGTAGAGCGATCCGTGGACGCGATCGTGCTCGATCAGGGCGTCCCAGGCGGCGCGGTCCGCCGGCACGGTGGTCGTCATGCGGGTGGTTCCTCGTGGTCGCAGGGGTCCGAGCGGACGACCGGAGTATCGCACAGTCTGTCCAGACAATGTGGCCCGAATGTCGACCCCCGACGGCACGTCCGCCGCCCGAACCCCCTGTCCGGACATTCCGCCCACTCTCGCACTCCGGGTTCGTCCCGCTCGCCTAGACTGCCCGCGAGGAATGGCGTCGATCACGCGCACCACCCAGGCATCCCGAGCTCGCCGGCGCGCCGCGATCCGTCACGAGCTGCTGGGCGCGGTCGAGCGCTGCCTGGAGTCGACGACCTTCACCGAGCTGAGCGTCGAGCGCCTGGTCCGCGAGGCGGGGATCGCCCGATCGACGTTCTACGTCTACTTCGAGGACAAGGGCGATCTGCTCGCCGCGCTCGTCGAGGACGTGATCGACGCGCTGATCGAGGCCGCCGGCCATTGGTGGCGCCTGGCGCCCGACGCCGAGAAGGCCGACCTGCGCGAGGCGATGGAGCAGATCGCCGACACCTACCGGACGCACCGGGTCGTGATGGCCGCCGCGGTCGAGGCGAGCGCCTACGACGAGCGGATCGCCGAGCAGGTCGCGTCGCTCGTCGACCGGGCGGTCGCCGCCGTCGCCGTCCACATCCGCGACGGCCAGGGCGCCGGCTCGGTCGACCGCTCGCTCGATCCCCGGCAGACCGCCGTCTGGCTGACCTGGATGACCGAGCGCGGACTGTTCCAGCTCGTCTCGCCGGCGGACGCCGAGCAGACCGACCGGCTGCTGCAGGCGATGACGGACATCGTCTGGAACGTCCTCTACGCCCCGACTCGATGAGCGACCAGGCTGCCCAGCGTCCCGATCGGCGCGCCGAGGTCGCCGAGCGGCTGCGCGGCGCGGTCGAGCGGCTGCTGCGGGAGGGCGAGACCTACGCGTCGCTGAGCATCGAGCGGCTGATGAACGAGGCCGGGCTCTCGCGCTCCACGTTCTACGCGTACTTCACCGACAAGGGCGACCTGCTGCGGCAGTGGTCGACGCACGCCTCCGACGCGACCCGCGCCGCGGCCGCCGCGTGGGTCGCGCTGGGGCCCGACGTCAGCCGCCAGCAGCTGCGGGCCGCGCTGCGGCGCCTGATCGGCGACTACCAGCCCCATGCGCGGGTGACCGCCGCGATCTACGACGCGACGGTCTACGACGCCGCCCTGGCCACCGAGACCCGCGCGGTGATGGACGCGCACCGGCGCCACCTCGCCGACCACGTCCGCCGCGGCCAGGACGAGGGGTGGATCGACCCGGCGCTGCTGCCGGACGAGACCGCCGCGTGGATCTGCTGGATGACCGAGCGGGTGCTGCACCAGCTCGTCCCCGACGCCGACGCGCCGACGGTCGACGAGCTCGCCGACGGGCTGACCGGCATCCTCTGGAACGTGCTCTACGCGCCGGCCGGGCGGACGCCCGCGGCCGCCTGAGCGGCGCCGGCGAGGCCGCGACGAGCGGGGCGGCGGGTGCCGCCCCGGGCTAGTTCATGCCGAGCGGGCCGCGCGACGCGCCCGCCAGGAACTGCTCCACGAACGCGTTGCCCGACGAGAACAACTGCTCCGCCGGCCCCGCCTCCACGATCCGACCCTTCCACAACACA
>Ga0164243_10016644_pt1 | contig 10067 bp, 8 predicted proteins | sample OricompcompostOP_FD_108781 | JGI IMG/M metagenome (GOLD analysis project Ga0164243, IMG submission 108781) | Organic Plus compost microbial communities from Emeryville, California, USA - Original compost - Organic plus compost (OP) | ecosystem: Engineered > Solid waste > Mixed feedstock >... | reverse complement strand
GGGACGGCCCCACCCCCCCCCGACGTCGAAACCCGCACGCCCGCCCCCACCCTCCTCCTCCCACCCCCCGAACCCGCAGCCGCCGACGGCGAGCACGCCCCGCCGGGGCCACCCGCACCCGACGACGAAAGCCGCACGGGTGGTGCGGGTGGGAAACACCGGGCCGAAGGCGAAGCCGAGGCCGTCACCCCCCACCAGCCCGCGCACCGCGTACACGGCCTCCTCCTCGGCCTGGCCGCAGGCGACGCCGCCGGCTGGCCCGCCGCCCGCCACCGCGCCGCCCGCATGCCGGACTGGACCCGCCGTCTGACCCGCGAACTGGAGACGTTCGCCGAGCAGAACGCCACCACCACCCTCCCCGTGCCGATCGCCCTCAACCAGCCCCCCGAACCCCTCCGCCTCGGCCCCTCCGACGACGCCGAGTGGGCGGCCTTCACCGCCGAGGCCCTGCTGCGGGCCGGCGACGACACGGCCCTGGGCGACCTCAGCCGCGACCGCCGGGTCCGCGCCGCGATCGACCTCACCTGGAACGCCGTCGCCGGCGAGGTCGCCGCCGCGGCCGACCGCGCCCCGGAGGTCGAGTCGGCGGTCCTCCCCCTGCGCGCCCGCATCTCCGTCCGCGCCGGCCTCGGCAACCTCGCCACCGGCCTGCGCCCGCCCGCCACCGGCCACGACAACCCGCACTTCTTCGACGACGCGGCTTGCGTCCGGGCGTGCGTCCTGGCCGTCGCCCACCCCGGCGACCCTCACCGCGCCGCCGACCTCGCCGAGTTCGACGCCCGTTACACCCAGGACGGCGACGGCGTCTTCGGCGCGCGGGCGATGGCGGCGGCCGTATCGCTCGCCCTGACCGGCGCGCCCACCGGCGCCTGCGTGGCGGCGGCGCTCGCCGAGCTGCCCGCCGGGACGGAGATCGGCCGCAACGCCCGTCACGCCGTGGACCTCGCCCACGCCGCCGACGGCGCCTTCGCCCTGGTCCCCCTCCTGGAGCACCAGATCGTCGACCACGTCTACAGCTACGGCGTCGCCGCCGCCGAGACCGTGCCGGTCGCCCTCGCCCTCACCGTCGCGGCGCGCGGCCGTATCGCCGAGGCGGTCCCGGCCGCCGCCTGCTTGTCCCGCGTGGCCGACTCGGCCCCGGCCCTGGCCGGCGCGCTGACCGGCGCCCTGGGCGGCGACGCCTGCGTCCCGGCGGCCTGGCGGGACACCTGCCGCACCCTGTCCGGCTGTGCGCTCCCCCGGCTCACCGGCACCGACCTGGTGGAACTCGCCGACCTCCTGGAAGCCGCACAACCGCACCCACCAGGAGGATGATTCCGGCATGACGCCCAAAGCAGATGAAAGCAGTGGTCCGCGTCTCGACGAACGGATCACCGGCGCCCTGGTGGGCGCGGCGGTCGGCGACGCCCTCGGCGGCCCGGTGGAGGGCTACTCCCCCGACCAGATCCTGGAGCGCCACGGCGGCCGCGTCCACGGCGTCGTCGGCCCCTGGAACGGCGACGCGTGGCGCACGGCACGCCCCATCGCGCCGTACCACAAGGGCGACGGGCACGTCACCGACGACACCTTGATGACGCACGCCCTGGTCCGCGTGTACGCGGCCGTCCGCGACCACCTCGACGCGTACGCGATCGCCGACCACCTGGTCCCGGACCTGATGACCACCCCCCGCTGGATCCCGGAGCTGGAGGCCGAGGCCCTCCCCCTGCACCGGGTGTTCCTGGCGGAGAAGTGGCTGGTCGCCCGCCTGCACTACGGGCACGTGGACCCCCGCGAGGCCGGCGTCGGCAACATCGTGAACTGCGGCGCGGCGATGTACATGGCCCCGGTCGGCCTGGTCAACGCGGCCGACCCGCGGGCCGCGTACGCCGAGGCGCTCGACGTCGCGGGCGCCCACCAGTCGTCGTACGGGAGGGAGGCCGCCGGGGTGTTCGCGGCGGCGGTGGCCGCGGCCTGCGCCCCCGGCGCGACCCCGGACTCGGTCGTCGCGGCCTGCCTGCGGCTCGCCAAGGACGGCACCCGCGACGCCATCGAGAAGTGCTGCGAGACGGCCGCGGCCCACAGCGACTTCGAGTCGGCGCTGGTCCCGCTGCGCGAGGCGGTCGCCCCCTACGACACCGTCGGCCCCGACTACCGCCGGCCCTCGCTCGGCGCCCGCCGCCCGTCCCGGCTGCACACGATCGAGGAGCTGCCGATCGCCCTGGCCATGGTGCTGGTGGCAGGCGGCGACCACCGCCACGCGGTGCTCGGCGCGGTCAACTACGGCCGGGACTGCGACTCCATCGCGACGATGGCGGGCGCGGTGACCGGCGCCCTCGGCTCCCCGGTCCCGGACGAGTGGGCGAAGACCGTCGCGGAGGCCAGCCGCCTCGACCTGTGGGAGCCGGCCCGCGTCCTGACCGACGTGGCCCGCGAGGTGCACGCCCGTGACGTGGCCCGCCGCAGGGCGCACGAGGCGGCGTTCCAGGTGCTGGAGGGCCGGCCGTGCTCCGACTGACCTGGGTCCAGCCCGAGGACCTGATCGGCCACGAACTGCGGCAGGCCGCCCTCGACGGCCGGGAGCCGGCGCGGATCGCGGCCCGCTGGGAGGCGGCGGGCGGCCGTCCGGCCCCGCTCCGCGCGGGCGCCTCGGCGGAACCCGCGTCCCGGTACCTGCGGACGCTGGCCGAGGACCTGCTGGACGAACTGGCGGAGCTGCCCAGCCGGACCGCCGACCGGGAGCCGACCGGCCTCGCCGCCATCAAGGCGCTCTGCCCCGACTGGCCGGCGCCGCCCGCCGCCCCCGTGCGGACCACGCCGGACCGGCTGGAGGCCGCCTGGCTGGGCCGGGCCGTGGGCTGTCTGCTGGGCAAGCCGGTCGAGAAGCTCCCGCTGGACGCCATCCGCGCGCTCGCCCGGGCGGCCGGCAACTGGCCCCTGCGCGGCTACTTCACGGCCAAGGGCGTCCCGGCGGACCTGCTCGCCGCCCACCCCTGGAACCGCCGCTCCGCCACGACCTCGCTCGCCGAGAACATCGACGGCATGCCGGAGGACGACGACCTCAACTACCCGCTGCTGAACCTAATCCTGCTCCAGCGGTACGGCCGTGGCTTCACCACCGACGACGTGGCCCGGCTCTGGCTGGACGAGCTGCCCGCGGGCCGTACGTTCACGGCCGAGCGGGTCGCGTTGCGCAACCTCCTCCTCGGTGTCGAGCCACCGCACACGGCCCGCCACCGCAACCCGTTCCGCGAGTGGATCGGCGCCCTCATCCGGGCCGACGTCCACGGCTGGACCCACCCCGGCGATCCGGGCGCCGCAGCCGAGCAGGCCCATCGGGACGCCACCCTCACCCACACCGCCACCGGCGTCCACGCGGCGATGTTCGCGGCGGCGGTCGTCGCCCGCGCGGCCTGCGCGAGCGGGCCCGGTGACGTGCACGCCTGTCTGCGCGCCGGGCTGGCGGTGATCCCGCCGGAGTCCCGGCTGGCCCGGGCGGTCCGGCACGCGACGGAGCTGGCCCGGACCCACGAGGACTTCGACACGGTCGTCGACCTGCTCCACGCCCGGTACGGACCGGACCACCACTGGGTGCACGCCGTCCCCAACACGGCGCTGATCGCCGCCGCCCTCACCCACGCGGACGGCGACTTCACCGGCTCCGTGCGCCGTGCCGTGTCCGGCGGCTGGGACACCGACTCCAACGGGGCGACGGCGGGCGGCGTCGCCGGTCTCCTCGCCGGCTCCCCGGCCGCCCTGCCCGACCGCTGGACCGCCCCGCTGAAGAACCGTCTCGCCACCTCCGTCGGCGGCTTCGACGGCACCGGCTTCGACGCCCTCGCCCGGCTCACGTACGACCTCACGCACGACCTCACGCACGACCTCACTCACGGTCTCGCCCACGACCCCGCCCCGGACCTCGCCCCCTTGGAGGCCACCCGCCCATGACCGACATCGTCGTGCTCGGCAGCACGAACATGGACCTCGTCACCTACGTAGAGAAGGCCCCGCAGCGCGGTGAGACCGTCACCGGCCGGGAGTTCCGCACGATCCCCGGCGGCAAGGGCGCCAACCAGGCGACCGCCGCGGCCCGCGCGGGCGGCGACGTGCTGATGATCGGCGCCGTCGGCAACGACACGTACGGCACCCGGCTGCGCGCCGCCCTCGAACAGTCCGGGGTCGACACCGACGACCTGCGCACGGTCGAGGGCCCCTCGGGCACCGCGCACATCGTCGTGGACGACGAGGGCGGCAACGCGATCGTGGTCATCCCCGGCGCCAACGGCACCCTCGACCATCTGAGCCCCGGCGACGAGGGTGTCATCGCCGACGCCGACACCCTGCTGCTCCAGTTGGAGATCCCGCTGGCCGCCGTGCTCGCGGGCGCCCGCGCCGCCCGCCGCCACGGCGTCCGCACGATCCTCACCCCGTCCCCCGCCCAGCCGCTGCCGGACGAACTCCTCGGCGCGATCGACCTGATCGTCCCCAACGAGCACGAGGCCGCCACCCTCACCGGCCGCACCGATCCCCGCGAGGCGGCCGGCGCCCTGCTCGACCTGGTCCCCGAGGTGGTCGTCACCCTGGGCGCGTCCGGCAGCCTCTACGCCACCCGCGGCGCCGAGCCGCTGACCGTCCCCGCCCCGAAGGTCACCGCCGTCGACTCGACCGGCGCCGGCGACACCTTCGTCGGCGCGCTCGCGGTGGCGCTCGGCGAGGGGCGTCTGATGCCCGACGCGCTGACCTGGGCGTCCTGCGCGGCCGCCCTGTCCGTGCAGCGGGAGGGCGCCACGGTGTCGATGCCGTACCGCCCCGAGATCGACGAACGGTACGCGTCATGACCGGGACCGCCCCGGCGCCCCTGGCCGGACTGCGCGTGCTCGACCTGGCCACCCTGTTCGCCGGGCCCCTCGCCGCCACCCTGCTCGGCGACTACGGGGCGGAGGTGATCAAGGTCGAGCACCCGGAGAAGCCCGACCCGTCCCGCGGTCACGGCCCCGCCAAGGACGGGGTCGGCCTGTGGTGGAAGGTCCTCGGCCGCAACAAGCGCACGATCACCCTGAACCTGTCCCGGCCCGGCGGCCGCGCCACCCTGCTGCGGCTCGCCGCCACCGCGGACGTCGTCATCGAGAACTTCCGCCCCGGCATCCTGGAGAAGTGGGACCTCGGCTGGCCGGAGCTGTCGGCCGCCAACCCCCGTCTGGTCCTCACCCGCGTCACCGGCTTCGGGCAGTTCGGCCCGTACTCCCACCGCCCCGGCTTCGGCACCCTCGCCGAGGCGATGAGCGGCTTCGCCGCGCTCACCGGGGAACCCGACGCGCCCCCGACGCTCCCGCCCTTCGGTCTGGCCGACTCGATCGCGGGGCTCGCCACCGCGTACGCCGTGATGACGGCCCTCGCGGCCCGCGAGCGCACCGGTGAGGGACAGGTCGTCGACATGGCCCTGATCGAGCCGATGCTGTTCGCCCTCGGACCTCAGACGACGTGGTACGACCAGCTCGGCTACGTCCAGGAGCGCACCGGCAACCGCTCCGCGAACAACGCCCCCCGCAACACCTACCGCACGGCCGACGGCACCTGGGTCGCCGTCTCCACGTCCGCCCAGTCGGTCGCCGAGCGGGTGATGCGGCTCGTGGGGCGCCCCGACCTGATCGACGAGCCGTGGTTCGCGACGGGCGCGGACCGGGCCCGGCACGCCGACGTCCTGGACCGGGCGGTCGGCGACTGGATCGCCCGGCACACCCGCGCCGACGTGCTGGCCGCCTTCGAGAAGGCGGAGGCGGCGGTCGCCCCGGTCCAGGACGTCCGGGACGTGATGACGGACCCGCAGTACGCGGCGCTCGACACGGTCACCACCGTCGACGACCCCGAGCTGGGCGCGCTGCGCATGCAGAACGTCCTGTTCCGGCTCTCCGCCACGCCCGGCGCGATCCGCTGGGCGGGCCGCCCGCACGGCGCGGACACCGACGAGGTCCTCACCGGTCTCGGCCTGTCCCCCGCCGACCTCGCGGCCCTGCGGGAGGAGGGCGCCCTGTGACCGGCCCGGCGGAGACCACCCCGTACCCGCTGACCTGGCTGTACGCCCCCGGGGACCGCCCGCGTGTGGTGGCGGGGGCGCTCGCGTCCGGCGCCGACGTCGTCATCGTGGACCTGGAGGACGCGGTGGCCCCGGACCGCAAGGACCACGCCCGGGCGGCCACGGCCGAACTGCTCTCCGTACCGGAGCACCCGGTGCCGGTCCACGTCCGGGTGAACGCCCTGGACACCCCGGCGGGTGCGCGGGACCTCGCGGCGCTGGCCGCCCTGCCCGGTCTGGCCGCCCTGCGGCTGCCGAAGGTGACGTCGGCCGACCAGATCATCCACCTCGCCGAGACCACCCCGGCCGCGGCGCCGGGCACGACCCGGCTGCACGCCCTGCTGGAGTCGGCCCTGGGCATCGAGCGCGCGCACGCGATCGCGTCCGCCCATCCGGCGCTGCGCGGCATCTCGCTCGGCGAGGCGGACCTGAGGGCCGACCTGGGCGTACGGGGCGACGCCGGGCTCGACTGGTGCCGTTCCCGCGTCGTGGTCGCCGCGCGGGCGGCCGGTCTGCCCCCGCCCGCCCAGTCCATCCATCCGGACATCCGCGATCTGGAGGGCCTGGCGGCGACCTGCGCGCACGGCCGCGCCCTCGGCTTCCTGGGCCGCGCGGCCATCCATCCCCGGCAGCTGCCCGTGATCGAGCGGGCCTATCTGCCCACCGAGCGGGAGCTGGAGCAGGCGGAGACGATCGTGAAGGCGGCGGCGACCGATCAGGGGGCGCTGGCCCTGCCGGACGGGCGGTTCGTGGACGCGGCGGTGGTGGCGGCCGCGCGGCGGACGCTGTCCCTGGCCCGCCGCGCCTGAGACACCCGAAGGGCGCCCGGTGGACCGGGCGCCCTTCATGGTGTGACGGCTCGGGGGTCAGCCCTTCCGGGCGGACTCCGCCTCGTCGCGCGACTCCTTCGCGGCGTCCTCGGACCCGCTCCCGGACTCGGTCTTGGAGTCGGCCTCGGACTCCGCCTCGGACGTCTTCCCGTCCTCGGTCCCGTCCTCGGACTCCGTCTTCTTCCCGTCGGACGCGCCGGACGAGTCGCCGTCGGCCGCACCGGGCTCGACGACGGCCTCACGCCCGGGCCGCTTCTTCGCCGACACCACGATGTAGATCACGGCGAGCAGGAAGACCAGCAGCGAGGTCCAGTTGTTCAGCCGCAGGCCGAGGATGTGGTGGGCGTCGTCGACGCGCATGTACTCGACCCAGAACCGGCCCGCGCAGTACGCGGCGACGTACAGGGCGAACGCCCGGCCATGGCCCATCTTGAAGCGGCGGTCGGCCCAGATCACCAGCAGGGCGACGCCGATGCACCACAGGGACTCGTACAGGAACGTCGGGTGGTAGGTGCCCGGCACCCGCCCGTCCGTGGAGGACGTGATCTCCAGCGCCCACGGCACGTCGGTACGGCGGCCGTACAGCTCCTGGTTGAACCAGTTGCCCCAGCGGCCCAGGGCCTGCGCGAGGGCGATGCCGGGGGCGACGGCGTCGGCGTAGGCGGGCAGCGGGATGCCGCGGCGGCGGCAGCCGATCCAGGCGCCGAGCGCGCCGAGCGCGATCGCGCCCCAGATACCGAGACCGCCCTCCCAGATCTTGAAGGCGTCCACCCAGTCACGGCCCTCGCTGAAGTACAGCTCGTAGTCCGTGATCACGTGGTAGAGGCGCCCGCCGATCAGGCCGAACGGCACGGCCCAGACCGCGATGTCCGCGACCGTGCCGGCGCGCCCGCCCCGGGCGATCCAGCGCTTGTTGCCGAGCCAGACGGCTACGAAGACACCGATGATGATGCAGAAGGCGTAGCCGCGCAGCGGAATGGGACCGAGGTGGATCACCCCGCGCGACGGGCTGGGAATGTAGGCAAGTTCCATGGCAAGGTCGACGCTACCCTGCCGGGCGGCACCGATGTCGGGCCGCCCGGCTACGGGTCCATAACAGGCCGTGCCCGTACGGGCGCTCAGCCCTTGGCGTTCTCCTCCACCATCTGCTTGAGCTTGGCCGGGGTCATCGTCTGGTCCTGGTAGATGTTCTTGCCGTTCAGCAGCACTGTGGGCGTGCCGCTGAAGCCGCCCGCCTTGAAGGCGTCGTTGGACTTCGCCACCCAGCTGTTGTGCGTGCCGTCCTCGACGCACGTGCGGAAGGCGGGCGTGTCCAGGCCGTCCACCTTGGTGGCGAGCTCCAGCAGCTTGCTGTTCTTGCCGAAGGCGTCGTCGGGCTCGGGCGGCTGGTTGCGGTACAGCACGTCGTGGTACTCGACGAACTTCCCGGCGTCCTGGGCGCAGGCCGCGGCGTTGGCCGCGTTGCGGGAGCCGGTGCCGCCCATGTTGCCGTCGATGATCGTGGCCAGGTGGTACTCGACCTTGAGCTTGCCTGAGTCGGTCAGCCCGTGGATCGTCGAGCGGTAGGCGTCCTCGAAGGACTTGCAGGCCGGGCAGCGGAAGTCCTCCCAGACCGTGAGCGTCGAGGGGGCGTTCGCCTTGCCGACCGGGATGGCGAGGCCGTCCTTGCCCTGGGCTCCGGAGGGGCCGACGACCGGCCCGGCGTCGCTGCCGCTGTCCTTGCCGGCGTTGGCCGCGACGACCCCGATCACGGCGGCGAGGCCCAGCACGCAGACGACGCTCGCGCCCACGATCAGCGTGCGGCGCCGCCGGTCCGCCGCCTTCTGCTTCTCCCGCTCGACCGCCAGCCGTTCCCGGGCGGTCCGCTTCGCGTCTCGATTCTTTTCGCTCACAACCGCAGAAACGAACCGGGGCGGCGCACCGCGCCTCCCCGGTCCCAGGTCCACCCGTTCGAGCGACTCGTACGGAAGGCCCTTCTTCCGACGATGTCCCGCGCCCGGCGCGCGGGTACCGCCTACGCCTTGCGGCGCACGCCCTCCGCCAGTTCGCCGGCGAGGACGCGGACGGCCTCGACACCGGCCGCGTCGTCCGGCGCGTCCAGCATCCGCTTGACGAAGGCGGAGCCGACGATCACGCCGTCCGCGAACCCGGCGACCTCGGCCGCCTGCCCGGCGTCGGAGACGCCCAGGCCGACGCAGACGGGCAGGTCGGTGCCGGTGGCCCGGGTGCGGCCGACCAGCTCGTGCGCCTGCGCGCCGACGGACGCGCGGGTGCCGGTGACCCCCATCAGGGAGGCGGCGTACACGAAGCCGCTGCCGGCCGCGGTGATCTCGGCGAGCCGCTCGTCCCTGCTGCTCGGCGCGACGACGAACACGGTCGCCAGACCGTGCTTGTCGGCGTGCTCCCTCCACAGCCCCGACTCCTGGACGGGCAGGTCGGGCAGGATGCATCCGGCGCCGCCCGCCTCGGCCAGCTCGGCGGTGAACCGCTCGACGCCGTAGCGGTCGATGGGGTTCCAGTACGTCATGACGAGGATCGGCTTGCCGGTGGCCGCGTGGGCCTCGCGGACCGTCCGCATCACGTCGGCGATCCTCACCCCGCCGCGCAGGGCGATGTCGTCGGCGGTCTGGATGACCGGGCCGTCGAGCACGGGGTCGCTGTGCGGCAGACCGACCTCGACGACGTCGGCGCCGCCCTCCAGAGCGGCCTTCACCGTCGCGATGCCGCCGTCGACGGTGGGGAAGCCGGCCGGCAGATAGGCGATCAGCGCGGACCGGCCCTCGGCCTTCGCGGCCGCGAGGGTGTCCGACAGCAGCTGGATGTTCCCGCTCATCGGGCGTCCCCCTCGATCTCGGCGGTGTCGGCGCCGTCGGCCGGGACCTCGGCGTCGGCGCCCTCCTCGTACAGCCCGAAGTAGCGGGCTGCGGTGTCCATGTCCTTGTCGCCCCGGCCGGACAGGTTGACGACGATCAGCCCGTCCTTCCCGAGCTCCCTGCCGACCTCCAGGGCTCCGGCGAGCGCGTGGGCGCTCTCGATGGCCGGGATGATGCCCTCGGTGCGCGACAGCAGGCGCAGGGCCTGCATGGCGGCGTCGTCGGTGACCGCGCGGTACTCGCCGCGTCCGCTGTCCTTGAGGTAGGAGTGCTCGGGGCCGATGCCCGGGTAGTCCAGTCCGGCCGAGATGG
>Ga0164243_10016641_pt1 | contig 10068 bp, 8 predicted proteins | sample OricompcompostOP_FD_108781 | JGI IMG/M metagenome (GOLD analysis project Ga0164243, IMG submission 108781) | Organic Plus compost microbial communities from Emeryville, California, USA - Original compost - Organic plus compost (OP) | ecosystem: Engineered > Solid waste > Mixed feedstock >... | reverse complement strand
CGAGCATGCGCTGCTCGTGCTCCGAGAGCGGCACGGAGTCCTCCTCATCGTGCAGTCGCCGGGGCGACCCGGGGGGTCCCTTCAGGATAGGCAGGGAATCGCCCCCGTGAAACCCGCCCCTCTGCGCCAATTGCCGACCGGTGTCCGCCATCACGCACCGGTCCGCTGAGGCTGTCATTCCCCGGCGGCCGACCCGTCATGCCGGGCGGTCTCCCTCGATCATACGGCTCCGAGCCGCCATTCGGGGGGCCTGTGGCACAGTCCATGCGCCCCGGGGCCGCCGGACGCGCCCCTGATCAGCGACGTGTCACGGACGGCCGCTCACGCCTCGTCGGCCTCGCCCGCCTCGGCGAGCACGTGAAGCTGCGTGGCCACGGAGTGGAACGCGGCGAGCTCGGCCGCGGCGGCCTCCAGCTTCAGCAGCGCCTCCTGCGCCCCGGGCTCGGTGTCGACCAGGACGCCGGGGACGAGGTCGGAGAAGATGCGGACGCCGTGCACCGCGCCGACCTCAAGGCCGGCGCCCCGCACCAGCTCCGTGAGCTGCTCGGCGGTGAAGCGGCGCGGCACGGGGTCGCCCTCGCCCCATCGGCCGTTCGGGTCGCCGAGGGCCTGACGGGCCTCCGTGAAGTGGCCGGCGAGGGCGCGGGAGAGGACCGCCCCGCCCAGGCCGGCGGCGAGCAGGCTGAGGACGCCGCCGGGGCGCAGGGCGGCCACCGTGTTGCGCACGCCCTCGGCCGGATCGTCGACGTACTCCAGGACGCCGTGGCACAGCACGACGTCGTAGCCGCCGCGCTCGGCGACGTCGAAGAGGCCGCTGGCGTCGCCCTGCACGCCCCGCACCCGCTCGGCGACGCCTTCCTCGGCGGCGCGGCGCTCGAGGGCGAACAGGGCGTTGGGGCTGGGGTCGACGACGGTCACCCGGTGCCCGAGCCGGGCCAGGGGCACGGCGAAGTTGCCGCTGCCGCCGCCGGTGTCGAGGACGTCCAGGGCCTGCCGTCCGGTGGCCTTGACCCTGCGTTCCAGGGCGTCCTGGAGGACGTCCCAGACAACGGCGGTACGGAGAGCGGCGCGGGGGCGCATCGGGTCCGACACGGTGGTGACTCCTCGGCGGGGCACCGCCTGGGGTGGGGCGGGGCGATCGGTTTCAGGCGCTGTCCACCCTATGGCCTGATCGGCGGCCCGCCGTCACCCGGTGGCCCGGCGTCTCAGCCCGCGTCGGGCAGGTCGCCGCGCGGGGCCGTGTCAGGACCTCCGTCCTGGTCGGGGCGGGGAGGGGGCAGCACCGGCTGGAGCACCAGCATCCGCTCGACCAGGCGGAGGAACATCGCCACGTCCCGGATCAGGTCGTCGGCGTCCCGCACGGTCGCCGCGCCCTGGATGCCCGCCTCGGCGCGGGCACGGCGCCGGGCACCGGAGGCGAACAGGGCGCTCCACTCGGTGAGTTCGGGCGCGATTTCCGGGAGCACCTCCCACGCGCTTCGTATCTTCGCCCGGGCCCTGGGCGAGGTCTCGGGCCTGCCCCGGGCGGCGAGGACGGCGGCGGCGGTGCGCAGGGCGGCCAGGTGGGCCGTCGCGTAGCGCTCGTTGGGGGTGTCGAGGACGGCGGCCTCGTCGAGTCCGGCACGGGCCTGGGCGAGCAGGTCGAGGGCGGCGGGCGGGGCCGCGGCGCGGCGCAGCACCGGGTGGATGTCGCTCGCCGGGCCGTTGTTCAGTGAGGGGGCAGGGCCGGCTGCGCGGCGCCGGCGGGCGGCGGCTGCGGACGAGTGGGCCATGACGAACCTCCTGTCGTCTTCGTGACGGCACGCCATGAGGCGAGTGCCGTATGTGCACATCGTGCGGTATGGCACTGACAATCCGTTCTGACCTGCGACGTTGCTTCGTTCTCTCGTTCGAGCTAACTTTTGCACTGACCAGTCAGTTCAAAAGCTGTTCCCGCACGCTCCAGGGGGATTCGTGGACGATCCGAGCGGACTCGACGTCGTGGCCGACGGCCTCGGCCTGAAGGGGCCGCGGGGGTGGGCCTTCCGCGACGTGTCGGTCGACGCGGGGCCCGGCGCGCTGATCGCGGTGACCGGGCCGTCCGGCAGCGGCCGCACCTGTCTGCTGCTCGCGCTCACCGGCCGGATGAAGCCGACGGAGGGTCGGGCCGTCGTCGGCGGTCTCGAACTGCCCCGGCGCATGGCCGCCGTACGCCGCCGCAGCGGCCTGGCGCACGTCGCCGGGGTGACCGACCTCGAACCGGCGCTCACCGTGGCCGAGCATCTGCGTGAACAGGAGCTGCTGCGGCGGCGGTTCGGGGACGCGCTGCCCCGGCCCCGGCAGCTGCTGCGTCCGCGCGCCGAGCGGCGGCGGGAGCGGCGCCGGCACATCGACGAGGCGCTGGCCGCCGCCGGGCTCGACCTGGCCGCCCTGCCCAAGGGCGAGCGGACCGCGGTGCGGGACCTCGAGCGGGTGGAGGCGCTGCGGCTGTCGCTGGCGCTGGCCCTGCTCGGGCGTCCCCGGCTGCTGGGGATCGACGACACCGACCTGAAGCTGTCGGCCGCCGAGCGGGACGAGGTGTGGGAGCTGCTGCGGTCCGTCGCCGGCACGGGGGTCACGGTGCTGGCCGTGTGCAGCGAGCCGCCGTCCGACGCGGTGGTCGTCCGCACGGACGCGGCCCGGCCCGGCGACGGCGCGGGGACGGGCGGACCCGCCGCCCCTGCCTGCGGGAAGCCCGACGGAACAGCACAGGCCGATCCCACCGACGCCGAAGGACCCGCGGACGAGGCCGGCCCCTCGGACGGCGCACAGCCCGTCGGCGAGGCCACCGAGCAGGCCGGCCGGCTCCGGCCCGCAGCCGAGCCCGCGGACGGCGGGTCCGACGGCCCACCCGGGCCCACCGACGAAGCCCGCGACCCGGCCGACCGGGCCGACGAGCCCCGGCCCACCGCCGAGCCCGCCGGCCGTCTCGCCCACTCCCACCCCGCGAAGGAGACCCCCGCCGATGCGATCGCCGCGACTGGCCGCTCTTGAGCTGCGGCGTTTCGGCCGCGGCACCCTCCCCCGCGCCGCGCTCGTCGCCCTGCTGGTGCTGCCCCTGCTGTACGGCGCCCTGTATCTCTGGTCGTTCTGGGACCCGTACGGCCGGCTCGACCGGATCCCCGTGGCCCTCGTCAACGAGGACCGGGGCGCGACCGCGAACGGCAAGCGGATCACGGCCGGCGACGACATCGCCGAAGGCCTGCACGACAGCTCCGCCTTCGACTGGCGGGAGGTGAGCGAGGAGGAGGCGCGGCGCGGGGTCGAGGACGGCACGTACTACCTGTCGCTCACCGTGCCGGCGGACTTCAGCCGCCGTGTCGCCTCCAGTGCGGGCGACTCCCCCGAGACGGGCGCCCTCCAGGTCCGCACCAACGACGCGAACAACTACATCGTCGGGCAGATCTCCCGGACGGTCTTCGGCGAGGTGCGGCGGGCCGCGTCCACCAAGACCTCCCGGTCCTTCCTGGACCAGATCTTCGTCTCCTTCTCCGGCCTGCACGGCGAGACGGTGAAGGCGGCGCAGGGCGCCGACAAGCTGAACGGGGGCATCGGCAAGGCGGAGAAGGGCTCCAAGGACCTCGCCGCCGGTCTGAAGGACGCCCTCGCGGGCAGCGGCAAGCTGTCCAAGGGCCTGAAGGACCTGCACAAGGGCGCGGGCTCCCTGGAGGACGGCTCCGGGAAGGTCGCGGACGGCACGCAGAAGCTCGCCGACAAGGTGAACGCGCTCAACGCGGAGGCGGGCCCGTTCCTGAAGAGGAACGAGAAGGCCATCGGGGAGACGGCGCGCTTCGTCGCGGACACGGCGGGGCGGCTGCGGGACGACCTGGACGCGCTGGCGGAGAAGGCTCCCGCCGCCGCGAAGGACGCCCGTGAGGCGTCCGGCACCCTGGACACGCTGTACCGCGAGCGCTGCGAGGACGCCGTCCTGCCCGACCCGGCCTGCCCGGAGCTGAAGAAGGCCAAGGAGGCGGCGGCGACCGCCTCGTCCGTCGCGGACGACGTCAGCGGTCTGGTCACCGGGCACCGCGCGGAGCTGAAGAAGCTCGACGGGCACCTCGCCACCCTGGAGAAGCAGGCGCGTGCCCTCGCCGACCGGGCCCCGCACCTCTCCGAGGACCTCGAGGACGCCGTCAGCAAGATCAACAAGCTGAACAGCGGCGCCGGGAAGGTCGCGGCGGGCGCGAAGAAGCTCAACAAGGGTCTCGCCACCGCCGAGACGGGCGCCCGGGACCTGGACAAGGGCGTCAGCAGGCTGAAGACGGGCGCGGACGACCTGAGCGGCGGCCTCTTCAAGCTGGTCGACGGCTCCGAGCAGCTGGCCGGCGGTCTGCACGAGGGCGCCGAGCAGATCCCCGACTACGACAAGGCCGAGCGCGACGAGCGCACCGAGGTGATGGCCGACCCGGTCCGTCTGATCTCCCAGGACCTGCACAAGGCGCCCAACTACGGCACCGGTTTCGCCCCGTACTTCATTCCGCTGTCGCTGTGGGTGGGCGCGATGGTGGCGTACATGCTGATCGCGCCGATGAACCGGAGGGCGCTCGCGGCAGGGGCCTCCGCGTGGCGGATCGCGCTGGCGGGCTGGCTGCCGGTGGTGGCGATCGGGGTGCTGCAGACGGTGGCGCTGATGTCGGTGCTGCACTGGGGGCTGGGGCTGCAGATGGCGCGGGCGGCCGGGACGGTGGGCTTCCTGTTCCTGGTGACGGCGTGCTTCGCGGCGCTCGTGCAGTGGCTCAACGCCCGCTTCGGAGCGGCCGGCCGGATCCTGGTGCTGGCGCTGCTGATGCTCCAGCTCACCTCGGCGGGCGGCACGTACCCCGTGCAGACCAGTCCGGACTTCTTCAACGCGCTGCACCCCTTCCTGCCGATGACCCATGTCGTGGAGGCGCTGCGGCGGCTGATCTCGGGCGGCGGGCTCGGTCCCGTGTGGACGGCCTGCGCGGTGCTGGCGGCCTTCACGGCCGGCGCGCTCGCGCTGACCGCGCTGTCGGCCCGCCGCCGGCAGGTGTGGACGCTCGACCGGCTGCACCCGGAGCTGAGCCTGTGAACCGGCCGGCCGGAGCTCCTGTGAGAATCAGGGCCATGGAACGCAGCAGCACCACGCCGGGCGGCAGCGCCCGCCGCGAGGCCACCCGGCAGAAGCTCTACGAGGCGGCCGTCACGCTCATCGCCGAGCAGGGGTTCTCCGCCACCACCGTGGACGAGATCGCCGAGCGGGCGGGCGTCGCGAAGGGCACCGTCTACTACAACTTCGCGAGCAAGTCGGTCCTCTTCGAGGAGCTGCTGCGGCACGGGGTCGGTCTGCTGACCGACTCGCTGCGGGAGGCGGCCGAGCGGACGGAACGGGAGGGCGGGAGCAAGGTCGACGCCCTGGACGCCATGATCCGGGCGGGGCTGGTCTTCATCGACCGCTACCCGGCCTTCACACAGCTGTACGTGGCGGAGCTGTGGCGTACCAACCGGGCCTGGCAGTCCACGCTGATGGTGGTGCGGCAGCAGGCCGTGGCGGTGGTCGAGGGGGTGCTGCGCGAGGGCGTGGCGGCCGGGGAGTTCAGCGAGGAGATCGACGTGCCGCTGACGGCGGCGGCGCTGGTCGGCATGGTGCTGGTGGCGGCGCTGGACTGGAAGTCGTTCCAGCCGGAGCGGTCCCTGGACGACGTGCACGCGGCGCTGTCGCGGCTGCTGCAGGGCCGGGTCAGCGGCCGCGGCTGACCCGCACGGGCGCCGGACACGCGAAGGCGCCGGTCCGTCGGTGGCCGCGTCCCCCGCGGCCACCGGCCGGGCCGGCGCCTCCCTGTTCCCCCGTTGCTCCCCCGTGATCCCCCGTACGTCCCCCCGTGGAACCCCCGTTGCGGTCGTTCCCCCGGGTTCCCCCGTGCCTCGCTCCCGCCGACGACGCCGGCGGAAGGAGCGGATCGCGGGCCGGTCCCCGTTCCGGCGCCCCGTGTCGCCGGTGCCGTGGGCCCGGGCCCCCTCTCCGTGGTCTCCACTCTTCCGTTCCCGCTGGTCCGGGCCCATCCGCCGCCGTACTCATCTCACCGGCTAGGTACGGGTACTCACTCCTGGGCTCCCGGGCCCACCACGGCGCGCGCCCGCACGGTCACGCTGCGGGGGCGCGGATACTCGGGGACGGGCCCTGACCGGCGGCGGATAAAGTCCCTGGCATGGCACGGATTGCGGTGATCGGCGCCGGCGTGGGCGCGCTGGCGGCCGCCGCCCGGCTGGCCGTCGCGGGCCACCGGGTGGCGGTGTACGAGCGGACGGAGACGTACGGCGGTGCGCTGCGCCGCCGGGAGCGGGACGGGTTCGCCTTCGACACGGGCCCCGGGCTGCTGCCGCTGCCGGCCGTGTACCGGGACCTGTTCGTGAAGACGGGCCGGGAGCCGCTGGAGGAGTGCGTCGAGCTGGTGCAGGCCGACCCGTCGTCGCACCACGTCTTCGCGGACGGCACCCGGGTGTCCCTGCCGAACGCCTCCCGCGCGGGCGTGGTCGCGGCGGTGGAGGAGGCCCTGGGCGCGGACGCGGCTCGGCGCTGGGGCGACTTCCTGGTGCGGGCCCGCGAGGCCTGGGACCGGGCGCGCCGCCCGCTCCTCGAGGAGCCGCTGTGGCCCAACTGGGAGGTGCTGGCCGGGCGCGAGCCCTATCCGGCGGTCCCGCACCGGCGGCTGCTGCGCCTGCGCACGGCGGCCACGCTCGCGGAGGTCGGCGAGTGGGAGCTGCGCGACCCGCGGCTGCGGGCCCTGTTGGAGAGCCACGCCCTGGCGTTCGGCCTGGACCCGCGGACGACGCCGGCGAGCGCGGCGGTGCTGCCGTACATGGAGCACGCCTTCGGCACCTGGTACGTGCGCGGCGGGCTGCGGGAGCTGGCGCGGGCAATGTACGAGCGGTGCCTGGCCCGCCGGGTGGAGTTCCACTTCGGCGCGGAGGTCACCGCGGTACGCGAGAAGGACGGCCGGGCGGCGGGCGTCGAACTCGCCGACGGCACGGCGGTGGAGGCGGACCTGGTGGTCGCGGGGGTCGGCCCCGGGGTGCTGGAGCGGATGTGCGGCACGCGGCTTCGCGGGGAGGGCGAGGTGCCGGCCCGGCGGGAGGGGGCGAGCCGGACGACGGTCCTGCTGGCGCTGCGCGGCGCCCGCCCGGAGGGCGCCCCGCACCGCACGGTGGTGCACACCCGGGACCGTGACGCGGAGCTGGACGCGCTCGCCGGCGGCCGACTGCCGGCCGAGCCGACGGTGACGGTGCTGCGTCCTGACGACCCGGCGCTGGTCCCGGACGCCGGGCACGAGGCGGTGACCGTGACGGCGATGACGCCCGCGGGGGCGGACGGCGCCGAGGAGTTCGCGGAGCGGATGGTGACGGCCGCCGAGCGGGCCGTGCCGGATCTGCGGGACCGGCTGCTGTGGCACGAGGTGCGCACACCTCAGGACGTCGAGCGGGAGACGGGCGCGGAGGGCGGCACGGTGCCGGCGCCGGCGCTCGCGGCGGCCGACGGCCGGTTCCTGCACGCGTCCAACACCACGCGTCTGCCGGGGCTGTTCACCGTCGGCGGCTGGTCGCACCCCGGCGGCGGGCTGCCGCACGCCGGGATGTCGGGGGCGCTGGTCGCCGGACTGATCGTGGAGGGGCCCAACTTCCGCGGCTCGCAGTGAACGCGGGCCGGGGCGCGGGCGGTTGAGGGGTCCCCTCGGCCGCCCGCCCGCTCAGTAGCGGTACTGCTCGTCGTACCCGTTGCCCTGCGTGCCCTGTTGCTGGCCGCCGTCCTGGTACGGGTACTGCTGCTCCGGGGGGAGCTCGCCGCCGTACGGGTCGTCGGCGCCGCGCTGCTGCGGCACCCACAGGCCGCCGGCCGGGGTCTCGCCGCCGTAGCCGCCCGTCGCGTACGGGTCCTGGGCAGCGTAGCCCTGCTGGGCGTACTGCTGGTCCGTGTAGCCCGTGTCATAGGCGCCGCCGCCGTAGGTGGCGTTGCCGATGTACGGGTCGGAGTACGCGGCGTACTGCTGGCCCGTGTCGTAGCCCTGCTGCTGCCCGTAACCGGAGTAGTCGTAGGCGTAATTGGGGTCGGCGGTCTGCGCGGTCGCGGCGTACTGGTCCGCGTACTGGTCCTGGCCGGCGTACTGGTCCTGGCCCGCGTACTGGTCCTGGCCCGCGTAGCCCTGGTCGCCGTAGACGCCGTAGGAGCCGGTGTCGTCGGGCAGCGGCTGCGGTTCGTAGACGGCGGAGGACTCCGCGGGCGTCTGACGGTCGGCGGCGGGGGTGAAGACGTCGTCGCGGTCGTAGTCGTCGTCGGCGCCGTAACCGGGCGTCACCGGGCCGGTGTCGAACGCGTCGGCGCGGTCGCCGGACGCCTCGAGGTCGGTGACCTCCAGCGTCGGCTCGTCGCGGCGCCCCTTCACGGCGGACAGCATCGGCGCGTTGACCGCCCAGCCGGCCTGGAAGCCGCGGCGGAACGACAGCGTGACGTAGGTCTGCCCGACGGCGAAGGCGGCGGCGCCCAGCCCGATCACCACCACGGACGGGATCAGCACGCCGAACACGACGCCGAGGAACCCGACGAAGGCGAGCAGCCGCCAGCGCAGGCGCGCCTTGTACTGCAGCAGCACCTCACCCAGCAACCACAGCGCGACGATGCCGAACGCGATGTAGAGGACCGTCCAGCCCATGTACGCCCCTCTCCCAGTGGTCGCTACGCAGTGTGTCGTATGCGCGTGCGACCGGTCTAGGCCTGCGGCGGGTGGTGCAGACCCAGGTTCTCGTAGATTTCCAGCGTCGCCGTGGAGTTGTTGAGCGTGATGAAGTGCAGACCGGGCACTCCCTCGGCCAGCAGCCGCGCGCAGAACTCCGTGGCGAAGTCGATACCGATGGAGCGTACCGCCGCCGGATCGTCCTTCGCTGCGAGGATCCGCTCTTTCAGGGCGTCGGGGAACACCGCATTACTGAGCTTTGGCAACCGTTCCAGCATCTTCACGCTGGTCACGGGCATGACCTCGGGAATCACGGGCGTCTCGCAGCCCGCCGCGTCGACTCGGTCACGCAGCCGCAGGTACGACTCCGGCTGGAAGAACATCTGGGTGATCGCGTAGTCCGCGCCGGCCCGGCACTTGTCCACGAAGTGGGCCACGTCGGTGTCCCAGTCCGCGGACCGCGGATGCATCTCGGGGAAGGCGGCGACGCCCACGCAGAAGTCGCCCGACTCCTTGATGAGCCGCACCAGTTCGGCCGCGTAGGTGAGGCCCTGGGGGTGCGGGACCCAGTCGCCCATCGGGTCGCCGGGCGGGTCGCCCCGCACGGCGAGCATGTTGCGGATCCCGGCGTCGGCGTACTGGCCGATGATGTTGCGCAGTTCGGCGACGGAGTGCTCCACCGCCGTGAGGTGCGCGACCGGGGTGAGGGTGGTGTCGGCGGCGATCTGCTCGGTCGCCTTCACCGTGCCGGCCCGGGTGGAGCCGCCCGCGCCGTAGGTCACGGAGACGAAGCTGGGGGCGACGGCCTCGATCCTGCGGAGCGCGTTCCAGAGGTTGCGCTCGCCCTTCTCCGTCTTGGGGGCCCAGAACTCGAACGAGTACGTCGTCTTGCCGGTGGCGAGGATGTCACGCACCGTGCGGGCGCGATCAGTCCTCGTGCTTGCGGTTCCCAGGGCCATATGGGCAGGTTAGCCAGGGTGCGGCGGTCACCCAACCGGATGCGGGACTTTTGTCCACATTGTCGAGTTGTTGTCCACCCTTTGGACACCTGCCCGTCGGCCGGCCTCCCGCACCGACGGGCGGCTAGGCCCGGGCCGGGGGCTGCCGCAGCCGCTTGGCGAACTCGGCGGCCGCCGCGCCCGGGTCCTCGGCGGCGGTGATCGCGCGGACGACGACCACCCGCCGGGCGCCCGCGTCCAGCACCTCGTCGAGATTGCCGAGGTCGATGCCGCCGATCGCGAACCAGGGGCGGTCGGTGCCCAGGGCCGCCGTGCTGCGGACCAGGTCCAGGCCGGGTGCGTGGCGGCCGGGCTTGGTGGGGGTCGGCCAGCACGGACCGGTGCAGAAGTAGTCCACGCCCTCCTGG
>Ga0164243_10016640_pt1 | contig 10068 bp, 11 predicted proteins | sample OricompcompostOP_FD_108781 | JGI IMG/M metagenome (GOLD analysis project Ga0164243, IMG submission 108781) | Organic Plus compost microbial communities from Emeryville, California, USA - Original compost - Organic plus compost (OP) | ecosystem: Engineered > Solid waste > Mixed feedstock >... | reverse complement strand
GGTTACGTCTTTATCCATGGAAGGTACCGTGAACTGCTGCCGGCATGAGAAGGCGCATCGATGCGCCGTCGGCCGTCCGCGTCGCTGGGCTCGCATCGCCGATTTGGTGGCTGGCGACCCCGGGCGCTCCGCATGACTTGAACCGACGGGCTCTTCCGCGTCCTGCCTCATCGATCGTGACCAGCTCCACCGGAAGCTTCTTCTCCTTGATGAAGGTGATGAGCTCCTGCTCGATCTCCTTGTTGATCTCCTCGATCGCGGTAGTACTGATCGCCGTTTCGTTCATGCCCCGCTTGCGGACGGCCTGACGAATCATCTTGTTGAACGGCGCCTCGAGATTGTTCGCGTACCATTTAGGGCCAAAATTCTTGATCAAGGCGACCGAGTCGGTCACCCGAAGCACCATGACCGCATGGAAGTCCACCGGAACACCATCCGAAGTCATGGTGTCATTGAGTCTGAGTTCGTACTTCTGCGGCGGCACGTTGACGTCGATACCATCGGTGGTGAGCGCACCGAAGGCGAGTCCCGTTTCGACAGGCGTATCGAGTACGCCGCCATGTCCGAAGAACCACGGCTTGGCCACCAGCACGATTTCGTGCCCAGCGTCCGGGGAGAACTTGCTGCAAGCGCTCACCAGCGCGGTGATCGCCAGCATGAACATTACCAGAATCGTACGCATTCGATTTCCTCTTTTGTCCTGCAAGCGTCTTCTCCAACACCCTCGCGTGTGGACACGCGATTGCGTTCGAAGATGACTCAAGGAGGTGTATGCACCGGGCCTCGAATGCTCGACCACATCCTTCGTGGGCAGAGATGTTCGATGCATAAAATTGGTTCTGCCGGGTTCGATCACAGAGGAAGTCGGATTACTCGAGCTTCAATACGGCGCACGTGAAGTGAAGCTGCTCACATGGAAAAACCGGCCAAGGCTCCCCTTGGCCGGTGGAAAATTAAAGCGATGCGAGCACCGCTTCCCGAGCCCGACCCGTACCAACCCGGTCTACAAAGAGCTCGGCGGCTTCACGTGCTGTACGCACCTCGTTGGCGGGCCACCGGTTGCGCCAACCGATCACCGCAAATCGATTACCACGATCGACGGCCTCGCTGTACGGGCCGACTGTCGTGTCTTCGTGTGCGAGGGCATTGTAGGCCTTCAGCACTCGCCCGGCGTTGATGCGCTCGATGACTCGAGCCACGACTGTCTCATATCGCGCGCTCATCGGGACACCTGGCTCACTGAGCTCAACGCTTGATTGAGCTGATCGGCAATGCTCTGCGCCTCGCGTTTGGTGTGCCAGCCTCGACGGACCGCGCAATTATAATACGGATAACGGCGTGCCTTTACCCTCGGGCGTGCACACAAGGCAATCAGCCTCCCGCCGTATTCGGGATTGCGCCCGAAGATATACCAGCCGGGACCAGTGTGATGATCTTTCCGTGCATAGAAGTTGGAGAAGACCCGCCCGCGACAATCCACGTTCGAGAATTCGAAATTGGCGCCAGACATGTGCAATTCCTCACGATTCAAATGACCTGTGAGGTGTAGCGAGAAGGTCTTCCTGTTCTCGAGAGGGCGCTCGCGCGGGAGGGAGACAATTTCCAGCGCAGACGCGCGAGCATGCACACTGTATCGACATCGAAATTCGGTCGCTGAATCATCGTCTCGATCAAGACCGACCTATCGGGTTCGATGTGCGCACAAGGCAATGCCAGGTGGTCGGGATAGGCATCGAAGGTAAGCTAACGGCCAAACATCTCCGCTCGCAGGCCATTGCAGTGAAAGGCGGGATGAAATGAGCGTTGGCTCACATACCGTACGTGCTTCAAATCGCAGATCTCGCTCTACTCTTTCGGGTAAGCTCTATGTGACTCGTTCAGGCGAAGAGGCAGCGCCTCAACTCGACGATTCCAGCCGGCGTTTGCCGCGTTCGCCATCCCGACCGGCCGCGAGTCTGCGTGGCGGCTACACGAACCGCCGCAAAAAGGCAAACTCGCATTTACGGCATTCGCGAAGTGATTCATTGAATCTCTACGCTTATGGGTTCACGAGAATGAAGACTGCAAGAGGGGTTGTTGCACTCACTGGGTTGGCGTTCGGCACCGCTGTCGCTGAACCGCTATCCTTCAGCGACTGGGCAGTCGACGTGGACGGTGATCAAACTTCTGTATACGCGGCCACTATTAACGATAGCGGTTCGATATTCGGCGAGTTCTGCTCTCTCTCGTCGGACTCGTGTAGTTGGCGCCTGGGGCTTGAGGTATCGTGCGAGCGGGACTCTACGTACCCCGTTCTTGCGAACACTGATGCTGGTGCTGCGCACCTCACGGTACAGTGTGACGGAAAGATCGAAGGTAATGGAAAGTACCATCGGTACATCTTTACCGATTGGTCTGCGCTGGAGACATTGCTTAAGCAGAGTAAGCGAGTAGGATTTGCATTTCCGCTCCAGTCGGATCAATTCACTGTCATTCGATTCTCGCTGAACGGTATGAAGCAGGCGGCCGAAAATGCAGAGTATCTGGCACAGAGTCTCAAAGCACAGCGCAATAGCGGTTCCCCGGGCACCGCGAATCAAATCCTGTAAGGTCGGATCACACCAGCTAAAGCCCTCACTCGATCATCGCACCCCTTTCTTCCATCGGCGATCCGAAGCCTCGCGCTTCCGGGCATTATTTTGCCGAGAAAGTGACGCACATCGAGATGACTAGCGAGTGCGATCACTTACGCGGTGCATCGCTGCGAGCCTGGCGCGCAGGGTTTCATGTACCAGCACACCGCAGGCCCCTGCAATCAGCAGCACTCCATGAAATGCGGCAAGGATTGACATCAAAATAAGCAATAGCTGCTCGAGTCGAGAGAGTGCTGTAAATGTGCCGGTGGAATACCACACCGATGCGAACAGGACGAAGTAACAGAGCGCGCCGACGAATGCGAATTGCGATCGGGCCGAAGTCAGCGGCGGCTCGCCTGTTGTGAATACGTCGCACACCTTCCAGAGCATCAGGATCGTGAGCACAATGGCTGCCGTAGCCGGAACGCGATAATCATTCACTATCAGGGCGTCCGCCACGACGGCGCCGAGTTCGGAAAACTTGACTGCGAGAAATACGAGACAAATTGCGAGGCAAACGCCTATAGCGGCTCGCGTACGACGAAACATCGACTCAACTCCCGGTCGTCGGCAAAACAGGTCTCAGCGCAGTTCGTTGCGCAATTGCGATTGATCTGAGAATGTGTGTGCACATGTGGAGGTGCTTTGTTCGACTCCGCATCAGGGCTCGACGTTTCACGCAGAGCTCACAGGAGGGTGTTAGCCAGCGCACAGTAAGCCCGGCGGCGCGCCCTGCTCCGCGGCTCTCCATATAGGGAGAGAGAAGTTATTCGCTGAAGCCGAAAACGGTGAGGTGCTTCGACGCAAAGGAGCTATCTCATGCAGGCACTCGTTTCGCGCATCGAAAGGACGGTTCTGCGCCCGCAGCCGATTCTGAAGATGACGAATCGCCGACTGAGCTCGGAAATCAGGAAGCTCGAGAGTCTTCTCAAGCAGACAGACGCCGCCAATCGAGCTCGGCACGAGGAAATCTCCGACGCGCAGATGTCGGAGCCGCGCGCGGCCGCAGCGCATGGGGAAGGCGTCTCCAACAGCCAGGTGTCTCGTCAGCCGTCGGTTGCGCTCGACTACGTCGCGCGGATTGAGCTGAGAGACCTTCTGACGTTGCGACTCAAGTTGTGTCGCGCTGAGCTGTCGCGTCGACGTTTCGCTCGTGATCGCAATCGCGGTCGTCGATAGATGCTATCCATTCGAACCCCCTCGTTTGAGGGGGCTTTGTTTTGTCTTGTGGGTTGGTCTGCATCGGCGCTGTTTCGAAGAGCACAGTGAATGCCAACCGGCGCAGCACACACCTACCGCACCGTCCCAATCGGACAGGACGTCGAAGAACCCGTCAAACCAAGTCATGCGGAGCGTTTAAGGGCCATCAGCCGCAGCATGGCAGTCCAGGTGGGCGCGCGGACGGCCAACAGCCCATCGATCGAGATGAGCCCCAAGCCGCAGTTGAACTGACCGGATAACGGCATGAGAGACCGAGGACGACGGAACGGTAGCCAGCTCGGCGTGGCTGTCGTGCCTACACCAGGGAAGAGGACAAACCAAAGGAATCTCATGTCAAGCCAAGTAGTTGAGAAGATCGGCCGAGTCCGTGCGCATCCGCGTGGTTTCGGTTTTGCAGAAACTGAGGACGGGGAGCGGTATTTCATCGCTCCTGCGGCCATGAAGTATCTGATCCCCAGGGATCTGATCACATTCACCGTTGTGTCAAGCCAACGGGGCGAGCCTCAAATGGGGGAGCTGCTCGCCGTTAAACGCGAGCCGCGCATCCTGCTCGGGGAACTGGAAAGACACCCCGATCACGTGCGCCTCGTTCCGGACGAACCGTGTTTCGTATCCATCGATGTCCCCGAGGCTACCGCCGATGTGGCGACTCAGCCCGGAGATGTCGTGGCAGTTCGGGTCCCGGAGAGTGTCGAGGCGTCGCACGTCGTTCGTGCCGAGCTGGTCAGTGTTCTCGGACAGAGAACGCGCCCAGGCTTCGACGGTGATTATGCGCTCGCGAAGTTCGGCTTGAGCTCGAAGGATGATCCTGCGGCCGTCAGGGAGGCCGAAGCGCTGGAGGTGGACGCACTCTCGTTCCTGAAGCGTGGCTGGCTTGACCGTCGAGACCTACCTTTGGTCACTATCGACGGAGAAAGCACCCGGGATCTGGATGACGCGGTGAGCGCAAGGCGCTGCCCGGAGGGCTTCGAGGTAAACGTCGCAATCGCCGATGTCTCCGCGTACGTGAAGCCGGGTTCGGCGCTCGATGCGCAAGCGTTCGATCGCTGCACCTCGGTGTACCTGCCCGATCGCACCGTGCCGATGCTTCCGGAGGCTCTCTCCACTGAGGTCGGCTCGCTCAAGCCCGGTGTGCCTCGCCTGGCGGTCATTTGCCGGGTCACGGTGGACCGCAAAGGCAGGATCACCGCCTTCGAATTCGAGCGCAGCGTGGTCATCTCGCGGGCCCGTCTGACGTATGCGCAAGTCTACGCGCGCATGTGCGACGGCACGTCGCTGATCCATGACTCAGAAGTGGAGGACTCGCTTGACACGCTCAAGGACCTCTGCAACGTGCTGCTCGCCGTTCGACGGGAGCGCGGTGTGCTCGAGTTCAACGACCGGGAAGCTAAGCTCGGGATCCGCTCGGACGGCGAACCAGAGATTGTCTGGGAAGAGCGTAATGAGGCGCATCGACTGGTCGAGGAAGTCATGTTGCTCGCAAACCAGGCGGCTGCACGGAAGCTCCTGAGCCTGGGGGTCTTCGGCTTTTATCGTCACCAGGCGAAGCCGTTGGAGGAGGACCTCGAGCCGCTGCGGGCGCAGCTTGAAAAACGCGGCATCCGGCTGTCAGCTGCGCCAACACTCAAGGAGCTCTCTGGCATCCTGGAGGCGACGAAGACCCATGAATGTCATGGTGTCCTAGAGGCTCGCATTCGCAGTTGCATGCGACTTGCGGTCTACGACACCCGGAATCCTGAGCACTTCTCACTCGGGTACACAGCGTACACGCACTTTACCAGCCCGTTGCGCCGGTATGCCGATCTGCTCGTACATCGGGTGCTCTTCGGAGAGCTGATCTCGGAAGTTCGCCTTGCGGAGGTTGCACAGCGCTGTTCTGAAAAGTCTCGCGCGGCGCGCTCGGCTGAGCGTTACGTGTGGGATCGCATCAAAAAGCGCGTTCTGGTGAGAGATGTTCCACGAGAACAGGCTCTCGGATGTCGGGTGCCCTCCGGCAATCGTCGCGGCATCAAGGTGCTGATCGATGATTGGCAGTGTGCGGCATTCATCCCGGAAGAATACCTCGCGTCCGCCGGGTACTGCTGGGATGCTGAGCGAGCGGCTTGGGGCAATGGCAAACCGCTCGAGCCAGGTCACCCGCTCCATGTGAGCTGGCATAGTCTCCAGGATAATCAGGGCATCTGCGAGCTCATCGCGGAGCTCAAATGACCATTCGAGGCCTTCCTTCTGGAAGGCCTCTCTTTATTCGCCGTGCTGCTCTTCGAGTAATCACAGCGGCATTCCAGACGGAGGGGTTCCGGAATGCGCGCGCCGGGATGGGCCCGTAGCGACTGCCACTGCCAATTGCCGAAATGCCCCGTTCAAACGCGCATTCCCGCTTGCTCTCCACACCCCACAGGTCGCCAGTTCAGGAGTCCCTTGTGCGTCCTTAATACGTGCCCGTACGGTTCAGACTCCAGAGGCATGCGCCGCGTCGAACGAATCGTGCACCAGCACCCCGTATGAGAGCATACGACCATCGCGCTCAACGAGAATCGTTCTCGAACGAGTGCGTGGCGGATCCAACTTCACGGCGGCTCATCCGCCGGTATAAGCGGCTGGAAACACAGCCGTCGCCGATCATCGTCGAGCCTGCGCTCAAACGTGGCTTTGAAATTATGGATATCACCGCGTCGCGGTGGCGCTTGCGAAAGGGCGTGCTCGCATCGACGCGTTTCGGCCTGTCTCGAGCGCATGAACATCAATTGCCTTCAACGAGGCGCGAACGCGCCTCGCTTGTTTTTGACCCGCTGCCAGCGGCGGCGCGAGATGTGTCATCCGACACGGGCGAATTCGTCCGAATCCGCAGACTCGAGAAATGCTCGCGATGAGCTGAGCTGACCTGTGCCCGTACCGACGCGTAGCAGCTAAGTCAATCCGGCTAACTGCTCTAGTTTGATCGGACTGCTTTGCCTTGAATCGCCGTGAGACGCTGCCGGAAAGGATTGGGTTCGGGGCATTACGAAAGACGAACTGCGGGGTACTACTCACTGCGCCTCTCCTCAGGAAGGGAGAACACAGCGGCTACGCGACTGATGAAGGGCGATCAATCAGACGTGAACTGGGGTCGAGATCACCATCCTGTCGCCGCTTCGCCCGCCCCATACGAGCGTGACGACGTGCCTCAATAAGTGTGCAGGAGATGTGGTACAACACTCCCGAGCCGAACAGCTGAGGTACTCGCAAGCTGCGAGGGCGCCTCCCGCGCGCAATCTCCGTGGGTCTCAAGGTAACTAGCCCGAGAGCGGAACATACTCTAAGGCCAGAAAACAAACGGGCCCCGAAAACGGGGCCCGTGAATCGTCGATCCAGCTACTGAAGTTCCTTGAGAAGCTCCATGAGACTTGGAGGGGAAGACGACGCGAAGAGCGGGTGTGATTTGAGGCTCGACTCCTCAAGGGTTATCCCGCGGCTGAGTCGAAAGGCCCTCCCGACCTCACTGTCAAGCACATCGGCCAATTCGATAACCTGGAGCGGTAGCTCCTGATCATCGAGGACCGAGAAGTCCCGCTTCAGCAGCCTATCGAACACGTCGCAAAGACGATCGCATACCGCGTCAATCTCTTGATCGGAAAGATCGTCGCTGTACGCCCCTGCGAGTGCTTCTCGCCGATTCTCCGGCGCCCATCTCAGCAGTTGATACAGGACCGTAAGGTACTGCTCAATCTCGGTCAGCAGACGCTGACGCTCACGCATGCTTTCTGGCATTCGATACGCAGAAAGCAGGATGTGGAACGTGAAGTTGGTGCGATCGACCTGATCGATGGCCGGCACAAGGTGAAACTCTGATTCCACGTTCGTGACGTAATCATCAGACGCACCCTTGGCACAATGGATTGCGCCGGCAAACAAGAGCAGGGACGTTGTCTGCAAGCGGATGGTGATACCCTCCTGGAGCAGCGCTTCCAAGAACCGGCGAATTTTCCTGCCGTAGTTGCCACGGACGTACGAAAGTTCGTCGATCTGCTCGCGCAACGCCGTCAGTTCCGCCAGTGTGATTGGCTCTTTCCGCATGGGAAACCTCATCTACAAGTGACCCTGGGAGGTATAGGAACCAATCGGCAGAAGCGCGATCCTGTGCCGGCAATGGGATGCGACAATCAATCACTTTACAAGGACACCATATCAGCGCAGCGCGAAATCGTGAGATGCCGAGATGGAGGATTGAATTCGACGAAGAGGCGTAATCCTGCTTCCACCTCACTTCCTCCGGCCACCAGATGCTCTGGCGGTCTTCTTTATGAAGCGGTCGGTAGCAGATTTCGCAAAAAGTCGCAGCGCCGCGACTATCTCTGTCGAGTGTCCGTGCCGCGGCTGGCTTGATTAGCCGCTCACGCTCGTCATAGGCCCGGGCCATCCTGCTAGCGCAATGCTGGAGCTATCCCTGGCTACCCGAGGCTCAGCAGCGAGCTTTACGCCCCTACGACATCGACGGCTGCATCGGGTAGGGGGCGAGCTTACGCTCGCCGCCCTCCCACACCACCGTACGTGCGGTTTCGCATACGGCGGTTCAACGAACACTCTGGAGTCGTTGCCGCTCGCGCAGCAACGAGACCAGCCCCTTGCCGGGCGCGCAGAGGACTTTCACCTCCGAGAGCGTACGCCCTGCCGGGCGCACAAAAGAAACGGCTCCCAAAAGGGAGCCGTGGTTGAAGAGGATGGCTCATTACGCCGAGAAAGCCACTTCTTTTATCAACTCGTCATACTTTTCGTGGATCGCCAGCGCACGTTGGTGGCGTTCCGAACCCTCGGCAGCTTTTGCCTTGACGAAATCGATCGCATCGTCATCGCTGTTCCAGTGAGGTGCATCCTGATAAGGCGGGTGATTGACGTCGTTGCGCTCAATCTCGAGGTAACCGTGGGCTTCGAAAATGTTCCAACCCTCGGCATCCGCGGCGTGCGCGTCTGCGATTGTCCATCGATCTTCAGGGAAGTGCGGGTGTAGCAGTGCGGTTTCATCGTGCTGCATGCTCTCGTTCTCCTAATTTGCTTTACTGAGCCTGCTCGTGGAAGTTGAAGATCGCCGTCTTCAATGTGATTCCTCACGGGTGTATAGTCAGCGAGTGGATGAAGCGATCAAGGCGAAGAACCGCACCAAGTCCAAAGTACGCTAGAAGGTCGAGCACACGATCGGTGTGATCAAGCGGGTGTTCGGCTTTCAGAAGGTGCGCTATCGAGGGCTGGCGAAGAATCTTCACCGCCTCGAGGTGAGCGCGGCCGCCGAGCAGCGGTGATCTCTGCTTCCTACACCTCAAAGGCACTCAACTTGAGGTGGATAAGCTATGGGACACATCAATAGGTTCCGAAAGGACCCGGCGGCGCCGTTGATTCCGAAGGGCGCACTCCGCTGTGCCACGTTCGATGAGTTCATCGGACCAGTCCGTGTCGCCGAATCGTGCGCTATAGATGGACGCGACTTCGACTATCACTGGATTTGGGACGCCCCACTGCCGGAAACGCCATTCTGGCGATCGCCAGCCGGCTATGAAATCCTGCCCCTCGGCCCGGGGTATGAGCCCGAAACTCTTGTACTGGTGGCGCCTAACGGTGAACGATGCGGATTTTACATCGGCATCGAATTGTGGATCGATCCGCCACATCGCGGTCAGGGACTCGGAGCGGAGCTGGTACTTGCCATGACGGAGCTCCTGGGACGCAGTCCTCTCTAAGGACAAGAAATAACGGGGTTCAGTCCATCAGGCTACAACACGCACCTGAAGGCATGGCGTCTCGCGCACGCGCGTGCTGATGCGCTAGCTCACGCGCGCAATAGCGGTGGCGCAAGGAACCGCCGTATAAAGTCTCTCGTTGCATAACTCACACCAGCCGGGGCATCTCCGGCTGGCTTTTCCGGCGCCGCGCTCGGCCTCTGTGCTGCGTCGGAAATTCAGCGGCAATGCCCTGCTTTGCGGTAGCCGGCAGTCCGGGCCTCCACTTCGCTCTGAAATTCCTTCGCTCTGAAATTCCACGCGATTTCTGTCGGACACGGTTCCGTAGCTTAGGCAGCCGATCGGCAAGTGGTAAACCCTGAAGCGCGAGTTGCCAATGATAGGCCTCGTGCTGGAGATGACGGCGCTAGGTAGCCTCGTTGAGCGATCGATGAGGCAGGACGCCGAAGAGCCCGTCGGTTCAAGTCATGCGGAGCGCCCGGGCTTGCCAGCCACCAATCCGGCGATGCGAGCCCAGCGACGCG
>Ga0164243_10016639_pt1 | contig 10069 bp, 9 predicted proteins | sample OricompcompostOP_FD_108781 | JGI IMG/M metagenome (GOLD analysis project Ga0164243, IMG submission 108781) | Organic Plus compost microbial communities from Emeryville, California, USA - Original compost - Organic plus compost (OP) | ecosystem: Engineered > Solid waste > Mixed feedstock >... | reverse complement strand
TTTGTCCGCACACATATCATCTGGAGGGAAGCACATGGCGGTTCGGGTTGCGATCAACGGCTTCGGCCGCATCGGCCGGCTGGTCCTTCGCAGCATCGTCGAGTCGGGGCGCAAGGACATCGTGGTCGTTGCCATCAACGATCTTGGCCCGGTCGAGACCAACGCCCACCTCCTGCGTTACGATTCCGTGCACGGCCGCTTCCCCGCCGAAGTGACGGTGAAGGGCGACGACATCCACATCGAGGGCCACGGCGACATCAAGTGCACCGCCGTGAAGAACCCGGCCGAGCTGCCGCACCGCGAGCTCGATGTCGACGTGGTGCTGGAATGCACCGGCATCTTCACCTCGCCGGCCAAGGCCAAGGCGCATCTCGAGGCCGGCGCCAAGCGTGTCCTCGTCTCCGCGCCCTTCGGCGAGGGGGTGACCAATGAGAAGACCGTGGTCTACGGCGTCAACCACGACAGCCTGACCAGGGACGACGTCATCGTCTCCAACGCCTCCTGCACCACCAATTGCCTGGCCCCGGTGGTCAAGGTGCTGAACGACACGATCGGCATCGACAAGGGCTTCATGACGACGGTGCACTCCTACACCGGCGACCAGCCCACGCTCGACACCCTGCACAAGGATCTCTACCGCGCCCGCGCCGCGGCTCTGTCGATGATCCCGACCTCGACCGGCGCGGCCCGCGCGGTCGGCGCCGTGCTGCCGGAGATGAAGGGCCGCCTCGACGGCGTCTCGATCCGCGTGCCGACCCCGAACGTCTCGGTGATCGACTTCAAGTTCGTGGCCAAGCGCGAGACGACGGTGGAAGAGGTCAACAACGCCATGGCCACCGCCGCCCAGCAGCAGCTCAAGGGCGTGCTGGAAGTGGTCGATGCGCCACTCGTGTCGTCCGACTTCAACCACAACCCGGCCTCCTCCTCCTTCGCCCTGCCGCAGACCAAGGTGATGGACGGCACGCTCGTGCGCGTCCTGTCCTGGTACGACAACGAATGGGGCTTCTCGAACCGCATGGCCGACACGGCCGTGGTCATGGGCAAGCTGATCTAAAGCATGGCGGTGCCGAAAAGCGTCACGGCACGCTGGCAAAGCCTTAAGGGACCCGGGCTCGACCACCTGACGCTCTCCTTCGAGGAGGGACGGGTGGTCGCGCGCGGCACGGTGATCGGCGCGCGCGGCGGCATGCCTTATGGCGTGTTCTACCGCGTCGACTGCGACGACCGCTGGCGCGTGCGCGAAGTGGCCATCGGCACCGCCGGCGGCCAGGGCCTGCACCTGCTCTCCGACGGCAATGGCAACTGGACGAATGGGGTGGGCGAGGCGCTGGAGCGCTTCCGCGGCTGCCTGGACGTCGATCTCGCCGGCACGCCCTTCACGAACACGCTACCGATCCGCCGCCTCGCCTGGCAGTCCGGCACGCGCGCCGAGCTGGCGATGCTCTACATCCCCTTCGACAGCTTCGTCCCGCTGGTCGATGCCCAGGTCTACACCTGCATCGAGCCCGGCCGCTCCTTCCTTTACGAGGCCGCCGACCGCAGCTTCTCCGCCGAACTGACGGTGGACGAAACCGGTCTGGTGACCGAATATCCCCCTCTTTTCACCCGGATTCTCTGATGGCCTTTCGCACGCTCGACGACCTCTCCGACATCCGCGGCAAGCGCGCCCTCGTGCGCGTGGATCTCAACGTGCCGATGGAGGATGGCGCGGTCAGCGACGACACCCGGGTGCGCGCCGTGGTGCCGACCATCCGCGAACTGGCCGACAAGGGCGCCCGCGTCATCCTGCTGTCCCATTTCGGCCGGCCGAAGGGAAAGCGCGACCTCTCGCAATCGCTGAAGCCCGTCCTTCCCGCGCTCTCCACCGCCTTGGTGCGCGATGTCGCCTTCTCGGAAGACTGCGTCGGCCCGCAGGCGGAAGAGGCCGTCGGCGCGCTGCCCGAGGGCGGCGTGCTCCTGATGGAGAACACCCGCTTCCACCCCGGCGAGGAGGAGAACGACCCCGCCTTCGCCAGGCTGCTGGCGAAGAACGGCGATGTCTACGTCAACGACGCCTTCTCGGTGGCCCACCGCGCCAATGCCTCCACCGAGGCGCTGGCCCATGTGCTGCCGGCCTATGCCGGCCGCGCCATGCAGGCCGAGCTGGAGGCGCTCGACCGCGCGCTCTCGAATCCGCAGCACCCGGTCGTCGCCGTGGTCGGCGGCTCCAAGGTCTCCACCAAGATCGACCTCCTCGGCAATCTGGTGAACAAGGTCGACGTGCTGGTGATCGGCGGCGGCATGGCCAACACCTTCCTCGCCGCCGAGGGCAAGTCGGTCGGCAAGTCGCTCTGCGAATATGACCTGCTCGACACCGCGCGCGACATTGCCGCCAAGGCCGAGGCCGCCGGCTGCCGCATCATCCTGCCGGTCGACGCCGTGGTCGCCACCGAGTTCAAGGCCAACGCCGCCCACCGCACGGTCAGCGTCGATCTGGTCGGCGACAACGAGATGATCCTCGATGCCGGCCGTGACACCATCGGCCGGGTCGACGCCGCGCTCGACGAAGCCAGGACGCTTGTGTGGAACGGCCCCTTCGGCGCCTTCGAGCTCACCCCCTTCGATGTCGCCACCGTGGCCATCGCCCGCCGCGCCGCCGAGCTGACGCGCGACAGGAAGCTGCTGTCGGTTGCCGGCGGAGGCGACACGGTGGCCGCGCTCAACCACGCCAACGCGACCAAGGGCTTCACCTATGTCTCGACCGCGGGCGGCGCCTTCCTCGAATGGCTGGAGGGCAAGACGCTGCCCGGCGTCGCCGCGCTGAACGCCTAGGCCCTTTCCGCGTTTCACATTTGCGCCGCGATGGGCGGGCAGTCTCGCCCTCCCTCCCGGCATCCCCTTGCAGTGCCGCCGCCCGGTGGCACAATCCAACCCGACCCGACCTGATCCCCGAGACCTCGGAGAGAGACAAAATGGCCCGCATCACCCTGAGGCAGCTCCTGGACCACGCCGCCGAGCACGGCTACGGCGTGCCCGCCTTCAACATCAACAACATGGAGCAGGCGCTCGCCATCGGCGAGGCGGCGAAGAAGATGGATGCCCCGGTCATCATCCAGGCCTCGCGCGGCGCGCGCTCCTACGCCAACGACATCATGCTCTCGAAGATGATCGACGCGCTGGTCGAGATCTATCCCGAGATCCCGATCTGCATGCATCTCGACCACGGCAACAACGAAGCCACCTGCGCCACGGCCATCCAGTACGGCTTCACCAGCGTGATGATGGACGGCTCGCTGAAGGCCGACGGCGCCACCCCCTCCGATTACGACTACAACGCCGGCATCACGCGGCGCGTCTCCGACATGGCGCACTGGGCCGGCGTCTCGGTGGAGGGCGAGATCGGCGTGCTGGGCTCGCTGGAATCGGGTGAGGGCGAGAAGGAGGACGGCCACGGCTTCGAGGGCAAGCTGTCCCACGACCAGTTGCTGACCGACCCCGACCAGGCGGTGCAGTTCGTCAAGGACACACGCGTGGACGCGCTGGCGGTGGCCATGGGCACCTCGCATGGCGCCTACAAGTTCACCCGCAAGCCCGACGGCGCGGTGCTGGCCATGAACGTCATCGAGGAAATCCACCGCCGCCTGCCCAACGTGCACCTGGTCATGCACGGCTCCTCCTCCGTGCCGGAGGACCTGCAGGAGATCATCAACAAATATGGCGGCCAGATGAAGCCGACCTGGGGCGTGCCGGTGGAGGAGATCCAGCGCGGCATCAAGCACGGCGTGCGCAAGGTCAACATCGACACCGACAACCGCATGGCCATGACCGGCGCCATCCGCAAGGTGCTGACCGAGAACCCGAGCGAATTCGACCCGCGCAAATATCTCAAGCCCGCCGGCGAAGCCATGGCCAAGCTATGCTGCGAGCGCCTGGAACAATTCGGCACCGCCGGCAATGCCAGCAAGATCAAGGTGATCCCGCTGGGCGAAATGGCGAAGCGCTACGCCAGCGGGGAGCTTGATCCGAAGTTTGGGTGAGGGAGTAAACGACTTGGAGTTGCTACGCTAATGATCCTGACCATCCGTGATCACCACGAGCTGGCGGAGCATTTGGCAGCTATCGAAGAAGCGACGTCCAAAGCGATGGCGGCAATCGCGACGGCCGGAACTCCACGCGAAGCACTCAGACGGATGAAATTCGAGACCCTCGGATTTCATCCGACTGAAGGGCATCCTTTAAACCTCATCGAGCAGATCAATCAGACGTTCACGTATCTGGTCGCACTGAAAGCTACAGAGTGGTTGTTGCAGCGCCATCCTGAAGCAAATGGCTATCGCTTGGCCGCCGGCGCCAAAGCGGCGCTTCCACTCGACATAATGAGTATCGAGCCCGATATGGTTGGCGCCGAAACATTCGCCGCCACTCACCCCAGAAGCAATCAGAAGCTTTCGAAGGACCTCAAGAAACTTTCAAATTCAGGCGAATGCTTTCGATACGCATTTTTCTATTCACCCGGCTTTCCTGCGGGTCGCGTTGAGAAACTTGAGCGAGACCTAGGGGTAGAGGTTCACTGCGTAGATATTTAGTGCGTTGACCGACCTGATCCGAGCATCCAGGGCCGCGCGCACCGGACTCGCCGCTCTGGATTGCGGGGTCGAGCCCGGCAATGACGGAGTGTGGAGCGGATGCCTTGCGCCCGCCTCAGCCTCCGCAACTTCCAACCGCTTCCCAATACCCCAAGGAAACTCCATGCCCCTGCCCTTCCACATCGTCACCGGTGGGCCGGGTTCCGGGAAGACCAGCCTGATCGAGGCGCTGGCCGCGCGCGGCGTCGCCACCGTTCCGGAGGCCGGGCGGGCGGTGATCCGGGCGGAGGTCGCGGCGGGCGGCGATGCGTTGCCTTGGGGTGACCGGGTGGCATTTGCGGAGAAGATGGCGCGGTTCGACCTCGCGGCGCTGGAGCGGGCCGAGGCGGAGGCTGCCGCAACGCAGGCGGCGGGCAAGTCCCCTGCCCCAATAATGTTCGACCGTGGGCTGCCGGACGTGGTCGGCTATCTCACGCTCTGCGGCCTTGCCGTGCCGGACTGGATTTCCCGGGCCGCCGCCGAGCCGCGCTATGCCCGCCGCGTCTTCATCGCGCCGTTCTGGCCCGAGATCTACGCCACCGACACCGAGCGCCGGCAAAGCCCCGACGAGGCGCGGCAGACCACGGAGGTCATGGTCGAGACCTACACCCGCCTCGGCTACGAACTGGTCGAGCTGCCGCGCGCCCCGATTGCCGCACGCGCCGCTTTCGTGCTGGATGCGCTGGCATGAACGGGCACGAAACCGACGCTGGCGAGGCGGCGCGCCTGATCGCGCGGCTTGGGCTGCAGCCGCATCCCGAGGGCGGCTTCTACAGCGAGACCTGGCGCGCGGCGGAGCTTCTGCACCGCCCCACCCTTGGCGTGGAGCGCGCGGCCGGCACCGCGATCTACTACATGCTCAGCGGCGAGGCCTACTCCGCCTGGCACCGCATCCGCTCCGACGAGATCTGGCACTTCTATGCCGGCGGGCCGCTGCTGGTGCATGTGCTGGATGCGGAGGGCGTGTTGACCACGCACCGGCTGGGCAATGCGCTGGAAGACGACGCCGCCGCCTTCCAGGCGACCGTGCCCGCGAACTGCTGGTTCGCGGCGGAGCGCATCTCCGCGGCGCGCTACACGCTCGTCGGCTGCACCGTGGCGCCGGGGTTCGACTACGCCGATTTCGAGCTGGCGGACGCGGACCGCCTCGCCGCCGAATGTCCCGCTTACGCTCCCCTGATCGCCAGGCTGGCGCCGCCCCGGCGGCCCTGACCGCGTCCGCCCGCTGCCCTTCGGGCTGGATGTCGCCGCCGGCAGCGGCAAGACTGAAGCTAAAGACAAGTCGTCTCGACTTTTAACGATCGCCTGAACCCGCCGTTCAGCGCGCGTCGTGCAGGGTCGGGCGCGTCCCCGCGCAGGCGTCGGCGGCGCATTTGTGTCGAGAGTACCGAGTGTTGCCCCCGAAATGATCCGCGCGCCCCGCCCGTTCCGCACGCACCGCTTCAACACCCGCGTCGTGCTGCCCGCCGCGCTGGTCTTCATCGCCGCCGCGGTGCTGGTCGGCCTGCTCCTGCTGTGGTCCACCCGCGCCGCCGACGAGGCCGCCGCCGCGCGGCAGGAGGGGCTTGTGGCGCTGGTGCTGAAGCAGCGCATCGCCGGCCTCGCCCACGACCAGGAAAGCACGACCGTGTGGGACGACGCCGTGCGCCACCTCCAGGCGGGCGACGATCCCGACTGGATCGACAACAATCTCGGCAGCTGGATGCACACCTATTTCGGGCATGACGGCGCCTTCGTGCTGAGCCCGGACAACCGCGTTGTCTATGGCGTTTGGGAGGGCGTGCGCGGCGCCGAGAACCTGTTCGAGGGCATGCGCGGCAGCGTCATGCCGCTGGTCGGCGAGGTGCGCGCCGCCATGCGCGCCGGGCCCAGGCCGCTGGCCGGCAACACGCTCTCCCCCGGCGCGGTGGACCTTGCCGTGGTGCGCGGCCATCCGGCCATCATCAGCGTCAAGCCGGTGGTCTCCGACACCGGCGAGATCGGCCAGGCGCCCGGGCGCGAATTCGTCCATGTCGCCATCCGCCTGCTGGATGGCAGCTTCGTGCGCGACCTTGCCGGCAAATACTGGTTCGACAATGCCCGCTTCTCGTGGAGCGACACGCTGAAGCCCGGCGAGGCCGCCTTCCCCTTCGAGGCGCGCGACGGCAGCACGATCGGCTATTTCATCTGGACCTCGTTCCTGCCGGGATCGAGCGTGCTCGACCGCATCCTGCCGGTGATGATCCTCGCCGCCTGCGGCATCGCCGTGCTCGTGGCGCTGCTGATCGAGCGGCTGCGGCGGCGCTCCATCGAGCTGGAGGCCAAGGAAGCGCAGGCCCAGCACCTGGCCTTCCATGACGTGCTGACCGGGCTGCCCAACCGCGCCCGCTTCCGCCATTGCCTCGAAACCACCATCGCGGAGGCGCGGCGCGACCGCTCCCGCTTCGCGCTGCTGGCCCTCGACCTCGACCGCTTCAAGAACGTCAACGACACGCTCGGCCATCCGGCGGGCGATGCGCTGATCGAGCAGGTCGGCCGCCGTCTGGTCTCAGCGGTGGGCCCGCACGACACCGTGGCGCGGCTGGGCGGCGACGAATTCGCCGTCATCCAGGCGCACATCGATGGCGAGGAGGACGTCTTGGCGGTGTCGGAGCGCATCATCCGCGCGGTGCAGGAGCCCTTCGTCATCGACAGCGCGCAGGTCTTCGTCGGCGCCAGCATCGGCGCGGTCATCGCACCCGATTACGGGCTCGACCGGCAGGAGCTGTCGCGCAAGGCTGACATCGCGCTCTACCATGCCAAGGCCAGCGGCAAGGGCCGCTGCTCCCTGTTCGAGATCAGCATGGACGCGCAGGTGCAGGAGCGCCGCTCGATCGAGCGCGACCTGCGCGCGGCGCTGGACAGCGGCGGCCAACTGCGCCTGCTCTACCAGCCGGTCTATGCCGCGCGCACCGGGGCGCTGTCGGGCGTGGAGGCGCTGGTGCGCTGGCATCACCCCCAGCGCGGCCCGCTCTCGCCGGCAAGCTTCATCCCCGTGGCCGAGGAAACCGGCCTGATCCACGATCTGGGCGATTTCGTGCTGCGCGAGGCCTGCCGCGCCGCCGCCGGCTGGAGCACGCCGGTTTCGGTCAACGTCTCGGCGCGCCAGATCGCCGAGCCGGGCTTCCCCGGTCAGGTCGCCGCCATCCTCGCGCAAAACGGCATCGCCCCGGCGCAGCTCGAGATCGAGATCACGGAAATGGCGCTTCTGGAAAACACCCGCGAGACGCGCCCCAACATCCAGGCCCTGCGCGCCAGCGGCGTGCGCATCGCGCTGGACGATTTCGGCACCGGCTGCTCCTCGCTCAGCAATCTGCGCGACTTCTCGGTCGACCGCATCAAGATCGACCGCTCCTTCGTGCAGGGGCTGGAGCACGCCGCCAATGGCCCGGCGCTGGTGCGCGCCATCGTCGACCTCGCCCGCGCCGCCGGGCTGAAGGTGACGGCGGAGGGTGTCGAAACCGCCGACCAGCGCGACACGCTCTCGGCCATCGGCTGCGACGACCTGCAGGGTTTCTACCTCGCCAAGCCGATGAACCAGGCCGATGCGGATGCCCTGCTGCGGGCAGCCGCCGAGCGCGCCACCAAGGATCACTCGGCCCACGAACGCCCCGCATGGGACGACGGCGCGCCGGAGCCTTCGTTCAGCTGAAGGTTCAACCGCCGGTGCCGCCCTATTTCCGGGGCAGGAGGCCCTGCAGCTGCGCCAGCCGCTGCCGCGTCAGCTCGGCGCGCAGGGCGTCGGCGTCGAGCGCGGGATAGCGCACCGCCGCGAAGGCGACCCAGGCGTCGCGGTAGCGCAGCCAGGCGCGCTGCGTCTCGCGGATGCCGGAGCGCGTCACCGTGGTCCAGGGCAGGCTGTCGGCGCTGGCATAGGGGCCGCGCTCGTCCGGCGGCGTCTTGCTGGCCATGATCCGGCGGTAGACCGCGTTGAGCCGCGCATCTTCCGTCTTGAACGCGGCGCCCTGCTTGAGGCCGCCCGATTCGAGCGTGCGGAGAAGGTCGGCAAAGGACTTGCGCAGCCGCTCCTCCTGCTCGACCGCGAAGGCGGCGCGGGCGGTGCCGCTGAGATCGACCTCGTTCTCGCCGCTTGTCTTCGCATAAAAGTCGGCGGCCTCCTGCAGCGGGACGAAGGCCTGCCGCGCCGCGGCGCTCCAGCCTGCCGTCAGCTTGTCCCGCCGCGCCGAACGGCCGGTGGTCTTCAGCGCCGCCTCGTGCGCGGCGCACTGGCCGCTGGAAAGCCCGCTGGTGATGTCATCGCAATAGCCGAACTCGCCCGGGCTCTCGTCCTGCTTGAGCGCCTGCAGATGCTGCACCCGCCCGTCGATGGCGGCGGGCGCATCGTCGATGCGGCAGGCAAGCGACGTGGCGAGGTCGAGGTCCTTCTTCGCGCCGCGGCCATTGGCGTAGATCGTCATCAGCATGGCGGTGCCGCGGAAGGGGCTGTCATTGCCGTCCGGGCGCTGCGTCTCCATCAGCGCGCATTGCCGCGCGCGCACCGGATCGGCCTTCATCCCGATGCCGTAATAGAGCGCCCCCGAATCGCAGCCGACGAGGGAAGCCGCCACGTCCGAACCCGGCCAGTCGGCCGCCGGAGGATCGAGATCGCGCACGGCCTTGCAGGCGGCGATCGACGCGGCGAAGCCCGGCATCTCCTTGGGCGAGGCATCCGCCCAGTTCCAGTCCTCGCTGGCCGCCTGCGCCGGAATGTGCTGCGCGGATGCGACGGCGGGCGTGGCGAGACCCGCTGCGATCAGGACGGTGGGGAAAAGGATGTGGCGAACCGGCACGGTGCTCATCCCTCAAGACCATTCCTGGAGTGGAATGGTGGGCGCGGCTGGGATTGAACCAGCGACCCCTACGATGTCAACGTAGTGCTCTCCCACTGAGCTACGCGCCCGCTGGCCCCTGGCCAGTGGTCGGCAGCCTTGAGGCCGCCGAGGGATGCGCCGATATACCGGCTCGTTTCCGGCTCCGCAAGTCGCACCAGGCGACATTTGCGAGGCAAATTCATGCCCTGCCCCGGGAAGGGCGGGAAAGGGTGTTATCAGGCCGCCGCCAGCATCTTCTGCACCTCGTTGACGAGGTCGCGCAGATGGAAGGGCTTCGACAGGATCTTGGCGTCCTTCGGGGCCTTGGAATCGGGGTTCAGCGCCACGGCGGCGAAACCGGTGATGAACATGATCTTGATGTCGGGGTCGAGCTCGGCGGCGCGGCGCGCCAGCTCGATGCCGTCCATCTCGGGCATCACGATATCGGTCAGGAGGAGCTCGAAGGGCTCCTCGCGCAGGCGCTGATAGGCCGAGAGCCCGTTGTCGAACGGAACCACCTCGTAGCCCGCATTCTCCAAGGCCTTGGCCAGGAAGCGGCGCATGTCGGAATCGTCTTCGGCGAGAATGATCTTGCTCATCGGCGCTGGCTGGTCGTCGTGGAATTTCCGAGGAGTG
>Ga0164243_10016638_pt1 | contig 10070 bp, 5 predicted proteins | sample OricompcompostOP_FD_108781 | JGI IMG/M metagenome (GOLD analysis project Ga0164243, IMG submission 108781) | Organic Plus compost microbial communities from Emeryville, California, USA - Original compost - Organic plus compost (OP) | ecosystem: Engineered > Solid waste > Mixed feedstock >... | reverse complement strand
GCGCTCCAGGGAGACTACGACGTCACCATATGTGTCCCACGCCTGTTCGGTGAGGTGCTCCTGAACGCAGTCGGCGAGCAGGTCCGTGACCCGGTCCTCCTCCCCGGAGAGCCGGTCGTGGTCGGTCGGGCTCAGCTGGACCACGTAGTGGTTGCAGGCCAGCAGGCGCCCCCCAGCGAGCTCGCGCACCTGCACCTCAGCTTCGCGCTGCAGCGCCTGGGCGACCTCCTGCGGCACGACCTCGCCGCCGAACACGCGCGCGAAGCTGTTGCCGACGATGCCTTCGAGTCGGCGCTCGAAGCGCTGCACGAGGCCCACGGCAATCCCCTCCACGCGTACGACTCCGGTCCCATCGTATCTGGGCCAACGGTCCGAGACACCGCCCAGTTCCCAACAGGAGCGCACCCCCGGGCAAGCCGCCCGGGAGATCGTGCTAATCTCGATTCCGCCAGCGCAACGAGGGCGGTTCGCTCGGCGGGAAGCGCGAGCATCCCGAACGAGCACCGACGAGAGTACGGAAACCCGGATGCTGCCGGGAACCCCGATGCCGACCCCCGCTGCGGGCGGCCGAGAACTACGGTGTAGAGTTCGGTCAACAACAGGCCACGGGCGAGTGGCGGAAAGGCAGACGCGCACGGTTCAGGTCCGTGTGTCCGAAAGGACGTGGGGGTTCAACTCCCCCCTCGCCCACCAGAGAAGACCCACCGGTTCGTCCGGTGGGTCTTTTTTCGTGCGCTGCGTCTTTTTCGTGCGCTGGGCAGGGGTGCGCAGCGTGCGCCGGGTGCCTGCGTTGGGGCGTTCTCCCGCTGCCGCGGCGACGAGTTCCCGAGGTGTGGTGGCCTTCCCCGCTCAAGCCCCTCCGGAAGTCCCGCTGGTGCGCTTGAGGGCCGTGGCGAGGGTTCGGTCGGCACGTGTGGGGTTTGTCCCTGATCGGGAGTGCTGGTTCTGCGGGCTGTGCCTCGGGATTGGTGCCCGGCCGTTCGGAGCGGGTGGATTCCGCTGGTGTCATTTCCCCGTGCGGTGGGCTTTCCGGAGTTCCGGGTGTTCCGGAGGCGCGCCCGGCTTCGTCGGACGTCGGCGGGTTCTCGGGTTCTGCGCATTCGCCGAGAGGGGACACCAGGGGCCGCGGTGCGGAGTGCGGTGTGCCACGTGTGATCAAGTGCGGTATCTCACGATGGTGGCGGATGCTTTTCGGCGGGTGGTTCCGGAGGCGTCGGAGCTGAGCCGATCAGGCGGCTGAGCGGCCGCTCGCCCCCGCGCTGACCCGCCGCGCCCGTCGCGCGCGGGACGGGTGGTGCGTCGCCGGCCGGTTCGGTCCGGCCGAACGCGCCACGGCGCTCGGCGGAGCGGAGCAACGCCCGCTCCTGCTGCGCAGCGAGCTGCGCCGGTGTCACCTGAATGGCCGCATCGCTGCGCTGAAGTCCGCTCACCGCTCGTCGACCGGTCACCGACCACTCCGCGCCGCCGGACGCAGAACGGCGCGTTGTCCGCGATTAATCCGAGGTGGACCTGTTTTAGTCGAAGGGCTCCCGAAGTGGGGCGAAGACACGGCAGCGCATCGCGAGGGAGGCGGAATCCGTGACCGCAACGCCGGGACGTGCCGCGACGGAGAACGAGGAGATCCGGGTCTGCTCGACCGAGGTCCGGCCCGCGCACGTCCAACTGCCCGCTTCGGTCGGCACGCTCGCCGAGCTGTCCGCGGAAGCGCTGGGGTGGTCGGGCACCGTCCTGCCGCCGATCAAGATCTTCGGCCGCTACGTCGTGCCGGTCGCCGAGCTCATCCCCGAGGCGCACGCGGAGCGGCTGTGCGTCGGCAGCGAGCCGGTGCTGGACCGCACCGAGATCGCCACCTGGGTCTGGCCCGAGATGGAGGGGCGGGTGCCGCCGGCGGCCGCGCGGCTGGTCGGCGTGCTCGCTCCGAGCCGGCACTGGCGCAGCGCGCTGACCGCCGCCGTGCCGTTCGCCCGGTTCAGCAGCGCGGCCATCGTGGTGCCCGAGATGGTCACCGCGGGGGCCGACTTCGTGTCCACCTGCCTGATCCGGGCGCGCCAGTTCGGCATCGCGGTGCTCGGCGCGGACGCCGACCGGGTGGACCAGAAGCTGTCGGGCCGCTCGCACGAGGACGCGCCGCCGGTGGAGCACACCGCCGCGTCCCGCTGGGTCAACGAGGTCGTCTACCAGCAGCTGCTCGCGACCGAGGCGCCCGCTCCGACGCGCTGACGGGTCAGCGCTCGTCGAGCACGCGGGACAGGTGGCGGTTGGTGAAGGTGCCCTCCGGGTCGGCGTCGGCGCGAACCCGCAGGAAGTCGTCGAACCGCGGATAGCTCGCGCGCAGGGCGGGGGCGGCGCACCGGTGGAGCTTTCCCCAGTGCGGCCGACCGCCGGCTTCGCGCGCGAGGGCTTCGAACGCGTCGAACCACTCGCGGTGCGGCATCCCGGCGTACTGGTGCACCGCGATGTAGGCGGTGGGGCGCTGGTGGGCCGTGGACAGCCAGATGTCGTCCGCGGCGGCGACCCGGACCTCGACGGGGAACATGACGGGCCGCTCCAGTCCGTCCACGGTGGACCTGAGCTCGCGGAGGACCGCCGGCAGGTCGGCGAGCGGCACGGCGTACTCGCACTCGAGGAAGCGCACCGAGCGCCCGGTCACGAACACCCGGTCGGACCGGTCGCTGTAGGACCGCGCGGACCACGCCCGCCCGGCCAGCCGGGTCAGCGCCGGCACGAGCCGCGGAATCCGCCGTCCGGTGCGGCACAGCGCGCCGAACGCCCAGTTCTCCAGCACCTGGTACTCCGCGAACCGCCGGACGGTCCCGAGCGGGCGGACCGCACTGCCGGCCGGCAACCGGTCGTTGCTCTTGACCAGCGCCCGCGAACCGTGCGGGAACCAGTAGAACTCCACGTGGTCGTGCTGGGCGGTCAGCTCGGGGAAGCGCTCCAGCACCGAGTCGAGCGGTTCGGAGCGCTCGTCGGCGGCCAGCGCGAACGCGGGCACGCACCGCAGGGTCACCGAGGTGACCACGCCCAGCGCCCCGAGCCCGACGCGGGCGGCCTGGAAGAGCTCGGGGTTCCGCGCCGCGTCGCACCGCTGCGCGGACCCGTCGGCGAGCACGATCTCCAGCGCCTCGACCTGCGTCGCCAGCCCGCCGAACGCCGCGCCGGTGCCGTGGGTGCCGGTCGCGAGGGCGCCGGCGACGGTCTGGCGGTCGACGTCGCCGAGGTTGGTCATCGCCAGGCCGTGCTCGGCGAGCTCCCGGTTGAGCTGGTGCAGCGGTGTCCCGGCGCGCACGTCGACCAGGCCGGTGCTCGGGTCGGCGCGTTCGATGCCGGTCCACGCCGCGAGGTCCAGGGCCACGGCGCCGTCCGGCGAGCCGATGCCGGTGAACGAGTGCCCGTTGCCGAGCGGCCGCACGCGCCGCCCGGCGCGGCGTGCTGCGCGGACCGCGTCGGTGATCTGCGCGCGGTCGCGGGGTCGGACCGTGCTGAGCGGGTCCGCGGTCTCCGTGCCGGACCAGTTCCGCCAGCCCGCCATGGCTCCCCCTTCACACGAACGTGAATATGATTCAAAAAAGCCTCGCACATCGCGGCGCGCTCGCATACGGTGATCGCGTGAGTGCAGTCCGGGAAGCCCGGGGTCGCGACGCGGGACGGCTCGACACCGCCACCGCCGACCTCGACCCGCCGCTGGCGGTGGCCGACCTCGACGCGTTCGACGCCAACGCCGCCGACCTGGCCCGCCGCGCCGGCGACGTCCCCGTCCGCATCGCCACGAAATCCCTGCGGTGCCGGGAACTCCTGCACCGCGCGCTGCAGTTCCCCGGCTACCGCGGCCTGATGTGCTACGCGCTGCCCGAAGCGCTCTGGCTGCACCGCGAGGGACTGAGCCAGGACCTGCTCGTGGCCTACCCGACCGCCGACCGCGCAGCGCTGCGCGAACTCGCCGCCGACGAGACCGCCGCCCGGGCGGTGAGCCTGGTCGTCGACTCGGTCGAGCACCTCGACCTCGTCGACGCGGCCACCGGCCCGCGCCGCACGTCCCTCCGCGTCTGCCTGGAGCTCGACGCGTCCTGGCGCCCGCTCGGCGACCGCGGGCCGCACGTCGGCACCCGCCGCTCGCCGGTGCGCACCCCGGACGAGGCGCACCGGCTCGCCGAGTCCGTCGTGCGGCGGAAGGGCTTCGACCTGGTCGGGATCATGGCCTACGAGGGCCAGATCGCGGGGATCGGCGACGCGCCCCGCAGCCCGCTGCGGGGACTCGCGGTCCGGTGCGTGCAGCACCTGTCCGCGAAGGAGATCGCCCGACGCCGCGCGGAGGTCGTGGACGCGGTGCGGGCGGTGGCAGCGCTGGAGTTCGTCAACGGCGGCGGCACCGGCAGCCTCGAACGGACCTGCCGCGAGGCCGCGGTCACCGAGGTCGCCGCCGGATCGGGCCTGATCGGCCCCGCGCTGTTCGACCGCTACCGGGCCTTCGCCCCGCGGCCGGCGGTCCTGTTCGCGCTGCCGGTGGTGCACCGGCCGGGCCCGGACGTCGCCACCCTCGCCGGTGGCGGCTACCCGGCCTCCGGCCCGGCCGCCGACGACCGGCTGCCGAGTCCGCACCTGCCGGCGGGGCTGCGGCTGACCCGCGTCGAGGGCGCCGGCGAGGTGCAGACCCCGGTCGCCGGTGCCGCGGCCGCGGACCTGCGGCTCGGCGACCGGGTCTGGTTCCGGCACGCGAAGGCCGGCGAGCTCGCCGAGCGCTTCGCCGGCTACCACCTGGTGCGCGGCGGCCGGAGGGTGCGCACCGCGCCGACCTACCGCGGCGAGGCCAGGTCCTTCGGCTGATCACCGACCCGGTTGGACAGGTAGCCGCAGACCATCTCGCGGGCCTCGGCGACCAGCGCCGGATCGCCGCCCGGCTGCCGGCGGAACGCCAGGTGCAGGATCGAGTCGGCGGCCTCGACGGCCACCGACAGCGGCAGCTGCAGCTCGGACTCGTCGATGCCGAACTGCTCGGCGACCAGCGAGACGAGCTTCTCGGCGATGACCGCGTTGTTGTCCCGGCTGTCGTCGAGCAGCCGCAGGTCGACCACGTCGCCGAAGTGCAGCCGGCTGAACGCGGGGACTTCGCGGTGCATCGTCAGGTACACGTCGAACACCGCGTCCACGGCGTCGCGCCAGGTGGTCAGCTCGGCCTGGTCGAACCGCTCGTGGACGGTGCGCACGAACCGGTCCAGGTTCCGCAGCGTCAGCTCCTGCACGACCGCGCGCTTGTCCGGGAAGAACTGGTACAGCGAACCGACCGCGACCCCGGCGCGCTCCGCGATCAGCGTCGTCGTTAAGCCGTCGTAGCCCACTTCCTCGATGAGTCCGGCACAGGCCGTCAGCATCTTCTCGACCCGCTGCGCGCTGCGCTGTTGCACTGGTTTGCGGCGCAGAGCAGCTACTTCGGTGGGCATGCTTCTCCTTCGTTCGCTCCGCTGGCACGTGGAGACCCGCGGCGACCGCGCGTGCGCCGAGCTCGCCCCCGCCTTCGGACGTTTCGGGCGATCCCCGGGGTTGCGCGCGCGGCGGCCGTCCGCGCCAACCAGTCTCCCGGCCGCCAGCTGATCTTGCTGCGCGGACATGCCGAAGCGGCTGTAGCCCGTCGGTGTGGTCCTGCGGGGAACTGGTTGCTCCACCCCCGCGATTACCGGCCGTGATGTCGATCAGACGACTCGCGGTGCGTCGCTGCTGCGAACAGCGGTGTCCGCTGAACCGAAAGCAGCGTTACGTTCGTTGTGTATGCGTTCTGTCATATTGCTACCGCGCATCGTCGCTTTCTAGCGTGTGGCGGTTGCCCGCACAGATCGGAGGGATTCGTGGGTGATCGCCGGGGTGCCCGATCCCGTTGGGCGCCGCCCCTCTTCGATGCCGAGTCCAGAGCGGACTCCGGTGGTGCGCGCCCGCTGTCCCGCGGGAGCGCGCGGTTGCCCGGCGCGTCGCCGTCCGAGCGTCCGGACGCCTTCCCGACGCCGTGCCCCGACGTCGTGCTGAGCCCCTAAGCGCGCAGCTTCCGCTGCGCAGTTCTTCGCCGCAGTTCCGGCCAGCGCTCCGAGCCCCGCGAGGGGCCGGGCAGCACCGGCCGTCGACGAACGCCGAAGTCGCGAACCGAGGAGAACGAGGAGACGCAGCCGTGGACGGTGGGCCGCAACCAGTCCCGCAACCAACCCCGGAACGAGCCCCGCAGCCAGACCCCGGAGCAGCCCCCGAACCAGCAGCGGAACCCGGCCCGCAACTGGCCGACCACCCTTCCCCGTGGGCTCCGCTGACCCCCTCCGAAGCGAACGAGCTGCTCCAGCAGGGCGAGTACGGCCTGCGCGTCGAACCGTTCCGCTCCGGATTCCGGCTCACCGGCCGCGGCGCCGGCGTCGGCGTGCCGATCGAGGGCGAGCTCACCTGGCTCGGGATCTGCGCGGTGCTGTCCCGGCTGCGCCGCACCCGCCAGACCCGCGACCCCGGCTGGCTGGACGGGCTCGCGCGCTCGATCGCCGGAACCGGCGCGCACCGTCCGGAGTGGACCGGACTGGATCCGCAGCGGGTGCAGCGGCTGTTCTCCGGGGAGCTGCCCGAGCGGGCGCGCTGCCTGGACTCGCTGGTCGATCCGGGCGGGCCGGTGCGGTTCCCGGCGGACGCGCTGGCCCGCCGCGCGGGCGAGTGGCCGGCGATCGCGGACCTGACCGGCGACCCGGCGGACCGGTCCGTGCGGCTGCAGACCACCTGCGGCGGAACGCCGCTCACCGCCGACGGCGTGCGCGAGCGCATGCGCGGACGGGAACTCCTCGCGTCCGCTGTGGACGGTGACCCGGTGCTGCGCATGCACTGCGCGACCCAGCCCGTTCCGGACTCGCTGGTCGACGTCAGCACCGACTCCGCGGTGCTCGCGCGGCTCGTCGAACCCGCGCCGCCGCACCCGGCCTACCCGGGCGGCACGTTCGTCGTCGCGCTCGACGACCTCGTCCGGCCGCGGCCGGACGGCCCCCTGCTGGGCCACGTCCTGCGCAACCGCTTCGAGCACCGGGAGGGCGAGCTCGGTTCCTTCCTGGAGCACTTCGTCCGCCCGCTGCTGCGCACCTTCCGGCAGGCGCTGGACCAGCACGACGTCGGGCTGTGCTCGCTCGGCGGCAGCGGCGTGGGCTTCGAGCTCTCCGCAGAGCTGCAGGCCAGCGGCCGGGTGGTGGTCACCGAGTACGCGGGGGTGCTCGGCTGCCCCGCCGAGGCCGCCGAGGAGCTGCGCGCAGGCGTGCGCACGTTGCTGACCAGCCTCGACGCGCTCTGCGCCGCCTTCGGGGAGCTGGGGCTGCTGGGCCCGGCCAGCCGCGAACTGGCCGAGTCCGCCGTCGAGCGGGTCACCGCCGAGGAGCTGCGCTACCTGCGCGGGCGCAGCGCCGAGCTGCTCACCGCGGAACCGCGGGTGCGCCGGTTCGTGCACAGCGTTCCGCAATCGCAGGACGCGGCGCTCAACGAGGTCCTGTCGGCGGTGCAGGAGCGCACCCGCCAGCGCCGGTGGAACCCGGAGCAGCCGCAGCCGGCGGTCGTGGTCGACCTGGAGCTGTGCGGCACGGTCCCGTGGCAGCGGACGCTGGAAGCGGCCCGGGCCGTGTCCGGACCGCGGCCCGGTGCTCCGGACGGGGTGCTGGAGCTGGCGCGACCGTCCGCGCTGCGCGTGCTGCCCACCCGCGCCGAGACGACCTGGCACGACTTCGTCCGCAGCAACGCGCTCGACGAGAAGTACCCGCAGGTCGACTGGGCCGCGGTGCACCGCGACTTCGCGCGGGCCTTCGACCGGCCGGACCAGCTGCGCACCGACGTGGTCAACGCGGGCCTGGCGCGGTTCGTCTGGGACGTGCAGGACGCCGGCGGTCGCGTCGTGCTGTGCACCGGGCGCCGCGAGCGCTTCCGGGAGCACGCGCTGGACGTGCTCGCGGCGGGCGGCGTTCCGGACGTGCAGCTGCTGTGCGTCGGCGAGGACCGCACCCGCTCGGAGGCCGAGCTCAAGATCGACGCGCTCCGCGACCTGCGCGGGGTGGAGCTCGTCGCGCACTTCGACGACGTGGCCGAGGACCGCGCGGCCGTCGCCAAGGAGTTCCCCGGCGCGAAGGTGCTCGCCGTCGAGGTGCCCGGCCTGGCCGCCGAGCGCCGGCCGGAGCAGCCGACCCCGGACGGCGCGCCGGCGGTGGCGACCTTCGAGACCTCCCCGCGGCCCGCACCGGCGCAGCCGGGCCTGTCGAACACGCACTCCCTGGAGGAGCTGCAGGTCGGGGCGCTGCGCAACAACCGGCTGGCGAACCGGTGGGCGGTGCGGCTCAGCACCGACGAGTCCCTGTCCGTCGTGGACGCGATCGTCGCGGACGCGGACCGGGCGGCCGCGCGGACCGGCGAGGGCGCCCGCGCGAAGTTCCTCGACGGTGCCGGCGGCCCCGCCGGACGCGGCGCTGAAGAGCCACCGGCGACCGCCGGCGGCACGACCGGCTCCGCCGGCCGCGCGGACGCGGTGGTCCGCGCGATGCACCACGTCTTCACCCGCAAGCAGTTCCTCAAGGGCTCGCGCGGCAACTACCAGGTCGAGGACATGCGCCGCGACGTCGGAACGTTCGTGCGCGAGGACCGGCCCGTCGAGGTGGTGCTGCTCGGCTTCCCGGTCAAGCAGTGCCTGAGCCGGCTCAAGGCCGCCGGGCCGCTGCCGGACCTGGCCGAGTTCGGCGCGCTCGTGCGGCTGCGCGAGATGCAGCGGGCCGTCCGCGCGGTGCACCCGCCGGGGCTGCACTTCAACATCCTCACCGACGGGCGGCACTTCCGGCCGCGCCCGGCTTCGGTCACCGACGCGTACCAGAACAAGCTGCGCCAGTACGTCGAGCTGGCCGGCATCGGCGACTGCACCACCGTGGAGGAGATCGACGAGCTGGCCCGCCGGCGGCTCGGCCCGCAGCTGCCGGCCGAGCGCGCCGAGCGGTTCGCCCGCCACTGCAAGGTGCTGCGCGACGAGCTGTCCCGGTTCGACATCACCGACAACCCGCTGCGGACCATCGAGGCGGTCGAGGAGTTCGCAGCCGGAGCGGACCCGTCCGTGGCGCGCATGCTGGCGCTGTTCCGGGAGATCATGACCTCGCTCGTCTACTCGGTGGGGGTGCGGTTCCCGGCCGGGGTGGATCGGCTGGCCTGGTCGAGCGCGGTCTACGCCGACATCTACAACCTCACCGACCCGACCGCCTCCAGCCAGGTCCTGCAGGCGCGCGCCGGGGTGCTGCGCCGCGCCTGGGACACCGTGATCCGCTACCTGGCGACGCTGCAGGTCGACGAGGACCTCGACTACGACGGGCTGGTGCCGCAGCGGGTGCGGTTGACCGTCAGCGCCGCCAAGCCGGGCCGCTGCGGGTTCACCTACCTCGGCGGTTCGGGGCTGCTGCCGTGGCAGGGCACGGGAGCGCTCGACGATCGCGGCCGGGTCGGCGTGGACTTCGCGGTGTCGCTGTACGACCGGGGATTCGTGCCCGTGTACTCGCCGCTGCTGGGGCAGCGCCAGCCGTGGCTCATGGTCCCGGCGCAGCGCACCTGCCTCGACCGGCCCCACCTGTCCGGCGGCGGCCGGACTGGCGGCCGGACTGGCGGCGGGTTGTGCCTGGACCCCGAGTTCGCCACCAGGGCCCGCCTCAGACGCAAGTAGCCCCACCGTCCTCCAGCCACCGGCACCGCTACCGGCTGTCCAGAACTCCGGTCGCTCACCGCAGCCCGCTCCACACCGAAGGCCCCTCCCAACCGCGAAGCGGCACCCCCGCTCCCGCGGTGCGAGGCGCACGTGCCCGCCGCGAAGCGCGGCGGTCCTTCGGCCTCGGGCCGCGAGGCGCCCATCCCGCTGCGAAGCAGCAGTCATCGTTCCGCCGCGAGGCGCTCCCGCGAAGCGGCCCCTGTTCCCGATGCCGCGAGGCGCACACCCCGCCGCGAAGCGGCGAGACCAGCCGCGACGCCAGTCGCGCCCGCGCCGGCAGGCGCGGGCAGGCACGACGCAGTCGTGCCAAGCGCCGCCAGGCGCTTTCTGTCTATGGACGCCAACG
>Ga0164243_10016636_pt1 | contig 10071 bp, 13 predicted proteins | sample OricompcompostOP_FD_108781 | JGI IMG/M metagenome (GOLD analysis project Ga0164243, IMG submission 108781) | Organic Plus compost microbial communities from Emeryville, California, USA - Original compost - Organic plus compost (OP) | ecosystem: Engineered > Solid waste > Mixed feedstock >... | reverse complement strand
TTCCCCCCACAGCACCGTTTCACCGCGACGATCTGAGCCAAGTTCAACCCGAGTTGACCGGCGCTTGCTTGCCTTGTGCCGCACATTTGGCCAAATGTGCGGCACAAAGCCAGAATAAGACAGGCAACAGACCGGATCCGAGCATGTCCCCGACCCAGTCCCTCAGGGGCCTTTTCCCGCGCCTTTCCCTGGCGGCGGCCGTATTCGCGCTTTCGCTTTCGCAGGGCTGGGCGCAATCGGGCACCGCCGTCGCACCGGCCTCCGGCACCGCCGCACAGGTCGCGGCGCCGAAATCCGGCGCCCTGGCCTCGATCACCCCGGCCGAGATCGAGGCGGCCGGCTATGACGGCGGCGACCTGCCGGCCGGCCAATCCGCGCTGACCGCCAAGGTGCAGATCCTGCTGGACCGCGCCGGGATATCGCCCGGCGTGGTGGACGGCTGGCGCGGCGGCATGAGCCAAAGCGCCGTCATGGCCTTCCAGCGCCGCTCCGGCCTGCCGATGACCGGGCGCATGGATCATGCGGTCTGGGACCTGCTTCAGGGCTATGCCGCGGCACCGCTGACCATGGCCTATACCATCACCGAAGAGGACGCGACCGGCCTGGTGGACCGCATCCCGCCGGACTATGCCGAAAAGGCGGCGATGACGTCGCAAGGCTATACCAGCCTGCTGGAAAAGCTGGCCGAACGCTTTCACATGGACGAAAAATTCCTGGCCAAGCTGAATCCCGGCGCCGTCTTCCAGCCCGGCGAAACCATCCATGCCATCATGCCGGCCACGCCGATCCGGGCCACCGTCACCCGCATCATCGTGGACAAGGAAACGCGGCGCGTCGCCGCCTATGACGCGCAGGGCAGGATGGTCGCGGATTATCCGGCCACCGTCGGTTCGACCGACACGCCCTCGCCCCATGGCAATCACGTCGTCGATGCCGTGGCCCTGAACCCGACCTATACCTATAACCCGCACCGCAACTTCAAGCAGGGCCAGAACGACCGGGTCCTGATCATCCCGCCAGGCCCGAACGGCCCGGTCGGCAATGTCTGGATCGACCTGTCGGAGCCGACCTATGGCATCCATGGAACCGCCACCCCGTCGCAGCTGTTCCTGAACCAGTCGCATGGCTGCGTGCGGCTGACGAACTGGGACGCATGGGAGCTGGCGCATATGGTTAAGCCCAAGGTCACGACGGTCGAATTCCTGCCCCCCGGCGTGCGCATCGCCGATGTGACCGGCGCCCCCGCCATGGCTGCTGCGGCGCAGCCGGCGGCAGTCGCCGCCATCGCCGGCACCCGTCCGCCGGCCCGCGGCGAGCGGATACCGCCCGCCGCTGTCGCCGGGGCGCCCGCCGCCCCCCTGGCCCCGGAAATGGCGGCCGCCGCCGCCGCGACCGTGGTCGCCCCCGAGCCGCTGGTCATCACCCCGGCCGTCCCACTCTCGGACGAGCCCCTGGTGCCGAACAGCCCCCTTCCCCTGCCGGTCGGGGAAGAGCCCGAATATCCTTCCGATGTCACACTTCCCGACAGCCTGCCGGGCCAGGCGCCGGGCAGCGTGACGCTTTATCCGCAAGCCGGGCCACCCTGAAATGCGCGCCTCGGCCCTGGTCCTGGTCCTTGCGGCCGCGACGCCGGCGCTGGCGGCGGTCCCGGCCGGTCAGGCACACGCCCAGGACATGCCGGCGCCCCGCCCCGGGCAAGCGGCCGATCCCTCTGCCGATCAGGCTGACGGTCGGCCCGACGATCAGCGCCCGGCCCCGCGCCCCGAAACGCCGCCGACGTCGAAGACGGGCGTGCCCCCTGCGGCGGCGGCAGAAGGCGCCGTCCCCGTCCTCGCCCCGGCCCCGGCGGCGCCGTCCGTCCCGCCGATGCACTCCGTCTTGCGGGAGAGCGATTTCGACCATTCCGCCTGCCTGCTGGAACTGACCATGCTTGGCGCCGATTACAGCGAAGAGCCGCCGCTTCTCGACCAGGACCAGCGCGATTGCGGGATCGACCGCCCGATCCTGCTGCGCCGGCCCCTGCCCGGAATCGAGATCCCGGGCGGTGCCGCGATGCGCTGCGACCTGGCGCGGGAACTGGGCCATTGGCTGCGCGATTTCGTTCGCCCCGCCGCGGCCCTGCTGCCGGGACAGCCGCGGCTGGTGGCGCTGGAGCCGGGATCGACCTATCAGTGCCGGGCGACCGTCGGGACCCAGGCCGAAAGCCTGTCGCAGCATGCCTTCGGCAATGCCATCGACATCGCCGCCTTCCGCTTCGACGACGGCAGCCGCATCGCGGTCGAGCCGCGCCAGGACCAGGGCGACCTGCAAGAGGCGTTCCAGCGCGCCGTGCGCGGCGCCGCCTGCCTGCATTTCACCACCGTCCTCGGCCCGGGCAGCAATGCGGCGCATGAAGACCATCTGCATCTGGACATCAAGAGGCGTTCCGGCGGCTTTCGGCTGTGCCAATAGCCTTCAGCGCCGCACCCGCCCCAGGTCCAGATATTCCGGGTCGAACCGCGCCAGCCGCACCAGCCTTTGCCAATCCAGGATCTCGACCTCGCTGCCGGACCAGCGGATCAGCCCGTCGGCGCGCAGGTCGCGCACGGCACGGTTCACATGGATCGGCGTATAGCCAAGGATATCGGCCAGTTCCTTTTGCAGCAACGGCAGCACGAAGCGATGATCCTGCGCCGCCCCGACGCTGGAAAGCCGGACGTAAAGTTCGCACAGCAGATGCGCCAGATGCGCGCTTGACCGCAAAGAGGCCGCGGCGACCAGCCATTGGCGATGAATGGCGGCGTCGATCACCGTGGACATCCACAGCAGCCGGGTCAGATGCGGGAAATCCTGGGTGATCCGGCGCAGGTCGTCATGTTCGACGAATTCGACCTCGGATTCCCCGACCGAAACCACGTCATGTTCCAGACCGGCCAGCACGAAACCGTGCAGATCGACAAAATCGCCCGGCACATGCAGGGCGGTGACCACCCGCTCGCCCGGACGCCCGGCCAGCATGTGCTGGCGCGCCGCCATGCCGCGCAGCATCATGCAGCTGCGGGTGACCAGCCGCCCGCGCGGCACGATCACCTCGCCGGGGCCAAAGCAGGCATGGGTGGTCGCGATGGCGCGCAGGCAGGCGATATCGGCGTCGCAAAGCAGGTCCCGCCGCTGCAGATACCGGACGAAATATTCGGTGATGGCCATGACGCTCCTCGGCTCGACCGCAGGAGATTGTCAACGCCCCGACGGCGGTGCAATCGCCCCGCAACTCCGGTTAACATTCATCAACTCCGCCATAACCCCGCAGGTTTCATGCCTTTGTCGGTGCGATTATCCGGATTGCGGCGGCGGAACGCCCAGGGCCTCGGCCAGCAGGGCAAAGCTTTGCCGGGCATCGGCACCTTGCCGCGAGCAAAAGGCGTCCAGGGCCGGGTAAAGCCGCACCGCCTCGTCCAGCCGCGGGTCCGAGCCCGGGGCGTAAAGCCCGGCCCGGATCATCAGCTCTGATTCGGCATGGATGCCCAGGCTTGCCCGCGCCCGGGCGATCAGCGCATTCTCGGCCGCGCTGGCCGCCTGCGGCAACGCCCGCGAGACCGAGCGCAGCACATCCACCGCCGGGAACCGCCCGCGCTCGGCAATGGCGCGGTCCAGCACCACATGGCCGTCCAGCACACCGCGCAGGATATCGGCCACCGGCTCTTCCATGTCCGAACCGGCGACCAGCACGCTGAAGATCGCGGTAATGTCGCCCGCACCCTCGGGGCCCGGCCCCGACCGTTCGGCCAGCGACATGATCAGATGCGAGGTCGAGGGCGGAAAGCCGCGATAGCTGGGGCTTTCCCCCGCCGCCAGCGCGATTTCGCGATGCGCCTCGGCAAAGCGGGTGATCGAATCGGCCAGGAACAGCACATGCCGGCCCTGGTCGCGGAAATGCTCGGCCACGGTCATCGCCGCCCAGGCGCAGCGCCGCCGCATCAGCGGCGACTGGTCCGAGGTCGCAGCGACCACGACCGAACGCGCCATGCCGTCCTCACCCAGCGTTTCCTCGACGAATTCGCGCAATTCGCGCCCGCGCTCGCCGATCAGGGCGATCACCACCACATCGGCCGACACGCCCCTGGCCAGGGCCGAAAGCAGGGTGGACTTGCCCACGCCCGAGCCGGCAAACAGCCCCATCCGCTGACCACGCACCAGCGGCAACAGGGTATCGAACAGCGCCAGCCCCGTATCGAGCCGGCCGCCCAGCCGCTTGCGCGAGGCAGCCGGCGGCGGCGCGGGCCGAAAGCCGCGCTCTTCGCCCCCCGCCACCAGGGCACGGCCGTCGAGCGGCCGGCCGAAAGGGTCGATGATTCGCCCGATCCAGCCATTCGCCGGCGCGAGCCTGGCCGCAAAAAGCAATTCGACCCGCCTGCCGATCGACAGTCCCTCCATCGGTCCTTCGGGCAGGATCGAGCTCTGGCCGGCATGCAGCGCCACGATCTCGCCCTCCAGCGGCTTGCCGCTAGGGGCTGGAAAGACGACACGATCCCCTAATGACGCATGGCTGCCCAGCCCCTCGGCGCGGATCAGCCCGCCCTGGATCGCGGCGACCCGGCCGAAATGGCGGGTCATGCGCACCCGCCGCATCCGCATCGCGATAGATTGCATTTTATCCATTCCATCCTCGCTTTTGCCCGCGGGCCGCAGCCGTCGAAAGGGTTTCTAAACCTGTCGAGGTTAAGACCGGGTTATCGAAAGCTGAGGAGACGCCTCGATGCCTGACCGGATCGATACCTTGCGAATGGCGGGCGCGCTGACGGCCCATGCCCTCGAACGGCAAAAGCTGGTCGCCCGGAACGTCGCCAATGCCGATACGCCCGGCTATCGCTCACGCGACCTGGCGGGCTTTGCCGAAACCTATCGCAGCCATGCGGCCATGGCGATGCGCGCGACCCGCCCCGGCCACCTGACCGGGGCAGCATGGGACGGGGCCGGATGGGACGGAACGGCGGGGCGCATCGTCGATCCCGGCGGGGAACCGGCGCCCAACGGCAACACCGTCTCGCTTGAAGAAGAGATGTTCCGCAGCGCGGCGGCCAAGCGCCAGTTCGACCTTTCCCTGACCGTGACCCGATCCTCGCTGGCGCTGCTGCGCACCAGCCTCGGCCGCCAAAACTGAAAGGGGCAACCATGACAGATCCGCTTTCCGCAACCGAGCTTGCCATTTCCGGGATGAAATCCCAGGCCGTGCGGCTGCGCCATATTTCGGAAAACATCGCCAATGCCGACACGCCCGGCTATCGTCGCAAGCTGGTGGCCTTTCACCAGCAGGTGGAATTCGGCCGCGCGACCGGCGCGGTGACCGCCGGGCCGACCCGCCTTGACCGGCGCGAACTGCCGCGCATCCACGACCCGTCCCATCCGTTGGCGGACGACCAGGGATATTACGCGGGTTCCAATGTCGACCTGATCGTCGAGATCGCGGACGCGAAAGAGGCCGGCCGCAGCTACGAAGCCAATCTGCGCATCTTTGAACAATCCCGCCAGATGGGCAGCGCGCTGCTGGATCTGATACGCCGCTAGGGGAAAATGCCATGATTTCACCGATGATCGCCGCAACCGCCTATGACCGCGCCCGCCCCGCGATCGCCCCGGCGGAAGGTCTGCCGCAGGGCGTGACGAATGCCGCCGCGGATTTTGCCCGGGTGATGGAACAGGTCGACCTGGCCGCCGCCGGCGCCATGACCGGCAGCACCGAGACGCATGAGCTGGTCCACAGCATCGCCCGGGCCGAAATCGCGTTGGAGACCGCGGTCGCCATCCGCGACAAGGTGGTCGAGGCCTATCAGGAAATCCTGCGCATGCCGGTCTGAGGAGAGGGCGATGGACGAGAACCTGATCTTTGACCTGACCCGGCAGGCATTGTGGATCGCAGTGCGCATGTCGGCGCCGCTGCTGATCGTGGCCCTGGTGGCGGGGGTGGTGATCGGCCTGTTCCAGGCCCTGACCTCGGTGCAGGAGATGACGCTGACCTTCGTGCCCAAGATCGGCCTGATGCTGGCGGTGTTCTGGGTCGGGATGAGCTTCATGACCGCGATGCTGACCAGCTTCTTCACCGACCAGATCCTGCCGCAGATCGCCGGTTCCTAGCCATGGACAACGCCATCTATGCCGCCCTGACCCGGCAATCCGGCCTGATGCGCGAAATGCGCGCCATCGCCAACAATATCGCCAATGCCGATACCACCGGCTTTCGCCGCGAAGGCGTGGTGTTCTCGGAATACATGGTGGCGCTGGACGGCCGCGGCGAAACGCTGGCCATGGCCAATGCCCGCGGCCGCATGATCGACCTTGGCCCCGGCGGCATGACCCGGACCAACGGTCAATTCGACATCGCCGTCGAGGGGGACGGTTTCCTGATGGTGCAGACGCCGCAGGGCAACCGCCTGACACGGGCCGGCGCCTTCATGACCAATGCCTTGGGCGAGCTGGTCAATCCCGACGGCCATCAACTGCTCGACGATGGCGAGGCCCCGATCGTGCTGCCGCCCGGGGCGGCCGGCGTCGGAATCGGCCCGGACGGCACGATCTCGGCCGATGGCGACCCGGTGGGGCGCATCGGCGTCTTTGCCGCCCCCGATCCCGCAAGGCTGCGCCACGAGGCAGGCACGCTTTTCGATCCCGGCGGCCCGGCCGAACCCTTGCAGGAGGCCGTGCTGCGCCAGGGCTTTCTGGAGGATTCCAACGTCGATCCGGTGCGCGAGATCGCACGCATGATCGAGGTCCAGCGCGCCTATCAGCTGGGCCAGAACCTCCTCGACCAGGAGGACCAGCGCATTCGCCAGACCATCTCTTCGCTCAGCCGGTGAAAGGACAGGCCATGAAAGCACTTCAGATCGCGGCATCGGGCATGAGCGCGCAGCAGATGCGCGTCGATGTCATCTCGAACAACCTCGCGAACATGTCCACCACGGGCTACAATGCCCGGCGGGCGGAATTCTCGGATCTGCAATACCAGCAGGCCACCCGGCCCGGCACGCTGACGGCGGCCAACGGGGCCATGGTGCCGGCGGGCGTGCAGCTGGGCCTGGGCGTGCGCCCGGCCAGCGTGACGGTGATGCTGGCCCAGGGCACCCCGGTCCAGACCAATGGCGATCTGGACATCGCCATCGAAGGCAACGGCTATCTGGAGGTCATGCTGCCCTCGGGCATCTCGGCCTATACGCGCGACGGCAGCCTGAAACGCTCGGCCGAGGGCCAGGTCGTCACCTCCGAGGGCTATCCGCTGGTCCCCGACATCACCATTCCCGAAGACGCCCGCAGCATCGCCATCAACGCCGATGGCCAGGTCTTTGCCTATTTCGACGACCGCGTCGAACCCGAGGAACTGGGCCAGATCACCCTGGCCAATTTCGTCAATGAAAAGGGGCTGGAGGCGGTGGGCTCGAACCTGTTTCTGGAAACCGCGGCCTCGGGCGCGCCGCAGATCGCCAATCCGGGACAGGACGGGGTGGGCACCATCCGCGCCGGCTGGCTCGAGGAAAGCTCGGTCGATCCGGTGCGCGAAATCACCGAACTGATCAAGGCGCAGCGCGGCTATGAGCTGAATTCCAAGGTGATCGCCGCGGCCGACCAGATGCTGGGCACAACGGTACAGGTGCGCTGATGCGGTCGGTGCTGCTTTTGCTCGGCCTCTTGCCGCAATGGGCGCTTGCCGGCTCGGTGATCGCCAATCGCACCCTGCCGGCCGGCACGGTCATCGCGGCCGAGGATGTCTCGCCGGCCCCCGAACGGCCGGGCGGGCCCGCGGATCTCGAACGAATCGTCGGCCAGCAGCTGCGGGCGACGGTCTATCGGGGCCGGCGGATCGACCCTTCGGCCCTGACCGCCCCGATGCTGGTCGGGCGCAACCAGATCGTCACCATCGCCTATGAACGCGCCGCCCTGCGGATCGAGGCCGAGGGGCGCGCGCTGTCCTCGGGCAGCGTCGGGCAAATCGTCCGTGTCATGAACAACAGTTCGCGCGTAACCGTTTCCGGCCGCGTTGCCGCGGACGGAACCGTCATCGTCCAGACCGACTGAAAGGCCCGCCATGCCCAGCCATCCCCGCCCCCGCACCGCCCTTTTTCTTGGCGCGATCGCCCTGTCGCTTGCCGCCTGCGGCCGGGTCTCGCAGATAGGCCAGGTGCCCGACATGACCCAGCCGGAAAGCAGCGTCGAATTCCAGGCCATGACCTCGATGGGCCATGGCGTGCAAGAACTGCCCGCCCGGCTCGACAGCACCGCCTCGCTCTGGACCACGTCGCAGAATTCGCTGGTCGCCGACCGGCGCGCCTCGGACAGGGGCGACATCCTGACCGTGGTGATCGAGATCGACGACAGCGCCGAGATCCAGAACCGCTCGGAGCGCAGCCGCAGCTCGGCCGACACGGTCGGCATCCCGGCGATGCTGGGCCTGCCGCAACGCATCGACGAGGCCCTGCCGGAGGGCGCCAGCATGGAGGAACTGGCCGAGGCCAGGGCATCCTCGAGCTACCGGGGCAGCGGCAACATCTCGCGCAGCGACAAGCTGACGCTGCGGATCGCCGCCACGGTGGTCGACCGCCTGCCCAACGGCGTGCTGCGCATCCAGGGCAGCCAGGAGGTGCGGGTGAATTACGAATTGCGCGAATTGACGGTCAGCGGCTTCGTGCGCCCTTCGGATATCGGGCGGCGCAACGAAATCGCCTATGACCGCATCGCCGGCGCCCGCATCTCTTATGGCGGCCGGGGCCAGATCACCGATGTCCAGCAGCCGCGCTATGGCCAGCAGCTTGCCGACATCCTCCTGCCTTACTGAAAGGACCTGCGGTGAAAGGAATATTGCTCCTGTTGGTCGCCCTGCTTGCCTTTCTGGGCGGTGCGGTCGGCGGCGACATGCTTCGCGGCACCGGCCCGGACGGGAGCGGCGCCGATCCGGCCGCCGCAACCGGCGGCACCGGCACCGGCACCAACACCGGCAAGCCGGCGGAGGAAGACATGGCCGAGCTGGACTGGTTCAGGTTTCCCAACCAGTTCTTTGTCCCGATCTTGCGCAATGGCACGCTTTCGGCAGTCATGATCCTGTCGCTGAGCATCGAGATGCCCGCCGCCGCCCGCGAAAGGATCGAGGCCCAGGAACACCGCCTGCGCGACGCATTGCTGAATGCGCTGATGATCGAGGCGAATACCGGCGCCTTCGACGGAAATTTCACCAGCGAACCGGCGTTGCAGCGCCTGCGCGACGCCTTGCTGGCCGCCGGCCAGAAGGCCGCCGGACCGGATGTAAGGCGCATCCTGATCGAGGATATCGGACAGCAGATCCAATAGGCGCGACCCGAAGGACAGGGCAACAACCGGGGCGTTCAACACCGCGCGCATCCGGCGCCCGGCGCAAGCCGAAAGGCATGGGGCCGTCCCCGCCCCGTCCCACGCCGGCCGACCGGCCGGCGCGTCCAGGCGGCGGCGGTCCCGGCCACCCTCTGCGCCTGGGCGACCTGCGCGGGCGCCGGCCCACGGCCGGGCGGGCAGCAACCCGCTCAGCCGCGGCTGTCGGCGGCGCCGGGGCCCTGTCCCGCGCCGCGGGTGCCGGCAAAGCCGTCCCCTTGCGCGATCGCCAGGATCTCGGCATGGCTGCGGCCCAGATCGCCGCGGAACGCATCGCAGATCGCAAGGCGGATGAGCCTGCGGCAGGCCCGCCGCTCGTCAGCGGGCAAAAGATGCCCCTTGAGCAGCCATTTCGGCAGCATCAGCGCCATCAGCGGCGGGAAAAGCGCCGGTCCCGCCACCCGGCGATAGACCAGCCAGAGATTGCGGTGGTGGTAATAGTTCTTCCACAGCGGCCGCAGCGCGGCTCCGGCCTTCTGGGTCTTGCAATCATGCTCGAACCCCAGGTCCGGGGCAAAAAGCAGCCGCCCGCCGGCCTGGGTCAGGCCCAGCGAATAAAGCACGTCGTCGCCATAGATGAACAGCCGGCCATCGGGATAGCCGGCCCGGGCCACCCCGGCGCGCGACACGAAGAACCCGACGAAGGAAGTCCCGTCCAGCGCCCGCGGCACCGGCGCATCGTAATCGCTGTCGGGGATATGGAAG
>Ga0164243_10016635_pt1 | contig 10072 bp, 8 predicted proteins | sample OricompcompostOP_FD_108781 | JGI IMG/M metagenome (GOLD analysis project Ga0164243, IMG submission 108781) | Organic Plus compost microbial communities from Emeryville, California, USA - Original compost - Organic plus compost (OP) | ecosystem: Engineered > Solid waste > Mixed feedstock >... | reverse complement strand
GGACCGGCCGGGTCACCTCCGTCCGCTTGGCGAACGCCCCGCCGGTGCCCGCCGACCTGGTCGTCGTGGGCACCGGTGTGCGCCCGGCGACCGGATGGCTGGACGGGTCCGGCGTCGCGCTGGACGACGGCGTGGTGTGCGACGAGCGCTGCGCGGTCCTCGACGAGGCGGGCCGGGTGATCGACGGCGTCGTCGCGGCCGGCGACGTGGCCCGCTGGCGGCACCCCGGCGGGACGATGCGCGTCGAGCACTGGGACAACGCCGTCGCCCAGGGCCGCGCCGCGGCGCGCACGCTGCTCGGCGCCGCCGAGCCGTACGCGCCCGTCCCGTACTTCTGGTCCGACCAGTACGACACGAAGATCCAGGTGGTGGGCGTGCCCCGGCCGGACGACGCGGTGACCGTCGTCGCCGGCCGTACGGACGAGCGCCGCTTCGCCGCCGTGTACGGCCGCGCCGGGCGGGTCACCGCCGCGCTGGCCATGAACCTGCCGCGGGCCCTCGGCCGCTGCCGCGACCTGGTGCGGTCGGGCGCCGCGTACCCGCCGGACGGACTGTGAGGAAGGAGCCGCATGAAGGTACGGATCGACCAGGGGCAGTGCACGTCGTCGGGGCTGTGCGAGGTCATCGCCGCGGACGTGTTCGTGATCGCCTCCGACGGCCTCGCGCACGTCCGCGAGGAGGACGACCGCGGGCCGGACGCCGCGTACGCGGTGCGCCCGGGCCACGAGGACACCGTCCGTGAGGCCGCGGAGCAGTGCCCCGGCGAATGCATCTTCGTCGAGGACTGACCGCGTATCGTGGGTGCCCGTGGCCCTGCACAGTGATCCGATCACCGCCGAGGTCGTCGCCCTCTTCGGCCGCATCGTCACGCGGTACAACGCCGAGTACGACGAGGTCGCGCAGCGCCACGCGCTCACCCGCCTGCAGTCCCGTGCGCTGCTGGCGCTCGAGGAGCCCATGCCGATGCGCGAGCTGGCCGCCCGGCTGCGCACCGAGCCGCCGAACCTGACCGGCATTGTCGACCGCCTGGAGGCCCGCGGCCTGATCGAACGCCAGGCCGCCCCGGGCGACCGGCGGGTACGGCGCATCGCCATCACCGAGGCCGGGCGCGCGGTCACCAAGGACTTCAAGGCGTCGATGAGCTTCGCCGCGCACCCCCTGGCGACGCTGAACCCTGCCCAGCGCCGCCAGCTCCGCGACCTGCTGCGGCTGATGTACGACCAGGCCGACTAGCCTCTGCGCGCCCACTCCTCGGCCAGCAGCTCATAGGACCGCACCCGGTCCGCGTGGTCGTGCGTGATCGTCGTGATGATCAGCTCGTCGGCCTCCGTCGCGTCGCGGAGGCGTTCCAGGTCGTCGGCCACCTGGGACGGGGTGCCGAGGAACCGGGTCTCGACGCGGTCGGTGACCAGGGCGCGGTCGGCGTCGGTCCACACGTGGCGGCGGGCCTCGGCCGGCGTGGGGTACGGGATCGCGCCCTCCGCCGTACGGATGCTGCGGACCCACAGCCCGTACCCGGTGCCCAGCTCGCGCGCCGCCTCCTCGGTGCCGGCGACGACGACGTCGGCGGAGACGCTGACGTACGGGCGGGGGAGGTCCGGCGACGGCTGGAACGCGGCGCGGTACCCCTCCACGGCCTCCAGGACGGTGGCCGGGCTGACGTGGTAGTTCGCCGCGAACCGCAGGGCGTTGGCGCCGGCGACCTCGGCGCTCTCGCCGCCGCTGCTGCCGAGGATCCACACCTGCACGTCGGCGCCCTCGCCGGGCACGACGTGCGCCTCGACGCCGTCCGCGGACCGGTACGTGCCGCGCAGCAGGGCCAGGACGTCGCCGATCTGCTCGGTGTAGTCCTGCGGTGTCGCGCCGGGGAGTTGCAGGAGGCGGCGCTGGAGCGCGAACCGGGGCGACCCGCGCAGGCCGGACGGGTCGAAGCGCGCGGGGATGCGCAGGCCGTTCGGCGTACGGCCGTCCGCCACGGCGGCCGACGGGACCGGCGTACGGGCGGGGGGCTTGGGCGGGCCGCCGGAGCGGCCGAGGCCGAGGTCGAACCGTCCGGGGTACGCGGCGTCGAGCAGGCCGAACTCCTCGACCGACGACAGTGCCGTACGGTGCCCGAGCTGCAGCGCGCCGGAGCCGAGCCGGATCCGCGACGTGGCCCCGGCGGCCAGCGCCAGCACCACGGCCGGCGAGGTCCCGGCCACCCCCGGGTTCAGGTGGTGCTCGGCGAACCAGTACCGCGCGTACCCCAGCTCCTCGGTCCGCCGCGCCAGCTCGACGCTGTTCCGCAGCGCCCGCCCGGCGTCCGACCCGGACGAGATCGGCACCAGGTCCAGCACGGCCAGCGGCGTTCCGGCGCTCACGGGTCCCTCCGATCGTCCGGGCGCGGCGGGCCGTCGCCGCGCGGCGTTCCGGCGCTCACGACGCCGCCCGTACGGTGCGGCCGGGGGCCGGTGCCGGGAGGCCGAGGTGGTCGCGGAGGGTGGGGCCTGTGTACTCGGTGCGGAACACGCCGCGTTCCTGGAGCAGCGGGACGACGCGGTCGGCGAACTCGTCGAGGCCGCCGGGGGTGAGGTGCGGGACCAGGATGAAGCCGTCCGCGGCGTCCGCCTGGACCAGGTCGTCGATCGCGGTGGCCACGGACGCGGGGGTGCCGACGAACGTCTGCCGCCCGGTCACCTCGATGATCAGCTCGCGGATCGACAGGTTCCGCGCCGCCGCCCGCTCCCGCCACTCCCGCGCGGTGGCCACCGGGTCCCGGTACATCCGCACGCTGGCCCGCCCGCGCGCGACCGTGTGCTCGCCGGGATCCGGGTCGATCTCCGGCAGCGGCCCGTCCGGGTCGTACGCGGACAGGTCCCGGTTCCACACCTGCTCCAGGAACCGGATCGCCGTCTGCCCGCTCACCTGCGCCAGCCGTACCTCCCGGGCGCGCTCCCGCGCCTCGTCCTCGGTGTCGCCGAGCACGAACGTGGCCGCGGGAAGGATGAGCAGCTCGTCGCGCCCCCGCCCGTACGCGGCCAGCCGCCCCTTGACGTCGGCGTAGAACGCCCGCCCCTCCGCGAGCGTCCCGTGCCGGCTGAAGATCGCGTCGGCGGCGGACGCGGCGAACTCCCGGCCCTCCTCGGAGTCCCCGGCCTGGAAGATCACCGGCCGGCCCTGCGGCGCGCGCGGCACGTTGAACCGGCCGGCGATGTCGAAGTGCGCGTCCCGGTGCGCGAACGCGCCCGCGTCCGGGTCGCCGAGGAACACCCCCGCCTCCTTGTCGGCCACGACCTCATCGCCCCGCCAGGTGTCGAACAGCTCGAACGCGGTACGCAGGAACGTCCGCGCCCGCTCGTACCGCTGGTCCTGCGGCAGGAACCCGCCGCGCCGGAAGTTCTCGCCGGTGAACGCGTCCCAGGACGTGACCACGTTCCACGCCGAGCGCCCGCCGGACAGGTGGTCCAGCGAGGCGAACTGCCGGGCCACCTCGTACGGCTCGTTGAACGTCGAGTTGATCGTGCCGGCCAGGCCGATCCGGTCGGTGACGGCGGCCAGCGCGGCCAGCACGGTGAAGGTGTCCGGCCGGCCCATCACGTCCAGGTCGTAGATGCGGCCGTTCTGCTCGCGCAGCCGCAGGCCCTCGGCGAGGAACAGGAAGTCGAACTTGGCCCGCTCGGCCGTCTGCGCGAAGTGCCGGAACGAGGAGAACGCGATGTGGCTGCCGGACCGCGGATCGCTCCAGACGGTCGTGTTGTTCACGCCGGGGAAGTGCGCGGCGAGATGGATCTGCTTGCGGCGGGTCATCAGGGCCTTCCGGTCAGGCGGCGTAGCGGTTCGCGGGGCGGGGCAGGCCGAACAGCCCGCGCAGCGTGGCGGCCTCGTACCGCGTACGGAAGGCGCCGCGGCGGCGCAGCTCGGGCACCAGGCCCCGGGTGATCTGCCGCAGGTCGTGCGGGAGGGCGGCGGGCCGCAGCCGGAATCCGGACAGGCCGGCGTCCCGCCACTCCAGCAGCAGGTCGGCCAGCTGCGCCGGGGTCCCGGTGAAGGCGGCCGCGTCGGACTCGTAGGGCGTGCCGGCGCGCGCGTCCAGCCGCGCGCGGCGGGCGGCGGCCGCGCCCGCGTCGTCGTCCAGGTACACCAGCAGGTCGGCCAGCACGTGCACGCCCTCCTCGCGGCGGGCGTCGTCGCGGGCGGCGCAGATCTCGCCGACGATCGCCCGCGCGTGGGCGGCGTCGCGCGGGGTGACGAACCCGAGGTCGGCGCTCGTGCCCACCAGCCGGTACGGATCGGCCCGGTGCGCGAGCGCGGTCACCAGCGGCTGGCCCTGCGGCGGGCGCGGCGTGATCGACGGGCCGCGGACGCTGAACCAGCGGCCGGAGAAGTCGATGTAGTGCAGCTTGTCGCGGTCCACGAACCGGCCGGTGGCGGCGTCGCGGATCTCCGCATCGTCCTCCCAGCTGTCCCAGAGCCGCCGCAGCACCTCGACGTAGTCGGCGGCCTCGGCGAGCAGCTCACCGGCGTCCCCGGGCGTACGGCGGCCGACGTGCCGGGCCTCCTCGGGGCGCGCGGACACCCGGACGCGTACGCCCGCGCGGCCCTCGCTCACGTAGTCGAGCGTGGCGATGGCCTTGGACACGTGGAACGGCTCGGTGTGCGTGACGGTCACCGTCGGGATCAGCCCGATCCCGTGCGTCGCCGGCGCCACCCGGGCCGCGACCAGCACCGCGTCCAGGCGTTCCGGGGGACCGAGGGCGTCCTCGAACGTGACGAAGTCCAGGGTCCCGGCCTCGGCCTCGCGGACGAGATCGGTCCAGTAGCGGGCGGTGAACTGCTCGGCCGGGCGGGCGTCCGGCTCGCGCCAGGCGGCCGGATGCCGGCCGGTGCCGTCGAGGGCGACGCCGAGATGCAGGTGCGCGGACATGCAGCGAACGTAACTCCGCCGCGCGTAAATTGTCCATTCTCGATCGGGTTAATGGAGTTAATCACGGGTCGGGCGGCTGCTCGGCCGCGAGGGCGGCGGACTCGAAGGCCGCGAACGCCTCCTCGGCGCGGGCCAGCTCGGCGCGGGCGGCGGCGCCGCGCGGCGCGGCGAAGTAGTCGCGGGCGGCGATGGCGGCGAGCCAGGTACGGAAGCGGGTGAGGTCCGCCTCGTTCTCCTCCACCTCGGCGTACGTGGCCCGGCCGCGGTCGGTCTCGTCGGCGAGCTCGGCGAAGAAGGCCGGGAGGCGGGTGAGCACCTCGTCGTACTCGTCGTCCCGGGCGGCCTGGAACTCGGCGACCAGCTCGTCGTGTTCGGCCGCGTCGGTGATGGCGACGTGCAGGAGGCGGCCGGAGCCGCCGTCGTGGCGCACCCGGTCCAGCAGCCGCGCGACCTGGCGGGCGGTGTCGTCGCGGTCGGGGAGCAGGCAGACGGAGTTCCGCAGGTACACCGCCCCGAGCCCGCGCAGCTTGCGCCAGACGTGCACGCGGAGCGCGGCGGGGGCGCCCGCGGTGGTGACACTGATCAGCAGCCAGGCGGACATCGGCGTGATGGTACTGCGGGGGGTGCGGATCCGCGCCGGTGCTACAGCGTGGTCCCGGTTCGCAGGAGGACTCGTCCCGCGGCGGCGACGATGACCGCGAGGAGCACGCACGCGGCCGTGATCAGCGCCGTGTGCGGTGTGAGCGGCGCCAGCGCCGCCACTCCGGCGAGGCTCGCGGCCAGGCCGGTCGCGACGGCGGCGGCCGCCCAGATCGGGAAGGCCGGGTGGCGGCGCCACGACAGGGCCGGCCGGGCGCGCAGGGACCAGGCGACGAGGGCGTGGCCGGCGAGCCAGGCCAGGGCGGCGGCGGTGCGGGCGGTGTCCGGAGCGGCCAGCAGGTACGCGGGGAGGACGGCCGCGGTGAGCGCGGCGGCGACGACGAGGATCGTGGCGGAGGTCGTACGGTCGAGGAACCCGCCGCCGGCGGCGCGGGGCGGGCGGCGCATCGCCTCCGGGGCCGCGGGCTCGGCGACGAACGCCACCGACGCGCCCAGGTCCATGAACAGTTCGAGCAGCACGATCGCGGCCGGGGTGAACACCACGCCGCGGCCGAGCACCAGCCCGGCCAGCATGATGACGACCAGGGCCAGCTTGGCGCCCAGGTAGAACGCCACGGCCCGGCGCAGCTGCGACCCGATCGCCCGCCCACGGGCGATCGCGGCGACCACGGTCGGGTACGCGTCGTCGGTGAGGACCAGCCCGGCGGCCCGCCGCGCCAGCTCACTACCGCGCCGCCCCATGGCGATCCCCACGTCGGCGGCGGCCAGCGCGGGCCCGTCGTTCACCCCGTCCCCCGTGACGGCCACGACCTCGCCGCGCGCCTGCAACGCCCGCACCACCCGCAACTTGTCCTCCGGCGTCGCCCGGCCGATGACCGTACCGTCGCGCAGCAGGCGGCCGTCGAGCACGGCGTCACCGGCGTCCCCGGACTCGGTCTCCGCCGCGCCCGCACGGGCCGCGGGCGCGTCCACCTCGCCGTCGACCCGCCCGGGCAGGCCGCCCGGAACGGCGCCTTCCGCGTCGGCCGGGGCGTCCGGCTCGGCGCGTTCCGCTTCGGCGGGGGCGTCCGGCTCGGCGCGTTCCGCTTCGGCGGGGGCGTCCGGCTCGGCGTCTTCCGCTTCGGCCGGGCCGCCTGGCGCGGTGCGTTCCGCGTCGGCCGGGGCGCCTGGCTCGGTGATGCCGTGCGGGCCGCCGGTCAGGGACGGGCCTGCCGGGAGGCCCGCGTGGTGGGCGGTGGCGGTGGCCGTTACGGGGTGGTCGCCGCTGACGACGATCGTGGAGACGCCGGCCTGGCGGAGTTCGGAGACCGCGGCGGGGACGCCGGCGCGCAGCGGGTCCGCGAAGCCGGCCAGGCCGGCGTACTCCAGGTCGCGTTCCGCGGCGTCCCGGTCCGGCGGGACCTGGGCGAGGCGGCGCCGGGCGGCGGCGATGACGCGCAGGCCCTCTCCGGACCAGTCCCGTACGGTCGCCAGCACCCGCTCCCGCTCCTCCGCCCCGAGCGTGCAGGCCGCCAGCACGGCCTCCGGCGCCCCGCACACGGCCAGCTCCAGCCCGTCCCCGTCCCGGTACACCCGCCCGGCCAGCCGCCGCGCGGCGTCGAACGGATACCCGGCCACCGGCGGGCCGGACGCCGCCGGAGACGCGCCCGGCGAGGCCGGGCGCGCCTGCGTGTCGGGCTCCGCGGGTGCGGACAGGGCCGTGGCGATCGGGGAGTCGGCGGGTTCCGCGGCGGTGATCAGCGCCGCGGTCAGCGGCGACGTGAGGCGGGCCGCCTGGAGGTGGTTCTGGGTGAGGGTGCCGGTCTTGTCCGTCACCACCGTGGTCACCGCGCCCAGCGTCTCGGCCGTACGGAGGCGGCGGACCAGCGCGCCGTGCCGGGCCAGGCGGTGGCCGCCGACCGCCAGGAGGAGGGTGACCAGGATGGGGAGCTCTTCGGGGACCGTGGCGAAGGCGAGGGCCAGGCCGGACAGGAGCATGGTGCGCGGGTCCTGGCCGGTGAGCAGGCCGAGGGCGGGGACGGCGACGCTGACCGTGATGGCGGCGATCAGGACGACGCGGGCCAGGCGGCGGAGCGCGCGTTGCAGGGGCGTGGGCGGCTCGTGCTCGGTGGCGACCAGGCGTCCGAGGCGGCCCAGTTCGGTGCCGGGCCCGGTGGCGACGGCGACCGCGCGGGCCTCGCCGGACAGCACGGACGTGCCCGCGTACAGCATCCCGGTGCGCTCGGCCAGTGGCGTGCCGGCGGGTGTCAGGCCCGCGCCCTTGGCCGCGGGGTACGCCTCGCCGGTCAGCGTCGACTCGTCCACCCGCAGCCCGGACGCCTCAAGCACGCGCGCGTCGGCCGCCGGCACGTCCCCGGCGACCAGCAGGCACACGTCCCCGGGCACCACTTCCGACGCGGGCACCGTACGGGCCGCGCCGGACCGCAGCACCCGCGCCGTGGGCGCGGACAGCCGGCGCAGCGCCGCGATGGCCCGCGACGCGCGCAGCTCGGTCAGCGTCTCGGTGACCGCCACCGCCACGACGACCACCCCGATCGCCGCCGCGTCCCGTACGTCGCCGAACACCGCCGACAGCACCGCCACCACGATCAGCAGCAGCTGCAGCGGCTCGCGCAGCGACTCGGCGAACTCCTCCCAGAAGCCCTCGCGGTCATCCGGCGGCGCGTCGTCCCGTACCCGGGCCGCCGCCTCCGCATCGCTCAGCCCGCCGGGCCGCGACTCCAGCGCCCGGAGCGCGTCCGTACCGTCCATCGCATGCCAGACCGGCATCGGCGGCCTCCGTAACAGCGGCAACGCACCGATGTTACGGCCGTAACATCACCACTCGGGGGTCAACGCCACCTTCAGCCGCCCCGGAGCCGGCCGCGTGTAGGTCTCGTACGCCTCCTGCGCCCGCGACATCGGGAACACGTGGGTGATGTAGGCGTCGAGCAGCTCCGGATGCGCGGCCACGTACGTCTCCGCCTCGGCGAGGAACCGCGGCCAGTCCAGCGTCGTGCCGCCCTGCATGGTCAGCTGCTTGCGGAAGAACGGGCGCATCGGGATGACGTAGTGGTCCTCCGGCAGCCCGAACACGAACAGGTGCCCGTGCGGGGCGATCGCGTCGATGGCGTCGGCGACGATCTCCTGCCGGTGGCCCACGGCGTCCAGTACGAACGCCGGCCGCTCGCCGTCCGCCCACTCCGCCCGCGCCCACTCCCGCGCGTGGCCGGTGACCAGCTCGTCGATGCCGAACGTGGCGGCCACGTCGGACCGGTCGACGCGGTCCACGCCGATCACCGTCGCCGCGCCGCGCGCCTTGAGCGCGTGCGTGAACAGCAGCCCGAGCGGCCCGAGCCCGATGACCGCGACCTGCGCCCCGCGTACGTCCGGCACCCGGTCCAGCGTGCTGAGGATGGTGGCCACCGGCTGGATGATGGTGGACCGGACGTCGTCCAGGCCCCCGCTCAGCCGGTGCAGCAGCCGCACCGGGTTGACCAGGTACTCCGCCAGGCCGTGCGACGTGTTCGCGATGCCTACGACCCGGCACCCCACCGGGAACCCGTCCGCGCGGGACGCCACCACCTCGGCGACGATCTCGTGCAGCGGCACCCCGACCTGCCCGGTGTAGGGGTTGTCCGGGTCCAGCACGCCGAGGAACTTCGGTACGTCGCTCCCGCAGATCGCCCCCGCGCCCAGCCGCAGCAGCACCTCACCGCCGGCCAGGTCACCCTCGGTCGGCGCGGGCACCTCGACCCGCTCGAACCGCCCCGGCCCGGGTTGCCGCAAAGCCCACATGACAGCGTCTCCCATCACTCCGCCCGCCACCGTCAGGCCGGTACGCAGGTCAGCCCGGCCGCCTCGAGGATCTCCCGGATGCGGGCCAGCGCGGCGGGGTCCTCGACCGGCAGCTTGGGCCGGCGCGGGTACCCGCCGGGCTGGCCGAGCAGGTTCATCGCGGCCTTCAGCGTGGGCTGCATGCCGCCGAACGCCCAGTTGTAGCCGTCCACGCGGGCGCCCAGCATGCCGGCCATCATCGCCTCGAACCGGTCGGCGATCTCCGCGGCGCGCCCGGTGTCGCCGCGCCAGGCCGCCTCGAAGAACTCCGGCATCTGCCGGCCGAGCAGCAGCCCGCTGCCGAAGTGCCCGTCGCCGCCGTACCCGGACGTGATCAGCGCCAGGCCGAGCCGGCTGAGCAGGTGCCCGAACACGACGAGCCGGTCGCCGACCGTCTCGATGGTGGCCAGCAGCTCCCGGGTGTCCGGCGTGGACTGCTTGATGGCCACCACGTTGGGGATGTCCGCGAGCCGGCCGATCAGGTCCACGCGGATCGGGTGCGCGTTGTCCTGCGGGAAGTTGTACAGCCACATCGGCAGGTCGGTGGCCGCCGCGACCTCCTCGTAGTACGCGACCAGCTCGGCGTCGGTGGGCCGGGCCATCGGCGGCGGCGACGACATCACCGACGTGGCGCCGGCCGCGGCCGCGTGCCGGGCGAGGCGGGCGGCGTCCTCGGCGCGCGAGCAGGAGACGCCGATGGCCAGCGGCACCCGGCCGGCCACCGTCTCCACCGCGATCTCGGCGAGCCGCTCG
>Ga0164243_10016633_pt1 | contig 10073 bp, 9 predicted proteins | sample OricompcompostOP_FD_108781 | JGI IMG/M metagenome (GOLD analysis project Ga0164243, IMG submission 108781) | Organic Plus compost microbial communities from Emeryville, California, USA - Original compost - Organic plus compost (OP) | ecosystem: Engineered > Solid waste > Mixed feedstock >... | reverse complement strand
ATAATGGTACGTTGCACCTGCCGGATCAAAAAGCGTATGCAATACCTCGTCCGCCTTCCAAAAATCGTCGTCCGGCTCTCCGCCGCTTACCACGTTGACAATCATTAATTCTGCGCCAAGCCTGCTGGCAAAGTCTTTGATAAACACGTAGGGACCCTCCTGCGTGATATTTCTAAAGTCACATGCAAAAGCAATGCGTTTCACCGATTGGAATACGCAATCGGCAGGGATTACAAGTAAGGGTACGGGACAGCTGCCTAATAAGCGCGCCGTATTGCTTCCCATCAGCAACCTTCCCAACTTATTTTCGCCCGTCAGTCCGACAACGACCATGTCCGCATGATGCGTCTTCACCAGCAGGCGAATGCCTTTCAATAATGAAATGGAGTTAATCTCCGCTGTTATCATTACGGATGCTCCCAAAATCTGCTGGAGGTCTGTCTTCAGTGTGTCAATGAGCCCGGCAATGTGGTCACTGGCCTGCCCGGCGGTTGCATGATACAGGAGTACGCGTTCCAACCCTAAACCGGCCGCCAACGCAGCAGCATAGTGGGCAGCGTTGTTCGCGGCAGCCGAAAAATCAGTGGCAATAAGCATCGTTTTCATCGTGTCGCATTCATGTTTTTTACGATATTATCCATTTGTTCCACTTGAAGACGCTGCACCTCGATGATGTCTTCCTGTTGCCTGATGATCAGGTGATCAAGCTTTTCGTGGAGCATCCGTATTTCAAGTTCCGATTTCAGGTTGATCATGTAATCCTTCTTGGCCCGTTGGCGGTCTTTTTCCTCCTGCCTGTTCTGGCTCATCATGATAACCGGTGCTTGCAGAGCAGCAAGACATGATAACAGCAGGTTGAGCAGGATGAAGGGATAGGGATCAAATCCCCTATTATGCAGGTACCACGCATTGACAGAAATCCAGATGAGCAAAATAGCGATAAACGAGAGAATAAAGGTCCAGCTTCCACCGAATGTGGCCACATGGTCGGCTATGCGCTGGCCGGTCCCGGGCTGCTGGTCCTCTACATCCATGATCGTGCTGGAAAGGGCAGCCCGTTCGGTCAGGGAATTCAATACAGTCTGTTCCAGTACGGTCAGGTCTTTGACCTCTTTCAAAAGAAAATCAGCCATATATTGTGATCGGAACATATTCAGTTCACCCATTGACAGATTATGCTCGATGGTAAATCCACTGTTTTTTGATTGGATCAATTTCAACAGCTCTGCGGGTACGCTCCTACCGGGTATCTTCTCTGCAACTGCAAATTCTTTCCCGGAAATATCACTTTTAAAGGTTTCCATACAGCTTCCTTGCCATTTATTTCATCGAAATTTTAACGTAATAATATAGACTGTAATGCCGTATTGAAATGATAAAAATCATTGGAAAGCATGTCAATTATCTGCAGCTCGATTCTCCGTGGAAATATGGAAGTATAACGATCATCCAATCAAAATCAGTAAGCAAACTGATATTCGTCATTCGCTCCATCGCAACAACTAGGCACCTTTACGAAAAAGACGAACCATGAAAATTCATCACGTAAACATCATTCTCCTTTTCTGTGTTGCGCAGGTCGCCTGGCCCGGGGGGATAACGGCCGGAACAATCCGTCATTTGCCGCTCCAGGATCAAGCCCTCGCAGCGGCCATTAAGCAGGAGCTCGCCAACGTTGATGACATGGAGTTACACTTCCCAAATTCGGTAAAGCGGTATTACAAAAAAAATCGCTTTAAAACCAGTTGGGTCAATTCAGCAGGTGTCATCGGACAGACCTGGGACGCCATGCTTCTGTTTGACTGTGTGGTCCAATATGGACTATTGCATTCGGATTATCATCCCAAGCAGTTAGTGTATGAACGATTGGATCGATTCATAGAACAGTCTCCTCCTGCAAACATCAAGGAAAAAGCCCGTTTCGATATCGTGTTGACCGACGCCTTACTAACCTTTATGAATCACCTGCATTATGGCAGGCTTAATCCCCATTATCCTGAAAAAACTATAGACCAGGGAAAAGCGGGCACATTCGACGCCGTAGCCGCGTTAACACTCGCTTTAGGACGGGACGATTTTATGGCCACAATTACCGGTGTGCAACCGACTTCGGCCGAATACGTGGCACTTCAGGAAAACCTGAAACTGGTAGCAGGCCAATATGTGGGTGACTGCTATGAAGTGCCGGAAGGCGATGTGCGGAAAATGGCCATCAATATGGAACGTTTACGCTGGATCAACAGCGACGATAATCTTTATATCCGAATCAATATCCCTTCCTATACCTTGACGTTTCACCGACTCCAAAGCGATTATTTATTCCGCATAGTGGTCGGGAAGCCAACCACCCCAACCCCAGTTATCAAGGGAAATCTCCGGTATTTTTATACAGCTCCCGAATGGAAAGTGCCCGATGGTTTGTTCATTGAGCAGATTCTCCCTGCAGCACTGGCAGACAGTGCTTTCCTGCAAGACAATCGTTTTGTTATCTATGGTCACGAGGGTAACCGGCTGGAGCCCGATAGACGCCTATTAAAACGGATAAGTCGAAATCCGGATTTATACTATGCGAGGCAATCGACCGGCATGGACAACTCCCTTGGAAGTATGGTGTTCCGCTTCGGCAATCCCGCCGGGCTCTATCTATACGACACACCCGACCAGCAATCATTTCAACAAACCGAAAAAGCGCTCACCGATGGCAATATCCGCGTTGAGTGGGCAACAAAGCTTGCTGCGCTGTTGCTGGAAGCCGATGGCGCAAGCAGCGAAATCCCTTCACTCCAGACTTCGGTTGCCCTGTACGAGCGCCGTACCTTTATATTAAAAAGCCCGGTGCCCGTCTATGTCACATACCTTACATGCGAAATAAAAAATGGCCTGTTGGAGATCTATGAAGACCCATACGGCTTGGATGCCGCCTTAGAGGCGGCTTTTTATGACTGATCCGTTCCGGTCAAGTAGCTTTTACCTGCAAAACAAATGATTTATAATCATAAAAAATCAATGACCATGTATTCAAATCGTACCTGGCTCGAGTTCTACAGAAAACTCGGCTATTTGCTTTACGCCATTGCTGCTGCTGATAGGCAAGTCACAGCAGCTGAAACAGACCGTTTAAAAACGGTACTCCAGGATACCTGGTTAAAACTTGAAGACAGTACCGATGAGTTCGGCGGTGATGCCGCCTATCAGGTGTCGTCAGTTTTTGACTGGTTGCTTGAGGAGACCCCTTCCGCTGAAAAAGCATTTGAGAAGTTTGAAATCTTCTTCAAGGAAAACCCCAGCTTTTTTGCACCGGCTATCAAAGCACATATTTTGGAAACTGCAAATAACATCGCTGTCGCTTTCCGCGACAAAAACAAAGCAGAGTTGACCATGCTCTTCCGCCTTTACCAGTTGTTTAAGTAAGCATACCGGGGTGCTTTTCATTCACTACTGTATTTTCCCGGGTGAAGCAAAACCGACTGAATCCCCGCCGAACCTTGCGTGAAAGGCCTTTTCCAATCCTTCCCGGTGATCGGGGTGGGCTATGTCAATCAGGGCTTTTGCCCGTTGCTTCAGGTTTTTCCCGAATAGGTCGACGACCCCATACTCGGTAACTACCCAATGGACATGCCCGCGGGTGGTAACCACACCGGCTCCGTCTTTAAGGTAAGGTACTATGCGCGAAATCCCTTTGGAGGTAACCGAGGGTAAGGCGATGATAGGCTTCCCCCCTTCCGAAAGGGATGCGCCTCTTATAAAATCCATTTGTCCACCGATACCGGAATACTGGAACGTCCCGATCGAATCGGCACAAACCTGCCCTGTAAGGTCAATCTCGATAGCGCTGTTAATGGCCATGACCTTCGGGTTTTGCCGGATTATTCCGGTGTCGTTTACATAAGCGATGTCTTTTACCCGGATCTGCGGGTTGTCATCCACGAAATCGTACAGCTTTCGGGTGCCGACCATAAAGGAAGTCACTGACCGCCCTCTATCAAGCTTTTTCAGACTGTTATTGATGACGCCAGTTTCAATCAGGGGAATGATCCCATCGGAGAACATCTCAGTATGAAGCCCCAGATTCCGGTGACCGTCCAGGTTTTTCAATACCTGGTCGGGAATACTGCCAATACCTAACTGGAGGGTAGCCCCATCTTCGATCAGGGAAGCGATATGCAGGCCGATCTGCCGGACAACGTCGCCGTTTTTCGAGGAGTAATCGACTTCCGGTAACCGGCTGTCTTCCCAAACCATTGCATCGATCTTGTCACTATGGATAAATCCGTCGCCATGCGTACGGGGCATTTGGGGATTCACCATTGCGATTACGTGCTTAGCAGCGTTTACTGCCGCCACGGCAATATCCACCGAGGTACCGAGCGAACAGTAACCATGGACATCCGGAGGTGACACCTGGATCATGGCTACGTCCAATGGGAGCCGGTTCTCCTTGAATAAGCGGGGGATTTCGCTCAGGAATATCGGTATGTAATCACCGGAATCGCTGTTGGCCACTTTACGGGTAACCGCGGAAACAAACAACGAATTGTAAAAGAAACTTTTCCGATATTCGGGACGGTCAAAATCGACATCACCAAGGGTGGTAATACTTACCAGCTCCACATTCCCGAGCTCGCGGTATCTGTTCTGCATGGCCATTACCAGTTGGGCCGGAGTCGCGGCGCTTCCATGGATGAATACCCGGTCGCCTGATCGGACGATCCTGACTGCCTCCTCAGCCAGCACATATCGTTGATTTGCCTTCATATGTCCAAAGGTACTTTTTCTTGCCCCGGCAATAAATAATAAGATTCCGGTGAAATGATGATCTTCATCATCTTTTAGGCCGGTTGCATACCACTTTATTAATCGATGATATTCTCAATCTGTTGGGCAACTTTTGCACAAGTTGAATTGCGATAAAAGCCAGGCTCATTAATGACTTTATTGTCCTTCATATTGTCTAGTGGCTGATCCGTTCCAACTTCCCGAGTTCCAGGATTTTGATACCCCCTTCCGTCAGGCTAATAGCGTGTTCATCCCGGAAATCGGCGAGTGTTCTGTTGAGAGATTCCAATGCGGTTCCTACTATAGCGGCCATGTCTTTTCGTGACACCGTCAATAACGGTATTGGCCTTTCGGCTACACGTTGTTGCTGGTAAAGATATACCAACGTCGACGCCACGCGTTGGCGGACGGATTGATACGCTAATTCCAACAGTCTTTTTTCGGTTTCAAACAAATTATTGGACAGTATTTTGATAAATCTGGAAGCAACTTCCCGATTGGTATGGACCAAAGTCTGGAAATCCTGCTTGGGAATGACCCGAACCTCTGTATCCTGTAATGCAACCGCACTTTCGGTATAGGGAGTATCTTTCAGCAGGGGTAGGTATCCAATGAAATTTCCTTCCCGGAACATGCCGGTTACCAATTCCTTGCCGTCGTAATTCATGCGGCTGGTTTTAACCTCGCCCCGGATAACGAAGTAAAGTTCACTGGGCCGCTGCCCTTCCATGAAGATGTGGTCGCGCTTCTTGTATGATTTCCTCGGTCTTTCCCCGGAAATATTCGGTAAGTCAGGTAATTCCCCAGCCTTATCCAAGAAGGCATCAATATCGTCGACCTGGCTGCCGAAGGATGTTTTCAGGTGCTCGCTTTTTTTAAGCCGGGTCGCCACCGTTTCCAACAGTTCCATTCCATCAAACGGTTTCACCAGGTAATCATCTGCCCCCATGCCCATCCCCTTTCTGAAATCCGATTTCTCCGCCTTGGCGGTGAGAAAAATAAACGGTGTATCGGCAGTATCCGGATGCCTGGCCAAAACATGGAGTACCCCATAACCGTCCAATTCAGGCATCATGATATCACAAACTACCAGGTTCGGTTTGTGTTTAAGGGCTTTCTCGACGCCCGATTTGCCATCCGGGGCAGTCAGGACATTGTAGCCACTGATCTGCAATATTTCCGCGATATTTCCACAGATCTCCTCGTTGTCTTCGATCACCAGAACAGTTGCTTTCATGAGTTTAGCGTTTAATAAATAATGACTCTAAATTTTTACCTTCCTATCATTAGCCCAATGACGGCTCAGGCAATAGCGGTATTTCGATGGCAAACGAGGTTTCACCCCGTACACTTGTCAATGAAATGGTCCCTTTCATCATGTCTACGTAACGTTTTACGATGTGCAGGCCCAGTCCCGTCCCATTGATGTTCTGAACGTTCCTAGCCCGGAAAAACCGATTAAAGAGGTGCTTCTGTTCTTCCTCTGGAATGCCCACCCCATTATCGGTAACCTGTAATCTCAATTTCCCCCCGGCAATCGTGGAACCAATGCCGATCATGCCGTCATCTCCCGAAAATTTAATCGCATTGGATACCAGATTAATCAATATGTTCCGAAGGAATTGCTCGTCCATCAGTATTTCGTCCGTCGGTCCCGTATGCTCATATCGGATAGTTTGGTCGCGTTTCTTAACGGTATTCATTTCATCTACAATCTCAACGATGCGCTGCCGGATATCCATCTCCGCATAGGTTATTTCAACCTTGCCTTCTTCCATTTTACTAAGCGAGAGAAAATCATTAAGGATGGATGTCATGTTATTCACGGCACGCTTTATCCGACTCATATGGGTCGCTTTCGCCTGCTCGTATTCATCCCTGCCGTAGTTTTCAAGGAGAAACAGCGAAGAAAGGATGGTACTCAACGGCGTCCTGAATTCGTGGGATGCCATGGTGACAAACCTGGATTTCAGTTCGCCCAGTTCCCGTTCTTTTTCGAGCGCTTTCAGCAGTTCGACTTCCATTGACCGCAAGCTTTCATTGGTTGTTTTCAAACGCTCGAGGGCGGCCGCCAAGTCACTCGTCCGTTCGATGACACGGAGCTCCAGTTCCTCGTTCAGTTGCTTGGTTCGCTCCTGTTCCATCCTGATCTGTTCAGCTGCCTTTTTACGTTCGGAGATATCATTTACAAACGCGATTACAACCACTTCACTATCGGCCTTGAAATGACCCAAACTGATCTCGACCGGAAACTCATGCCCGTCTTTATGCAGTGCGTACAATTCCAATCCGGCTCCCATCGGACGGTTGCGTGGTGCAGCGTGATAGCCCTTCCGATGGGTAACATGTTGCTTGGCAAAGCGTGAGGGAATCAACTTTTCCATGCTGCTGCCGATTACCTCACTCCTATGGTAACCGAACAGTTGTTCGGCATAGGCATTGAATAGGATAATTTCTCCCGCATGGTCTACCATAAGCATTCCTTCCGTTGCATTTTCAAACATGGCATCAAGGCGGGCTTTGTCTTTCAATTCTTTTGCGATGTGTCTTTTTTGACGATACATGAAATAAACCACCGTCCAAACCGTAAAGACGGCAATAAGACTTCCCGAAAAGGTGGCCAGGCCCCAGTCATCCCGTTCAATGGACAGGAAATACGCCAGTATAATGCTTACCGTCGCAATGATTGCCAATACACTGTAGTATTTGCCGCGCACGCCTAACCAAAGAAAATATAAATGAAAGAGTATATAGGCTGTCGACCATGCCGCATTATTCCCTGGGGCAATTACTACCCCCAGTGATACGGCAGTGATCAACAGTACACCCATCAAAAATAGGCGGAGATCCGAATCGACCCTTAATTTCATACGTGAAGAGTGAGGTCCGAATATCAATATCAGCAAATAGCAGGCGGGTCACAGGACTCGGACGATTTACAGATAATGCGCTTACATTCAAAATGTTCATAACAAAAATCCGAAAAAAAAATTAAAAATAAAACGTCTTATTTCCGCCGGCGGAATTGTCCCTATCCGACTTGATTAACCGCAGCCGTTATTTCATCGGCGGGAATAAATACTTTACCTTTCAGGATATTGACTCGCGCTTGCTTTTCCATGTGTTTAATGACGCGGATGACGGTTTCCACACGTAGCCCGGTCATGTTGGCCAGCTGTTGGCGTGTTAACAGCAGACGGTGGCAGTCCTGACAGATAAATTTGCCCTGCTGATTGAAATAGCTTATCAGTTTTGAGATTACCGTCTCCGGATTATTCTGTGCGAGCAAATCTGTCAAAAAGAACTTAAAGCGCAGGTGTTGAACCAGCGAACTGGTGAACGCCAGGTGAATGTCCGGATTTCTCCGCAGCAGCTCATGGAACGACGGGGCACATAACTTTAATATCGTGCAGGGGGTATCAGCGATTGCACTGGCCGCATACGGAGCGCCATCGAACAGTGGAAACTCCCCGAAACTCTCTCCGGCTTCCACGATCCGGTGGAGTATCTCCTTTCCGTCTTCCGTGATATTGCACCAACGTACCCTTCCGGTTATCAACTGATGATAGTAGGCAGCTGGCGACCCTTCGTTAAAAACAACCTCGCCTGCGGCTAACTTCCGGTAAGTGGCTCCCTGTTGGATAAGTAGGCTTGCTGGAATCATTGACAACGTATTAAAGGTCCGAAAAAGATATCCCCTACAAGGATAAGGTGAATTCCGCAGGCCAATGCTGACAAATATCATTGAAGGAGATGACGAAAATCAGGATTGTCGCTCAGCACTTATAAATACCTGAAAATGAATTAAATAAACCATAATTATCTTAAAAATAATTAAACCGGAACAGCTTTATGATTCTACGCATAAAATGATTTTTGGGATCGGCTGTACTTTTGTTTAAGCAAGGAATACTTACATGTGTCGGAAGATGAAAAACGTGAGAACGAACTATCTAACTTAATAGCAACTAAAATGAAACAACTGGTGATTATTTTGGCACTGGGCATATTCGTTTATGCCTGTTCCTCCGGCAGCAAGCAGGATTCGGAAAGCGATTCCGCGAACAACGAAACCCAGCAACCATCGGACTATGATCCTAACCGCGGTCTCGGAAAATTTGAAAATGTAGATTTAGGAGATAAACTCGATGTACAGATGGCCAATGATGGGAAAGTCATCGCCGATGTCAAGTGCGCGAGCTGCCATAAGTATACGGACCAGCGGCTGGTGGGGCCGGGATGGTCAGGCGTAACCGAAAGACACCGTCCGGAATGGATCATGAACTTTATTACCAATCCGGACCCGATGATTGATAAAGATCCCAAATTGCTGGCACAATTGGAAATCTGTCTGGTGCGTATGCCGAATCAGAACCTCTCGGATGACGATGCCCGCAAGATCCTGGAGTTCATGCGCCAGAACGACGGGGTGAAGTAGCGATTTTCTAACTTCAAATTTTTCATCATGAAACCAAAACAATATCTCCTATGGATGCTTGCTGTCGCTGCGGTGTCCATCTCATTCAGCGCCTGCAAACCTAAGGGAGCCGGCAGTGCCATGGCCGGAAATGCCGCCCAGCGGACATACGTCCCACCAGGGCAGTATGATGAGTTTTATAATTTCGTGTCGGGTGGGTTCAGTGGACAAATGAGTGTTTACGGACTACCCAGCGGTCGGCTGTTCCGCGTCATCCCTGTGTTTTCGGTAGATCCGGAAAAGGGCTGGGGCTTCAGTGAAGAGACTAAGCCCATGCTGGAGACATCACATGGCTTTATCCCTTGGGATGACCTTCATCACATCGAAGCATCGTTCACCGACGGCATGGCAGACGGCAAATGGATGTTTGCCAACTCCAACAACACTCCGCGTTTGGCCAGGATCGATCTGACGACTTACCGTACCACCGAAATTATTGAGATTCCCAATACCGGAGGCAACCACTGTTCGCCGTTTACAACCGAGAACTCAGAGTATGTGATCGCGGCAACCCGTTTCAGCGTTCCGCCCGATGGACCCGGTGGCGATGTCCCGATCAGCTCGTACAAGGAGAACTTCAAGGGACATATCAGCTTTGTGAGTGTCGACAAGGAAACCGGGGAATTTGATATCGCTTTTCAGTTGAAGACCCCGGGATTGAATTTTGATTTATCCAGTGCCGGAAAAGGCAAATCAAACGGCTGGCTTTTCCTCAGTTGCTACAATTCCGAACAAGCACATACCTTACTGGAAGTTAGTGCATCCCAAAATGACAAGGATTTCATTCTGGCAATCAACTGGAAAAAGGCTGAAGAATATT
>Ga0164243_10016632_pt1 | contig 10073 bp, 8 predicted proteins | sample OricompcompostOP_FD_108781 | JGI IMG/M metagenome (GOLD analysis project Ga0164243, IMG submission 108781) | Organic Plus compost microbial communities from Emeryville, California, USA - Original compost - Organic plus compost (OP) | ecosystem: Engineered > Solid waste > Mixed feedstock >... | reverse complement strand
GTCGAACGCGGACCTCGCCCGCGCCACCTTCGTCACCCGCCAGTCGATGAACGTCGTCCTGCGCGGCTTGCAGGACCAGGGGCTGCTCACCCGGCCCGCCACCGTCGAGACCGGCCGCGCCCGCCCCGCGAGCCTCACCGAGGAAGGCATGCGTCGCCTGACGGCAGCACAGAAGGCCGTCTACGCCATCGAGACCCGCATGGTCCGGGCAATCCCCGAGGAACGGCTGACCGCGCTCCTCGAGGACCTCGACCGGATCGCGCAAGCACTCGCGGACTGAACCGACCCCGAGCGGGCCGGCCCAGCCCGCGAGCGCAAGGGGGTTACGACGGTCGACGATGCCGGTGGTGCGCCTAGACCACCGAGCAGCCCATCCCCTCCGGCACTTCGCCGATCCGCGGCTCGGCGCCGCCGGGCGGGAACGACGTACGCAGGGTGAAGGCGTACGGACTTGGGCCGTGGGTGCGCAGGTGCAGCAGTCGGGATTCGGCCTCCGCGACGGTGGGGCGGTGCCCCTCCGGCACCCACCAGAGTGCCGTCATGGCCTCCTCGACGCGCTCGAACCACTCCCGCCGGCGGCTGAGCATCTCCCGGTGACGGCCCTGGTACATGAACGCGGTCAGCGTGTCGGTGTCCCGCCACACCGACATGTTGATGATCAGCCACGGGTCGCCGAAGACGGGGATGGCCGTCGCGTCGCCCTCTTCGCTCTGCAGGCGCCACACGAACCCGTCGGCGGCGTCGGCGTCGGCGTTGACCGGGTCGAGGTGGTCGACGAAGTCCTTCAACAGGGGTGTGTCCAGCGGCGCTTTGAGCCGGGCGATGTTCACCTGGGCGAGTTCGTACGCGGTCTCGGTCATGTACCGAACGTTAGGTCGGGGTCCGTGCGGCGAGGTACCCCCGTCTCATCAACTGAGCATTCGGTGAAGGGACTTCACGCCTCGGCGGGGCGCTTCGTCTCGTACCGGGCCATGACCACGCCACCGGGGAACGTCCGCGTCTCCAGCAGGCGCAGGTTCACCCAGTCGTCCAGCGCGGCGAAGAACGGTGTGCCGCCCCCGACCAGGACCGGGTGCGTGACGGCCACGTACTCGTCGACCAGCCCGGCACGCATCGCCGCCCCGGCGAGCGTGGCGCCGCCGATGTGCATCGGGTCGCCGTCCTCGGCCTTCAGCCGGGCGATCTCGGCGACCGCGTCACCGGTGACCAGGCGGGTGTTCCAGTCGACCTTGTCGATCGTCGAGGAGAACACCACCTTCGGTGTGTCCCGCCAGTTGCGCGCGAACTCGATCTCCGCCGGGGTGGCCTCCGGCTGCTGGTCGCCGGTCGGCCAGTAGGAGCTCATCGCCTCCCAGAGCTTGCGGCCGTACAGCGTCAGGCCGCACGTCTTCTCGAGGTCGAGCGAGAACCGGAACAGTTCGGGGCTCGGCGGCCCGCTCCAGTCGATGTCGTCACCGGGGGCGGCGATGTAGCCGTCCAGGCTCAGGTTCATGGCATAGATCAGTTTTCGCATGGCGCAGCCTTCCGACGTGGGCGTCCGGCGTGGAGACCGGCCGGGTGCGCGAAACTCATCGGTGCGCGGACCGGGGCCCCGGGTGGCCGTCGTACGCGAGCCTCAGCGTGATGCACGCGGGCGGCACCGGCAAGCCGCCACTCCCCTCTGTTCGCGGCTCGGATCGCCGGCGGGGTGCGGCCGGCAAGTGGACCACCGAATGGCGGCGTGAATGGCCCAGCCGCCTGGGCCGCCCCGCCCGTAGGGTCGGAGACGTGATCATCCACGGCATCGGCCAGCCGTGCCGCATCCCGCGCTGTGTGCGATAACGGGTGGAAGGGTGCCGGGACCGGTCACGGCGGACGACCGCTCCGCGCGGAGACGCCCGTGTCATCCGGCGCGACGTCCGCTCCCGTACCTCTCTCTACGCCGAGGACTCCTCATGCAAGCCATCACCGTCCAGGACCGTGACGCCGGTGTCGCCGGCCTGACCCTGTCCGAACTGCCGCACCCGCACGCGGCCGAGAACGACGTGATCGTCGAGGTGCACGCCGCCGGTTTCACGCCCGGTGAGCTGGACTGGCCCGCCACGTGGACGGACCGGGCCGGCCGCGACCGCGCCCCGAGTGTGCCCGGCCACGAACTGTCCGGTGTGGTCACCGAGCTCGGCTACGGCACCACCGGCCTGACCGTCGGCCAGCGTGTCTTCGGTCTGGCCGACTGGGCCCGCAACGGCTCACTGGCCCAGTACACGGCTGTCGAGGCGCGCAACCTCGCCCCGCTCCCGGCCGACATCGACCACGTCACGGCCGCCGCGCTGCCGATCTCCGGACTCACCGCCTGGCAGGCCCTCTTCGACCACGCACACCTGACCACCGGGCAGACGGTACTCATCCACGGCGCGGCGGGCGGCGTCGGTTCCCTCGCCGTCCAGCTGGCACGCGAGGCCGGCGCGCGGGTGATCGGCACCGGGCGGGCGTCCGGCCGCCAGACCGCCCGGGACCTGGGCGTGGACGTGTTCGTCGACCTCGAGGCCGAGAAGCTGGAGGAGGTCGGGGAGGTCGATGTCGTGCTCGACGTGATCGGCGGCGAGATCCTGGAACGTTCGGCCGCGATCGTCCGCCCGGGCGGCACGCTCGTCACCATCGCCGAACCGGTCACCGTCCACCCCCGCGGCGGACGTGGCGTCTTCTTCGTGGTCGAGCCCGACCGGATCCGCCTGGCCGACCTCGCCCAGCGGGTGCGGGACGGCCGCCTCAAGCCGATCGTCGGAGCCGTCCGCCCACTCGCCGAGGCGGCTTCCGCGTTCGCCCCCGCCAAGCGCACCGCCGGCAAGACCATCATCCGCGTCACCGACAGCTGAGTCGAAGGGCACTGCCTGCCGGGCGTCCGGCTTCGCGCACCACTGTGGGCTGTCCCGTGTCCGCTGATCACAGGTGGGGCGAGTGCCGCCGTCGGTCGCACTCAGCGCCCGACCACGGCACGGCGAGCAACCCGTCCGGCCACTGCCGAACGGACCTGACAGGCGTTGCCCGCTGGGGGAGACTCGCGGCGTGCGCGATCGTGTGGATACTCCCTCTGGCCTGGTGCTGCGTCGATGGACGCCTGAGGACGCCTCGGCGGTGATGACCGCGTTCGCGGATCCCCTGATGCGTGGTCAGTCCAACGAGCCCGTCGACTCTGTGCGCGCTGCTGAGCAGTGGATAGCGGCTCGGGAGGCCCAGTGGGCTGTGGGCTCCGCCTACTCCTTCGCTGTCGTAGAAGGCGGTGGCCCCGTTCTCGGCCAGGTATGTGTCGGCTCGGTGGACCGACGTCATGCCGTGGGGTGGGTGTCCTACTGGACGACGGCGACCGCTCGGGGCCGGCGTACAGCTTCCCGGGCCTGCAGCGCTGTGGCCCGCTGGGCTTTCGACGACGCCGAGCTGTTCCGACTGGAGCTGGGTCACCGGGTCGACAATCCTGCCTCATGCGGCGTAGCTCGCGCTGCCGGCTTCGCGGTGGAAGGACGGCAACGACAGAAACTCGCGTACGACGGTGTGCGCTTCGACGTGGAGCTCCATGCGCGTCTGGCGACCGACGCGGAGCCTGCGTCCGTGTGAGGAGGCGGGCTTCGGTCGTACGCCCGGACATCTGCTCTCCACTGGCCCACATCGCGTCATGCCCGGAGGTCGATGACGATCTTGCCCTGGACGTGGCGGGCCGCCTGGAGTTCGGCCGCGCGGCGGAGTTCCCCGATCGGGAAGGTCGCCGCCACGGGCACCCGCAGCCGGCCCTCCGCGACCAGGCGGGCGATGTCGCGCAGGTCGCCGGGGGTGGCGCTGGCGCCGTTGGCCGCGGTGACGCCGTCGAGCTGCGCCGCGATGGTGCAGATGCGGCGGTCCGGGACGCCGAGTTCCCTCGCGACCCGCACGGTGTCCGTGCCGTGCAGGTCGAGGGCGGCCGTGATGCCGTCGGGGGCGAGTGCGCGGACCCGGTCGGCCAAACCCTCGCCGTAGACGACCGGTTCGGCCCCGAGGGCGCGCAGATGGTCGGCCGACGCCGCCGATCCTGTACCGATGACGCGTGCTCCCGCGATCCGTGCCAGTTGGACGGCGAAGACCCCGACACCGCCCCCGGCGCCGCCGATCAGCACGGTGTCGTCCGGGCCGGGGGCGACCGCGGTGAGGGCCGCGGCAGCCGTGCGGCCCGCGATCGTGAGGGTGGCGGCGGTACGGTCGTCGACGCCGTCCGGCGTGTGGTGGACCTCGTCCGCCGCGCTCTTCCCGGTCGCGTCGACCACGACATGGTCGGCGACCGCCCGGGACAGGGCGCCTCCGAACACGCGGTCGCCGGGCGCGAAGCCGGACACGCCGTCGCCGACCTGGTCGACCACGCCGGCGTAGTCGGTTCCGAAGCCGACCGGCAGGGTCAGGCCGAAGCGGGCGGCGGTGTCCGCGTCGGCGGTCATGATCCAGTCCATCGGGTTGAGGCCGGCCGCGGTGACCCGGACACGGACCTGTCCCGGACCGGCCTGCGGCACCGGGACCTCGCGCACGTCCAGGTTCTCGGGGCCGCCGAAGGCCGCCATCCGGGCCGCCCTGTCGCCGCCTGCGGACTGCTGCTCGATGTGTGCCTGCATGGGCGCCTGCCTCCTGTTTTTCGAGGGAGCACGTGGGCCGTCGTTCACGGCGTTCTCCGAGGAGCACGCAGAAACGGACTATGCTCCGTTTACATGAACGACCGTAGCATAAACGGAGCGCGTTCCGTTTCTGATCGGGCGGGCTCCCGCACGCCCCGGGCGGACGCCGCCCGCAACCGCGAGCAGCTCCTCGCCGTGGCGACCCGTGTCTTCATGGCGGCCGACAAGGAACCCTCCATGCGCGCGATCGCCGCCGAGGCCGGTGTCGGCATCGCCACGCTCTACCGGCACTTCCCGACCCGCGAGTCCCTGGTCGACGCGGTCTACCAGGACCAGGTCGTACGGCTCACCACCGGCGCCCACGACCTCCTCGGCGAGCTCGCCCCGGCTGCGGCGATGCGACGCTGGATGGACCTGTTCGGGGAGTGGATCGCCACCAAGAACGGCATGCTCGACACCCTGCTCGCGATGATCGAGGCGGGCGAGATCGCCCACGCGCGGACCCGCACCGAGCTGCTGACGGCCATCACCACGATCCTCGACGCCGGACGCGCGGCGGGCGACCTCCGCGCCGACGTCAGCGCCGAGGACATCGCCGCCTCACTCATCGGCATCTTCACCGTGGCCCCTCCGTCCGCCCACGAAGCCAGGGCCGGCCGCCTCCTGGACCTCCTCATGGACGGCCTCCGCCCCACCCGCTGAGCCGTCCGCCGATCAGCGGTGCCCCGACACGGCTCCCTCACCGGCTGCGGATGGTCGCTGCTGGTCCCGCGGCGTGCCGTCCGGGAATGGGCCGAGAGTCACGTGCCGGACATCGAGCGCGCCCGTGCCCGTCACCGCGGCACTCCGCGGTGACGGGAACGGGCGAGACGCACGGCCCCCAGTGCACCTCGGTCCAACGCGCCTGCGCCACACGGAATCTGACATCGCGTATGCCGCGCGGTTCCCGGGGCACACGGTCAGCGAGGCACGGCAGGAACGCCACACCGTGAACGACGGAGCAGCGAGGACTCAGATGACGTATCAGACCCCGGACAGTTACTCCTCCGAGCCGTACGGCGAGCCGCAGGCTCCCCGGAGCAACGGCCTGGCGATCGCGGCGCTGGTGCTGGGCATCACGGCGTGCGTCCTCTTCTGGACGGTCTTCGGCGGCGTCGTCCTGGGCCTGCTGGGACTCGTCCTCGGCGTGGTCGCCGCTCGGCGTGCCCGGGGCGGACGTGCGCGGCACCGGGGCATGGCCGTCGCCGGTGCGATCCTCGGCGGGCTGGGGCTCGTCGCGTCGTCGCTGATCGTCGCCGTCGGGGTCTCCTTCCTCACCTCCGACGAGTTCAAGGACTACAACGACTGCGTCAAGCACGCCGACAGCCGGGCGGAACGCGACCAGTGCGCCCAGGACTTCGAGCGCGACGTCAACAACAGGTGAGTCAGAGGCGGCGGGTTCAGCCGGTCGCCGGGCCGTCGACCGCCGCTCTCAACTCGTGCAGCCGCAGCGCCAGATGGAGCCGCAGAGCCGAGTCGGCGGAGCGCCAGTCCTCGCCGAGCAGGACGCCGATCCTGTCCAGCCGTTTCAGCAGCGTGTTCAGGTGCACGTGGAGGGCACGGGCCGTCTGACTCAGGTTGCCCGAGTGGGCGAAGTACGCGGCCGCCGTCGCCACCAGACAGGTGGACCGCCGCCGGTCGTACGCGAGGAGCGGGCCGAGGCTGTCGGTGAGGAAGCGGTCCAGGTCGTCGGCGCGGTCGGGGTCGAAGACGAGCGCGTACATCGCGTACTGGCCCGTACTGACCCCGCGGTCCGTCTCGCCGAGCGCGCGCATGACCTTCAGGCAGCGCAGTGCCAGCGCGTGGGAGCGGGACCGTTCCTGGCCGGCGATCCGGTCGCAGACCACGAGCGTGGGAGCGCCGAGGGCCCGGCGCAGGGCATCGTGCAGGGTGCCGGCCAGGTCGTTCTCGTCGTCGGCGCGGAGCAGCATCGTCGCCCGCCCGAGGTACTCGCCCGCCAGCCCCGACCATGCGGAGGAGAGGGGTTTGAGCTGCCGGACGATGTCGGCGGCGGACCGTCCGGGGCACTCGACCACGACCAGGGTGTCGAGGTGGTCGACGTCCACGCCGCGAGCCAGGGCCCTGTCGCGCTGGGCGGGGTGCAGCGGTGCCGGGGACATCAGTTCCATGAGCAGTTCGCCCCGCACCCGTTCCTCGGCCTCGACCCGCGCGTCCCGCATGAGGATGAGCAACCCCATGATCTGGGCGGAGCGTTCGAGCATCCGGACCTCCGCCGCTTCCGGGGCGGCCCGGCGTGCCAGGGACAGGAAGCCGAAGTGGCTGCCGCCGGCCCGCGCGGCGATCACGCTGCGGAAGGCGCCGTCCTGGCCCTGCGCCGACGCGCACCGCCCGGTGGTGCGCGCCTCCTCACGCAGCCGGCGCCCCAGGTCCTCCTCGCCGTCCTCCCCCGGTTCTCCGTGGGGCCGCACCGCCAGGACCCTGTCGTCCCGGTCCTGGATGGTGACGGTGCCCTGGAGTTGTTCGACCAGGAGCTGGGCGATGTCGCCGGGGCCGCCGCCGGTCAGGACCACGTGGGTGAGCGCCTCGTGCACGGCGGCGGCCCGTTCCAGCGTGGAGACCTGGTCCTCGATCGTCCGGTACGCGTCCTCGAGGCGCCGTAGCGAGACGCGGGTCTGCTCGTAGAGCCGCGCGTTGTTGAGAGCGACAGCGGCATGGCTGGCGAAGGCGCTGAAGAGCGCCACCTCGTCCTTCTCGAAGGGCCGTTCGCTGCGGTCGGCGGCGAAGAGCGCGCCGATGGCCTCCTCCCCCACGAGGAGCGGGACGCCCAGCAGCGCCGTGAGCCCTTCGCGGGGGACGAGCAGGTCGAAGGTGGGGTCGTGCGGCAGGGCCTGTGCCTGGCGGTAGTTGCTGACCCAGAACGGGGCCTTGTGCTGGAGTACGCGCCCGCCCAGCCCACGCCCACGGGGGACGCGCGCGGACGAGAACTCCGAGGAGATCGTGCCGGCGGACGCCTTGAGCGTGAGGTAGCCCTCGGCGTCCAGCAGTGACAGGTAGACGAAGTCGCTGCCGATGAGTTCGTGGGCGTGCCGGACGATGGACCGCAGCACCTCGTCGACCTCGCCCAACGCGGTCAGGGACCGGGCGGTCTGGTACAGGCTGCTCAGCTCGCGCTCGCGACGGAGCCGGTAGGAGGTCAGTTCACCGTCGCCGGCGGGACCGGCCGTGCCGGAATCGGTCTCTTCCATCGTTGCCACCACTCACGCCGATCAGGTGGTGAATTCATACACCATCACCGGGTCAGCGGTGTACGTACGTGCCATCTCTGGTCGGGCGTGCGGGCCTCTACTGTCACCCCCACGACGCTTCGTTGTCATGCACGACCCAGTCGGCTTCCCCGCTCTGTCCCCGCTCACCCGAAGACGATTCAGAGGCCGTCCGGTCAGTCGACCGGCCGTCCGGTCGCCCGCTCACGATCCCCCGTCCCCCCGAGCCCGGCTCCCTGGGAGTGACCCGCATGTCGATTCCCGTTGTCGGCGGTCCGCACGCCGCCGCGACCCGCAAGGCGATGCTGCGGCTGCTGCCGCTCCTCTGCCTCACCTACTTCATGTCCTACGTCGACCGGACCAACATCGCCCTGGCGAAGACCCACCTCCAGGCGGACGTGGGCATCAGCGCGGCCGCGTTCGGTCTGGGCGCCGGTCTGTTCTTCCTCACGTACTCGCTGTTCGAGGTGCCGAGCAACCTCATCATGTACCGGGTGGGCCCGCGGCGCTGGATCGCGCGGATCGCCCTGTCCTGGGGCGCGGTCACGTCGCTGATGATGTTCATCGCCGACGATGTCACGTTCTACATCGGGCGGATCGCCCTCGGCGCCGCCGAGGCGGGTCTGTACCCGGCGATGATGTTCATGATGACGCGCTGGTTCGCGCAGAAGGACCGGGCCACCGCGATCGGGTTCATCTACCTCGCGCCGACGCTCGGTCTGCTCCTGGGCGGGCCGCTCGGCGGTGCCCTGATGGAGCTCGACGACGTCGCCGGGTTCCACGGCTGGCAGTGGATGTTCCTCATCGAGGGCCTGATCACCATGGGCATCGGGCTGGTCGTCCTGGCCCTCCTGCCGGAGGTACCGGCCGACGCGAAGTGGCTGGCCGCGGAGGAGGCGGCCGTACTGAGCGAGCGGGCCGAGCACACCGCGCAGGGCGGTGCAGGCGGCGCGGCGCACAGCCTGAAGGGCAACGTGGGGCAGGCGTTCGGACGGCCGTTCATCCTGCTCATCGGCGTCATCTACTTCCTGAACCAGCTCACGATGAACGGCGTGACGTTCAACGTGCCGTCGATCATCGAGTCGCTGGACGTGAGCGGTTCCTTCCTGGTCGGTCTGCTCAGCGGGGTGACCGGCATCGGCGGAACGATCGGTGTGCTGGTGATACCGGTGCTCTACCGGCGCTTCCCCCGCGAGTCCCTCACCATCGGCGTCCTCGCGGTGTCCCCCGCCCTGGTCGCGGCGGTCTTCCTCGCCGTCTCGTCGCCTTCCGTGCGCATCGTGCTGATCGGTGTCATGTCGATGCTGCTGTTCGGCACCCTGCCGGTCTTCTGGTCGGTCGCCATGGCCCGTATGACGGGGATCGTGGCGGCGGCGGGGCTGGCCTTCATCAACACGGTCGGTCTGACCGGCGGTTTCGTCGGGCCGTATCTGTTCGGTCTGGCCGAGTCGGACTCCGGGGACCCCACCTCCGGCTTCCCCATCGTCATCGTCGCGTCCCTCGTCGCGGGCGGACTCGCGGTGGCCCTGCGCTGGGCACTGCGGCGGGAGGACCGCACGACCGCCGCCGGCGCACCGTCCACCGTCGAGCGCGACCCGGAGGTACTGGCGTGACGTTCCTGCCCGCAGAGGGGTTCCCCCTGTCCGAGATCCCCGGCGCGTTCGCCGCCGAGATCGGGGACACCGTGGTGGTGCGCGCCGGCACCGGGACGCTGACCTGGACCGAACTGCACCGCGGCAGCAACCGTGTCGCGCGGGGGCTGCTGGACGCCGGCGCGGCCACGGGCCGGATCGTGACCCTGGTGCTGCCCAACTCGACCGATCTCGTGCTCGCCGTCTTCGCCTGCTACAAGGCCGGCGCCACCCCTCAGGTCCTGTCACCGCGGATGAGGCCGGCCGAACTCGACGCCGTCCTCGAACTGGGCGAGCCCGCCGTGGTGGTCACCGAACCGGACGGCGCGCTCGTCGACCGTACGAGGGCGGTGACGGTCGAGGAACTGGGAGCCGGGCGGAGCAACGACGACCTCGCACCGGCGATCGCGACGTCCTGGAAGGCCCCGACCTCCGGCGGATCGACCGGCCGCCCGAAGATCATCCTGTCCGGCAGGCCGGCGGTCACCTCCACGTTCGACTCGGACATGTGGGGCATCGGCGCCGGGGAGCGGGCGCTGATCACGGCACCGCTCCACCACAACGCCCCG
>Ga0164243_10016631_pt1 | contig 10074 bp, 10 predicted proteins | sample OricompcompostOP_FD_108781 | JGI IMG/M metagenome (GOLD analysis project Ga0164243, IMG submission 108781) | Organic Plus compost microbial communities from Emeryville, California, USA - Original compost - Organic plus compost (OP) | ecosystem: Engineered > Solid waste > Mixed feedstock >... | reverse complement strand
GTGATCACCTTCGACGACGTCGCGGACGTCATCCAGGAGGAGGCCGAAGAGGTCATCAAGGCGCTCGGCGGCGTACGGCCCGACGAAGAGTTGTCGGATCGCGTTTGGTACATCGCGCGCAGCCGCTTCAACTGGCTGCTAGTCAATCTGGCGACGGCGTTCCTGGCGTCCTCGGTGCTGGGCTTGTTCGAGGAGCAATTGCAGCAGATGGTGGCTTTGGCCGTGCTGGCGCCGATCGTGGCGAGCCAAGGCGGCAATGCCACGACCCAGACCATGACCGTCGCCGTACGCGCATTGGCCACGCGCGAACTGGTCGACGCCAATGCCAAGCGCGTCATTCTGCGTGAGTTGCTGGTCGGGTTCCTCAACGGCATCGCATTTGCGGCGATCACGGGCGTTGCCGCCTATGTCTGGTTCAAGGTGCCGGGGCTCGGCATCGTCATCGGCCTCGCCATGATCTGCAACCTGGTCGCGGCCGCGCTCGGCGGCATCCTCATCCCGCTAGCGCTGCATCGGATGAAGCTCGATCCGGCGGTCGCTTCCAGTCCCTTCGTGACCACGGTCACCGACGTGGTCGGGTTCTTCTCCTTCTTGGCCATCGCCACGGTCTGGTTCGGGCTTCGCTGACCCGTTTTGGTTACCGTTCGTTCACCGTGTTTCCTGACCCGGTATTAATGCTAAATGTCTACCTCTGGAACCTGTGTATCTGCGTGCGTGGAACGGTTCCGTGGAAGGCGAGGCTAAGCGGCAAGCGGCAGGGGCAAAGCGCGGACGACCGGCGAATTTTCGCCTCGTCGTGCTTTTTGCATGTCTTTCCCTTGGATTGGGCGCGGCGGCCATGGCTGCCGGGTACGGCTTCGCGCGCCAGAGCGATGACCGACTGTTGGCCGAGCAGCGGGCGTCGCTCCGGGCGGCGACGGCGGAATTCCGGGCCGTGTTCGGGCAAGGCGGCGAGATCGACCCGCGCTTTGTGCGCATGGTCGAGCAGGGCGCCGGCATCCGCGGGCTGAAATTCGAGAGCGATCCGCCCCCGGGGCCGTTCGAGTCGCAGCCCGTGATGGATACGCAGGGGCGCATCGCCGGCTTCTTCACCTGGCAGCGCTCGCGGCCAATGACGCAAATGATGAACCGGCTGATGCCGGGCATCGGCGCCATCACTTTGCTTCTGCTGACCTTCGCCGGCGTCTTCATGTTCCAACTCGTACGCGCGCGCCGCGCGCTGGCGGTCAGCGAGGAAGTGGCCCGCCGGGCCGGCGACGTCGACAAGCTGACCGGTCTGCCGAACCATGCCAAGACGCTCGAGCTGCTCGACCTGGCGCTGGCTGAACGGGAAGAGGGCGAGGTGACGACCTTCGCGCTGATCCAGCTCGACGGCATGGAAGACATCACCGCGCATCTCGGCGTGCTGGGCAGCGATGAACTGATCGACGCGGTGGCAAAGCGGCTCAAGGACTCGCTGCCGCCGCAGGCGACCTGCGGCCGGATCGGCAGCAACGAATTCGCCGTGGCCTTGACCGCCGCCGAGGTGATCGACGCCGAATACATCGTACGCGGCGCACTCGAGGCGGTCATGCGTCCGCATTGGATCGACACGGTGGTCCGCGTCAGCGCGCATGCCGGCTTTGCGCAGGCGCCGGCGCATGCCGGGACGCGCGGCGAACTCGTGCGCCGCGCCGAGCTTGCCGTCCGTGCCGCCGCCAAGAAGGGGCCGGGCGCGCTAGTCGCGTTCGAGCCGGCGATCGACACGATCTCCAACGACCAGCGCTTCATCCATCGCGAGTTGCCCCGCGCGCTCAGCGCCAACGAGCTGGAACTGCATTACCAGCCGATCGTCACCGCGAGTGGGGGCAAAATCGTCGGCGTCGAGGCGCTGTTGCGCTGGACCCATGCGACGCGCGGGCCGATCCCGCCGGCGACGTTCATCCCGGTGGCCGAGCAGATGGGCCTGATGGATACGTTGGGCGCCTTCGTGCTGCGCCGCGCGCTGCAGGAGACCAAGCGCTGGCCCGACCTCTATGTCGCCGTCAACCTGTCGCCATTGCAGGTGCGCGACCGCGCCATCATCGATCTCGTGCGCACCTCGCTCGAGGAGAGCGGCGTGCCGCCGCAGCGGCTGATGCTGGAGATCACCGAGGGCGTGCTGATCGACAACCCGGACGAGATGGTCAAGCGCATCGAGGACTTGCACGGCCTCGGCGTGCGCATCGCGCTCGACGATTTCGGCTCCGGCTATTCCAATCTCGGCTACCTGCAGCGCTTCCCGCTCGACAAGCTGAAGATCGACCGCAGCTTCGTCCTTGCCCTCGGCACGTCGGCGAATGGCGGCGTGCTCATCCAGGCCATCGTCGCGCTCGGACGTGCCCTCGGCCTCTCGACCACCGTCGAGGGCGTCGAAACCGAGCAGCAGCGTGTGCTGCTGCGGCTTGCCGGCTGCGACGAGATGCAGGGCTATCTGTTCGCCAAGCCGGCACCGGCCAAAGCCATCGACAAGCTCCTGGCGCAGGCCAAGCAGGCGGGCGAGCAGCCCGCCGCGAAGTCGCTGACGGCCTGACGCGCCGCCGACGCTCAGGTCAGAAACGTGTTGGTGTAGAGGTCCTCGACCGGGGCTGCCGACGCGATGATGTTGTTCTTCAAATAGAACGCCTGCACCTTCGCGAGCCGCGCGGGATCGAAGCGGCCGAGCGCGGATGCCGGCTCGGTCCGATAGACGTCGGCGACATAGCGGCGCAAAACCCGCTCCATTTCCGCCTCTTTGCCTTGGTGCTGCGGCACGGCAGCGACGAAGTCGCGCGCGCAGGACGCCGGATCGGCGATGCAGTCGCGCAAAGCCTGCATCATGGCTTTGACGACGCCGCCGACCAAAGCGGGGCGCTCCTTGATGATCTTGTCCGACGCGACGATGGCCTGGGCCATCGCCGGAAAGACGTTGTCGATCCTGAAGTAATCGAGCGCGACGCCGGCCGTCTCGATGGCGTCCGACCATTCGGCGACCGCCACGATGCCGTCCAGCGACTGCGCGATCATCAACTGGGTGACACCGGCCGGCCCGACCGATTGAACCTCGACATCGTCGCGTTTGATGCCATTCGCCGCCAGCACCGCGAGCAGGGCATAGTAGCCGGTGTCCTGATAGCCGATAACGCCGAGCTTCTTGCCGCGCAGGTCGGCTAGGGTCTTCACGCCGGCGGCCTTGCGCGTCACGATCTGGAACAACGGCTGCTGGCCGAGAAGCGCCACGCCGCGCACGGCAAGCCCGTTCGGGCGCACGATCATCGAGGTCTCGCCGAGCCCGCCGCCGATATCGGCATTGCCGACCGCGACCTGCTTGGCGACTTCGACCGCGCCACGCGCGGTCTGCACTTCGAGCTCGATATTCTGCGCGGCGAAGTAGCCGCGTTTCTGCGCAACGTGGAACGGGATGAAGGCGGGCAGCGAGCTCGGCGCGGGAAACAGATAGCGCGCTTTTTCCGGCGCCGACCATGCGGGCCGTATGGCCGTTGCGGCGATCATTGCACCGAGCGCGGTTCTTCTCGTCAAACGTACGGACATGTCATGCTCCTTGGTCGTCTGGAGATGGACCGGCGAATGCGTTTCAGGCGGCGAGCAGCGCTTTGACCTGCGGCCACACGTCGATGCCGCGCTTTTTCAGTTCGTCGTCGTAGGCGTTTGAGCGGAAAGCCGTGATCGCCGTCTCGAAGCTCGGCCGCGCCTGCATGGCCGCGAACCATCGGCCGACCGCCGGACTGTCCGCCCACATGCCGTCGAGGCCAAGCCGATCGAGCCGCGTGATGTAGGGAATGATGGCGATGTCGGCCAAGGAGAACGTCTCGCCGGCGAGCCATGCCGACTGCGACAAGGCCTTTTCCATCTCGGTGATGACCTTCTTGTGCAGCAGCACGGCGTCCTTCACGAACGGCGCTTCGAATTCCTGCTCGATGATCTGCCGCTGTCTTGCCGCGCGCGCCCGGTCGGGAAGCTTCTTGAGCCGCTCTTCCCATTCGTGCGGATCGTGGTTCTGGCGGAGCTGATGCACGAAGGCCGAGGCATAGGTGACGGAGGCACAGGCGATGTGGAGACCTTCGTCCGGGACCTTGGTCCAGGTACGCATCTTGGCGCGGGCGAGCGCCTCTTGCGGGCGGAGCGGCCGATCGGGGAAGACATCTTCGATGTATTCGAGGATCACCGTCGATTCCGCGATCGGCACGCCGTCGTGCACCAAGACAGGCACCAGTCCGCGCGGATTGATCTTCAGAAACTCCGGCGACAGATGTTCCTGCTTCATCAGGTCGACTTCGCGACCGTCCCAGGCGATGCCTTTCTCGTCGAGCGCGACACGGATCTTTTGGGCGCAGACCGAGATATTATGGTGATAGAGGACGAGCATGGGTCACCCGCGCGGAAAGTGTGTTGCCATCTGGTTGACGCTAGCGCCGGGCCGGCGCTTCCAATAGCCAAGGCGGCGGCCTATGATTAATTCCAGACTGGAATAGATCGGCGAGAGGCCTGCGCGATGAATCTGCTGGAAAGCCTGCGGGCGTTCATGCGCGTCGCCGAATACGGCAACTTCTCGCGCGCCGCCAAGCAGATCGGCGTCACGCAATCGAACCTGAGCAAACAGGTCGCCGCGCTCGAGGAGCATCTCGACGTGCGGCTTCTGAGCCGCACCACGCGGCGGCTGAAATTGACGGCGGAGGGCGTGACCTATCTGCGTTACGCCCGCCGCATCCTCGATTACGTCGAGGAGGCCGAAGGTCAGGTCGGCCGGTCCAAGAGCACGGCATCGGGTCTCGTGCGCGTCGGCAGCCCTTACGCCTTCGCGCAACGCCATCTCGTCGAGCGCGTGGGGCGGTTGCTGGACCGCTATCCGCGCATGAAGATAGAGATCGCGGTGAGCGATCTGACGCCGAGCCTCATCGAGCAGGAGATCGACATCGCGGTGCGGCTCGGCGAGTTGTCCGGCGAGCTTGTCGGCAAACGGATTGGCACCGCCTCGCGCGTCGCGGTCGCGTCACCGGGCTACCTCAAGCGTTGCGGCACGCCGAAGACGCCGGACGACCTCGCGCGCCATGAATGTCTGGTCTTCACGAATCCGACCATCGACCGCGGCTGGACCTTCGATTGGCCGGATGGCCGCACGACCATCAATGTCTCCGGCAGCTTCCGCTCGAACAGCGCTCAGCTCATCAAGGAGGCGTGTCTGGCCGGCCGGGGCATCGCCGTGATGCCGGAATGGCTGTTCGATCAGCCGCTGCGGAGCGGTGAACTGGTCCGGGTGCTGCGCAAGTTCGAGCCGCAAGGCATCCCGGTATCGCTCGTCCACACGTCGCGGCGCTATGTGCCGTTCAAGACGCGCGTGGTCTTCGATTTTCTGTTTGCCGAGCTGCGGAAGGAATTAAACCGCGCCGCCGCGGAGGCGGCCGGCTAGGCCGGCGACGGCTGCCGCCCAAGAAAATTTGCATTTGCCGGCGGCTTGATATGATCGCGCCACGGGCCCGGCCGGGCGCAGTCCAGTGAGGCAGGAATGATTCCGAATACGTGGTCAGGCTTTGATTTCGGGCTCGGCGAGGACGCCGACATGTTGCGCAAGACCGTTGCGGATTTCGCGCGCGACACGATCGCGCCGCGTGCCGACGAGATCGACCGCAGCAACGTGTTTCCCCGCGAGCTGTGGCCGCAGATGGGCGCGTTGGGTCTCCACGGCATCACGGTGGAGGAGGAGTACGGCGGTTCGGGGCTCGGCTATCTCAGCCATTGCGTGGCGGTGGAGGAAGTCTCGCGTGCCTCCGCCGCGGTCGGGCTGTCTTATGGCGCGCATTCCAATCTCTGCGTCAATCAGTTGCGCCGCAATGGCACCGAGGCGCAGAAGCGCAAATATCTGCCGAAGCTCGTCTCAGGCGAACATGTCGGCGCGCTGGCGATGTCGGAGCCGGGCGCCGGCTCTGACGTCGTGTCGATGCGCACACGCGCCGACAAGGTCGGCGACCGCTACGTGCTCAACGGCTCGAAGATGTGGATCACCAACGGTCCGGTCGCCGACACCTTGGTGATCTACGCCAAGACCGACCGCACTGCGGGCGCGCGCGGCATCACCGCCTTCATCGTCGAGAAGGGCTTCAAGGGCTTCGAACCGGCGCAGAAGCTCGACAAGCTCGGCATGCGCGGCTCCGATACATCGGAACTCGTGTTCACCGATTGCGAGGTGCCGGAGGAGAACGTGCTCGGCGCCGTCGGCAACGGCGTCAACGTGTTGATGTCGGGCCTCGACTACGAGCGCGTGGTGCTCGCGGCCGGCCCCCTCGGCATCATGCAGGCCTGTATGGACGTGGTGATCCCTTACGTGCACCAGCGCCAGCAGTTCGGTCAGGCGATCGGCCGCTTCCAGCTCATCCAGGCCAAGATCGCCGACATGTATGTGACGATGAATTCGGCGAAGGCTTACGTCTACGCCGTCGCGCGCGCCTGCGACGAAGGGCGCACGACCCGCGAGGACGCGGCGGGCGCCATTCTCTACGCCGCCGAAAAGGCGACCTGGATGGCGCTCGAGGCGATCCAGTGCCTGGGCGGCAACGGCTACATCAACGACTTCTCGACGGGACGCCTGTTGCGCGACGCCAAGCTTTACGAGATCGGCGCGGGCACGAGCGAGATCCGCCGCATGCTGATCGGCCGGGAGATATTCGAGAAGACGCGCTAGCGATATGGCAACAGAAGATGCGTCAAAACTGCTGCTATTAAATATAGCTCGATTGGTTAGCTGCGCCGAACTCCTGGCGCGTAAGCGGAAGTATGGCCCTGCGGTCCATATGATGATTGCAGCGCACGAGGAGTGCGCGAAATGGATTGCTCTATTTTGCTGGAATCATTTGGAGGATCGGACAAAGCGTAGGATATATAATCATATTTTCAAGCACGACCTCGGTGGGCTTTTCTATTACCTGACAGGGCGCCACCAGATAGCTCGATTTGTCGCGACGGGTACAAAGCATCTAAAAGGGCGCGATCCGAAATGGGACGAGGCTGCCCTCATCGTTTCCAGGCACCTTTTCGACGAAACCGAGAGATATGATGCGCGGCGGCTCTCCGTGCACATCAACAAAATTTTATATGGAGAGGATCGGACGAAGACAAATAAGGACCTATACGAAGCGCATTTTCGCGCAACAGAACGCGATAGAACCGGATCAATATATGTGGATTTTGATAAGGATCTGCAGGTGGTTTTGTCGCCGGAGAAATTCGGGCTATGCAGGTATAGGGATTATAAGAGAAAGGTTCTGATTGCCCGTTATTATATCGATCGGTTGCGTGGACGGCGCCGCAGTGGGACCTATCTCTATCGCGTGAATCCAAGATGGGAAGCTGAGGTTAAGCAGTTTGTAAGTGTGTTAAACAAGCGTCTGCAGCGGCGACAAAAGCAGAAGGGTCGTGTTGGAACAAAAGCTAGCTCTCATTAACTTTTGACTATCCCGAATCGCCTAGGCCTCTGACCGACCCATCGTCGACGGAGCGAGGCATGATGCGGGTGCGGTTGAAGGCCGACGGACGGATCGTCGAAATCCTGTCCGACGGCAGCGAGAAGGCGATCGAGTACAAGGACCCGGCGGTCTTCGTCCGCTATGTGCGGGCACGCTGCGGGCTCACCCAGGCGGCCTTTGCCGAGAAGATCGAAGTGCCGCTCGAGACCGTCCGCAATTGGGAGCAGGGCAAGCGCTCGCCGCGCGGTCCGGCCCGTGCACTGCTCAAGTTGATCGATCGCGCGCCCGAGGTTGCTTTTGCGGCGCTCGGCGGAAGCCGCTGACCCGCGCTTCGCATTGGGGGAGACACCCCCGTTGGCAGCTCCGTGACGGCGGGGCATGCTCCCGGCCGCCACGCACATGAGCAAGTAGGCAGGGAGACAACCAATGAATGTCGTCGTCGCACACGGCGCCCGAATTCCGACCATCGGCCTGGGGACCATGACCCTCAAGGACGACGTCTGTGTTCAAGCGGTGAAAACGGCGCTGCAGCTTGGATATCGCCATCTCGACACCGCCGCTTTCTACGGCAACGAAAAGGAAAATGGCGAGGGCCTGCGCCAGTCCGGCGTGAAGCGCGACGATGTGTTCATCACCACCAAGGTGCGTCAGGAGAACCTGATGCCCGACGACTTCCAGCGGTCGCTCGACCAAAGCCTGGCGAACCTGCAACTCCCTTACGTCGACCTCCTGCTGATCCACTGGAATAACGCCGAGGTGCCGTTCAAGCTGTCGGTCGGCGCGCTGTGCAAGGCCAAGAAGGACGGCAAGGCCAAGCATATCGGCGTCGCCAATTTCACCACCGCCATGCTGGACGAAGCCTGGGCGGTGACGACGGAGCCGCTCGTGTGCAACCAGATCGAGATGCACCCGTTCCTCAACCAGGACAAAGTGCTGGCGGGCTGCAACAAGCATGGCATGGCGGTGGTCGCCTATTGCCCGATCGCGCGCGGCAAGGTGCCGGGCGCCGAGGTGTTGGAGCGTATCGGCCAGGCGCACAACAAGTCGTCGGCCCAGGTGTCGCTGCGCTATCTGGTGCAGCGTGGCGTGGTGGCCATTCCGCGCACGGCGACGCCGGCGCATCTCCAGCAGAACCTCGACGTGTTCGATTTCACGCTCAGCGACGCCGAAATGGCGGAGCTGAAAAAGCTCAATGACACCAACATGCGCGTCGTCAATCCGCCGCACGCGCCGAAATGGGATACGCCTTGATGCGTGTTTTGTTCGCCGCGGTCGCTCTTGGAGCACTCGCCATGGCTTCGCCGCCGCTCGCGGCGCAGCCGGCCAAGCTTTCGGCCAAGGCGTCCGCGACGATTCAGGATTGCATCAAGTCGAAGCCGGGCAAGGAAGAGGCCTGCATCGGCATCGTCTCTGAGCCTTGCCTCAATCGCGAGGAGACGAAGTCGACGGCCGACATGAACGCGTGTGTCGATCGTGAGTTGGCCGTCTGGGACGATATCCTGAACGAGACCTTCCGGCGCCTGCGCGACAAGCTCGACGCGCAACAGAAGGATAAGCTGCGCGACATGCAGCGCGCCTGGATCGTCTCGAAAGAGAAGACGTGTGCGTTCTACTGGGACTATTTCCAGGGAACCATGGCGAGCCCGATGGCCGCCTCGTGCGTTAACAGGGAGACGGCCCGGCGGGCACTGTTCCTGCTCGGGTTCCTCGTGGACGCGGACAGCAGCAAATAGCCGGAGTGGTCATGCAAACGGTCGAGGCCAAGGGTTTCAAGATTCCCATCGTCGGGTTGGGCACCTGGATGTTGCGCGGCCGCGAATGCGCGCGGCTGACCGAACAGGCGATCCGCATCGGCTATCGCCACATCGACACCGCGCAGATGTACGACAACGAGCGTGACGTGGGCGAGGGCGTGCGCGCCTCCGGCAAGCGCAGCGAGGTGATGGTCACCACCAAGGTGCAGCCGACCAATCTGGCGCCGCACGATCTCGAGCGATCGGTCAAGGAGAGCCTGGCGAAGCTCAGGCTCGATCACATCGACCTGTTGCTGATCCATTGGCCGAACCCGCGCGTGCCGCTCGCCGAGACGCTCGGCGCGATGGCGAAGATGCGTGACGCCGGCTACACGCGCGAAATCGGCGTGTCGAATTTCACTGTCGCGCTGCTCGAAGAAGCGACCAAGATTTCGTCCGTGCCGCTCATTTGCAATCAGATCGAGTGCCATCCGTTTCTCGACCAGAGCAAAGTGATCGCCGCCTGCCGCCAGCTCGGCATGGCGGTGGTCGCCTACAGCCCGATCGCGCGCGGCAACGCCAAGGGCGACGCCGTGCTGGAGCGGATCGCAAAGGCGCACGGCAAGAGCGCGGCGCAGGTGTCGCTCCGCTATCTTGTGCAGCAGAACATCGTCGTCATTCCGCGCACCAGTAAAGTGGAGCGGCTGGAAGAGAATATCGCGCTGTTCGACTTCACGCTGTCGGAGGCCGAAATGGCCGACATCGCCGCGCTCGGCGGACGACGCGAGCGCATCGTCGACTGGTCCTATTCGCCGAAATGGGACTAGAAAAACGCCAGTGACTCACACCCGGTGCCGGCCTGGAAG
>Ga0164243_10016630_pt1 | contig 10074 bp, 10 predicted proteins | sample OricompcompostOP_FD_108781 | JGI IMG/M metagenome (GOLD analysis project Ga0164243, IMG submission 108781) | Organic Plus compost microbial communities from Emeryville, California, USA - Original compost - Organic plus compost (OP) | ecosystem: Engineered > Solid waste > Mixed feedstock >... | reverse complement strand
GTGACCAGTTCTACGAGACTCTGGATCTCAGCTTTGGCCACAGGTGGAGGGACTTGGGTATCTTCCTCGCTTTTATCGGCAGCAATTTGATTATCCTCTCCCTTGCGGTAAGTAATACTAGAGTGACTGCAAAGGCTTAGTGCGTTCGAGCGAAGACTAACAAGGTTTTTTTTTTCTTTGCAGAGCCGATACATCAACTATAACAAGCGATAAGCCTTTCTGCTTCCCTTCGACCGCAAACGAAAAAGCCATTCTCTCGTGTTGTTAAATACAATCTGCCCTGTATCTCCTGTTCACACAGAGGGCAGGGCGTCCTTTTTATTCCCTAATATTTTTTTTTGCTCGTGTACATTGATGGGTTCGAAAAGTATCAGAGGCGACTCATTTTGGGGGGAAATGCTGGAGGTATCCTGGGTCAGTTCATAGGATACGAGGACAGTTCATGTTCATCTTCACTGCTAGACAAAAAGTTTCATAGGGGCAATGAAGCCTGCTTTTCGATTTTCTGCATTCGTGTGTTGAGTTTATCGGGCTCTGACCATCGCAAGGACCAGGTGAGCTGGGGTAATGCCTACGGCCTGGCCTGGCATCTCTTTCAGTCAGACGTCAGTCATGTCAACACCCGAGATGTAGAATACGCACCTTGGAGCCATCCTTTAAGCTACCCAGCACTCGTCAAGGACTCCGGCATTGCGGGCTTCCTCCTGAGCCACAACCTCCTCTGGGACGGGGACTTCTTCAAATTCTGTCTGGTACTGCTTATACCCTTCCTCTTCATATCCCCACATTTGTCCTTGAACAATCCCCTTATTTTCCACTACCCTTTTCCTCCATAGGCGGCGTCGAACACGATACTGCGACACCCTGAAGCCAACTACAATATCATCCGCGCCGAATTTCACCGCCTGGTGGACATTTTTCCCCAAAGTTCCTCCCTGCCCCATCACTGCCGGTACCTGAGGCAGCTGCACGCCGGCCTTTAGCTCGCTTTGCGCATTCGTAGCAGCAGACCCGCTAAACTTTAGGTCTTTGGCCACCTTAAGGCCAGTGATCATGTAGATATCTGCGGATCTGCTGTCGGAACCTTCGAGATATTCCTGGATCGGCTGCGCCTGGAGACACTCGTCGACGTACTGCCGGCTTGGGTCGAAGTAGGTGGTAACAACAGACGCGCAAGATATTGTCTCCGCGACGTTGTTCGAGCCCGATATAGAGGCGGAGACTCCTATCCCTTGTTCGACGAGAGCTCTCGCCCAGACCATAAACCCTCCCCCGATGATTTTGGCACGGGTCTCGCTGAAGCCAATCTGAGTGGTCGGCTTGTACGGCTTTGCGATGGGATGTTGGCCTCGGTTGAGAGGCACCAGGAGCTTAAGATCGTCGACGATGGTGCCGAGGGTAAGGGGTCCATCCTCCGCAGCAATGTCGAAGCGAGGCACGACGTGGTAGGTGGGAATGCCTCTCTCCAGGTTCATTGTATGGAGCCGGTTTGACGTTAATAACCAAGAAAAGTATGGGTTGGGCGCTAGGCCACTGGGACAAATGTGTCTAGTGTACCCTACGTAAATATCCTGAAACTGAATGTGGTGGGTCGAGGCCTGCGTCTCCCGGAAGGACAAGCACAGAGAACTAGCGTCTAGTCTAGCCTGGCCAAGAGGAATTCCTGGAACTTATGAAGCGGGGAGATTGCGGCAGTGGCAGCCTGGTGTCGGCTTGTGGTTGGCCGCACCTCATATCAACCAAGCCTCACAGGACACACCTCTTCCCAGCCCAGGCTGCCTAGATAGGCCTGGCCATTTCAGCTTCAGCGGTCCCCCTTGGAATCCGATTGTATCTTATCTATTTCACCATTTTTCGAAATGACCCTCGCAGTCCTATATATCCCGCGGAGTGATCCGCAGTGTCTAAAGAGGATGTGTCTACTATTAGGCAGGGAAGGCATTTGTGAATGGCACACGAACTTTGACGATACGGATATATCACGATAATTTCATCATACGTCTAAGGCGCAGTCAAGCCCGCTCGCTGCTATCAAATCTGTCAAATCCACGCATGGAGATGCTCTTTAGGTCTTGGCAAATATCCGTCTTACACCGGCCATCCCACAGACCCTTGTTCCATGGCCTGAGATAATCGTACCCATCGATAGATGAGGCCATCCGCTTGCGAAATAACTCCCGCATGGTACCATATCTCTTAAAGAATTCGGCGGTTTCGTCTCCTATTTCGCGCCCGACGAACTCCAGTACGTTGGCAGCAATCGCGGTCGCGATAGGACTTGCAAATGAGGTGCCGGAGACGGAGCGATGCTTGGCATCCCAAAACGACTCGATGTCGTGACCAAGGGTTGCGAAGTTATCGAGGACAGGGCTGGGAGGCGGGTTCAGCCTGCTCACCTTGTCTCCTCCCTCGTCGGTTGCGTGAATACAGAACACACCTCTATGGCTAGCTGGCCAAGACCGATTCCCGTTGTTTCCGGTGTTTGAAGCCGCTGCGAATATCAACTTTCCGCCGTCGACAAGGTGGTTGATTTCCGCTCCCAAGTCTATATCTGGGACTGCCTCGGGACACGTTTGCCCCAAGCCCCACGAAAGATTGATGATGTCGGCGTTTTCTCCAGCCCATTTAAGTGCCTGCGAAAAAAAGTCAGAGAGTTGAGTGATGTTAGTCTATTGCCCTGAGTGTCGACGCGGCCGAGGTTAGGTACCTATTGTGTAGATTACCTTGGCAAGAGAATCCATCGTCACACCCTCCATGGTTTTGCAGCGCGAGATCTTGGCAACAACGATATCCGCTCGTCGTGCAAATCTCAGTAACAATCTCACCACGTGGGTTCCGTGACCATCGGTGTCGGTGCAATCCTCGTCGAGGTCTGAGCCACCTGTGTCTACGAAATTCTTTTTCATCGTTACTCTTTCTATTCTCTGTTTCAGAAAGCGATCCTGTTCATCGACCCGGAACCCAGTGTCCAGGACGGCGATTCGGACCCTCTTCTTCGTTGGGCCATGCGGTTCGTCTGGAGGGTCGATATATGTCTCAATGAAGGTCTTCATGTGGCTGGTAAAGTCGCTTCTAGAATACTTCTTTGGAACAGTCCTAGAATGGCATCAATGATGTGATTATATTACCAACCTCTTTCCCTGCACGTACCTTTCATCGTTGTTGTCATCGGGATCACTCTGAGGCTGTTTGGAAAACCCATTGCGCAGTCGTAGGCTCTCCGATGAGCCAGCATTCCGAGTCTCGAGATCCTCCTGCGGCTCTCCCAACTGCTCCCTCTGTGTATGGCCCAGAAAGGAGTTTCTGCGCTGAGATTGGTGTTGTTCAAAGTCCGGTCCTCTGATCGGTAGGCCAGCTAGGCGGGGTTCGCCTTCTTGATGCCCGTTGTGCGAATAGGTCTAAAAGTACCATGTCAATTCCCTGACCGATTCCTGATGATCCAAAACATGGAGCTAAAGTGACACCCACATTTGCGAGACGGCTCCGGTTCTCCTTGAACGATTTGGCATTGTTTCGCCTGATTGAATCTTGACGTGATTGCGCATCGTTCGGGACGCAATCCTCACGCATCCGCTTCTGCCCTCTCCTTGGCGGGTCCAAAGCCGCCTCGAGCGGCATGACTATCTTCTCGTAGATAACGGTGCGCACAGCGGCCATTACATCTGCGTCCTCGGCCGCCAGAGACTCGAGCTCCGACTCTAGGTAGATGTGGGAAAATAGACATCCCCTAACGGCATCTGCATATACCCCACACCCGGCCTCTTCTGCCCTTGCTAGCTGGAGGAAAAGTTGTAGCGAACGCGCCTCGTGAGGAACGTCTCTGTTGTACGCATCTGGATCGATTCTCTTCCCTTCCTCGATCGCTAATAGGAGCTGGGCGAAAGACAGCAGTAGTGGACTAGGTTTGTCGGTCGGGAAGTCTGAGGAGCTAGGTGGTCGCTCGCTCTTGGAGAAAGCGTACCAGGCTTCGTGAGAAAGCTTCCTTTCCGGCGGACAAGACATGAATATCTTCCGGGGATCCCACGTCTCCGATGTGAATTCCGTGTCGAAAAACTCCATGAGACACCGCGCCAGCCGTAAGGCGATTCTCTTCTTCTGCTTAGCCGTCAGGATGGGCGCGGAAGACAGCGTCTGAAAATTCGCCGCATCGATGCGGGAGAAAACGTCACGGGCGAGAAGCTCGAAAAGCGAGCGGGGTGGAGGTCCATTGACGTAGGACGTGTTTGGGGGTAATTCGTTGACGGTGAATATTTCGTGATGCTCGACGAGGAGCTCAAGGAGGAACCCCTCACTCGAACGGGACTGGAGATAGTGACAGAAGTTCTCAATCGGGCTGATTTCGAAGTCGTCGCTAGGTACCAGCTATCAGCATTACCAATGGATAAATGGTGAAGAGATGAAAGAGAAACTCACTCGTACGGCACGCGATGGACCTCGTGCCAGCAATCTCGCGCCGTACAGCGAGACAGGAATAGCTCCAGCGTTCTCGGTAGCTTTTCCGAGACGGTCACACCTGGGAGCGGGAGTAGAACTTCATGATCAACGTCGCAGTTAAAGTGCCTGAAGAGCGTCTTCAAGACGCTCTCTACGTGGTCTCGGAATGGCGTCCTGGGCCGCTCGGGTAGTTCCGACGCGTATGCCCCGGGTTGGAGAGAGGTCTTGGGGTCTTTGCATATTTCCATCATGAGTTTATTCAGTCTCCCTAGTGCGCCGAGCATCTCCGGAGCGTCATTACCGCTCTGGATCATAAATAGTGCGGGATGAGGTCCGTTAACCAAGCTCAATTTCTCGCTTGTCGTGTTAACGTACGCTAGTAGCATACGGAGGTTCGGGTACGATTTCTTGGCCGGACCGGCTGCGTTCGAAATCAGGCTTTGATTGACGGCCGTTTCGAGGAGCTGGCAAACTGTCACGAGGTGATGTTCGAGGACGTCGAAGGTGTCTTGGGATAGCTTCGCGTTCTGGAATCCCCACTGAAAGACCATGTGCAGCTCTGCCTGGATGAAGGCGAGGTTGTTGTCGAGAAAGAATGCCGACGAGGGGCCCGGGGTGCATACAGCTCCACGATCTGGCTTGTATCGCGCGAGTTTGCCGACTAAGCTGGACTTGAAGTTGTGGAGCAACCGCCATTCGCGACACAAGTTTAGCAGGTCCATTTTTGGAGTATTCGTGGTAGTCGAGGGGTGAGCCTCGCACACAAGTTCCCTCCTCAAGGCCCTGCGCCCTCAAGCCAGGTCGCTCCCAGCGTCAGAGTCGGAGACTCGAGGCCTGCGGATGGAGTGGCCCGAGTGATTGCGTATGCTGACTGGGAGAATAGGAAGCCCAAGCAAGTATGCGCAGGTTTAAACCAAGTACTCAAGGCTGCGATGGCTTAGAAAGACAGCTGGGTTGAGCAGAAAGAGGGAAAAGTGTAAAGAGTAGAAGAGTGCCTGTGGAAAAGCCGAGCCTGCACCAAGTGACCAACGCACCAATCGCATAATCGTGCCGCGCCTCAGAATCCTCACGAATGATGCAGCTTCCCCGCTTTTGCTCAGCCTGGTCCCAATTCTAACATGGCACCATCTCTCGAGGCCCGAACTTGCTGTTCTGGCACCAAGGGGCAGTCGTGGTAGTATGGCGACTTCAGCAGAGGAAGACGAGGAGCCGATCTACCACCTCGCAACAGAATGCGAGGGGTTATTCGAGAAAGGGGCATCTCGAGGGTCTCTAGCGGAAGCCGGGGCTGTTCGGTTGTGGGAGGAGTATCAGGAGCGATTTACCACATGGGCGGCATATTTAGGAGTCTTTGCAAAAAGGAGCTTATGCCTGGATCGAAGACTGGAGCATCATCCGACCCTCCAAGACTTGGTTCTTCAACTTTTGGATATCCTGAGGAGGAACTTGGCGAGAAGTAAGGACGTCCAAGGCTGATTGCCCTAATTGAACTTCGTCTAACAACTTGATAAGTTATAATAGGCGGAGATGATTCCATTGGCCAGAGTGCTCTGTTCTCAGAAGATGGGAGAGCTAGAGCGCGATTAGAACGCGAGTCTCTTATTGACACCTTGAAGGCGATCGAGAGTGCAATCGATCGCTTGAACCGACTCGGCATTGCCATTCGCGAGTCATCTGTCGCAAGTCGAGGGACGAGGGCAAGGAAACTGGCCGGGGGCTCAGACTACGCATCGTTTAAAGACTTGACATACGTAGCGGTCCGAACTCTGTACCCCTACACTAGTCCCTCACTCCAAGATCAGCTCAGCACGTCTATGGCCGATCGATACGCTGATATCGTTTCCCGACGGACTCATCAGCAGAAGCTAGAGACTCCTCGTGCCAAACCGCGGCCCGTTTTACCGGCAATTGCAGAAGACACCGTGATGGAGGATCCGAGCGACACAGCAGACTCGTTTACACGCCCGGCACGGATCGAAATGAAAATTGTCACCCAAGCTCCGGAGCCAAGATCCGTATTCTCATCAGAGCCACCATCCTCTGCGAACACCCGTTTAGTTGAGTCGCAGATGGAGGGCTCAGGTCGGAGCGGCTCGCGAAGAAGCAGGGCTTCCTCGGTTCAAATCAATATGGTCACTTATCCCAGACCTTTGCACGCTAGAGACGGCGAAAACTTTTTGACATGCGAGTGGTGCTTCGAGAGCCATCCGAAACGCCTCTTCGAGGGCAGTGGCTGGAGGTAACGGAACCACTTGATCTAACTTTGTGGGGATATCCCGTTTCATCTAACCTTGATTCATAGGCGCCACGTCGACAGGGACCTCAAGCCTTACATCTGCCTCGCAGACAACTGCGCTGATCCGCTACCGAACTTCACCAACTTCCAGGACTGGCACGGCCACATGCTCTCGAAACACGGCCGAAATTGGCACCGAGAGGTGCACTGGCCCTTGTCCTGGGCCTGTCCATTCTGCCCCGGCATGTCCGCTGTATTTAATGACCCGGATGAAACGTCTACCCATATCAGAAGCTCGCACGAGCTGGGTCTTAGCGACTCGAAGCTTCAGATGATCGCGCGGCAGAGTCGAATCCAAGTGCGGAGACGACACGGAGAGTGTCCGATATGCTGTCTACGCATTAGGAGCGAGTCGCCGCCCAGAGCATCCACGGACGATAGGAAGCGACGCCAGGAACCCATGGGGCCTGGCAGTCACAAGCGTACGAGAACAGACTCTGGCTTGAGCCAGCCTGCTCAACTGACCCAGAACATGAGTGGTAGAGACGATTGGGAAGTTGCAGACCGCGATATCTTAGAGGAGAAGGAGAGCCCACTCCCCATAGAAGTCATCGCGCGACATATTGCGTCCCACCTACAGGGTCTCACGTTCCTGACCACCCGCCTTCTATCTATCCGCGATCACGACGACTCGGATAACGTGTCCCAGGGTTCATCAGCTGACACAGGCAGCAACTCGCCCAGAAATGGTGGTCGGTCGGTTGACGAAGAAAGCTGGCAAGCCGGGATATGGGACGATGGCCTGGGGGTCGAGGATATGGACATAGACTACGAAACCCCTCCTGACGTTGACGAATCTGGACATCCCGTTGAGTGGGATGATATCTTTCTCCACAAGGACCTACCCGCTCAACAGGAGGATCCTATACTACACTATTTGCAACAAAAGCAACAAGGCCGGCGCGAAAGCGCCAGCTCCTCGCTGTCAAATTCTTCCATTCTCGCCATGCCGGGGACGCCGACAAACCCCGACCGACTCGCTCCTAATTTTCGTTCCCGCGTCGCATTTGACACCATGCGCCTAAACTATTATACCTACAACACCGGAATTACCCTTTCAGTCATGCACGATAACTTCCGAGTCCGGGGCAGTTCAAAGACCTTCATGGTCGGTATCAACGAGAAGAGGCGCTCAGAAGAGGCACTTGAGTGGGTCTTGACGTCGATAGTCAACGACTATGATACTGTCGTCTGCGTAAGGGTGATTGAGGAGGATGTCAGACCTGAAGGTGATATCCTGCACCGAGAGCGGGCACGCCGGTTGCTTCAGTGGATTATCAAGAAGAATAAGCTGGATAAGGCTATCAGCGTCGTTCTTGAATATCAGTTTGGCTGGTTAGGCCCAACGCTTGACACCATGGTACGTCGAGATACTACGCAGCATGTGGCTACGACCGTTCTGACTATTATGCAGGCCACCATCCATCAACCGTCTATATTTATTGTCGGGAGGAAGGAGAGATCCAGCCAAGGTCGGCAAGGGATATGGGACGCAAGACATAGCTTCTCCAAATACTTCCTTGAGAAATCGTCAGTGCCTATCGTGGTCGTCCAGCCTGAGGACGTCCGAGGACGAAATAAGGACGAGCACCCCCGGGACCCCAGCCGGAACTCATACGCACAGATGCTTTACGCCACAAACGGCGTGCATGAGTCGGACCTTATAGACGACATGCTGTTGCTTATGGAAGCGAAGGTACTCCGCCCAGGGGATAGTTCTCCGGAGGACACGGGCGGATTTGACTCTGATGCCAATGTGTCGCAAAATTAGGCGCTAGGCCTAGCGGCGAAGAAGGCGTATCTTTACGTCAAGGGATTGGCGGGATCTACCATACCACGACGGGTGAAGAAATAGGCTTTTAGGGAGAAGCTCTTTACTAATTTTGCTTTTGTAGCTTTATATAAGGCCTCTCCTGACAAAGAGATAGTTGCAGAATAATAAATCTATATACCCTCTCTTTTCCAGGACTCCGCTGTCTGAGGGTGTTGCTCTATTCGTGCCATGGCTCAGGTGGCCAACGAATGCAATTGTTTTTTCTTGTCCATTTTCCAATCCTTGCTCTAGAAGCCTGTATACAATGCTAACTTCGTGAGTGTTTGCTCCAGATGTGGAGGCAGCCTGGCTGTGTCGTGTCTCTACTGGACTGCCGGGAGGTCAGGATGGCTCTCTGCGTCTTTGTCGTGAAAGGATGGCAAGTGGCAGATGGGTGGAATGCTTAGGGAGCCGATGCTTGAACAAGCCTGGACAGAAGAGATCGCCAGAGAAGCGGTGTATAATAAAGACCTCAGGATTAGTAGCCCCATTCAGCAAGACTTAGAAGGGGGCTATCAGTCATCGAACAAGCGCCATGTCCTGAATCTCGGTAAGGAGGCTGAAGCTGACACACACATAGCACACACCCTACAGCCATTAGCATCAAGTCTTGGAAGCAAGACTCTTACATTATTATGCTAGGGCTTGCAAGAAGACCGATGTCTATTCACATTCATAGATGGATAGCTTTATATAACTTAAATGGAGCTGCTATTAGATAAATAGATATACCTAAAGTCCTCAATATTTTATTCTAGCAGCTGTAGCTCATTCCCCGAAGCTATTCACTTGACATAAACCTGTATAGATGCTCGCCTGCCCTCTCCATCTAAGTCATGGCTTCTGTCATCGTCCAAACTTGATATGAAAGGAGAAGTATAAGAAGGCTGGTTATCCCTTCCAATTTCAGTTTCTTACAGTGAGGAAGGAGCAAGGTGGCTGATGAATCATGATCTTATAATGAAGGAGCTATCATACCTGGCCTTCCTCTTGATGTGATTGACTCAAAACATGATTTTCCTTCAACCCAGCAGCAACTCTCTCCATTTAAATGATCTCTTAACTATTTACACACCCCTTCTTCCCAATACAAACATTCCTCTTATTGGTTTCCTCCTATGCACACATCACCAATACAGCACAATCAGCACATCAAAGCATCAACAAGATCACACATATATCTTGACCTTGTAAGTACAAGTGAGTGACTGCGTCATACGAAGGTCAGCTAACACGTCTGCCAATCGCAGGGTCCTTTGTTTCCCTAATTGTGATTCGTTTCGATAAACAAATATGGATCCTTGGGAGGACGCGGAAGAACCGCAAGTCGGATCCTCAATCCCAAACTCTCCCACTTCCTCAACCGAAGACGATTTCCACAGCATCACTTCCAGCGTCGAAGATCATTCTGACGCCGATTCCGATTCCGACAGCGCCGCTTCCAACACCGAAGACCATTCCGACGCCGTCAGTTCCATCAATCTTAATATTCCCGCCCCTACTAGCATTGATCAGGATAAAATGTCCACCG
>Ga0164243_10016629_pt1 | contig 10074 bp, 6 predicted proteins | sample OricompcompostOP_FD_108781 | JGI IMG/M metagenome (GOLD analysis project Ga0164243, IMG submission 108781) | Organic Plus compost microbial communities from Emeryville, California, USA - Original compost - Organic plus compost (OP) | ecosystem: Engineered > Solid waste > Mixed feedstock >... | reverse complement strand
GTCTCGCGTTTGTACTCGGCCGGAACGGGGAGTCCTTTCTGTAGCATGGGGAGCAACTCGGCGTAGCGGGCCAGACGCCGGCTCCAGTCGAGATCCTTGACAAGGACGAACGCCTCCGCGGCAGCTTTGTAGCCGTAGAGTTGATCTTCATAGTTCTCGATCGGGCCGATCACCACTTCGATCGTGTTGTCCTTCATCTCCATCCAGGCCAGGTCGCTCGGCTGATAGTTGCTCGTCACGAACGCATCCGCACGAAGCTCGAGATAGCGACGAAGACCAGGATCCTCGGCAAGCTCGGCTGCCTGGCGCAGCTTATCACTCGCCAACTGCATCTGTTTGGAGAAAAACTCATGGTAGGGAATGGCGACAAGGTTGCCATTCGCGTCCCGGCGAACCATCGTATAGAGGCTCTTGAGAGCAGAGTTCTGCGCGGCAGCAGCCTCGAACTCCTCCTTTGTCATATCCTTCGGATAGAAGTTCGCGCCTTCGGGCTTCGGATCAACGCCCTCGATGAACGGCGCATTGTCTTCCAGCCGATCCCATGGGCCGTAGTTTATCCGTATGAATGCCTGTAACCCGGGATCGGGTACGGCCGCGATGAGTGAGTCGAGATTGCCGTAAGCCTGGACCTGAAAGATCTCATCCATCGCCTGAGCGGCCTCGATGAGGAGCGGAATCATCTGCCGCTCCTTCGCTGAGAGAACGGACAGGTCCGTAGTCAGGCGCACCGTCGTGTATTTCTCCACAAGGCCCCGATCCTCGGTAGATGTATTAGCCATCTGCTCAGTTTCCATACCTTGACATCCTATAACAGACACGGCGAGCAGGATACACACGAAGACGATGAGCTTGTTCATAGCAAGATGCGGGATGCACAGAGGTACGAGATGAACCCTTGCACTGATTGGCGAAACGTGTTCATAAAAGAGCATCACAACTCAACCGGCCTTTCCATAGCAAGGACGATACAACGGTATCCTACAGCGTTGGACAAGGGGCGGCCACACTTCTAGTCCTCCTTCCGGCGTGGTTTGCGGCTCCGCCCACGTCCTCGTCCACCGCCGTCCCTCCGACCTTCTTTTTTGATGCGTTCAGGCGCAGAGGCAGGCTGCTGGTCCACCGGAGTCGGTTCGGGAGCATGGAGGCGTTCGTGGTAGAGGATATCCACGAGCATGGCGAGCAGTTCGGGTTCCTCAGCGGCCAGATCGTGTACTAGCGGGAGAAAACGCCGCAGGCGTTCTTTTTGCAGATTGCTCCGCTCGCGCATGAGCTCTTCGAGCACTTCCGTCATGCGTTCGGAAACACGCGCTTCGACTTCTTCCTGCGCCGGGAGAGGCTTCTTTTCCAGCATTATATCGTATCTGGCAGCTATACGCTGTAATTGGGTCTCGTCATTACGGGTAACGAGAATGATAGCGGTACCACTCTTCCCGGCGCGCGCTGTGCGACCCGAGCGGTGGATGAAGTACTCGGGGTCCTGCGGCACGTCGTACATGAAAACGTGGCTGAGGTCGGAAATGTCGATGCCGCGAGCCGCCACATCGGTGGCAACCAGGAAGCGGAGCTTGCCCTGGCGAATGCGGTCCATGACCTTCTCCCTGTCCTTCTGCGCAAGATCACCGGAGATTTCCGCCGCATCATAGCCGTAGTTCTGCAAAAACTTGGTCAGATACTCCACGTCCCGCTTCATGTTGGCGAAGACGATGGCAGAATCCGGGTTTTCCAGCTCGATGAGACGGGCAAGCGCCCGGTCTTTGTCCATCCCGTCCACGACGTAGTAGCGATAAGAGATCGCCTCTACGCTCTCCTGACCTACACTAAGGGAGAGGAAGCCCGGCTGATTGAGGAACTGGCTGGCAAGTGAACGGACCCGAGGCGGCATGGTCGCGCTGAACATATAGGACTGCCGCTGCTTCGGGAGGTAGCGGCGGAGTTGCTGCATCGCGGGATAGAATCCCATTGACAGCATCTCGTCCGCCTCATCCAGCACGAGCACCTTGAGGGCATCCAGTGTGAAGGTCCGGCGCTCCAGAAGATCCAGGATACGACCCGGCGTTCCGATGAGCACCTGGGCACCCTCTTTCAACGCCTTCGTCTGCGGCCCGTATTTCACCCCGCCGTAGACAAGGACACCTTGAAGCTGATCCGCTCCCTTCGGCCCCTGCCTCATGCGTTCGAATTCCTCATAGATCTGCTTGGCCAGTTCGCGCGTTGGCGTGAGGATGAGCGCCTGCGGAGCCTTTTTATCGTAATCGATCAGTTCGAAGAGTGGAAGCGTGAACGCACCCGTTTTACCGGACCCGGTCCGCGACTGAACGATGAGATCCCGCCCGGCAAGGATATAAGGAATAGACTTGGCCTGAACAGGCATGAGATCTTTCCAGCCCGCAGCTTTCAAGGCCGCTTTGACCTTCACCGGAAGCGTCCGCGGTGTAGCCTCTGGAAGCGGCGACTCCGGTTCCGTGAAAGATGCCATAGCCTGTTTCTGACTCCTCTCCTTCTGCGCTCGGCTAGTGAGGTCCAGGCTGACAGTGAAACGATTGGGTTTTGGGTCGTCGGACATAGACGTTGGCTCTCAGCGATCAGCTACAGCCATCGATGTTGATGGCACAGATGGCACACGGTTGCGCTGTTTTTATGTCGGGGGATCCTGCCGTTTAGACTGTGGTCTACGAATCTCAGCGCGACCTGGTGCCGCACGTATGGTGCGTCATCACGGCACAGCATCACGTGTACCATTCGCGACGGCTGTAGTAAACGGAATTTGCGAAGATAACGAATGGTTTGCCTGCAACTGTTCTGTCTCACACATCTGGTCAATAGCATCCTCTCCGATGCAAAAATAGGAAGGGGGATGGTAACTCATCCCCCTTCCCGATAATGTCTGCCGTTATTTCTTCGGATCGAGAATATTCTCGATCCGGACGAGCACATCTTCTAGGTGCAGGCGCGTTGCACGATCATTCGTGCGCCGGAGCGCCTGTCTCACTGCGCGGTCTAGCGCGGTCAACTCACCACGAACATAGGCGCGAATATCCGACTGGCTGACATCTACCGGCGTAATATCCATATACGCATTGGACTGCCCAGGGGGAGAGTCATCCGTCATAAGGAACTCCAGCCGCTCCAGGTAACCCCGCTGGAGATTACGTCGATATGGGTCGATTGCGCCGCCGCGCTCCAGCTCAGTCCAGACCGCGCCGCGCACATCACTCAGCAACTCTACCGGAGCATAGGCTTCCGCATCTCCACGAGCATCGAACTCGATGAGACGGGCAAGCACCTGGGGATCGAGCAGGCTGTTCAGGACGCCTACCTGATACTGGCGCAGACGATTCATCGCACCACTGTGCTCGATGCGGTCCAGAACGGCAGGCTCCAGCAACCACCCCGGTGTCTGAAAAGCGTTCTCTGCAAGAAATGCCACGGCAGCGCGCTGTTTGGCTGCCGGTACGGTCTCGTATACGACACCTTCCTGATCATACGTCTTATAGTTTTCGTAGACACCGCCGACGTTTTTCGCGACGTGACCGAGATAGCGATTCCACTGAATGAGCACTTCTCCGTAGAGCTCCTCCAGTTCATCGTAATTCCGGCCCGCTTCGCCGGTCCAGGCAACCAGGTTGGAAACAGTCCGTTTCAGATTGGCAATACCGTAGGCGCTCGCCTTCACGGCATCATCGCCCAGGTCCTCGTTCTGGGCACGCGGATCGAGCTTCGTGATGGTCTGGCGACCGTAGAAATAGAGCGGGTCTCCGGCGCGCTCAACAACCCATCCGTTCAGAATATCCCGCGCTTCCTCCGGAGAGCTTGCCTCCGGCAAGGGACTGTATCCCCACTTGATCGCCCATTTGTCGTACGGACCGATATTGGGCATGAACGAGACCCCCTCGTCCCCCGGCTGCGCGACGTAGTTGAACCGCGCGTAATCCATGATGGACGGCGCGGTGCCGAACTGCCGCGTGAAGGTGGCAGAGCGAAGCGAGTCAACCGGGTAGGCATAGCTGGCACCAAAGTTATGGGCAAGGCCCAGTGTGTGGCCGACCTCATGCGCCGATACGAACCGGATGAGACGCCCCATAACCTCCTGGTCGAATTCCACCCTGCGTGCTTCGGGGTTGGCCGCGGAGGTCTGAATGAAGTACCAGTTCCGCAGCAGGTTCATCACGTTGTGATACCATCCGATATCGGATTCCAGGATTTCGCCAGTGCGGGGATCATGCACATGCGGTCCGTAGGCGTTTTGGATCTCGGATGGGAAATAGCGAATGACAGAGTAGCGCACGTCCTCCGGGCTGAACTCCGGATCCTCTTCGGGCGAGGGGGGATCTTTCGCGATGATGGCGTTCTTGAAGCCTGCTGCCTCGAACGCCGCATTCCAATCCTCTACGCCCTGCTTTAGATAGGGCCGCCATTGCTCGGGAGTGGCCGGATCGATGTAGTAAACGATGGGCTTCTTCGGCTCAACCAGTTCACCCCGCTGCCATGCCGCCATATCCTTCGGCTCCAGACGCCAGCGCGTGATGTAGCGGCGCTTTGTCGCCTTCTGCGTTTCCAGGCCGTAATCCGTTTGCTGCACGCTGAAGAAGCCAACCCGTTCATCATACAGGCGAGGTTGCATGGGATCCTCCGGGAGCAGAACCATCGAGTGGTTCATCTCCAGTGAGATCGTGCCGGTATCGCCATTGGATGGGGGCTGATCGGCATCGTACGTAAGCGTATTCCGCACCTCGATGTTGCGGGGGAAACTCTTCGCCCAGTTCACGAAAGAACGTCCCTCGTCCAAACGACGAACTTTGAACTGTTCGCGGCGGCTTTTTTGAAGGCCTAGCACCGGCACATCTTTCGTATACAGGCCGGTGACGTCGATAACGACCGTGTTCGAGTCCTCACCAAACGCCTCGATCTCCATCGATGCAATGATGGGCTCAAAGTTGGCGTTCCGAACGGCCTCATAGATCGGCTTATTCTCGTCCGCAACGTTTTCGTAGGAAACCGTACGGAGCAGAATGTTGTCGTCCTGCCGCTGCCAGCGTACCACCCGCGTGTTCGCTTTTTCACCGCCATAGCCGATGTTGTTGGCTGTACGAGCGATGCGACTGACGAGTAGCATTTCCCTGCCCAGCAGGGAATCGGGGATCTCGAAATAAAGCTTAGCGCCTACCCGATGCACATTGAAGAGGCCGCTATCGGTCCGGGCCTCTTCCGTTATGACGTCCGTGTACCTTTTTATTCTATCTGACTGGTCCGAATCGGGTGCCGCTTCCGGCTGTGTAGAAACTGTATTCTTCGAGCCGGTACACCCAATAAGAACCAGGGAGCATACCAGCACAATCGTAGCCCAACGTACTATCATGTACTATACAATGTGTAACAAAGGGAGGAACGTAGCGAAGTGCCGCCGCTGCGTAGACGCAGGATAGAGAAGAACTCGTAAAATACGGGCCAGGGGGCGATAAGCAAAACGCCCACTGGCAGCCGAAAAAGACTGCCGGTGGGCGCAGTATGCTCATGAGATTCGAGCCCGTACCGTGTTTCCGGCACAACCGGCTTACATATACATGCCGCCGTTGACGTGAAGGACCTGGCCTGTAATGTAGTCGGCGGCGGGAGATGCGAGGAAAAGGACGGCCGCAGCAATATCCTGAGGACTGGCGGGACGCCCGAGAGGAACGGCACTGAGCATGGCCTGCTTTGCCTGCTCCGGCATGACGGCAGTCATTTCAGTTTCAACATAGCCGGGAGCCACAACGTTGACCGTAATGCCGCGGCTGGCAAGCTCTTTGGCAAGGCTCTTGGAAAAGCCGATGATACCGGCCTTGGAGGCCGCATAGTTCGTCTGTCCCGGGTTGCCGGCTGCACCCACGACGGAGGAGAGGCTGATGATCTTGCCCGCGCGTTGCTTCATCATGGGACGGTAGGCCGCCTTGGCAAAGTTGAACACACTCTTGAGGTTCGTATCGATCACCGTATCCCAGTCCTCTTCGCTCATGCGGAGCATGAGATTATCCTTCGTAACACCGGCGTTGTTTACGAGCACGTCAATGCTACCCCAGCGGCTCACGACCTCATCCACCGTCTTCTGGGCCGATTCCAGCGATGCGGCGTCGCTCTGAAAAGACATGGTTTCGACGCCTTTCTCTCGGAGGACAATCTCGAGATTCTGAGCTTCGTCTACGCGGGAACGATAGGTGAAGGCAACCTTTGCGCCGGCATCAGCAAGGAATTCTACGATAGCCCGGCCGATGCCCCGGGTGCCGCCGGTCACAAGTACACTCTTTCCGTCTAAACGCAGGTTCATCAGGGAAGGTTGGAAAGTTGAAGGTTAGAAGGTTGAAAATCTCATACGAACAAGCCGCTGCGCTCCACTCACCGCCTAAAGGTCGTAAGCCTCAACATTTGCCACAAATTGTACCCCGCTCCGCGTAAGACACACGCCGGCGCACTTCTACACAATTGTACAGATCGAGCGCATCAGCCAAAGCCACGGTTCAGGAATGCTCCAGTGAGTGAATCTCCTCGGCCTTGCCAGCTGTCTTCGTTTCAATGTCCCTGCCGAGTGTGCGGCGTGCGAGACCGGTAAGTACGTTTCCGGCGCCCACTTCGATGAAGCGCACCGCACCATCGGCGTGCATCCGCTGGAGGGTCTGTGACCAGCGAACGGGGGCCGTAAGCTGTTCGAGGAGCCTCTGGCGAATCTCATCCGGGCTCGTGGCAGGCTCGGCCGTGACGTTCAGATAAACGGGACAACGCGGCGCGCGGATATCGAGGCTGATCAAGGCAGCAGCGAGACCGTCTCGGGCATATTCCATCAGCGGAGAATGAAACGCGCCACTGACCTGAAGAGGCACCACGCGTTTTGCGCCGCGCTCCTTTGCCAGTTCCATCGCACGCGCTACGGCCAAGTCGTCCCCGGAGATGACGATCTGCCCGGGCGAATTGAAATTGGCGGCCTGGACCACATGATCTCCCGCCTCGGAGGCTTCGAGACAGAGATTGACCACATCCTGATCCTCCATGCCGAGAACAGCGGCCATGGTGCCGGGGCGGCGCATGCCGGCTTCGGCCATGAGCTGCCCCCGAAGCCGAACAATACGAAGACCATCTTCGAACGAAATGGCTCCGGTGGCTACAAGCGCGCTGTACTCACCGAGGCTATGCCCGGCAGCCATATCCGGAATCAAACCACGCTCTTCCAGGAGAGACATGACCGCGAGGCTGTGGACAAAGAGCGCGGGCTGCGTGTTCTCGGTCTGCTTGAGGATCGCTTCGGCTTCGGTGGCTTCAGAGCCGGTGCCAAACAGTATATCCGTAAGCGAGAAGCCGAGGACCTCGTCGGCCCGATCCAGAATGGCCCTTGCTGCCGGGAACTGGTCGTACAGATCCCGGGCCATCCCGACATACTGGGACCCCTGGCCTGGAAAGAGAAATGCTGTAAGAGACATATTCAAATGTGTTCAGGTGTTGGTTAGCACATCCGCTGAACATCGCCCTTCGTCCGAGGCGGCCAGTCTCTATTTCCAGTGCGTCGTGATCAGCGACGGGAGATGGATAACGCGCAACGGACGACGGCACCCGAATACTCAGACACTCTCGGCAACGAGTTCTGCGGGGCTGGTACGGGCTACTTTCGAGCCGTCGTAGGCCCAGCGGAGGTAGGTGGCGCCCCACGTGAAGCCGCCACCGAACGCAGCGAGAATGAGGTTGTCTCCCTGGCGCAGATCTGCTTCCCAATCATGGAGACACAACGGGATCGTAGCAGCCGTGGTATTGCCGTACCGCTCGATATTCATCGTGACCTTCTCCATGCCTATCCCGATGTAACGAGCCGTGGCGTCAATGATGCGCAGGTTAGCCTGGTGAGGAACCAGGTACTTGATATCATCGCCCGTGAGATCATTGCGCTGCAAGATCTCGGCAGTCACCTTGGACATGCCTTCAACGGCCAGTTTGAAAACCGATCTCCCTTCCTGCCTGAGATAATGGAGGCGTGCTTCGACCGTCTCGTGCGACGGGGGGTTGAGGCTTCCCCCACCCGGCATGCATAGCAGTTCCCAGTTGGAACCATCGGACCGTTCGATGGAATCGATGATGCCGAAGCCGTCCTCGTCGGGTTCTAGCAAGACCGCCGCCGCGCCGTCCCCGAAAAGAACACAAGTATTGCGATCCGTGTAGTCAATGATGCTGCTCATCTTGTCAGCACCGATAACCAGCACTTTCTTGTGCTTGCCGCTTTCAATGAAACGAGCCCCGGTCGAGAGCGCGAAGAGAAAGCCGCTGCACGCCGCTGAGAGATCGAAACCCCACGCCCTGGTGGCGCCGATTGCCGATCCTACGAGGCAAGCCGTGGCCGGAAACATCATGTCCGGCGTTACGGTGGCTACGATGATGGCCTCGATTTCCTCAGCATCGATCCCCCGCTTGTCGAGCAATTCCCTGGCGGCTTCCGCAGCCATGAAAGACGTCGCTTTAGAAGGATCACGTAGAATGCGGCGCTCGCGAATGCCTGTCCGGGTCCGTATCCACTCGTCATTCGTATCGACGAGGCGTTCCAGATCAGCGTTCGTCAACCGTTCCTCAGGGAGATAATGGCCGACGGCTGTAATAGCTGCTCGAGTCATGGAAAAAACGATTCGTGTATTCGCGTGTTGGCGTGTTCGGGATTCAGGTGTTCCAGTCGTCAGATTAGCAAGCTCTCAGGGCGGAAGATTCGCCAGACGAGTGATGTTCCAAGCACTCCTCCGGCAAACGAATCCGACCAACGATCAACCCTGCGAATCAACTCCATGAGCACCCGAGTGCGCGAACACAATAGCACTTCAATAACCCAGTGCGGCGGAAATAGAGCCAGGAATGTCCTGGCGAGCCACAGTGACGGCATTGAGGATAATTTTCTCGAAGGCTCTCGCTGAAGAGCCTCCATGTCCGATGAGTACGGTCCCTGCTACACCCAGCAAGGGTGCGCCGCCATACTCCTCGTAGTCAAACTGGCGAAAGACTCCCCGGAGCACACTCATCAACATCTGTTGCTGCTCGGGCGTCAGACCTTGTTTGGTCATTTCGGCACCGATCATGCGAACGAGTGCCGTTGATACACTCTCTCCGAATTTGAGCGTGATATTCCCGACGAAGCCGTCACATACGACTACGTCCGCTACGTGCTCCAGCAGGTCGCGGCCTTCGATGTTGCCGCGAAAGTTGATACCCTTCGCCTTGCTCAAGAGCTCGAACGCCTCTTTTATCTGCTCATTCCCTTTGCCCGGTTCTTCGCCGACATTCATGAGTGCAACGACGGGGTTCTCCCGTTTCATGATGCTCCGGGCATAGACGGTGCCCATCTGTGCAAATTGAACCAGATGCTCCGGCTTGCAGTCTACGTTCGTCCCCACATCGAGCAAGATGCAATAGCTCTGGATAGTGGGGATAAAGCCGAAGACGGAGGGACGGGCAACACCGGGAATCCGCCCGAGCAGGAAAAGCGATGCTGCCATGACGGCACCCGTGTTGCCGGCGCTGATGAACGCATCGGCCTGGCCTTCCTTGTGCGCCATGAGGCCCAGGTGAATGGAAGACCGAGGCTTGCCTTTGACGGCAGCGGCAGGCGACTCTCCCATGCCAATCACTTCTGGGGCATGGATAATCTGGATGGGAAGATTCGCCGGGGCGCCATGGGCGTCCATCAGCGAACGCAATTCACCCTCTACCCCAAACAATAAAATCTCCAGTTCCTCCTGTGCAGATTGCGCAGCCCGAATTGCGCCCTCAACTACAGCAGAGGGTGCCCGGTCTCCACCCATCGCATCAACGGCAAGGCGAATAGCCATACAGGTGTGTGTCTTACTCCTGCGGATCGAACGTATTAAGCCGGTTCCAGCGAGCTTCCGCTTGCGCCCGCAACGGCGAAGGAAGATACGAATGCGATCCGACGAAAATAGATATGCACGCCCTCTCTTCAGTGCGAGACAAACCTCGCCATCCGAGCGGCGTGCATACGAAATGGCCGGAGTACAGGCGTTCGCGCATCAATTTGTTCAGGTACCAGAGGAATGCAGTCCAGTTTTTGAATACCTGCAG
>Ga0164243_10016628_pt1 | contig 10074 bp, 6 predicted proteins | sample OricompcompostOP_FD_108781 | JGI IMG/M metagenome (GOLD analysis project Ga0164243, IMG submission 108781) | Organic Plus compost microbial communities from Emeryville, California, USA - Original compost - Organic plus compost (OP) | ecosystem: Engineered > Solid waste > Mixed feedstock >... | reverse complement strand
CCACCGCCTCGCGCCCGCGATAGCCGGTGAAGGCGTTCGAATTGCCGGCGTTGACCACAAGCGCCCGGGCACCGCCGGCCTTCACCTGCTCACGGCCAAGCTCGACCTCCGAGGAGCAGCAGACGTTGCGCGTGAACACGCCGGCCACGGCCGTGCCTTCCTCCAGCTCGACATAAGTGAGGTCGCAGCGGCCCCACTCCTTGTAGCCGGCGCGAGCGATGCGCGGCGTAACACCGGCGATCCGCGGCAATTCGGGGAAAGGCGTGGCAAGGGGCGAGATGGCGTCGGACATGGGCCGCGCCTTAGGAATTTGCAGGCATTTCGTCCATGCCGATTGCACGCGCACTGGACGGGCCACGCGCCATTTCCTATCTGGGACCGATGGCGACGCGCCTCCTGCTCACTATGCTGGCTCTTATGGCCGGTTTTGCCGCGCAATTCTCCCCTGCGCAGGCACGGGGCAGTGCGGCCGTGAGCACCGAAATCGGTGCGCTGGCGACCGATCGTACCCGGCAGCAAAGGGCCGTATTGGCGATTTCGCCTGCCGAATGGCGCCGCCATGACAAGCGGCTGGTGGATAACCCGGCCCCGCTTGTGCGTCCCACGGGCCTGCCCGGTGCGCCGGTGCTTCCCGGGGTCGATCGTTCGCGCGAATAGGCGCGACCTCTTCATAATTTCTTCGTAGCTCGGCGCGATGCGCGCAAAGGCGCGCGCCCTGCCATCCAACTTGCTTATAAACTCAGGAATTCCATCATGCTCGGGGCACTTGCCAAGGCCGTTTTCGGCTCATCCAACGAACGCTACGTCAAGTCGCTCGACAAGAACGTCAGGCAGATCAACGCTTTCGAACCCGAGATGGAAGCGCTCAGCGACGATCAGCTTACCGAGCAGACCACGAAGTTCCGCCGCTTGCTGTCCGAGGGCAAGACGCTCGACGACATTCTGCCCGAAGCCTTTGCCACCGTGCGCGAGGCGAGCCGGCGCGTGCTGGGCATGCGGCATTTCGATGTGCAGTTGATCGGCGGCATGGTGCTCCACCGCGGCGAAATCGCCGAGATGCGCACCGGTGAGGGCAAGACGCTGGTGGCGACGGCCGGCGTCTATCTCAACGCACTTGAAGGCAAAGGCGTCCACGTCGTCACGGTCAACGATTATCTCGCCCGTCGCGATGCTGAATGGATGGGGCAGGTCTACCGATTCCTTGGCCTTACGGTCGGCGTGATCGTGCCGAACCTTTCGGAAGATCAGCGGCGCGAAGCCTATTTTTCCGACATCACCTACGCGACCAACAATGAGCTTGGCTTCGATTATCTGCGCGACAACATGAAGCATGAGCGCAGCCAGATGGTGCAGCGCCCCTTCAACTACGCCATCGTCGACGAGGTCGATTCGATCCTGATCGACGAAGCGCGCACCCCGCTGATCATCTCCGGCCCGACCGACGACAAATCGGAACTCTACATTTCCGTCGACGCGATCGTGAAAAGGCTGGTGCCCGAGGATTACGAAACCGACGAGAAATCGAAGAACGTCACGCTGACCGAGGACGGCGTGGAGAAGGCCGAGCGGCTGCTGGAGACCGAAGGGCTGCTCGAAGGCTCCAACCTCTACGACATCGAAAATACGCAGGTTGTCCACCACCTGGACCAGGCGCTCAAGGCGAACGTCATGTTCCGGCGGGACATCGATTACATCGTCAAGGACGACAAAGTCGTCATCATCGACGAGTTCACCGGCCGCATGATGGATGGGCGGCGTTGGTCGAACGGCCTTCACCAGGCGGTCGAGGCCAAGGAAGGCGTGCAGATCGAGCCCGAGAACCAGACGATGGCCTCGATCACCTTCCAGAACTATTTCCGCATGTATCCCAAGCTTTCGGGCATGACCGGCACCGCGGCGACCGAGGCGGCCGAATTCTACGACATTTACAAGGTCAACGTCGTCACCATCCCGACCAACGTGCCGGTGCAGCGGATCGATGAGGAGGACGAGTTCTACAAGAACACGACCGACAAGTTCCAGGCGATCGCTCGGCTGATCCGCGAAAAGAACGAGATCGGCCAGCCGGTGCTGGTCGGTACGGTCTCCATCGAGAAGTCGGAGCTGCTGTCCGATTACCTCCGCCAGGAAGGCGTCGAGCATAACGTGCTCAACGCCCGCTTCCACGAGATGGAGGCCCATATCGTGGCGCAGGCGGGCCGGCTGGGCGCGGTGACGATCGCCACCAACATGGCTGGGCGCGGCACCGACATCCAGCTTGGCGGCAACGCCGAGTTCCGCATCGACGACGAGCTCAAGGACATGCCCGAAGGCCCTGAGCGCGATGCCGCGGTGGAGCGGATCAAGGCCGAAGTCGCCGAGGCGAAGCAGAAGGTGCTTGCTGCGGGCGGCCTCTGCGTGATCGGCACCGAGCGGCACGAGAGCCGCCGCATCGACAACCAGCTGCGCGGCCGTTCGGGCCGCCAGGGCGACCCGGGCCTGTCGAAGTTCTACCTCTGCCTTGAAGATGACCTCCTGCGCATCTTCGGGCCCGATACGCTGTTTGCCCGGATGATGAATTCGAACCTTGCCGATGGCGAGGCGATCGGATCGAAGTGGCTGTCGAAAGCGATCGAGACCGCACAGAAGAAGGTCGAGGCGCGCAACTACGAAGTGCGCAAGCAGGTCGTCGAATACGACAACGTGATGAACGACCAGCGCAAGGTGATCTACGAACAGCGCGCCGACATCATGGATTCCGAGACGGTGGACGATGTCGTGATCGACATGCGCCACGACACGGTGAACACGCTGGTCGCCGACGCTTGCCCGCAGGGGTCCTACCCCGAGCACTGGAATATCGACGGCCTCAAGGCGGCCGTCAGTGACACCTTGGGCATCGAGCCGCCGATCGACGACTGGCTGGCCGAGGACGGGATCGAGCCCGACATGATCGAGGAGCGCATCACCGAACTGGCCGACGCCCATATGGAAGCCAAGATCGCGGCACAGGACGAGGCGATCTGGCGCCAGGTGGAAAAGGGCGTGCTGCTCGATCGGCTGGACGACCATTGGAAAGAGCACCTGGCGACGCTCGATGCGCTACGACAGGTGGTGTTTCTGCGCGCCTATGCGCAGAAGACACCGATCAACGAATACAAGCAGGAGGCGTTCAGCCTGTTCGAGAAGATGCTCGAGACGATCCGCGTGGACGTGACTCGCATCCTTTCGACGAGCGAGTTGCGCATGCCCGACCCGACGGAGATCGTGCTGCCCGAGCTGCCGGACTTCATGACCGGACATTTCGATCCCTTCGCCGCGGAGGAACTGCAGGGCGGCGCCGGACTGGCCGTGCTGCAGCAGCAGGCGGCGCCGGAAGGCGAAGGCGACCCTTACGCCGGCCTGGGGCTCAACCGTAACGCGGCATGTCCCTGTGGTTCGGGGAAGAAGTACAAGCACTGCCACGGCGCGTTGGTTTGAGGGGCGTTTCGCTTTCCGTGTTCAATTAACTCGTCACCCCCGCGGAGACGGGGATCCATCTCCCGGCGGCCGAGCTAGGTTCAACGTCAGGAGATGGCTTCCCGCCTGCGCGGGATGACGAGGTAGGTGTGCGACTAATCCCCAGTGTCGTCATTGCGAGGAGCGTAGCCCCACGGCAATCCAGGGCCTCACACGCTGCCTGCCATTGCGTCGTTACACTCGCAACGACCGGCCTCACGCGCAAAGGCGCGCCTAACCCGCGGCGCTGTGTGAAACCCAGCCGTCCATGCGCTCCAGGTATTCCGAGAACAGGCCTCGCACTTCACTGAGATCGACTCCGAAGCGGCTTGGATCGGGCCGTGCGGCGCGTTCGCGGTTCTCATCGTTCTCTTGCCACCAGCGTGCCATGTTCCTGGCGAATTCCTCGGTGACAGGTTCGCCGAGCCAGTCGTAGAGGCCGCGCACTTCGCCCACCGGATCGCGATGCATGGCGCGGAAATGAATGTCGTAGAAGCGATGGTCGTTGCCGTTCTCGCGAAACGCGATCGCCCGGTGCATTGCCTCGCTCCAGCTACGGACGTTGAGCTCGCCCATGTAACGAAGATCGAGCTTGTCGGTGAAGTTCGCCGCGATGTCCGAATAGACGGTCGCGACCGACAGGATCACCTCGGTCGGATCGCGATGGGTCATGACGAAGCGCGCGTCGGGAAAGGCGTTGTCGAGATGGGGCAGGTAGAGCATGTGCGTCGGGGCTTTCAGCCGCCACGGTTTCGCCGGCTCGCCCCATTGCAACAGCTTCAGCACTCGCCGCTCGTAAATGTAGGTCGATGTCAGATCGGCATCCAGCAGCCAGTTCGAATAGCTGGGAATCACGGCGAAGGCCTGGAACATCTGGGACTTGAAATCGAGCGCCATCAGGTCCTGGCATTCCATGGCGCCGTCAATCCCGGTGGGCGTATGCGATTTCTCGCTCGCCTTGCGATCCAGTTCGTTGGCGTGCTGCCCACGGCGCGGATCGGGCCCCTGAACGGTTGAGGGCGGCGGGCAGGGCTGCGAGGATTCCCACACGCGCAGATAGCGGATCGCCGGATCGCTGGAGAGGAGGAAGGACAGCGCGGACGATCCGGTGCGTGGCAAGCTGACGCCGAACAGCGGCGCCTTGATTTCACCCTCGCCGATTTCGGGGTGGCGGCGATACCAGTCTTCTATCTGCAACCGCTGCTTGAGGTGCATCAGGATGCGTTCGCGCAGCGCCCGCTCGCCCAGTGCGTTGAGATTGGCTTCGGCATTCAGCGACGCTATCAGTATCTCCAGGCCTTCCTTGAAGGAATCCTCGCCGAAGTCATCGAGGCCCGCTTCGTTCTGTGCGACTGAAAGCAGCACCTTGTAATCTTCCATCGCCGCTTCCTCTCCTGTGGCAAGTCGTGCCGGCGCAAGCATTGCAAAAGCCATGTCTGCCGCGCCGCATCAAGACGAATTCGTGACAATGCGGAGGGATGGTGGTTTGAGCGCGCCAAGAAATCTGCAACCATGCCGATCGGGGCGATCGCGTGGCTTGAAAAATGGCGGTGAAAAGGATGCGTGAATGACGACGGACCTGACCGGCGGATTGCCGGTAGAGCGCGAATATGTGCTGGCTGAACGACCCGAGCAGGACGATATCCGCGATGCGGTAAACGTCTGGCTTGAGGAAGAGAGCGGCCGCTTCGGCATGCGCATCGGCATCGAGGCCCTGTCGCAGGAATGGGACGCGCACGATATCTGGCTCGACATCGCGTTCCCCGACGGCAGGACGCTCAGCCGGCGTGGTAACGGCCCGACACATTCGGCCATTGCCGCCGACGGCAAGCCCCGCATCCGGGGCGCCGGTCCGCTCCGCTTCGAATGCGTTGAGCCTTTCAAACTATGGACCGTCTCGTTCAAGGGCGAGGCGGCTGAGATCACCGCCGAGGGGCTGATCACCAATCCCGCTCCCGAAGAGCGCGTGATGCGTGACATCGAGTTCGATATCGAGATGACCATGGCGGTGCCTCCCTGGGTTCCCGGATCGCTGCTGACCGAAGCCGGCGCGGTGCTGAGCGGGGGCGAGCAGGGCGAATTCATGAGCCCGCGCTACGAACAGCTCTTCCGGGCCAGGGGCGAATTGCGCGTCGGTGACGAGCGCTTCAGCTTCAAGGGGCAGGGCCTGCGCATCCGCCGCCAGGGCTTCCGCAAGTTCGACGGCTTCTGGGGACATTGCTGGCAATCCTGCCTGTTCCCCAGCGGCAAGGCCTTTGGTTTCAACATCTATCCGCCGCGCTCCGACGGCAAGCCGAACTACGCCGAGGGCTATATCTTCGAAGGCGATGGTACGTTGGTGCCCGCGCTGCCGATCGACGTGCCCTGGCTGGTCAAGCTGCGGACTGGCGGTGATGACGTGCCGCTGGAACTGGAAACGGTCGATGGCCGCAGAGTGCACATCGAAGGCACGTCGTTCGCCAACTTGCGCTCACGCGGGAGTGTGGTGCTCCCGCCCGATTTCCCCATCGTCCAGCAGGCGCATGTCCACTATCGCTGGGGCGATGAAGAGGCGACCGGGATGATGGAGCGTTCCTCGCTGCCCAGCAAGATGGAGCTTTGACGCCTGGTGAGGCTGCCTGACGATCAGGATTGCGGTGCGTCAGCGTCCCGGTCGTCAATCCAGCCTCCCGCCGTTGCAACATAGAGGCGGGCGACGTTCTGGTACTGGCGTGTCTTCGCTTCCAGCAGAGCGAGTTGGGCGCGCTGATAGCTGCGGCTTGCGTCGAGCACTTGCAGGATGCCGCTGTTGCCCACCTGGAAGCTGCGGCGCGAGAGGTAGAGCGAGCGTTCGGCGATCTGCACCGCCTGCTGCTGGGCGGAGAGGCTCTTGCCATCGGTTGCCAGCGCTGAGAGCAGCCCTGAAACCTGGCCGAACGCTTCCAGCACCACTTGCTGATAAGTCGCTGCCGAAGCGTGCGCCTGCGCTTCCGCTCCCCGCTTCTGCGCTTTCAGCGTGCCGCCGTGGAAGATCGGCGCCGTGAGGCCGGCGAAGATGTCGAAGGCGTTGAACTTGCTGCTGGTGATCCTGTCAGGTTCGGACGTGGACTGGGTGATCGTCGCGCCGAGCGTGATGTCGGGATAGAGATCGGCGGTTGCCACGCCGACCGCCGCCACTGCCGAATGCAGCCGCGCTTCCGCTTCCAGGATGTCGGGCCGCTTGTGCACGAGCGCAGAGGGCAGGGCGACCGGCACTTGAGCGGGCAGGGCGAAATCGTTGAGCGAATAGCCGGTTGCGCCGAGCTCCGCCGGAGAAATACCGAGGAGCACGGCCAGCATGGCGCGGCCTTCTGCAAGCTGCTGCTCCAGCTCGGGCAAGCTGGTGCGGTCTTCGGCCAGCTGGCCTTGCGCGCTCAGGACCTCGACGAGCGTGCCGGCGCCGGCGCGCTGGCGTGCCTCGGTCAGATGGACGTTGCGCTCGCTTTCGGTGAGCAAGGCGTTTTCCGTGGCGATGCGATCGTTGAGCGCGGCGATGGCGAGCACTTGCGCGACCACGCGGCCGGCGATGACCAGGTGCGCCGCCTCGGTCTGCCGCTGCTGCGCTTCGGCTTCGGCGACGGCCTGTTCGAGCGCGCGCCGGTTGCGGCCGAACAAGTCGAGGTCATAGCTGACGCCGCCGCCGACCGTATAGAGGTCGAACTCGGGATTGCCGATCCCCGAAGAGCCCAGCCTTTCGGAAAGGCCGAAGGCGGAAAGGTTGACCTGCTGATACTCGGCGCGGGCGTTGGCATCGATTTGCGGCAGGCGTCGGCCGGCAACGGCGGCGATCTGCTCGCGCGCGGATTGCAGCGTCGCCTTGCTGGCAGCGAGGCTGTGGTTGTGGGCGATCGCCCGGTCGACCAGCCCGTCGAGCTCCGCCGAATTGAAGCTTTTCCACCAGCCGGTTTCAGGCCCTTCGGCCAGCGCCGCGCGGCCCACGCCGTCCGCGCCGTAGCCAGCCTGGGGCGGCGGGGGAGCGGGCGCGGTGAAGTCCGGGCCGACCGAGCAGGCGCCGAGAAGGGCGAGCGGGGCAAGTGGAAGCAGTCTGCGCATCATGTCATTCCATTACGGGCAATGTCTGGTGGTCGCTCGCCTGCCGCCGCGTGTTGCGCATGAACAGGAGGAGGGGCAGCATCAAAAGGGAGATCAGGAAAACCAGCCAGTACATCTCGATATTGCCGACCATGTTGGCCTGGCGGACGATCTCCTGGTTTATTCCGGCAAGCGCTTCGGCGGATCCGAAATCGAAGTCAGGCCTGGCATATTGCATTACCGGGCTGTCGGGGCGAACACCGTCGACCAGATGCGCACGCGAATCCGCGGTAAGATGGATCAGTTCCCGCTGCAGGAAGGAAATTCCGGTGGCGTTGCCGATGTTGCGCATGAGCGCGTTCATCGACGCGCCTTCGTTGCGGAGCGACTGCGGCAGTGTCGAGAAGACCAGCACCGACAGCGGCACGAAGATCAGCCCGCCGCCGACTCCCTGCACGAAGCCGGTGACGAGCAGCGCCCGTTCGTCGACATAGAGGTCCATCCGCGAATACATCAGCATGCTGAAGGCGGAGATCGCCAGGCCGCAGCCAAGAATGATGCGCGTGTCGAAGCGCTCCACCAGTTGCGTCACCAGCAGCATGGCCACCACCGTGCCGATCGCGCGCGGCATGCCGATCATGCCGGTGTGGAAAGCGGTATAGCCAAGCAGTGTCTGCGTCATGATGACGATCATCGGCACCGTGGCGAAAACCGCGATGCCGAGCAGCACGCCGATCACGCTGCCGATGGCGAAATTGCGGTTCCGGAATAGCTCGGGCTTGATGAACGTGTCGCGCGCCGTGAACATGTGCACGATGGCGAGATAGAGCGCCACGCCGATGATCACCGCATAGACCCAGATCTCGGTCGAATCGAACCAGTCGAGGTGCTCGCCGCGGTCGATCATCAGCTGGAAGGAGGCGAGGGCGGCCGATATCGTCAGAAAGCCAAACATATCGAATCGGGACGTCTTTTCGTGTCGCGATTCGTAGAGGAAGGCCAGCATGCCGACGAACGAGATGATGCCGATCGGGATGTTGATGAAGAAGACCCAGCGCCACGAGAAGGCGTCGGTCAGCCAGCCGCCCAGGGTGGGGCCGATGATCGGGCCTGCCATCGACCCCAGCGAGAAGATCGCCATGGCCTTGGCGTAGTTTTCGGGCGGGTTGATATCGAGCAGGATCGCCTGGCTCAGTGGAACCAGCGCCGCGCCGCAGGCGCCTTGCAGGGCCCGTGCGAATACCAGCGTTTCCAGATCGTTCGCCGCACCGCACAGCGCGGAGGCCAGGGTGAAGCCGGCCACCGAGAACACCATCACCTTCTTGCGGCCAAAGCGCCCCGCCATCCAGCCGCTGAGCGGCGTCGCGATCGCGCCGGCGATCAGATAGGATGTCAGCACCCAGATGATCTGTTCGGGCGACGCACCGATCGAGGCCTGCATGTGCGGCAGCGCGACGTTGGCGATCGTCATGTCGATCGCCACCATCGTCGACGCGAACATCGACGGTACGGTGATCAGGAACCGCCGAAACGGATCGGGATAGGTCTGGCTCACGGCCGGGCGGCGGACTGCGCCTTCCCGGCCTGCGACGATGTCGGCGGCGTATCGGCGGCGAAGAGATTGCGCTTGTGCCCCGTATCGATCTCAACCTCCACGCTCAGCCCGGCGCTCAGCGGCAGGTCGGCGGGCGTCTCGTCGATGGCGATCTGCACCGGCAGGCGCTGCACCACTTTCACCCAGTTGCCGGTGGCGTTCTCCGCCGGCAGGATCGAGAAGCTGTTGCCGGTGCCCGGGCTGAAACTTTCGACATGGCCTTTCAACTTGTGATCGGGGAAAGCGTCGATCTCGATCACCGCTGGCTGACCGACGCGCATATAGCGCAACTGATTTTCCTTGAAGTTCGCCTGCACCCAGAACGTCTTGCCTGTCAGCATGAACACCGGACGGCCCGGCTGCACATAGTTGCCCACCTGGAGCTGGTTCACCCGCGTGACGATGCCGTCCTGCGGCGCCCGGACCACCGTGTCGCGCAAGTCGATCCGCGCCTTGGCGAGCTGCGACGCAGCCCGGCGCACGGCGGGCTGCGTCTCAACCGGCGCGTTGACGTTGCCGGACAGACCGGCGCGCAGGCTTTCCGCCTTGGCGCGCGCGGCGGCGATGGCATCGCGCGCGGTGCGGACCTCGGTCGCGGCGGCATCGTACTGCGCGCGCGAGGATATGCCTTCTTTCAGCAGCGACTGCTGGCGCGCCGCTTCCGTCTGCGCGAAGGCATAGCGCGCTTCGGTCGTGCGAATCTGCGACAGAGCCTCCTGGTAGTCGGCCTGCGACGAGCCGACGTCGGTTCGGGCGTCCGCAAGCTGCGCTTCGGCTTGGGCTACCGCTGCTTCGAAGCTGTCCGCCTTGATGCGGAACAGGATCTGCCCCCGTTTCACCACCTCGTTCTCATGCACTTCGATCGCCATGACCCGACCGGGGACCGTTGGGCTGATCGCCACCATCCCGGTCTGCAACGCAGCATTCTCGGTAGACTCGTAGCGGCCGCCGGT
>Ga0164243_10016626_pt1 | contig 10075 bp, 5 predicted proteins | sample OricompcompostOP_FD_108781 | JGI IMG/M metagenome (GOLD analysis project Ga0164243, IMG submission 108781) | Organic Plus compost microbial communities from Emeryville, California, USA - Original compost - Organic plus compost (OP) | ecosystem: Engineered > Solid waste > Mixed feedstock >... | reverse complement strand
CCCGAGCTAACCCTGGGCCGCCACGGCGAAGGGGTCGCCCACCTGATCACCGCGGCCGAACTGCTCCTGGCCAAGCTCCCCCTGCCGAACCGGCTCGGCCTGGTCGCGGGCCTCGACCGCGCGAGGATCGCCGAGTACGCCCGCCTCGCCTCCCTCGACCACTGCCACCGCACCAACCCCCGGCCGTGCTCGACGGCCGACTTCGAGGAGATCCTCGACCGCGCCTGGTAGGCGTCTCGGGAAACAAAGACGCCCCCGACAGGGGGTGGAAACGCAAACGGGGCCGGCCGGGCTCAGAAGGCCGGGCCGACCCCGTTTCGGAAGGTATATCGCAACGCCGAACCCCGGACCCTAAGGAGAGTCCGGGGTTCGGTCGCGCTCAGACGTTGGGTTGAGTGACGTTGGCGGCCGAGGTGGCGTCAGCCGTGGCGGTCGCCGTCGTGGGGACGGGGATCGCCTGGCTCACCACGACCGGGGGCTCCGACTGCGGGGTCGTGTCGCCGACCTTCGCGGGGAGCAGGGTGGCGCTGCGGGCCGGGTCAAACGACCGCTTCAGCGAGACCAGAGGCTCCTGGAACGTCGTGGCCGCGCCGCCGGGGTCGGACGAGACGTCGAGGCCCGGGGCGTTCGCCCAGTGGTTCGAGACGAGGTCGCCGATCGCGGTCTGGAAGGCCTCCAGGGCCGCCTCGTCCGCGTCGGCGTTGGCGCCCCCCGTGTAGGCCGACGCGAAGGTGTCGACCGCCGACTTCAGGGCTTTCACCTCGTCGGCGGAGACCGTCTGGCCCTCCATGACGAGCCCGCCGAGGCCGATCAGGTCCACCCCGCGCTGGGGCCGGGACGAGAAGCCGGGCGGGGCCCACTGCACGGCCGGGTCGGTCGCGCTCTCGGCCGGCGCCTTGGGGTTCTTCAGCGAGGCGTTGAACGTGTCGAGGGCGGAATGGAGGGCCTTCCAGGCCGCCTTGTCCTTCGCGACGTCGGCGCCGTTGGTGTAGTTCTTGGCGAAGTCGGTGGCGGCTTGGGAGAACGCCGCCGTATCGTCCTTCGAGGCGACGTGGCTCGCGCTCCAGAGGTTCTGCGCCACGTCGTCGAGGCCCGCTTCGAGGGCGGCGACGGCCGCCTTGTCTTTCGCCGCGTCCTGGCCGCTGGTGTAGGCCGACGCGAAGGCGTCGACCGCGGACTTCATGGCCTTCACGTCGTCGGCGGTGAAGTTGACGTTGTCGGGCAGGCCGAACGGGCGGAAGTGGATCGCGATGGCGGGCGACACGGGGTCGACCGCGTTCAGCCCTCCCCCGAACGACGCGGGCAGCGTCGTGGCCTTCGTCGTGACCCCCGAAGTCGTCGGCGCCACCGTGACCGGCTTCGACGGCGTGTTCGTGGTCGTCGTAACCGGCGTGACGGGCGTGTTCACCGTGACCGGATTCATGACCCGGCCGGTGCTCGCCCCCGCGACCACGCCGTTGCCCGACGGGAGGCCGAACCGGTTCTGCGCGCCGGGGAAGCCCGTCGAGAGCGAGTTGAGCTTAAACGTAGCCCTCCTCGTCCCGCCGGTATTGTTGCCGGTGATCTCGCCCGTGTTCGTGAGCGGGGAATAGACCGACGGGAATTTCAGCCCCGTGAACATCGGGTTGTTCTCGGGGATCGAAATCTGGCCCGCCGTCTTGCCCGTCGAGGCCGTCGTGTTACCCGGGGTGGTCGTTTGGCCGGGCGCGGGGGTGAGCGACTGGACGATCTGGCCGAACCGTGAGCCGTAGTTCGGGTGATTCGCCGCGACCGAATTCCAGCGCACGAGGGCGGCCGACCTGTTCCTCAGGCCGGTGAACGGCGTCCGAAGGGTGGTGGTGCTCAGGAGTTGCCGCCCTTCGAGTGCGTCCCACCCGGTCCCCCGGAAAGCCGGCCGCTGACGTTGACGCTCATTCTGGCTCATAGTCCCATTTCCCTTCCCGCCCCGGACATCCTGCCCGGGACGTTGGCTCGTCATGACCCGTCCATGATCGACCCACGGCCGGGGCCCGCGCCGTGCGCGCAAGGCTTCCGGGTTCCGTGGGTTGCGGAACCGTCCGCGTTCCCGACGTCGGTCGGGCGCGGCCGGGCGTGCGGGTAAGGGACGCCGTCCGACCGTTCCTACCGTCAGCAAGATCGACACGGCCGGGGGTTCGGCTTGACCGATTCAACAAGGAAGGTCGTCACCCCGCGACGATCCGTCGCCGGCGGCACGACCGGAGTGGGGCATGGTGGCGCCCGGCCGGGTTAACGTAGAATGGGGGGGTCGGGGCGCCGGTCCGACCTGAACGGAAGGGGTCGGGCGGGGACGACGGAGACGCCCGCGACGCCAACGCCACGACGGCCCCTTGAGTCCGCCCACGATGTCCGCCACGCCCCGCACCCGTCCGACCCCCCCGACGACGCCGTCCGCCCGCCACCGCGTTCACGACCGACTGGCCCGGGAGACCCGGGGCGAGGTCCATTTCGACCGCGGGACCCGGATGCTCTACGCGACCGACGCGAGCCTGTACCAGGTCGAGCCGGTCGGGGTCTTCGTGCCGCGGACGGCCGTCGACGTGACGGCCGCCGTGCGGATCGCCGCCGAGGAAGGGGTGCCGGTCCTCCCCCGGGGGGGGGCCACGAGCCTCTCGGGGCAGACGGTCGGCCCGGCGGTCGTGATCGACTTCTCGAAGTACATGAACCGGATCGGCGTCGTCGACCGCGACCGGATGACCGTCCGGGTCGAGCCCGGGGTGGTGCTCGACCGGCTCAACGCCCACCTGAAGCCGCTCGGCCTGATGTTCGGCCCCGACGTCTCGACGAGCGACCGGGCGACGATCGGCGGGATGATCGGCAACAACTCGGCCGGGGCGCGGAGCCTCCGCTACGGCAAGACGGTCGACCACGTCGTCTCCGTCGAGGTGGTCATGGCCGACGGCACCGAGGCGACCCTCGGCCCGGTCGAACCCGCCGACCTCGACGCCGTTTGCGCCCGGGCCGACGCCGTCGGCCGGGTCCACCGCGTCGTGCGCGACGAGGTGGCCGCGCACCGCGACGCGATCGCCGCGCGGTTCCCGCGGATCCTCCGGCGCGTGAGCGGCTACAACCTCGACGAGTTCGTCCCCGGCCTCCCGGTCCGCGCGGAGGGCTGGGTCGACGACCCCTGGCGGTTCAACCTCGCCCGGCTGATCGTCGGGGCCGAGGGGACGCTCGCGGTCGTCAAGGCGGCCGAGGTGAAGGTCGTGCCGATCCCGAAGGCGCAAGGCCTGGTCGTCCTCTCCTTCGCCACGATCCCGGCGGCGCTCGACCGCCTGGCCGAGATCCTGGAGACCGGCCCGGTGGCCGTCGAGATGCTCGACCGGATGATCCTCGAACTCGCCGGGTCGAACCCGCTCTACGCCGAGAAGTTGACGTTCGCCGCCGGCCGCCCCGCCGCCGTGCTCGCCGCGCAGTTCTACTGCGACAGCGACGACGAACTCCGCGCCCGCGCCGACGACCTGGCGGCTAAGTTCGAAGGCCGGCCCGGCGTGCTCGGCGTGCAGAAGTGCCTCTCGGCCGCCGCGCGCGACGACTTCTGGAAGGTCCGCAAGGCGGGCTTCTCGCTGCTGATGGCGATGGTCGGCGACGCCAAGCCGGTGGCGTTCGTGGAAGACACGGCCGTCGCGCCCGACCGGCTCCCCGAGTTCTACGAGCGGTTCTTCGAAATCGTCGGCCGGCAGGGGGTCGAGGCCGCCTGCTACGGCCACGCCGACGTCGGCTGCCTGCACATCCGGCCGATCCTCAACGTGAAGACCGAACAGGGGGTCGACGAGTTGCGGACGATCGCCCGCGAGGTCTCCGACCTCGTGGCCGAGTTCGGCGGCGCGATGAGCGGCGAACACGGCGACGGCCTCGCCCGCTCAATCTGGAACGCCAAGCTGTTCGGCCCGGAGGTCTACGGCTGCTTCGAGGCCGTGAAGGAGGCGTTCGACCCGAACAACCTGCTGAACCCCGGCAAGGTCGTCGCGTCGCCCGACGTGGGCGACGACCTACGGCTCGGCCCGCACTACCACGCCGTCGAGCCCGAGCCGACCGCGTTCGACTTCTCCAACCAGGGCGGGTTCGCCCGCGCGGTGGAGATGTGCTCGGGGGTCGGGGCCTGCCGGAAGCCGGTCGGCGGGACGATGTGCCCGAGCTACATGGTCACCCGCGACGAGATGCACTCGACCCGCGGCCGGGCCAACGCGCTCCGGCTGGTCATGTCCGGTGAGTTGCCCGAAGGGGGGTGGTCGAACCCGACGCTCCGCGAGGCGCTCGACCTCTGCCTTCAATGCAAAGCGTGCAAGAGCGAGTGCCCGTCGAACGTCGACATGGCCAAGCTCAAGGCCGAGGTGTTGCACCAGAGCTATAAGGGCCGCCCCGTGCCGCTCGGGTCGCTCTTGATGGGTCACATCGACCGGCTGAACCCGATCGGGTCCGCGACCGCACCGCTCGCCAACCGGACGCTCCGCCACCCGGCCTTCCGCTGGCTGCTGGAGAAAACGATCGGCGTCGACCGCCGCCGCACGCTACCGCTTTTCGAACGCGACCACCTGCGGCGCTGGTTCAAGCGGCACGCCCCGGACCCCCGCGCCGGCACCCGCGGGACGGTCGTCCTGCTGGACGACTGCTTCACGACGTACAACAACCCGTCCGTCGGCCGGGCGGCGGTGAAGGTGCTGGAGGCGTCGGGCTACCGGGTCGAACTGGCCGGCTTACAGTGCTGCGGCCGCCCGGCGATCTCCAAGGGGCTGCTCGACCGCGGCCGAGACCTGGCCCGTGAGAACGTGCGTCGGCTCGCGCCGTTCGCCGCGGCCGGGGTGCCGATCGTCGGGTGCGAGCCGAGTTGCCTGTTGACGCTGGTCGACGAGTACCGCGACTTCCGCCTCGGCGGCGACGCCGGCCTGGTCGCCTCCGCGGCGCAACTGGTCGACGCCTTCGTGGCCGACCCGGCGCGCGTGCCGGACCTCCCGCTAAAGCCGTCCGACGGCCGCGTCCTGCTGCACGGCCACTGCCAGCAAAAGGCCCTGGTGGGGACGGCCGGCACGGTCGCGGCCCTGCGGCGCGTGCCGGGCCTGTCGGTCACGGAACTCGACTCGGGCTGCTGCGGGATGGCCGGCTCGTTCGGGTACGAATTCGGACATTATGACGTCAGCACGGCCCTCGCGAACCGGGTGCTGCTGCCGTCCGTCGCCGCCGACCCGTCCGCCCGCCTCGTCGCGCCGGGGTTCTCGTGCCGGAGCCAGGTCCACGGCCTGGCCGGCGTCGAGGCGCTCCACCCGATCGAGGTCCTCGCCGAACGTCTTCACCCGGCGGGTGCGTGACGCGGATTTAGCCCCGCGCTGAAGACCGGTTGCGGCCCCAGGGCAGGGGATGACCGTAAGGCCCGAGCCCGCGGACTTGAAGGGGCCGGGGTATCGCTGCGCGCCCGCGCCCATCACAGGAGTGCATGTAACACCCCAATCACAGGGCATCCATATGGATTTTTTGGGAATTCCTACTTTTTTCCGCTTCGACCGTGATATCCTCGACTCCGTTCACATCCCTTCTTGCGGTCTTTCGGCTCCGTGATTTCTGATTCGATGTCTCCGCCAGGAGAAACCGGGGCCCCTTCGTGGGCCGATCCGAGGAGCGAACCGCCATGATCCGTACTCGACGCCGCGGATTCACGCTGATCGAGCTGCTGGTGGTGATCGCGATCATCGCCGTGTTGATCGCCCTCCTGTTACCCGCCGTGCAGGCGGCGCGCGAGGCCGCGCGCCGCATCCAGTGCGTCAACAACATGAAGCAACTGGGCCTCGCGGTCCACAACTACCACGACATCAACAACGGACTCCCGCCGGGCCGGATCTGGACGAACAGCGGCTTCCCCACCATCTTCGCGGGCATGCAGAACACGACCTGGTTCTGCCTGATGCTGCCGATGTTCGAGCAGGGGACGCTCGCCAACGCCTTTAATTACCAGCTCGGCTCCGAAGGGCCGTCGTCGACCGGCAACATCGGCGGTCTCATCGCGAATAGCACGGTCGCCGGCACGAAACTGGCCGTCTTCCAGTGCCCGAGCGACCGGCAGATCATCTTCAACATCAACCCCGGCTACGCCGGCCCCGCGCTCGGGGCGATCCCGTTCACCAAGGGGAACTACGCCGTGAGTTGGGGGAACGCGGGCTGGGGCCAAAACTACAAAGGTTCGCAGTCGGCGCAATACATCCAGTCGGCCTTCGGCCACCGGATGAACATCAACATGGCCAGCATCACCGACGGCACGAGCAACACCGTCCTCATGGCCGAGGTGCTCCAGGGGGCACAGTACGACGTCCGCGGCATGATGTGGTCGAGCGTCCCCGGAGGCGCGTCGTTCATGACGCGGTTCACGCCGAACGCGTTCAACGACTACCTCAACGAAAGGAGCGGCGGCGACTGGCTGAACAACGACCCGACCCTTTTCTGCACGGACGAACCCGTCCTCGGGCTCCCGTGCTTCCCGAAGGCCAAGGACGAAAACGCCTTCGCCGGCGCCCGGAGCCGGCACGCCGGGGGGATTAACGTGACGCTGGGCGACGGCTCGGTCCGGTTCATCAAGAACACGATCAGCCCCCAGATCTGGATCGGCCTGAACACGATCGCCGGGGGTGAAGTCATCAGCGCCGACTCGTATTGACGTCCGAACGTCTTCGGAGTGTTGCGGCCGGAGTCGACGCCGGGGTGTAGCCGCCCCGGCGCGGGGGGCCATACCCTGGCAATCGACGACCGTGGTCAAGAGCCGGTGACCTGCGGCCGATGAAGAAATCGGCCGCAGGCGGGCGACGTGGCCCGCTTCATCATGACCTAATCTTTCTGTAGGCGAACGTACCCTCCGCGATGAGGGGGTGAGGGGAGTTCGCGCGGGGTGTGGAACGGGAGCCTCGGGGCGAGGGGATCGGGCCGTCGGGGCCGGGGGGCCGTATCAACCCGCCCAGCCCGGTGAAAAAAACCGTTGCTTGGCAAAAACCTATTGAATTCGTCGCGAAGACCCTTTCCTCCCCACATCCTCCCATGATACTCTTAATCCGTTCACATCCATTCGCAAAACTTTTCGGTTCGTAACAGGATTCCATCCGATCGCTTTCTTTCGGAAAGCCAAGGGGCCCTTTGTGGGCCGGTCTCAGGAGCCATGTTGATGAATTTCCGTCGACGCCGCGGATTCACACTGATCGAGCTCTTGGTGGTGATCGCGATCATCGCCGTGCTCATTGCCCTGCTCCTGCCCGCCGTGCAGGCCGCCCGCGAAGCCGCGCGGCGGATTCAGTGTGTGAACAACATGAAGCAGCTCGGCCTCGCGATGCACAACTACGAGAGCACCCACAGTTGCCTGCCTTCCGGCCGGATCTACGGCCCGAGGCCCGGCAAGCCGGCCACCGACTTCCCCACCATCTTCGCCGCGCAGAACACGACCTGGTTTAACCTGATGCTCCCCCTGTTCGAGCAGGGGACGCTCGCCAACGCGTTCAACTTCCAGCTCGGCGCCGAGGGGAGCGGCGGCATCGGCCTGATGGCCAACAGCACGGTCGCCAGCTCGAAGATTTCGATCTTCCAGTGCCCGAGCGACCGGCAGTCCGTCTTCAACATCAACCCCTCCTACGCCCCCCCGTTCTCCACCATCCCCTTCAGCCGGGGGAATTACGCGGTGAGCTGGGGGAACACGAACTGGGGCCAGTCGTTCGCCTCCTCCCTCTCCGCGCAGTACCTCCAGTCGGCCTTCGGCCATAAGGGGAACATCTCCCTCTCCAGCATCACCGACGGCACGAGCAACACCGTCTTCACGGCCGAAGTGCTCCAGGGGGCGCAGTACGACATCCGCGGCATGATGTGGTCGAGCGTCCCCGGCGGGAACACGTTCATGACCCGGTTCACGCCGAACGCGACCAAGGACTACCTCGCTTTGAACACCGGCGGCGGCGACTACCTGAACGGCCCCCCGTTCTGCACGAACGAACCCGTCCAGCAACTCCCTTGCTATACCGACGGGGGTAGCAACGACAGTACCGCCTTCGCCGGCGCCCGCAGCCGCCACTCCGGCGGCATCAACACGGGGATGGGCGACGGCTCGGTCCGGTTCATCAAGAACACGATCAGCCCCCAGATCTGGATCGGGATCAACACGATCTCCGGCGGCGAGGTCGTCAGCGCCGACTCGTATTGATCAACGGCCGTCAGGCAACGGGATCAAACGAAAGGGGGCCGATCGAAGGATCGGCCCCCTTGGCGTTTCGGGCGGACGCGCCGCCTCGTCTCGGGAACGACCTTACTCGCCCCGCAACTGCTCTTTCATCCACCCCGCCTTGTTCGTCGTGACCCCGTCGACGCCCGCCTCGATCAGCGAACGGGCTTCGGCCGGGTCGTCGACCGTCCAGACGTAGAGTCCGAGGCCCGCCGCCTTGACCTTCTGCACGAACGCGCGGTCGATCGGCCCTTTCGAGGACAGGTCGAGGCCGTCGGCGCCGAGGGCCTTGGCTCGCGCGATCAGCGCGTCGACGCCGGGCTGCCAGTCCCCCGTTTTTTTGTCGCGTTGGAAGCTCGCCAGGTAATACGCCTTCAACTCCGGCAGCTTCCGCTTGGCCTCGGCGACCGTCTCGGCCTGAAAGCTAATCACGGTCAGCTGTTCGGGCCGCTTGCCCGACCGCCGAACCGCGTCCACCAACGCCGGAACGGCTTCGGGGCCGACCTTGACCTCGATAAAGCACCGCGCCCCTTCGGGGATCGTCGCGAGGGCTTCTCCCAGCGTCGGCATCTTCTCACCCGCCCAGCGCGGGCCCTTCCAACGTCCCGCGTCGAGCGAGCGCAACTCCTCGTGCGTGCTCTCTTTGATGAGCTTTGAGACGCCCGTGGTGCGCTTCGTGTCGGCGTCGTGGCTGACGATCAACACGCCGTCCTTCGACAGGTGGACGTCCAGCTCGATCGCCTTGACCCCTCTCTCCCAGGCCAGCCCGAACGCGGCCATCGTGTTCTCCGGCGCGTCGGCCGACTCGCCGCGGTGGGCGATCCATTCGACGTCCTTCCCGGTCGCTAGCAACATAACCACTCCGAGCGTCAACCCCGTGATCACCAATCACCTCCTCCGAGAATGAATTCACCCTCTAACGGCGGGAGAGAATCCGGTCGGCCAAGCCCATCCGGCGGCGAGACACGGCCCCGGCCCGTTCGAGCCCGCGTACCGACCGAATATCTCTCGTTTTGTCGTGCCGCCGCCTCAATCGCGGCTCTGAAGGATTTCCGTGAGGACCCGGCCGGACACGTCGCTCAAGGGGACGCCGAGGAGCCGCGCCGCGGTAGGGGCGACGTCGGTGTTGTCGATCGCGTCGAGCTTCACCCCGGCTTTGACCCCGGCGCCCGAGGCCACGAAGAAGGCGTTCATCTTCGGCTCGGTGGACAGATACCCGTGCGCCCCGGTCGTGGCCGCGTTCGCGTTCGGGGCGACCAGGTCGTCACCCGTCACCGCGCCGCCGACGGCGTAGCCGTCCTTGGCGGCGATGATCATGTCCGCCATGCCGGGGTGGTCGCCCGGTTGGGGCAGATGGTAACGGGCGAAATCCTCGGGCCCGAGGACGGCGGCGACCCCTTCCGCCCCCTGGAAAAGGCGGCGGACCGTCTCGCGGTCCTGCGCGGCCTTCTCGGGGTCGGTGATGTAGACCATCCCGATCCCCCCTTCGGGGACGACGTGAACCCGGGCGGAGGTGATCCGGCCCTTCTCGACTTTCAACAGCCCCTCGCGGCGCAAAACGGCGTTGGGCCGGAGGGTCTTCGTGACGGCGGCGAACCCGTGGTCGGAGACGATGATGACGGCCGTCTGATCACGGATGCCCGCATCGTCTAGGGCGCCGAGGACGCGCCCGACCAGGGAGTCGATCAGGGCGACGGCGGTGTAGCCGGCGGGGGTCCGGGGGCCGTGGCGGTGGTGGGTGGAGTCGAGGTTGAGCAGGTGGAGGGCCAACAGGTTCGGCTTCCGCTCGCGGATCACCTGGCAGGCCGCCTCGGTCCAGATCTCGTCGCGGACGACGCCACCGCCGCCTTCGAACCGTTGCAGGAGCCCTTTCTT
>Ga0164243_10016624_pt1 | contig 10076 bp, 10 predicted proteins | sample OricompcompostOP_FD_108781 | JGI IMG/M metagenome (GOLD analysis project Ga0164243, IMG submission 108781) | Organic Plus compost microbial communities from Emeryville, California, USA - Original compost - Organic plus compost (OP) | ecosystem: Engineered > Solid waste > Mixed feedstock >... | reverse complement strand
CTCGGCCACCGCCGCCGCGTCCGTCTCGAACAGGCCGATGGGGGCCAGGTGCGCCTCGAAGATCCAGCCCGCCTCCCCCGCGTCGAGGAAGCCGTCCTGCACGCGGCCGGCGCCGGCGACCAGCGCGTTCAGCCCGTAGGGCCCGCGCAGGGGCGCCTTCTTGTCGGGACGCTCGAAGCCGTAGGTGCGCAGCGCCCGCACCCGGTGGGTCGGCAGGCCGGCGGCCGCGCCCAGGGCATCGGAGGCGACGAAGCCGACGTAGCCGTCGCGCCGGGCCTGGCCCCAGGACCAGCCGCCCTGCTCCTCGATCACGTCGAACAGCTCCCCGTAGAGCAGCTGGTCCTCCTGCACGGTCCTGAGGTCGGGGCCGCGCCGGACGGCCGCGACCGGCGCGCGGCAGCGCATCGGCCGCGGCGGGGCGAAGGCGCCCGCCCGGACCAGGCCCTGCAGGCGGCTGTCGGCGAGGTCCGGCCGGGCCAGGGTCGTCCGGGGCTCGGAAGGCGCGCTCACGCGTAGCGCCTGCGGATCAGCTCGAAGGCCGCGCGGGCGGCCTGCACCTCGGCGCCCACCGGCCAGCCCGGGCGGCCCTTGGGGTTCCAGGCGAAGGTGTCGAAGTGGGCCCAGCCGCGCTCGGGCGCGAAGCGCTGCAGGAACAGGGCGGCGGTGACCGCCCCGGCCTGGGCCCAGGCCTCCGGATCGTTGCGCAGGTCCGACAGCTCCCCTTCCACGGCCTCGGCGTAGCCCTTCCACAGCGGCAGGCGCCAGATCGGGTCCGAGGCCCGCCGCGCGGCGGCCTCGAGGCCGGAGGCCAGGGCGTCGTCGGCGGTGAAGAAGGGGACCAGCTGAGGTCCGAGCGCCACCCGCGCGGCGCCGGTCAGCGTGGCGAAGTCCAGGGTCAGCTCCGGCCCCAGCTCGGCGGCGCGGGCCAGGGCGTCGGCGAGGATCAGGCGGCCCTCCGCATCGGTGTTGCCGACCTCCACCGTCAGGCCCTTGCGGGTGCGGATGACGTCGCCGGGCCGCATCGCCTCGCCGGCCACCGCGTTCTCGACCGCCGGGACCAGCACCGCGAGGCGCACCGGCAGGTTCGCGTCCATGATCATGCGGCCGAGCGCCAGGGCGTGGGCGGCCCCGCCCATGTCCTTCTTCATCAGGCGCATGCCGGACGAGGGCTTCAGGTCCAGGCCGCCGGTGTCGAACACCACCCCCTTGCCGACCACCGCGATCAGCGGCCGGCCGGCCTGGCCCCAGGAGAGCTCGATCATGCGGGGCGCGCGCGCGGGCTCGGCGGCGCGGCCGACCGCCAGCACCGCGGGGTAGTTGGCCTGATGCAGCGCCTCCCCCGTCACCACCTCCAGCGAGGCGCCGTAGCGCTCGGCGATCTCGCGCGCGATGGTCTCGATCTGCAGCGGGCCGAGGTCGTTGGCGGGGGTGTTGATCATGTCCCGCGCCAGGGCGCAGGCGTGCGCCACGCGGCGGGCCTCCTCCAGCGCCGCGCCAGGGCCGACCACCAGCCGCGCGCGGCCGCGCTCGGGCCGGGGCTTGTAGCGGTCGAAGACATAGCCGCCCAGCGCCCAGGCGGTCGCCGCCCGGACCGGCTCCAGCCCGCGCGGGGCCGAGGCGATGCGGTAGTCGCCGGGGGGCAGGCGCGCGGGGGCCGCGCGGAAGATCATCGGATCGGGGCGCTCGTCGTCGCCCAGGCCCAGCAGCACCCGCTCGACCGAGCCGTCGGCCCGCGTCGCCGCGAGAGTCTGGCCCGGATTGGCCTTGAACTCGGCCAGGGCCGCCTGGGCCCGGACGGCGGGACGGCGGCGCTGGAGGAAGGCCTCCAGCTCGCGCCGGCGCAGGGCGTGCAGCGGGACGACCTCGCGGTCGGAGACGTCGATCAGGAGTTCGGTCATCGGACGGCGCGGACCTCACGGGGAGCCAGTCGGGCCGCTCCCATGTGTCGCAAGCGCGCGGCGGCCGCAACCGGCTTCAGCCGGCGGCCAGGGCCGTGAACAGCTCGGCGTGGGGCAGGGCGGCGATGGCGCCGCAGGCGATCGCCAGGCCGTAGGGCAGGCCGGCGTCGGAGGCGATCAGGCGGCCCATCCAGGCGGGGCCGCGCACGGCGTAGGGCGTCAGCACGCCGCGGCGCACGGTGATCAGCGCCAGGGCGAGCGCGCCGCCGGCCATGGCGGTCCAGGCCCCGAACTCCAGCAGGGCGGGCCAGCCCAGCCACAGGGCGGCGGCCGCGATCAGCTTGGCGTCGCCGCCGCCGCACCAGCCCAGGGCGAACATGCCGATCCCCAGCAGCAGGGCGCCCGCGCCGACGGCCAGGTGCAGCCCCAGGGCGGCGGCCGGCAGGTGGGCGAGCAGCGCGGCCGGCAGGAAGGCCAGGGCCAGCAGCGCCGGGATGCGGTTGGGGATGGTGAAGCTCGTCACGTCCTTCACGGCCGCCGCGACGAGGGCGGCGGGGAAGACGGCGAGGAACAGCAGGGCCAGGACGCTCATGCGCGGATCCTTGAGACGAAAAGGGCCGCAGCGCTCAGGCGCCGCGGCCCCTCTGGCGATCACTCGCCCGGACCGGTTAGCCCAGGTTGGTGTTCAGGGTGTCGAACTTGGTCTTCAGGGTGGTGCCGAGGGTGGTCACGGCCACGACGATGACGCCCGCGATCAGGGCGGCGATGAGGCCGTACTCCACCGCGGTGGCGCCGGATTCGTCGTTCAGGAAGCGGGTGATGAACTTGGACATGCTGATCTCCTTTCAAGGCAAGCAGATGAGGCGAGGTCCAAGCCTGTCGGCCTGCTTGCCCCCCGTTTGCACGAAGAGATTGGCCCGGTCGACTTTAAGCGCGAGTAAACTAACGTGGTTATTTTCGCGCGGCCGGAAATTAACTATAGGTTCTTTGGAAGCTGATCGCCCGTCAACACCTGCACGGCCGCAACATTCGACTCCGCACCATATTATAAAGCGGCGTCCGAATACGGCTATGCCGGGTTAACCGGATCTCTCAACCGGCGATTAGCCGCGACGGGCCATGGTCTCGCGCATGAAGAGCCGCCGACCCCGTCTGCGCCTGCGCCTCGCCCCGATCGGGCGGCGGCTGCGCGGCTTCGCGCGGGCCGAGGGCGGCGCAGCGGCGGTCGAGACCGCCCTGGTCGCGGCGCCCTTCTTCTTCCTGATCTTCGCGGTGCTGCAGCTGGCGATCGTGTTCCTGGCCGCGGCCTCGCTCGAGAACGCCACCCAGCAGGCGGCGCGGACGATCCGCACGGGCGAGCTGCAGAACGGCGCCGCCCCCACCGAAGCGGCCTTCAAGCAGGCGATCTGCGACAACTTCCACTGGCTCGGGGCCGACTGCATGAGCGACCTGCAGATCGACGTGCGCACCTTCTCGAGCTTCCAGTCCATCGCCGCGCCCCAGCCGGTGACCAACGGGACCTTCGACCCCAGCGTCCTGACCTTCAGCCCGGGCGGCGCCGACGACGTGGTGGTGGTGCGCGCCTACTATCCCTGGCCGCTGGTCGCGCCGGGGATGGACCAGGCCCTGGCCTCCCTCAACGGCGGCAAGATGCTGATGATGTCCACCAGCACCTTCCGCAACGAGCCCTTCTCATGACGATCCGGCTGCTCGCGCGCTTCGGCGCGGACCGCAGGGGCGGGGCGGCGCTGGAGTTCGCCCTCATCGCCCCGGTGATGGTCACCCTCTATTTCGGCGCGGTGGAGTTCTCCCAGGCGTTCCTGGCCCAGCGCAAGGCAGACCACGTGGCCTCCGCCGTAGGGGACCTGGTGGCGCGCGCCCGCACGGTCAGCACCGGCGACCTGTCCGACTACTTCACCATCGGCTCGCAGATCATGGCGCCCTTCCCCTCCGGGGGGCTGGGAATCCGGGTGACGAGCCTGACGGAGGGCGCCAGCGGGGCGCCGACGGTCAGCTGGAGCCGCGGCTACGGCTCCCTCGCCGCTCGCCCGGCCGGCGCGTCCGTGACCATTCCCCTGGCGCTCGATCCGGGCCAGTCGGTGATCATGGCCGAGAGCAGCTACCAGTACAGCTCGGTGCTGCACCAGTTCGTGCCGCAGCTGCTCACCTTCAACCGCAGCTACTACCTGCGCCCGCGGGTGGCCGACAGCGTCAACTGCAACGGCTGCTGAGCGCCGCCGCCAGGGCGTGCGGCCCGAAGGCGCGCCCGTCCATCCAGCCGACCTCGCGCACGCCCATCAGGCTGTTGGTCAGCAACAGGGCCTCCGCCGCCTCCAGCGCCGCGGGGCCGGCGCGGACCTCGGCGGCCTCCATCCCGAGGGCGGCGGCGGCCTCCAGCACGCGGGCGCGCATGATCCCGTCCAGCACCCCGCACTCCAGCGCGGGTGTGCAGAGGCGGCCCCCGGTGATCCAGAACAGGTTGGCCGCGGCCGCGCAGGCGAGCTCGCCGCGGGTGTTGAGCAGCAGGGCCTCGTCCGCGCCCGCGGCGCGGGCCTGGCGCCGCGCCAGGACGTTGTCGAGATAGGACAGCGCCTTCAGCCGCGAGGCCGGGGAGGTGTCGTTGCGCCGCACGCCCGACAGGGCCAGCCGCGCCGGGCCGGCCGGCGCGGGCGCGGGCGAGGCGGCGCAGATCAGCCGCCCCCGGCTCCCCTCGGGCCGCTCCAGCCCCCGGCCGGCGCCCGCGGTCAGGGTGATGCGCACGGCCGCGCGGCCGCGCGCCAGGCCCTGGGCCGCCAGCGCCGCCTCCGCCAGGCGCCGCGCCTCGGCCGCATCGGGCGGGGCGATCCCCAGCACCGCCGCGCCGCGGGTCATGCGCGCCAGGTGGCGGTCGAACTCCTCCAGCGCCCCGTCCCTGGCCAGCAGGGTCTCGAACAGGCCGTCGCCCAGCAGCAGGCCGCGGTCGTCGGCCGGGACCGTCTCCCCGCCGCTCATGCCGCCGCGCCCAGGAAGGCGCGGCGCAGGGCGTCGATCTTGGCCTCGGTCTCAAGCCGCTCCAGCACCGGGTCGGAATCGGCCACCAGCCCCGCACCCGCGCGCGCCTCGTAGCGCCAGCCGCCGTCCTCCTCGACGAAGCCGACGGTGCGGATCAGCACGCTGGAATCGCAGCCGCCGCCGAACCCCGCCCAGAACAGCGAGCCGCAATAGGGGCCGCGCGGGCCCTCGTAGTCGGCGATCACCTTGATCGCCTGGATCTTGGGCGCGCCGGTGATCGAGCCGGGCGGGAAGGCCGCCTCCAGGAGGTCCACCGCGGTCATGCCCGGGGCCAGCCGCCCCGTCACCGTGGAAACCAGATGGTGCACGTTGGCGAAGGTCTCGATCGCGAACAGCTCCGAGACCCCCACCGCGCCGGGCGGGCAGACGCGCGACAGGTCGTTGCGCATCAGGTCGACGATCATCAGGTTCTCGGCCCGGTCCTTCTCGCAGGCGACCAGCTCCTGCCGGAGCGCCTCGTCCTCGGTCGGGTCGGCGCCGCGCGGGCGGGTGCCCTTGATCGGCCGCGTCTCCACCCTCAGCGCCCCGTCGTTGCTGACGAAGACGAAGCGCTCGGGCGAGTTTGACGCCACCGCGCGGCCGGGCAGGCGCAGATAGGCGGCGAACGGCGCTGGGCTGGTGCGCCACAGCCGCTCCACCAGGTCGAACGGGCGCGCGCCCGCCGCCATGCGGCCGCCCCAGGCGCGGGCGGCGTTGGCCTGGAAGATCTCGCCCGCGGCGATGCGCTCGACCACCGCGGCCACCGCCGCCTCGTAGGCCTCGCCGGACGTGATCGCCTCGAAGGCGGGGGTCAGGGGGCGCTCGAGGTCCGGGGCCGGCCTGGCCGGCGCCTCGCGCAGCCGCGCCAGCGCCGCCTCGGCGCGCCGCCTCGCCGCCGCCGCGTCGGCCCCGCGCCCGACGGCGGTCACCTCCCGCCGCTCATGGTCGAAGGCCAGGACGCTGTCGTAGAGGGCGCAGGCGGCCAGCGGCCAGTCCGGATGGACCGGGTGGCCGACGCCCTCCAGCCGCGCGCCGAGCTCGTAGCAGAGCAGGCCCGCGATCCCGCCCTGGAACGGCGGGCCCTCCGCCGCGGGCGCCTCGGTCGGCCCCAGCAGCTCGCGCATCGCCCGGAACGGCTCGCGCGGATCGTCCGGGCCGACCTCCAGGGTGCGGGCCGGGTCGGCCATCACATAGGACCAGCGCCCGCGCGCGCCCGAGCCGTCCGACAGGAAGGCCATGGCCCAGGGGGCGTCCGCGCCGGCGGCGGCGACCTCCACGGGGTCGCGCCAGGCGGCCTTGAGAAGGGCGATCTCGCGCATGCGCGCTGCAGATAGCGCCTGGCGCGCCGGAACGATAGGCGCAGGTCGCGGCCGGGGCCCGCAGGCGTCACGCCGGGGCTCACGCCATGGTGATTAGAATGCGCGCCTTCGCGGGCGCAAAATATAGCCTTGGATGGAGGTCCAAGGTCCTGGTCGCGTCCGCCGCGGGGTCAAACCGGCGGCGGACGCGATCTCTTTATGGGCCGCGGGGCCTGCGAGTCGTTCTCGCTGGGCCGTGATCCGGGCCCGCGCTAGTCCTGCCCCCATGTCCGCCCCCGAGAGCCGGCCCCACGCCGGCGGCCTGAGCCTGACGGAGACCACGGCGCTCACCCGCCGGATCACCCTGCTGTCGGTGGCGACGGCGCTGTTCCTGGCCGTGGTCAAGCTCGCCGCCTGGCTGGCCTCCGGCTCGGTCGCCCTGCTCGCCTCGCTCGCCGATTCCGGCCTCGACATCGTCGCCTCGATCGGGACCTTCCTGGCGGTGCGCTACGCCGCCGCGCCGCCCGACCGGGAGCACCGCTACGGCCACGGCAAGGCGGAGGCCTTCGCCAGCCTGCTGCAGGCCGGCCTGGTGTTCGCCTCCGCCGCCCTGGTGGGGGAGGAGGCCGTCCGCCACCTGATCTCGCCGAGCCCGCTGCAGGCGGAGACCTGGGCCCTGGCGGTGATGGCCGTCTCGACCGCCGCGACCATCGCGCTGGTCACGGCCCAGGGGCGGGTGCTGGCCAGGGCGCGGTCGGTGGCCGTCGCGGGCGACCGGGCGCACTACACGGTGGACCTCGCCTCCAATCTCGCCGCCTTCGCCGGGATCGGTCTGGCGGCCCTGACCGGCTCGGCACGGTTCGACGCCGCCGCGGGACTGCTGGTCGCGGGCTGGCTGGTCTGGGGCGCGGTGGGGGTGTTCCGCGAGGCCTCCGGCCAGCTGCTCGACCGCGAACTGCCCGACGAGGACCGCGCGCGCATCGTGCAGCGCATGACCGCAGACCCGCGCATCCGCGGCGTGCACCAGCTGCGCACCCGCGCCTCGGGGCCCTACGTCCACATCCAGATGCACGCCGACCTGGATCCCAGGCTCACCCTGGAGCAGGCCCACCAGGTGGTGGTCGCGGCCGAGAACCGGGTGCTCGAGGACTTCCCCGCGGCCGACATCATCATCCACGCCGACCCGGAGGACCGGGCCGAGGCGCACGGGGGCGCCTTCGCCGAGAGCGACCGCCACGGCGCCCGCGCGCCCTGACGGCGCCTGCGCCATTTCGCGCCTGCGGTAAACGGGACCTTAAGCCCTGGTGTGGCCATTAAGGGCCCGACCATCCTCCCGGCCTGCCGGACCAGCCCCCCGTCCATGAGCGTCCAGCGCACCCTGCACCACTTCCCCCTCGATCCGGCCTCCCGCCAGGCGCGCGTCGCCCTGGCCGAGAAGAAGCTGCCGTTCACCGAGGAAACCGAACGCTACTGGGAGGGCCGCCCGGAGTTCCTCGCCCTCAACCCGTCCGGCCTGACCCCGGTGCTGGTGGAGGTGGAGGACGGACGCCGCCTGGTCGTGTGCGAGACGCGGGCCATCCTGGAGCACCTGGAGGAGACCTGCCCCACGCCCGCCCTGCTGCCGGAGGACCGGGCCCAGCGGGCCGAGGCGCGGCGGCTGATGCAGTGGTTCGACCGCAAGTTCGACTACGAGGTCAATTCGCTGCTGATCCACGAGAAGATGGAGAAGCGCCTGCTGCGGCTGGGCGCGCCGGACTTCGGCGCCCTGCGCCAGGGGCGCGAGGGCCTGCGCGCGCACCTGCAGTATCTGGAGGGCCTGCTGGAGGCCCGCGACTGGCTGGCCGGCTCGCCGCGGCTGTCGCTGGCGGACATCGCCGCCGCCGCGCACCTGTCGGTGATCGACTACTTCGGCGACCTGCCCTGGCGCGACTATCCGGGCGTGAAGACCTGGTACATGAAGGTGAAGTCGCGGCCCTCCTTCCGGGGGCTGCTGGCCGACCGCCAGCCGGGCCTGGCGCCGGCGGGGCACTATTCCGACCTCGACTTCTGATTGCCGCGCGGCGGAAGCTGCGCCACGTTCGCGCCGGGTGAGGGGGCCTTGCGCATGGCCATGAGGATCGCTGCGGCCGCGGCTCTGGGCGCGCTGCTGATCGCCGCGCCGGCGGGCGCCCGGCCGGCCGGGCCGGCCGCCGCCCAGCCGTCGCCCACGGTGGCGGCGGTGCAGGCCTGGGCCGCCCAGGCCGCCGCCTGGGTCGCCGCCCAGCAGAAGACCTTCGTCGCCGAGGAGCGGGCGCTGATCGCCGTCAACGCCGGCGCGGCCCGCGCCCTCGAGTTCCACGCCAGGGGCCAGGCCCGGGAGGGCGCGGCCTGGGCGCTGGACTGGGCCGCGGCCCGGCGGCTGGAGCTGGCCGGCCTGCGCGCGCGGGCGCACGAGGCCGGGACGGCGGCCCCGCCCCTGCCCGAGGCCCTGGCGGACCTGCCCGATCTGAAGGCGCAGGACGCGGCCCTGCGCGAGCTCAGCCGCCGCCAGTCGGACATCATCCGCGTCGGCCTGGGCCTGGGGGAGGAGGTCGTCGGCCTGGCCCAGAAGGCCGCGTCCGGCGACGGCCAGGCGGCCGCCCGCCTGCCCGCCCGGCGCGACGATCTGTCACAGACCATCCTGCGCAGCGAGAACCTGCTGGTGGAGGCGTCCAACTCCACCCTCGGCGAGGGCGATCCGCAGGCCGACCTCGGCCGCGCCGCGGTCAGCGGCAACCTCGCCGTCATGGCCCTGATCGAGGCGCGCAAGCGCGCCGCCGCCGGAGACGCGGCCGGGGCCGCCGCCAGCGTCCGCGAGCTGCGCGAGCAGGCCGGGCGCATGCTGGAGGCCGCCAGGCAGGCGCCGCCGCACGCCGCCGCGCGCGCCGCGGCCCTGGAGGCGCAGCCCGACCTCGCCGGCACGCCGTTCGCCGCCCGGGTGAAGGCGGTGCTCGCCACCTTTTCCGACAGCGCCCAGGTGGAGTCCGGGATCGCCGAAGCGCTGTTGACCGTCGCCGGGCGTTTGGAGAAGGGAGAGGATCCTTCCTCCGCCGGCGTCCAGGGCGCCCTCGCCGGCCTGAACCCGCTGCTGCAGAGGCGCGTCGAACTTGACCTCCAGCGCAAGAGCCTCCTCGCCGGCCGACCCTCGTGACCTGATCCGGGCGCGGGCGGCGGGCCTCGGCTTCGACGCCTGCGGCTTCGCGTCGGTCCAGGCGCCCTGGCCGGCCGCCGCGCGGCTTCGCGAGTTCGTCTCGCTCGGCCGGCACGGGACCATGGACTGGATGGCCGAAACGGCCGAGCGCCGCTCGCATCCGCGCGCCATGTGGCCCGAGGCGCGCTCGGCGGTGGTGCTGGGGCTGAGCTACGGCCCGGAGGCGGACCCGCTGGAGGCCCTCGCCCGCCGCGACCGCGGGACGATCTCGGTCTACGCCCAGGGCGACGACTACCACGAGCTGATCAAGGGCCGGCTGAAGCAGCTCGGCCAGTGGATGGCCCACGCCCTCGGCTGCCGGCTGAAGGTGTTCGTCGACACCGCGCCCCTGATGGAGAAGCCCCTGGCCCAGGCCGCCGGGCTCGGCTGGCAGGGCAAGCACACCAACCTGGTCTCGCGCGCGCACGGCTCCTGGCTGTTCCTGGGCTCGATCCTGACCGACATGGCCCTGAAGCCGGACCCGCCCGAGGCGGAGCACTGCGGCTCCTGCCGCGCCTGCCTGGACGCCTGCCCGACGGGGGCCTTCCCCGCTCCGTTCCAGCTCGACGCCCGGGCCTGCCTCTCCTACCTGACGATCGAGCACCGGGGCCCGATCCCCCGGCGCTACCGCGAGCCGATGGG
>Ga0164243_10016622_pt1 | contig 10076 bp, 10 predicted proteins | sample OricompcompostOP_FD_108781 | JGI IMG/M metagenome (GOLD analysis project Ga0164243, IMG submission 108781) | Organic Plus compost microbial communities from Emeryville, California, USA - Original compost - Organic plus compost (OP) | ecosystem: Engineered > Solid waste > Mixed feedstock >... | reverse complement strand
GGAATCAAGGGCTCAACCAGCTCCCACAACTCATCAGGAACCAACCGCCACGACAACGCATCAACCACAATGGACGATCATCCCGGACGACGGGTCAAGATCCAAACGAGACACGCTCTTAGGAGGGCTGCTTTCGAGGGACACGGCGTCGGTTCCCCGCAGCGTCACCACCATCACCGCAATTGTTCCGCTCCATGTCGCGAGTTCGGTACGGTCACCGTTCGACGGGATTCCCGGTCTTCGAACTCGTGCATCGCCTCGGCGAACATCTCCCGCATCCACCGGTGTTCGAGGTCGTCGTCGAACACCGGATGCCACCACAGGGCCTCGACGAGCGGGACCGGCTCGCACGGACAGGCCAGGATCCGCAGCTGCGGGCCGGCGGCGATCCGGCGTGCGATCCGTTCCTGCAACAGTGCGATGCGGTCCGTTCCGGTGATCAGGAACGGTGCGCCGAGGAAGCTTTCGGTGTGGACCTGCACCCGGGGCTCGACGCCCAGCAGCTGCAGCTGGCGGGCAGCCGGCGTAGAGCCGCGCGGGCCACCGAAGGTGTCGACCCACGGCAGAGTCGCGAGATCACTCATCTTCAGCTCGTCGCCGACCCGGGTGTTGTCCGCGGACACAACACAGACCCACCGGTCGGAATACAGGTCCAGATGCGGTAGGCCGGGTAGGAATCCGTGTGGCATCAGCAGCGCGTCGACCCTGCGGATACCGTCGGTCCCGGTGGCGGCGAAATCCGGCGTGATGTGGTGCAGCCGCACCCGCATCGCGGGTGCGCGCTCAGCCAGCTCGGCGCACAGCACGCGCGCCGCAATCGCGAGCCCGTAGTCGGTGATGGCCAGGGTGAACTCCCGCTGCGAGGTCAGCGGATCGAAGGTGGCCTGACTCGCGAACACCCGTTCAGCACCGCTGAGCACCTCGCCGACCAGTCCACTCAGCCGCACGGCCAGCGGAGTCAGCTGGTAGTGGTTTCCGGTGCGGCGCAACAGCTCGTCACCGAAATGCCGACGCAAGCGCCGCAGCGAGGCGGACATCGACGGCTGGCTGATCGAAAGCCGGTGCGCCGCCTGCGTCACGCTCCGCTCGGTCAGCAGGACGTCCAGGGCCAGCAACAGGTTCAGGTCCAGTCGCCGCAGGTTCACCGGCTCCATTCCGCGTCCCTTCAGACTTTCCCGACGACATCGTGGTACCCCCGCGCACCACTCCGGTGACCTCCGCCGGCAGCGCGGGCGCTGTCAACCTCCGGCTTCGACCAGCCCGCGCGGTGTCCCGGCTCGGGCACCGGTGAATCGAACCACAACCGCCGCGCGCAACTACTCGGCCGCTGCCGGCAACCTCGCGCGTCGGCCCGCACTTCCCACGCCTGATCAACCCGGCCGCGGAAGGCTGCCGGCGAGTTCCGGCTGCCCGGCCGGCCGGGCTCGCTCGGGCGCGCGATGCCGGGCCGTCACTGGACAGCAGGACGTGCGCGTCGACGATCGGTGCGGTCGCCGCGCCGCCACTCGTCACCTGGTCCGGCCGCTCAGTACGGGTCGATCAACGCCGTCGTCGCCTGCGTCCGCAGCGCACCCATCGCCATCGGTGATTCACCTGCCTGATGCATCTCCAGCAGCCGCACGCTCGCGTCCACCACGACTTTCACCCGGGCGAAGCGGCGTTTCATGAACGCGGCGAACGCTCGTTCGACCGTGTCGGCTTCCGCGAGCTCCTGGGCCAGCACCACGGCGTCCTCCAGCGCCATGCCTCCACCGGAGGACAGGTGTGCGGTCGTGGCGTGCGCGGCGTCCCCGATCAGCATGACCCGGCCTCGGTACCACGGCTCGGGCACCAGGATCCACTCGTACGGGTGCACGAGCACCGTGTGATGGTCGCTGAGCTTCTCCCGGAGGGCGGTGGGCGCCGGAGCGGGGAAACGAGACAGCACGTCACGCAGCATCGCGCGAGCCTCCCGCTGGTCGACCCGGTGCCCCTCGGGCGACGGCGCGCCGGTGGCGACATACGTCCGCCCGCCCTTGACCGGCGCGATCGCGACCATCTCCGTCTGCGAGTTGTAGAAGCCCGGTTGCCCCGGAGGTTCTTCGTCGAGCATCCAGCGCAGCGCGACCACCCCCGTGTAGCGCGGTCGGGCCTTCGGATGCAGCAGTTCGCGCACCTTGCTGCGGACGCCGTCGGCACCGACGACCAGGTCGTACCGGCCGGTGGAGCCGTCGGTGAACGTGACGTCCACGCCCGCGGAATCCTGGTGGAACGACTCGACCGACAGTCCGTACCGGAAAACCGCACCGGCGGCTTTCGCCGCGTCCACCAGAATGCGCGCGAGTTCCGGCCGGTAGATGCCGACGGAAGCGGGCAGGCCGGTGTCGGTCCGGGGCGGAGGCGGTACTGGAAGCGGCTCGCCGGTGGCCAGGAACATGCGGCCGAACACGCTGCCGGACATCACCGTGCCGGCCTCGACGGCGGCATCGAGCACGCCGAGCTCGGCCAGCACGTCCACAGCCCGGTTGGTCAGGCCGATGTGCGCACCGTCGGTGTGGTCATCGAGGTCGATCACCTCGCTCGAAATGCCGTGATGCCCGAGTGCGGCACCAAGAGACGTACCGGCGATTCCGGCACCCACGATCAGGACACGTCCGGCGCTCATGGCCCGACGGTAAGCCCCGCTGCCGGTCGCTGCCAGCGATGCGTGATCGGTTCGTGCGCGGCCGGTTATCGGTGCCGCCGATAGGTCCGCCGCGGCTTCGATGCCTCTGGTGAGCAAGCTCCGCCGGCACGGCTATCGCGCTCCGGGGGTGATGACCGCCGGAAGTCTCGCCGCCGCCTCGACCGCGGTCTCCCGCAGCCAGCGATGCGCCGGATCAGCGGTGTGCGCGCGGTGCCACCACAGCGTTTCGACCACGGGCGGTGTCTCGATCGGAAGCGAAAGCACCCGCAGGTCCGCTGACCGCTGCCACAACGACGCCATCCGGGACGGGACGACGCCCAGCCGGGCGCTGCCGCGGACCAGGTACGGGATCGAGTGGAACTCCCCCACCACACATTCCAGGCGGGGCGCGCCGCCGCCCGCGCGCAACGCGTCGAGCACCGGATTCCCGTGCTCCATGGTGTCCTGGACGACCCACGGCGCTCGCACCAGCGCCTCCAGTGTCAGCGGGCTTCGCGCCAGTTCACTTTCCACGTCCACCAGGCAAACCCAGCCGTCCCGGAACAGTTCCACCCCTGCGAACCCCGGCACGGCCATTCCGCGTGGCAACAAGAACCCGTCGACACCGCGGGCCGAAACGGTCGCGGAGTCGAGTGAGTCGCGCGGAATCGGCAGCAGGCGCAACCGGGCTTCCGGCGCGGCGGCCGTCATCGCGGACAACAGGGACGGCCCGAAGACCGAGGTGGCGTAGTCCGAACTGAGCAGGACGAACTCCCGTGCGCAGGACCGCGGATCGAACCGTGCTCCGGCGGAGAACGTCTGCTCCACCAGGTCCATCGCCGCGGCCGCCGTGGTCCGCAGCCCCGCCGCCAGCGGGGTCAGCTCGTAGCGGTTTCCCACTCGCAGCAACAACTCGTCCCCGAAATGCCGGCGCAGCCTGCCGAGGGCCTCACTCATCGCCGGCTGGCTCAACCCGGTCCGTCGCGCCGCCCGGCTCACATGCCGCTCCTCCAGCAATGCCGACAGGGCGGTCAGCAGGTTGAAATCAAAACTCGCGACCTTCACCGATGACTCCTTCGCACCCAGCACCCTGCCGGCACCCGCTGTTCCCCGGTTCTGGCAGGCAGGTGCGGCTGCGGACGCCGACGACTCGACCGCGCGCGGCGTCCGGATCTTGGTGGATCTGGATCTTATCCGTCCACGACGTCACGGATGACGTCGTGGACGGAAGTGGCCGTGGCGCGGGCCCTCGTCGAGCACGGACGATCTGCGGGGAAGCGCTCGATGGAGCTGACGTCGCGGCCCGCGCGTCCCCCTGGACAGCCAGGTGCAGTGCGCCGGGACGGCAGTGCCCGAGCACCTCCCCGGCCATCGCTCTGCGCGTTCGTACCAGCGCCGTGTGCGATGGATCACTGGCCCCGAGCTACACCTGTCCGCCGGAAAGGTCTAGCGTCAGCGTTAGGTGAACTTAGTTAGGTTAACGTCACCGCCACGACCCGGACAGGTTGGAGAATTTCGTGCACGTCACCATCGACGAGGACAAGTGCTGCGGGGCCGGCCAGTGCGTGCTGGCCGCTCCGGACGTCTTCGACCAGCGGGAGGACGACGGCATCGTGGTGCTCCTGGACGCCGATCCGCCGCAGGAGCAGTACGCGGCGGTCCGTGACGCCGCCGCCGTCTGCCCCGCCGCCGCCATCGGGGTGCGGGAATGAGCGCCCCGGCGTCCGTCGTCATCGCCGGGGCGTCGGCGGCGGGACTGTCCACGGCCGAGACGCTGCGCCGGCAGGGGTTCGACGGGCGGATCACGCTGATCGGCGAGGAGGAGCACCCGCCCTACGACCGGCCGCCGCTGTCGAAGGAGATCCTTTCCGGTTCGTGGCCGGACGAGCGGGTGTGGTTACGCGACGACGCGGCGCTCACCGCTCTCGACCTCGACCTCCGGCTCGGTGTCCGCGCGGAGTCGCTCGACACGGGCGCCAAGGTCGTCAGGCTGTCGGACGCGTCCCTGGTGTCCTACGACGAACTGGTTGTCGCGACTGGTGTCCGGCCTCGCCGTCTGCCGGGGACCGGTGCCGTGGCGGGAGTGCACGTGCTGCGGACCCTCGCCGACGCCACCGCCCTGCGCGCCGCGCTGGCGGGGTCGCCCCGTCTCGTCATCGTGGGCGCCGGTTTCCTCGGCGCCGAGGTGGCCTCCGTCGCCCGCCGGGCCGGTACCGACGTGACGCTGGTGTCCGACATCGAGGCGCCCCTGTCCGATGTGCTGGGTTCCGAGCTGGGTGAGCTGCTCATCGGCGTGCACCGCGACCACGGCGTGCGGCTCGTCACCGGCGCCCGCGTGGAGGAGGTTCTGGTGTCGGGCGGGCGCGCGCACGGCGTGCGGCTGGCCGGCGGCCGGACCGTCGAGGCGGACGCCGTGCTGGTGTCCATCGGGTCGGTGCCGAACGTCGAATGGCTTGCCGGCAGCGGCGTCGAGGTCGGCAACGGCGTCCTCTGCGACCAGTACTGCCAGGCCGGGCCCGGCGTGTGGGCGGCGGGCGACGTCGCGAGCTGGCACCACCCCGGTCTCGGCGAGCGCATCCGGATCGAGCACCGGACCAACGCCGCCGAACAAGGCATGGCGGTGGCCCGCAACATCCTGGCCGGTGAGCACAGGGCGCCGTTCTCCCCGGTGCCCTACATCTGGTCCGACCAGTACGACCTCAAGATCCAGATCCACGGCCTTCCCCGCGGCGCGGACACCTTCGCCGTCACCGGGGGCAGCCTCGCCGACCGCAAGCTGGTCGCCCTCTACGGCAAGGACGCTCGGGTCCGTGCCGCGGTCGGCATCAACATGATCCGCCCGCTGCGGGCGGCACGCGCGTTCGTCGCGACCCCCACTCCGTGGGAGGCGGCGACCGCCGTCAAGGAAGGAGTCACACCATGAGTGCGCAAACGGATTCCCTCAACACGACGGCCGACCCCGCCGCGGCGCGCGCCGGGGTCATCGGGCTCGGCATGATCGGCGGGGGCGTGGCGGTCAGCCTTGCCCGCTCCGGTCGGGTCCCCACGGTCTACGACATCCGGCCGGACGCCGCGGACAAGCTGGCCGGTGTACCCGCGCCGGTCGGCTCCCCCGCCGAGGTGGCACGGGCCAGCGACGTCGTGCTGGTCGCCGTCGTGGACGCCGACCAGGCCAGGACGGTGCTCTTCGCGGATGACGGCGTTCTCGCGGGCGCCCGGCCGGGGCTGATCGTCGTCCTGCTCTCCACCGTCGCCGTGCCGGTCGTGCACGAGCTGGCGGAAACCTGCGCGAAGGCGGGGGTCTCGCTACTGGACTCCGGCGTCACCCCGGGCGACAAGGCGGCCGAGAACGGCCTCGTCGCCATTCTCGGCGGCGAGGACTCCACCGTGGAGCGCGCGCTGCCGGTGCTCGACGACTTCGCGAAGCGAGTCGTCCACTGTGGACCTCTCGGCGCCGGCATGGCGACCAAGATCGCCCGCAACGTCATCACCTACGGCACCTGGCGGGCGGTCTACGAGGCCACCACCCTGGCCGGCGCCGCGGGGGTGGACCCGCGGAAGCTGATCACCGTGATCGAGGAGGCCGACCCCGAAGGCGCGACGCTGTTCTCCTGGCAGCGCCAGCAGCTCGCCGGGACCGCGCGGGCGCTGATGAACCAGGTCGGGCGGTTGCAGGACAAGGACCTCGCCGCCGCACAGGAACTGGCGGGTCAGCTCGGGCTCACCCTGCCACTGACCGACGTCACCCGCGCACACGGCGCGGAGACACTCGCCGCGGAGTCCGGAAAGGACGCGTGATGGACCAGACCACGAAGACCGGCCTGAAGATGATGGACGAGGTCTACGGACCCGGCTTCACCGGGTCACTGCCCGCCGAGACGACCCCGATGCTGGAGAAGACCGTCGACCACCTCTTCGGCGAGATCTGGAGCAGGCCCGGGCTGTCGGTGCGCGACCGGCGGCTGCTCGTGCTCGGTGCCACCGCGGCGCTGGGCCGGGCCGACCTGATCGAGATCCAGGTCCGCGGCGCCCTGCACAACCGCGAGCTGACCGCCGAGCAGCTCCGAGAAGCCGTCCTGCACCTGCAGTACTACGTCGGCTGGGGCAACGGAACCCAGGTGAACAACGGAGTCGAAGCCGCCCTGCGTGCGCACGCGGCCCAGGAGAAGGAGAACTCATGACCGTGGACCTTCCCGCGATGCCGGTCGAGCGCGAGCGCCTGCTCGACCCGCCGCTGGAGTACGACCAGCTGCGCGAGGAGCAGCCGATCGTCCGCGTGCGCTTCCCCAGTGGCCGGGTGGGCTGGCTGGTGACCCGGTTCGACGAGGGCAGCCAGGTGTTCTCCGATCCACGGATGAGCGCCCGGCGGCCGCGCCACGACGTTCCGCCGGAGGAGGGCGACGACCACTACTCGGACGAATCCGGAGAAGCGGTCGACCCGACCTTCGTGTTCATGGACGAACCCGACCACGGCGCCTACCGGCGGCTACTGGCGGGCCGGTTCACGCCGAAGTCGGTGCAGGCCAAGCTGCAGCCCTACATCGACCGGATCGTCACCGAGCACCTCGACGCCATCGAGGCGGCGGGCGCAAACGGTGAGCCGGTGGACCTGATCGAACACCTCGCGCTCCCGATCCCCTGCCTGGTGATCTGCGAGCTGCTCGGCGTGCCCTACGCCGACCGGGACAAGTTCCACCACGCCACCGAGGTGATGATGGACGTGTCCAAGCCCCGCGCCGAGCGCAACAGCGGCGCGCACTGGCTGCAGGACTACATCACCCGGCTGGTGGCCGACAAACGCGGCGACCCGGAGTCGAGCGGCCTGCTGGCCGACCTGATCCGCACCAGCGAGCAGGACGGGTCGATCCTCACGGACAAGGACCTCATCAGCATCGGCGTGCTGCTGCTGTTCGCGGGCCACGACACCACCATGGCGATGATCGGCCTGTCCTCGCTGACCCTGCTCACCCACCCCGAGCAGCGCCGGAACCTCGTCGAGCACCCGGAGAAGATCGGCCCCGCGGTCGAGGAGCTGCTGCGCTACCTCACCATCGTCCAGTTCGGACTCGGCCGGACCGCGAAGGAGGACCTGGAGATCGGCGGGCAGCCGATCTCCAAGGGCGACCTCGTCGTCGTCGCCATGCCGGCTGCCAACCGCGACCCCCGCGCGTTCGACAACCCCGACGTTCCCGACTTCGATCGCAAGATCACTCGTCACCTGGCCTTCGGCTACGGCGTGCACCAATGCCTCGGGCAGAACGTCGCCCGTGCCGAGCTGAAGACGATCCTGCCCCGGCTCTTCCAGCGGTTCCCCGGCCTGAGGCTGGCCACCCCGCTGGAGGATGTCGAAATGGACACCTACGGCACCAACTACGGCGTCCGCAAGATGCTCGTCACCTGGTGACTCCGCCGCCGCCCGCCCGCCACGGGGCGGGCGGCCCCGCGGACCGTCCCGTTCGCCTGATGTGTTCTGCTGGAAACGACACGGCACAGGTGGATGAAGGAGTGGTGGGTGTGGCTGCTGACGGCTCCGGCCGGCCACGAAGCCGGCGCGGTGAGGGCGAGCGGCTGCGTGCCGAGGTACTGGCCGCAGTGAACAGGCTCCTCGACGAGTGGGGCAGCGACGACAAGCTCACCATGCGCGCTGTCGCCAGAGAGGTCGGTGTCGCGGCGCCCAGCATCTACCTGCACTTCGCGGACAAGGCCGAGCTCGTCTGGGCGGCGCTGACGGACAAGTATGAACAGCTCGCGGCGCAGATGCGGACCGCCGATCTCGCCGCCGCCGGGGAGGGGGTGCGTGACCGGCTGCGGGCGCAGGTCCACGCGTACTGCCGGTTCGCGCTGCACAACGCCGGCCACTACCGGCTGATGTACGAGGTCCGCCAGCCCTCGGTCGAGCTCTCCCGGATGGGATCGCATCCCGCCCGGCTGGTGTCCCGGCGGCTGCGCGGCGCACTGGCCGCCTGCGCCGACGACGGCTACCCGCTCACCCTCCCCCTGCACCAGGCCGCGAACACGCTCTGGACCGGCCTGCACGGACTGGTATCGGTCCAGCACAGCCTTTCCGTGAACAGCTCCGAGGACGTCGTGCTGGGACTGGCGGACGGCCTGATGGACATCCTGGTGGGCGCCGAACGCACCGGCGGCCCGGCTTATCCGCCGGACACCCCCGTCGAACAGCTCATCGCGCGAACCGTCTCGGACGAAGGTTTGCAGGGCACGCGATCCCCCTGAACCGATCGCCGTCCTCCCCGGCGATCCTCGTCAGTCCTCGTCGAACACCTCGCTGCCGATGACGCGGGCGGCGTTTGCGGCGGGGAAGCCGGCGTATCCGGTCGCGTGGTAGATGACCTCTTCGAGCTCCTCGCGGGTGAGGCCGTTCTGGAGCGCGATCGAGAAGTGGATCTTCAGTTCTTCCGTGGAGCCGAGCGCGATCAGGATGCCCAGCGTGACCAGGCTCCGGGACCGCCGGTCGAGCCCTTCCCGCGTCCACAGCCTGCCGAACACGTTGACCAGGCTGAGCTCGGAGAGTTCGCCGGCGAACGCGCCCGCCGGCATTCCGCCCTCCACGTCGGCGGCCGCGACCGGGATCATCTCCCGGACCAGCCGGATGCCTTTTTCACGGTCGTCCGTCATCGGACCGCACCGCCTTTCGTCGTTGGATCCCAATAGGCACGTTCACCGGGGGCCGCCGTACAGGGTGCTGCCTCCATCGACCGGAAGCACGACACCGGTGACGAACGCCGCGTCGTCGGACGCCAGGAACAACGCGGCGTTCGCGACGTCCCAGCTGGTGCCCTGGTGCCCCATCGGGATCGTCGCGGCCCGCTCGGCCACCACGTCGTCGCGCGCGGCGCCGGTGGCCCGCGCGACCCGGTCGACGCCCATCGGGGTGTCGACCATGCCCGGCGCGACGCAGTTGACGCGCACACCATGTGGCGCGTACTCCAGCGCGAGCGAGCGGGTCATCGAGTTCACCGCCGCCTTCGAGGTCACGTAGGCGATCGCCTCGCCCCCGGCCATCAGCCCGGCCATGGAGGAGATGTTGACCACCGCGCCACTGCCCTGCGCCCTCAGGTGCGGCAGCACGTACTTGCACGTGAGCCACATCCCGGTCAGGTTGACCTCGAATCCGGCGCGCCACTGCGCGGCGGTGAGCCGCTCGGTCGGGCCCGCGGGCACGATCCCGACGTTGTTGTGCAGGATGTCGATCCGGCCGAACGCGGCGAGCGCCGCCTCCGGAATCCCGCGACAGTCCTCTTCGGACGTGATGTCCGCCTGGTGCGCCGTGGCTTCGGCACCTTCCTCACGGACGAGCTTGGCCGTCTCCTCCGCCGACGCCAGGTCCCGGTCGACGACCAGGATCCGCGCGCCGTGGCGGGCGTAGGTCAGGCAGGCCGCGCGGCCGTTGCCCGTGGTCTGTCCCTCGGTC
>Ga0164243_10016621_pt1 | contig 10077 bp, 8 predicted proteins | sample OricompcompostOP_FD_108781 | JGI IMG/M metagenome (GOLD analysis project Ga0164243, IMG submission 108781) | Organic Plus compost microbial communities from Emeryville, California, USA - Original compost - Organic plus compost (OP) | ecosystem: Engineered > Solid waste > Mixed feedstock >... | reverse complement strand
TCGTAGATCTCGCCGACTTCCGGCTCGGCCACGATGGTGTGGATCCACTTCTTGGCCGCCTCGATCTCCTTGGCGCTGGCCGAAGCGATCTTCACCGTGCCGTCGTCCTCGATGTTGATCTTGGCGCCGGTCTTTTCCACGATCTCGCGGATGATCTTGCCGCCCGAGCCGATGACGTCGCGGATCTTGTCGGTCGGGATATGCATGACCTCGATGCGCGGCGCGAACTCGCCCAGTTCCTTGCGGCCTTCGGTGATGGCCTTCGACATTTCATCGAGGATGTGGATGCGGCCACCCTTGGCCTGGTCGAGGGCGATCTTCATGATCTCCTCGGTGATGCCGCTGATCTTGATGTCCATCTGCAGCGAGGTGATGCCGCCCGAAGTGCCGGCCACCTTGAAGTCCATGTCGCCGAGATGGTCTTCGTCACCCAGGATGTCGGACAGAACCGCGAAGCGCTCGCCTTCCTTGATGAGACCCATGGCGATGCCGGCAACCGGCTTGGCCAGCGGCACGCCGGCATCCATCAGGGCCAGCGAGGTGCCGCACACGGTCGCCATCGAGGACGAGCCGTTGGACTCGGTGATCTCCGACACCGCGCGCAGCGTGTAGGGGAACTGTTCCGGGCTCGGCAGCATCGGGTGGATGGCGCGCCAGGCGAGCTTGCCGTGGCCGATCTCGCGGCGGCCGGGCGAACCCATGCGGCCGGTTTCACCAACCGAGTACGGCGGGAAGTTGTAGTGGAGCAGGAAGGTCTCCTTGTACATGCCGGTCAGCGCGTCGACATACTGCTCGTCCTCGCCGGTGCCAAGCGTGGCGACCACGATCGCCTGCGTCTCGCCGCGGGTGAACAGGGCCGAGCCGTGGGTGCGCGGCAGGAGGCCGACTTCCGCCACGATCGGGCGAACGGTCTGGAGATCGCGGCCGTCAATGCGCGAACCGGTGTCGAGGATGTTCCAGCGCACGATCTTGGCCTGGAGTTCCTTGAACACGGTGGCGACCTGCTCGGCCGACCACTTCGGCGCCTCCTCGCCTTCGGCGGCGAAGGCAGCCTTCACCTTGGCCTTGGCGGCGTCGACGGCGGCATAGCGCGCCTGCTTGTCGGTGATCTTGTAGGCCTCGCGCAGGTCGGCCTCGGCGACCGCCAGCATTTCCTTCTCGAGTTCCGAGAGGTCTTCGGCGATATGCTCGCGCGGCTCCTTGGCGGCAACCTCGGCCAGCTTGATGATGGCGTCGATCACCGGCTGGAAGCCCTTGTGGCCGAACATGACGGCACCGAGCATCACGTCTTCCGGAAGCTCCTTGGCTTCCGACTCGACCATCAGCACGGCTTCGCCGGTGCCGGCGACGACGAGATCGAGCTTGGACTCGGGCATCTCGTCGAGGTAGGGGTTGAGCACGTATTCGCCGTTGATGTAGCCGACGCGCGCGCCACCGATCGGCCCCATGAAGGGCACGCCCGAGAGCGTCAGAGCGGCCGAGGCGGCAACCAACGACACGATGTCCGGATTGTTCTCCAGATCGTGCTGCATGACGGTGACGATGACCTGCGTGTCGTTCTTGTAGCCATCGGCGAAGAGCGGGCGGATCGGGCGGTCGATGAGGCGCGAGACGAGCGTCTCATTCTCGCTCGGACGGCCTTCGCGCTTGAAATAGCCGCCCGGGATCTTGCCGGCGGCGTAAGTCTTTTCCTGATAGTTGACGGTGAGCGGGAAGAAGTCCTGGCCCGGCTTCGGCTCCTTGGCCGAAACGACGGTGGCCAGCACGACGGTCTCGCCATAGGTGGCAAGCACGGCGCCGTCGGCCTGACGTGCGATCTTGCCGGTTTCGAGCTTGAGCGGACGACCCGCCCACTCGATTTCCACTGTATGTTGGTTGAACATGTCCTGTCCTTCAAATGCGGAAAGGATGCGCGCGCACGCGCATCTCTCTCCTGGCTTGTTCCGGACGAGCCACGGGCAAGACAACGGGAGGTCTGGACTTCATGCGCCGCGAAGGCGCGCCAGGCATCCTGCAATCCTGCCCCATGACCAGTCCATGGGCGGTTTCGGCCGGCCCTCTGCCCTGCCGAAACTGTCGGCGCCTGATCTGCCGGAGAAATTCATGCATTCCGGCATCTGGACGCTCACGAACCCGGCGCGAAACCGGGTCCGGATGGCAGACCGGCGGACCTTCGAGGGTCCGCCGGTCGGGATATCAGCGACGCAGGCCGAGCCTCTCGATCAGCGTCTGGTAGCGAGCCTCGTCCTTGCGCTTGAGATAGTCAAGCAGGCTGCGGCGCTGCGAAACCAGAGCCAGAAGGCCACGGCGGGAATGGTTGTCCTTCTTGTGGTCCTTGAAGTGCTCGGTCAGGTTCTTGATCCGCTCCGAGAGAACCGCGACCTGAACCTCGGGCGAACCGGTGTCACCCTTGGCGGTAGCGAATTCGGCAAGCAATTCCTTCTTGCGTTCGGCAGTAATCGACATCGCGTTTTTCCTTTCGGTTTAGAGGAAACGAGATGCCCGCAGCCGGGATGTCGTCCAGCAGGGGCCGATGTACATCGTGCTGTATTGGCACAATGCTGCGGCGCATATAGTCCAAAACCCGCGAAAACACCAGCGCTAATGCGAAATAGCCGCGAAAGCCCGCTCAGACACTGAAAACGCGGCGCGGCTTGAACATGCCCGCCTCGATCGCGCCGATCGCCACCAGCTTGCCGCGCGCGGTGACGCAGGCCTCCTCGGCCTCCACCGGCGCGTCGCGACCGCGGATGATGACGGGATTGCCGAGCCGGACCTTGGTCGCGGCATCGTCGCTCAGCGCCACCTGCGGCAGGCAGTCGAGCGCAGCCCCCGTATCGAGCAGATAGTCGTCGAGCGCGCCGAAATCGAGCGCCGCGCCGGCATTCCTGTCCTCGGCGGAGGGAGCGGCGGCCTCCAGATCCGGCAAGGTGACGAAATCCTCCTCGGTGAAGGGGTCGACCTCCACGCGCCGCAGCGCCGCGATATGGCCGTAGCAGCCGAGATCGCGGCCCATGTCGCGCGCCAGCGAGCGGACATAGGTGCCCTTGCCGCATTCGATCTCGAACACCGTGTGGCCCTCCGGCGTGGTTTCGAGGATGTCGAGCCTGCCGATCTCGATCTCCCGCGCCGGGATTTCGACCGTCTCGCCTTCGCGGGCAAGGTCGTAGGCGCGCTCGCCGGCGATCTTGATTGCCGAGAACTGCGGCGGCGTCTGCATGATCACGCCCGTATATTTCGGCAGCAGCGCGCGGATCTCGGCCTCGGTCGGGCACTTGTCGGAGGTCTTGGTGACCGGCCCTTCGAGATCGTCGGTGGAGCGCTCCTCGCCCCAGGCGACGGTGAACTGGTAGACCTTGGCGCCGTCCATCACATAGGGCACGGTCTTGGTGGCTTCGCCCAGCGCGATCGGCAGCATGCCGGACGCGAGCGGGTCGAGCGTGCCGGCATGACCGGCCTTCTCGGCCTGGAACAGCCACTTGATCTTGGACACGGCCTCGGTGGAGCCCATGCCGACCGGTTTGTCGAGGATTATCCAGCCGGAAACCGGCCGGCCCTTCTTCTTGCCTCGGCGACCCATATTACTGTTCCTGCTCCTTGTCGTCGTCGGCATTCAGATCCCGCTGCACTTCGGGGGATCTCAGCAATTCATCGATCTTGGTGAAATTGTCGAAGCTCGTGTCGAGCCTGAAGCGGAATTCCGGCATGTATTTCATCTGCCGCAGCGCCGGCGACATGCGGCCGCGAATGAAGCGCGCATGACGGTTCAGCGCCTCAACCACCGCCTGATCGTCGCGCGCGCCGAGCGGCGCGACGAAGGCCGTCGCGATCTTGAGGTCCGGCGACATGCGCACCTCGGAGACCGATATCACGGTCGTCTCGACGAGGTCGTCGCGCACCTCGCCGCGCTGGAGCATTTCGGAAAGGGCGTGGCGCACCTGCTCGCCAACGCGCAGCATGCGCTGGGAGGGGCCGGAAGAATGGGAACGTGACATTGTTCGGTGCAATCCTGAATGAACATGGACGGCGGGGTCAAACCGCGAGCACAAAACCGGCCGGCCGACGGCAGTGCGAGGCACCACCGTCCGGCAAGCCGGTCAGTTCATTATGCGCGCTTAGAGCGTCCGGGTCACCATCTCGACGCGGAAGCACTCGATGATGTCGCCCTGGCGGATGTCTTCGTAGTTCTGGAAGGCCATGCCGCACTCCTGGCCGACCGGCACTTCGGAGACTTCGTCCTTGAAGCGCTTGAGCGTCTTCAGCGTGCCCTCGTGAATGACGACGTTGTCGCGGATCAGGCGCACGCCCGCGCCACGTTCCACCTTGCCCTCGGTCACGCGGCAGCCGGCAACCTTGCCGACCTTGGTGATGTTGAACACCTCGAGAATCTCGGCATTGCCGATGAAGGTCTCGCGGCGTTCCGGCGACAGCAGGCCCGACATCGCATCCTTGATGTCATCCACGAGGCTGTAGATGATGCTGTAGTAGCGGATGTCGATACCGGCCGCCTCGGCGGCCTGGCGTGCTTGCGGATTGGCGCGCACGTTGAAGCCGATGACAACCGCGTCGGACGTCTCGGCCAGCGAAATATCGCTTTCCGTGATCCCGCCGGCGCCGGCATGCACGATGCGGGCGCGAACCTCGTCGGTGCCGAGCTTTTCGAGCGCGGCGACGATCGCTTCCACGGAGCCCTGCACGTCGGCCTTGATGACCAGCGGGAACTCCTTCAGGCCGCTGGACTGCAACTGCGACATCATATGCTCGAGCGAGCCGCGCTGGCCGGCATGCTTGGCAGCCGCCTTGTCGCGCGCCTTGCGCTGGCGATACTCGGTGATCTCGCGCGCCCTGGCCTCGTTGTTGACCACGGCGAAGCGGTCGCCGGCCTGCGGCGTGCCCTGAAGACCGAGGATTTCCACCGGCGTCGAGGGCAGCGCTTCCTTGATGTGGTCGCCGCGATCGGTGACCAGCGCACGCACACGGCCCCACTCATTGCCGGCAACGACGATGTCGCCGACCAGCAGGGTGCCCGTCTGAACCAGCACGGTGGCGACGGGGCCGCGGCCCTTGTCGAGCTTGGCCTCGATGATCGCGCCTTCGGCGGTACGGTTCGGGTTGGCCTTCAGGTCGAGCACTTCGGCCTGCAGCAGGATGGTTTCGAGCAGCTTGTCGATGTTCGTGCCCTTGGTGGCCGAAACCTCGACCTCGAGCACGTCACCGCCCATCGACTCCACGAAGACCTCATGCTGCAGGAGCTGCGTGCGCACCTTCTGCGGGTCGGCGGAAGGCTTGTCGATCTTGTTGATCGCCACGATGATCGGCACCCCGGCCGCCTTGGCGTGGCTGATCGACTCGATCGTCTGCGGCATCACGCTGTCGTCGGCGGCAACCACCAGGATGGCGATGTCGGTGACCTGGGCGCCGCGGGCACGCATGGCGGTGAAGGCGGCGTGGCCCGGCGTATCGATGAAGGTGATCTTCTGACCGTTCTTCTCGACCTGATAGGCGCCGATGTGCTGCGTGATGCCACCGGCCTCGCCCGACACGACATTGGCGTTGCGGATGGCGTCCAGCAGCGAGGTCTTGCCGTGGTCGACATGGCCCATGATGGTGACCACCGGCGGACGCGGCAGCATGTCCTCCGGACGATCCGGAATATCGAACAGGCCTTCCTCGATGTCGGATTCGGCAACGCGGCGAACCGTGTGCCCGAATTCGGACGCGACGAGCTCGGCCGTGTCGGCATCGATCACATCGCCCGGCTTCAGGATCTGGCCCTGCTTCATGAAGAACTTCACGACGTCCACGGCGCGCTCGGCCATGCGGGCGGCGAGGTCCTGGACGGTGATGGTCTCGGGCAGCACCACTTCGCGCGAAATCTTCTCGCGCGGCTCCTGATGCATCGCGCGCTTGAACTTCTCCTGGCGGCGGCGCATGGCCGACAGCGAGCGGGCGCGGGCGCTGTCGCCATCGTCGGACAGCGCGGTGTTCAGCGTCAGCTTGCCGCGACGGCGATCCTCCTCGCCCTTGGCCTTGGCCGGACGGGCGACTTCGGGCGCCGGCGCCCGTTTGACCGGAATGCCGCTGCGCGGCGACGGTACGCTCTTGCTCTTGGTTTCGGGCTCTTCGACCTCGTCGGCGGCATCGGCCACGGGCGCGCGGCGGCGCGCCTCCTCCTCGGCCCGGCGGCGGGCTTCGGCCTCCGCCTTCAGGCGAGATTCTTCCTCGGCCTGACGACGCGCGGATTCCTCGCGCTCGCGGCGGCGGCGCTCTTCCTCTTCCTGGCGGCGGCGGGCTTCCTCGGCGGCGCGGGCGCGATCCTCGGCTTCGCGGGCGACCGCGCCTTCAAGCGCGCGACGGCGCGCTTCCATCTCGCTCGACGACAGTTCGTTGAGCACCATGCCGGGGCGCTCGCTGACCGGAGCAGGGCGCGGCGCGGGGCGCGGGGCCTCACGTTGCGGCGCGGGCGCGGGTGCCGGCGCGGCAGCCTGGGGCTGCGGCTTGGGCGCAGGCGGCGGGGGCGGCGCGGCGACAGGCTCGTGCTTCTCGCCGGGCATCGTGAACTTGCGCTTCTTGGTCTCGACGACGACCGACTTGGTGCGTCCATGCGAGAAGTTCTGACGCACGGTGCCCTGCTCAATACCAGGACGCTTCAGTGTCAGAGTCTTCTTCGTGTTGACGCTCAAAGTGTTGTCGTCACCCGATTTCGTATCGCTCATTCCAAATCCTCTGCGGCCTCATCTTCGTCAGCAATTGCCGCAAACATTGCCCGGTCTTCCGAGGATCCGCCCCGGTAACGGTCAAGCGCAACCATACGCTTCTGCACCGCTCGTCCCGCGTCTTCCGCGAGAACGGCTGCATGTATCACATTTGTGCCCCCCAATGCCAAACTCAAATCGGCTTCCGAAAAAAGTTTATAGGCATAGATGGCAGGGCCGCCCGCGTAGGCCGTGGCCTTGCGCGCCTGGGTTATCTTGCGCAGGCCGTCCTCCGACGCTTCCTCGGCGTGCAGCACGAAAAGCGCCTCGCCGCTGCGGACCGCGCTTTCGACCTTCGTCGCTCCAAGCGCAACCGCACCGGCTTTCCGGGCCAAACCCAATGCACCCAGCGCCCGCTTGACCAGAAGCGTGTCCACCAGCGCACCGAGATCGGGCGAGACGGCTACATCCTTCCTGAAGGCACGTGCAAAGAGGTTCTTCCCGGCCGCCTTGTCTACATGTAGGCGATCGGCCGTGACCCAGCAACCACGTCCGGGCAGGTTTCTCTTGAGATCCGGGACAACAGCACCGTCCGGTCCGACGACGAACCGGATCAGTTCATCCGGTTCGGCGGTCTTGCGCGTGACGATGCATGTGCGATCGTTCATCTCGTCCGGGGACATATCCTGTTTGATGCGCGGTCACCTCACGCACCGGCGGCTTCGGCATCATCGCCCTCGGCGACGGCCTCTTCCTCGGTGATCCAGCCGGCCTTCAGACGGGCGGCCAGAACCATCTGCTCGGCATCGGCGCGGGTGACGCCGAAGCTGGCCAGAACGCCCGGATAGAACTTGGTCTCGCCGTCCTTGCGTTCCTTCCAGCCGACGAGATCGTCGACAGCGTAGCCGGCAAAGTCCTCGACGGTCTTCACGCCATCCTCGCCGAGCGCCACCAGCATTGCGGTGGTGATGCCCGGAAGCTCGCGCAATTCGTCCGCGACGCCGAGCTCGCGGCGCCGGGCGTCATGCTCGGCCTCGATGCGGTCGAGATATTCGCGGGCGCGGGTCTGGATCTCGCTGGCGGTATCCTCGTCGAAGCCGTCGATCGACGAGATTTCGTCGGAATCGACATAGGCGACTTCCTCGACGCTGGTGAAGCCTTCCGAGGCAAGCACCTGGCCGACCATCTCGTCGACGTTGAGGGCTTCCATGAACAGGGTCGAGCGCTCGGTGAACTCCTTCTGGCGACGCTCGGACTCTTCCTGCTCGGTCAGGATGTCGATGTCCCAGCCGGTGAGCTGCGAGGCCAGGCGCACATTCTGCCCGCGACGGCCGATGGCCAGCGAGAGCTGGTCGTCGGGTACAACCACCTCGATGCGCTCGGCATCCTCGTCGAGAACCACCTTGGCGACTTCCGCCGGCTGCAAGGCGTTGACGATGAAGGAGGCAGCCGAAGGCGACCACGGAATGATGTCGATCTTCTCGCACTGCAGCTCGCCGACGACGGCCTGGACGCGCGAACCACGCATACCCACGCAGGCGCCGACCGGATCGATCGAGCTGTCGCGGCTGACCACGGCGATCTTGGCGCGCGAGCCCGGATCGCGGGCAACCGACTTGATCTCGATGATGCCGTCGTAGATTTCCGGCACTTCCATGGTGAAGAGCTTGGCCATGAACTGCGGATGGGTGCGCGACAGGAAGATCTGCGGGCCGCGCTGCTCGCGGCGCACGTCGTAGACATAGGCGCGGACGCGATCGCCATACTTGTAGTTCTCGCGGGGGATCAGCTCGTCGCGGCGGATGATCGCCTCGCCACGGCCGAGATCGACGATGACGTTGCCATATTCGACACGCTTGACCGTGCCGTTGACGATCTCGCCGATGCGATCCTTGTATTCGTCATACTGGCGGTCGCGCTCGGCCTCGCGCACCTTCTGCACGATGACCTGCTTGGCCGACTGGGCGGCGATGCGGCCGAAATCCATCGGCGGAAGCTGTTCGGCGATGAAGTCGCCAAGCTGCGCGTCGGGATTGCGCTCGCGCGCGTCCTGCAGCGAAATCTGCGTCGCATAATCCTCGACGCTCTCCACGACCTCCATCAGCCGCTGGAGCTTCATCTCGCCGGTCTGCGGATTGATGTCGGCGCGGATGTTGGTCTCCTGGCCGTAGCGCGAACGCGCCGCCTTCTGGATCGCATCGGCCATGGCGGCGATGACGATCTGCTTGTCGATCGACTTTTCACGCGCGACCGCATCGGCGATCTGCAGCAGCTCAAGCCTGTTCGCACTGACTACCATTTTGGTCTCCCTGAACCGTGCCGGCTTTCCGGCCGTTCAATCACTCTTCTGTTTCGGTTTCGTCTTCAGCGCCGTCATCGGGTTCGCCGCGACGCTTCTTGGCTTCCTTGCGCGCCTTGTTGTCCTTCGACAGCGCATCGCGGATCAGGTCGTCGGTCAGGATCAGCCGCGCATCGGCGATCGTCTCGAACGGAATTCGCACCGTGGGCTCTTCGCCGTAAGCCGGCTGATCGCGCTCGATCACGACGCTCTCCTCGTCCGACTCGCCGATCCTGCCACGGAAACGCTTGCGGTCGGCGACCAGGATCGAGGTCTCCAGCTTCACCAGATGGCCGGCCCATGTCGTGAAGTCGGACTTGCGCACCAGCGGACGGTCGATACCGGGCGAGGAGACCTCCAGATGATATGCCTTGTCGATCGGATCGTCGACATCCAGAACGGGCGAGACGGCACGGCTGACCTCCTCGCAATCCTCGACGGTCATGGTGCCGTCCTCGCGCTCGACCATGATCTGGAGCGTCAGGCCGTTCTGGCCGGACAGGCGCACGCGCACCAGGCGGAAGTCCATGGCGCGCAGCACAGGCGCGATCATGGCCGCCACGCGCGCGTCAACGCCGCTTTCGCGGATGATCCGATCGTCGCCTTCGATATTGGCTGTTTGTTCTGTCATTCCCGACCCGAGCTGGCGCCGGTAACAAAAAAGAGCGGGACCGGATGGACCCACTCTTCGTCATACCGACCAAGAATTTGAAAGTTACATAGCCCAGGGACCGGCTGTTTTCAAGTCCGGCAGGGTCGCGCGAACAGAAGAAATGCACCATGTGCGGGCGGCATGGCTGCCCTGCGCGCGCGCCTCTGGCCTTTTCGGCCGGCATCCACTATCTATGTTGCAGTGCAACATCAAAAGGAAAACATCATGTCTACCCGCCAGCGACACTCCAAGCTGGGCGAACTCTTCATGCTTCTCGGCAATGCGATCGCTGCCGCCTCGGCAGTTTCCCATGGTCGCCAGCCTTATGCCGGCAACCTGCATCGCCTCGGCATCGACGCCGAAGAATTCCGCCGGATCAACCGCTTCTAACC
>Ga0164243_10016619_pt1 | contig 10078 bp, 8 predicted proteins | sample OricompcompostOP_FD_108781 | JGI IMG/M metagenome (GOLD analysis project Ga0164243, IMG submission 108781) | Organic Plus compost microbial communities from Emeryville, California, USA - Original compost - Organic plus compost (OP) | ecosystem: Engineered > Solid waste > Mixed feedstock >... | reverse complement strand
CTTCCTCACCGGCCTTCTCTTTGCCCAGGGCTGGGCATTCCTCGTGGCGTTCATCGTCCTGATGCCGACATTGCTTCCGGCGGCCATCGTCGCGGCGCTCGTCCGCACCCGGCCACGTCCGGTGCATGGTGGCACCCGCATCAAGGGTTCCGGCACGATCCGCCGCGCGCGCGAATGGGTGAAGCGGTCGCTGCCCGCCCGCGAGCCGGCCCGCGCCGCGATCCTCGGCGTGCTGGACGAAGCGGCCCAACTGAAGCATCTGATGGCACGGATGGACAGCGAGCAGTTCCGCCGCGCCGATGCCAGCATCGGGGCCATGCCGGCTGAGTTCACGAAGCGGGTGGACGAGGCGGTGACCGCCGCCGTGGGGCTGGCGGAACGCTGCCAGATGCTCTATCCGACCGGTGAGCGGCGTCAGCTCGATGCGCGCACCCGCGAGGCGCTGGACCGACAGGTCGTACAGATGCTCAACCTTCAGCAGGCGCTGGCCTACAGCCGTTCAACACTCGAGGTCGTCGCCATCAACCATACAGCGGCGCTGGGGGACACCTCTCGCCTCGTCCGCAGCCTGAACCACCTCACGGATGCCATCGGGGAAGTCCAGGGGGTGCCGAAGCTGACGACGGAGGTCACGCCGATCTCGGCTCCGGATCGCACGCCGGAAGCAGTCACCTATCTCAAGACCGTCGCCTGATCGGGGACCCGAGGCCGCCTGGACACGCCGTCGTCCGGGCGGCCTCGCTGTTATGTCCACCCTAGCGCGGCGCGTAGAGCGCATCCCGGATATCGACCGTCAATTGCCCGTTCATTCCCTCGAAGATGGTGTTCGTGAGGATCGTCACTGTCAGCCCTGTTACCGGGTCGATGAACCAGTTGTGGCCGTAGACCCCGCCCCAGCGCAGTGTCCCCGGCGAGACCGGCGACCCCACCTGTCGTGGATCGACCACCACGGCTCCGGCGAAGCTGAACGCCGTCCCCGGCTCCGTGAGCAGCGACCCGATCTGGCTCCGGAACAGCGACTGCGCCATCCCCTGCGAGAGCAGACGCGCCGCTCCGTCATCCGCGTCTCGGCGTACCGATTCCAGGATGGTGTGGATTGCCGGCGCGGTGCTCGCCGCGCCAGCGCCGCCCGACTCGAACGATGCCGCATCGAAGATGCGCGCGGGGTCGAACGTCGTACCGCCGGCCCCGTTCACGGCGCCGGCCGTCTCCTCACCAACCATGCGATGGGGGCGCGGATCGTCATTCACGTAGGGCACTGCCAGGTTCGGCGTATCCCTCGGCAGCGAGAAGACGATCGCATCGTCTGGCAACCCAAGCGGGCGCACCACCTGCGTCCGCACCGCATCCTCGAGCGTGCCCCGCGTCACCTTCTGGATCACCGCCCCGAGGACGTCGATGGAGAGCCCGTAGGCCCATGACGCCCCAGGCGCGAAGGGCAGCGGCAGAGACGCAAGTTTCGCCAGGTTGTCTGCCATCGACATCCCCGGCTGGGCGAGACCGGTCGAGACTCCCTGTTCCGCCACTGCGTAGGAAAGCCCCGAGGTATGCGTCAGTAAGTGCCTGATCCGGATCGTCGCCGGCTGGCCGTCCGGCCCGGCCGGGTGGACATCCGGCAGCCACTCGTGCACCGGGTCGTCGAGCGACATCTCGTCCTGCTCGATCAGGCGCAGCGCCGTCAGGGAGACCACCGGTTTCGTGACGGAGGCGAGGCGGAAGACCGTCGCCAGACTCACCGGTATGCCCGCCTCACGGTCGGCCAGCCCGAACGCCCGCTCGTAGATCGTCTCGCCTCGCCGCGAGGCGCTCACCACCCCGCCGACCACGCGCTCCTCCGCCAGCGCGGCGTCGATCGCCGCGTCCAGCCGCGCCACATCGTCCATACCCGTCTTCCACCGCTCGCCTGCTACCATCCTGGAACCTCCCCTGCCGCTCGTGGCGCCCTGTTCGTTACCCGATGGCGTCATGCTGCCCACCGCACACCGGATCGTCAAGCGACCGGGCATTCGCCGCCCCTCATGGGAAACAGGCCCCGCTTGCGCGATGGGCATCCCTGGGCTACCGTCGCTGCGTTGGGTTCGCGGGCGCCGCCAGGACGCCGCAAGAGAGAAGGCACGGAACATCATGTCCTCGAAACAGACACGCTACCGGATCGGCATCGGCGGCATTGCTATCGAGAGCAGCACGTTTTCGCCCCTTCCCGCCACCATCGAGGACTTCACGATCCATCGGGGCCAGGAAATCGTCGCCAACTACCCGTACTTTGCCGGCGGCACGTTCGAGGGCCGTGACGATGTGGAGTGGCTGGGCACCCTGAAGGCCCGCGCGATTCCCGGCGGCCCCGTCGCGGCCGAAAGCTACGAGGCGATGAAGGGTGAACTGCTGAAGCGACTGGGCGCATCCCTGCCGCTGGACGGCTTCTTCTACGATATCCACGGCGCAATGTCGGTGATCGGGCTCGATGATGCCGAGGGAGACCTCATCACGGCGATCCGGGAGACCGTCGGGCCGGGGTGCATCATCTCGACCGGCATGGACCTCCACGGCAATGTTTCCGATGTCCTCGTGGGCGCGGTGGACTGCTTCACCGCCTATCGCCAGGCGCCGCACGTCGATGCAATGGAGACAAAGGCTCGCGCCGTCCGCAACCTGCTGTCGCTGCTCGATTCCGGCACCCGCCCCTATCGCGCCTGGGCCCGGATTCCGGTCAACCTGCCGGGCGAGAAGACCAGCACGATGTGGGAGCCGGGCACGACCGTCTACAAGCGCCTTGCGGAGTCGGATGGCATTCCCGGCGTAATCGACGCCTCGCTGTGGGTCGGATATGTCTGGGCCGACCAGCCGCGCGCGAACGCCACGACCGTCGTCACCGGCACCGACGTCGAGGCGATCAAGACCGAGGCCGAGAAGATCGCCAAACGGTACTGGGATGCGCGCGACGAGTTCCGTTTCGGCGTCCCCACCGGCCCGGCCGACTGGACGATCGAGGAGGCGCTGAAGCTGAACCAGAAGGCTGTGCTGATCAGCGATTCCGGCGACAACCCAACGGCTGGCGGCGCAGGCGATATCCCCTACATGGTCGAGCGGCTGCTGGCGAACCCGTCGCTCGCATCGGGCGAGCGCACGGCGATGGTCTCCGCCATCGCCAGCCCGGACGCCGTGAAGACAGCCAAGGCCGCCGGCGTCGGTCAGGAGGTGACCGTCACCATCGGCGGCATCAACGATCCGGTGAACGGATCGCCGTTCACCTTCACCGGCACCGTCTTCTCGATCTACGAGAACGACCCGGTCGGCGGCGACATCGCGGTCGTGAGGTCCGGCGGCGTCCATGTCGTGATCCCGACGAAGCGCAAGCCGTATCACCACCTGAAGGAGTTCGCGAACCTCGGTCTTGCCATCCCGGATTTCGACATCACGGTCGGCAAGTGGGGCTATCTGGAGCCGGAGCTGAAGACCGCGGCCTCGGCGGCCTTCCAGGCGCTGACACCGGGCGCGGTGAACCAGGACATCGAGTCGTTGCCGTTCCATCGCGTGGAGCGTCCGGTCTTCCCGCTCGACCGCGAGTTCCCCGAGCCGGATTGGTCGGAAACCGTGCGAATCTTCCCGCCGATCGCCTGACGGCAACGTGCAGCGGGGGTCGGAGTGATGACGAGCCCGGGGGGCGCAACGTGTGATCCCCAGGCTCGTCGTGGCAGATCGCACCGGAGCCTATTGCGGAGACGTCTCGGCCCGCACGACGCCCGCGAGGATCTGGCCCGACTCCGCCATCACGAAACGCAGGCTGTCGAGGTAGGCGAGGGTATCGAGCAGGTCCTGCCCCTCAAAGTGGGCGACCGCATCGGCCAGCTCGCCACAGGCGCGCAGGGCATTGACGAGGTTCTGTCGCGCCTGCTCGGCGCGCTCCGAAGAGACAGCAGCGGGATCGGATGGGGCAACCACGAGACAGACTCCTTTTCCGACAACAGGGAGTGCCATGACACACCCCGAACATCCGGTAGTGTCCCGGAGGACGGCAATCCGCGCAAATCGGACCTCCGACCGGACAGATTCGACCGCGTTACGTAGGAACCAGCCGGTTCGGCCAGACTGAATACGTATTCCTACCGATGCCACGCGAGCCCTGGAGTGCGATCCTGTTTGTGGTAGACGCCTCACGGCCCAGCGATGAGGCGGGCGCGCCGATCCAGCCTAATCGGCGTACCATCCCGCCCCGTTCCTGCCCGTGGTTTCCTGCAACGACGCCGGTGTGGTGCCTGGTTGTCGTTGTGCAGACGCTGCCCCCCGGCTCGCGGGCATGCCGCCGTTCGTGTCGCCACCCAGCGAGCCACCCCATCCCCCCGGCCCGGAGTCCCCTCCTGTGAACTCCGGGCCATCCCTCCTTCGAGAAACGAGACGCGAGGAATGAGGCAAGAGCCGTGAGACCGAAAGCGGATGATCGCGCTCACCGCAGCCTCCCTTCCCTTCAGCGATCGGCAAAGGGCTCAGGCATTCGTGATCTGCACGATACTGGACGGGCGATGCTTTTCGCTCAATCCAGGAACGATCCCATGCCATCCCCGATGCCAATCCTTCAGCTCGCCGCAGCGCTCATCCTCGATGACCAGGGGCGGATGCTCGTCGTGCGCAAGCGTGGGACAACCCTCTTCCAGCAAGCGGGAGGGAAGCTCGATCCGGGCGAAACCGCAATTGACGCCCTGATCCGCGAGCTGGATGAGGAGATCGGCGTGCGTGCCGCCGCAGAGGTGCTGGTTCCGCTCGGGCGATTCACCGCACCCGCGGCGAACGAGGCCGGATTCACGGTCGAAGCGGAGGTCTTCCAGCTGGTTCTGGCTGCGCCCACGGTCGTCCCTGCCGCCGAGATCGCGGAGATCCGCTGGATCGATCTGCGTGCGGACCACGACACACCGCTTGCTCCCCTGACACGCGACCATTTGGTGCCGCTTGCGCGAAAGGAGACGAGAGAAACGAGGAACGAGCGGTAACGCACACGAGGTCGCCCAACGATGCCGTTCCTCCGGCCTCTTTTCTCGTTCCGCTTTGCTCAGGAGAGCGCCTGGTCGAGGTCCGCGATCAGGTCGTCGACATGCTCGATACCCACCGACATCCGGATCAGATCGGCATTCACGGCCACGCCGGTGCCCTCGACGCTGATGTGGGTCATCCGCGCCGGGTGCTCGATCAGCGACTCGACCCCGCCAAGGCTCTCCGCCAGCAGGAAGAGCCTCGTACCCTCCACCAGCTTCTTCGCCCGATCAAAGCCGCCATTCACCTCGAAGGAGACCATCCCGCCGAAGCCGCGCGGCATCTGGCGCTTGGCAATCTCGTGACCCGGGTGGCTCGGCAGGCCGGGGTAGAAGACCTTCTTGATCGAGGGATGCGATTCCAGCCAGGTGGCGATCGTCAGAGCGTTCGCGCTGTGCCGGTCCATGCGCACCGCCAGCGTCTTCAGGCCGCGCACGGTCAGCCAGCAGTCGAACGGAGACGGCACGGCGCCCGCCGCGTTCTGCAGGTCCTTGAGGAAAGCTCCGATCTCCGGATCGTTGCCGACGATCGCGCCGCCAACGACATCGCTGTGGCCGCCGAGGTACTTCGTCGTGCTGTACATCACGATGTCGGCACCCAGCGCCAGCGGCTGCTGGAGGTAGGGCGTCGCGAACGTGTTGTCGACCACCAGCTTGGCGCGGTCCGAGGACGCCTTCACGATCCCGGCGATCGCGGCGATGTCCGTCACCTTCAGGTTCGGATTCGTCGGCGTCTCCACCCAGACGAGCTTCGTCTTCTCGCTGATCGCGGCGCGGGTCGCGTCCAGGTCGCCGAAATCGACCAGCGTCGTCGTCACTCCGTAGCGGGAGAGCGTCTCAACGAGGAAGCGGTAGGTGCCGGAGTAGATATCGTCGGAGAGAAGGATCTCGTCACCGGGATTCGTCAGCCAGGTGACATTCTGGGCCGCCGCCGTACCGCTGGCGTAGCAAAGCGCCCACTCGGCCTCCTCCAGCGATGCCAGCAGATCCTCGAGCGCGGTGCGCGTCGGGTTGCCGGTGCGCCCGTACTCGTAGCCCTTGAACTGCCCGAGGGCATCGTGGCGATAGGTGCTCGCCATGTTGAGCGGGATGACGACGGAGCCGGTGGTGGGGTCCGGGTCCTGGCCACTCCGGATTGCCCGGGTCTCGAAGTGGCGGTCGCTCCAGTCGTTCTGCTGGGGACGCTGATTCGGCTTGGACGGGTCGAACATGGGGAACGCTCACTCCTGCGAAAGGCCGGCAACGGCAGACTGCGCTCCCTCCCACGGTGTCCGGGCCTGGGGATGGAGGCGACGTTGGCTCTGTTGTACCGCGTTCGGGGAGTGTGGGCAATCGTGACGGGGGCTCAGCGGGCCTGGCGCTGGCGAGCCACATAATCCAGCAGGTCGGCGCGCGTGATGACACCGATCAGGATGCCGTCGCGCTGGACCGTCACCGCCGGCGTGGACGAGGCCAGCTTCGGGATCACCGCCTCCACCTCCTCGCTCGCGTCGACGAGCTCGAAGGGATCGTCCATCACGCTGCGCACGGTGGCGTTCAGCACATCCGGGTCCCGGAAGATGTGATCGAGCAGCGTGCGCTCCTGCAACGACCCGATGATGCCGTCCACATAGACCGCCTCGCCGGGTTGCGGCCCGAGGCAATCCCGCGTGCGATCCTCACCTGCTTCCTGCACGACCGGGAGCTGGCTCACCTCGTATTCGCGGAGCAATTCGATCGCCTCACGCACCGTCTGGTCGCACCCCACCGCAACGACGCGCGGCACGCCGCCGGTGCGGGCCTCGACCAGCCCGCCCATCAGCATCGTGGCGGAGAAGCGTGAGAGATAGCCGTTCTCGCGCATCCAGTCGTCGTTGTAGATCTTGGAGAGGTAGCCACGCCCGCTGTCCGGCAAGATGACGACGATGCAGGCGTCCGGATCGTCTACCTCGTTCGCGAGGGTGACCGCGACGTGGGCCGCCATGCCGCTGGAACCTCCGGCCAGGATGCCCTCCTCTCGCGTCAGGCGGCGGGCCATCTGAAAGGAGACGCCATCGGGGACCATCACCCACCGGTCGATCAGCGTGCGCTCCAGGGTGCCGGGCCAGAACTCCTCACCGGCACCTTCCACCTGATAGTGGTGCGTCTGGCCGTTCTCCGCATCCACCGTATAGACCGATCCGGCGGGGTCAGCCGCGACGATCTGGACGGCCGGGTTCCGCTCCTTCAGGAAGTATCCGGCGCCGGTGATGGTGCCGCCCGTGCCAACCCCGGCAACGAGGTGCGTCACCCGCCCGCCCGTCTGCTCCCAGATCTCGGGGCCGGTCGTCGCGTAGTGGGCGCGGGGATTCTGGGGATTGAAGAACTGGTTGGGCTGGAAGGCGTTCGGGATCTCCCGCGTGAGGCGATCGGCAACGGCGTAGTAGCTCTGCGGCGAATCGCGATCCGCGGACGAGGGCGTGGTGACGACCTCGGCGCCGTAGGCCCGGAGCAGGGCCACCTTCTCGCCGGAGACCTTGTCCGGCAGCACGAAGACGGTACGATAGCCCTTCACCGCCGCCGCCATGGCCAGCGCCACGCCGGTATTGCCGGTGGTCGGCTCGACGATCGTGCCCCCGGGGCGCAGCCAGCCACGTCGCTCGGCCTCCGACAGCATGCGCAGCCCGATGCGGTCCTTGACGGAGCCTCCCGGGTTGAGCATTTCGAGCTTCGCCCAGACAGGCGCCCGCGATCCCTTCGTCACGCGATTCAGCCGCACGAGCGGCGTCTGGCCGATGGCATCGAGGACGGACTCGTAGACGTGGGAGGGGCGGGCGTCGGCGGCGATCCGGCCGGGCTGGCTCATGGAGGTGGCGTCCTTGTGGATGGCGGCGATGGATCGTCCGGCGTCCAGCCGCGCCGATTCGGTACGCTTGCCATTCTACCGGAACGTCTCAGCATGACAGGAGCAATCATGACGGATTGGCGGGACGACCGGGTTGGGTCGGCGAAGCGGGGCGAGAACCCGATGACCCTGGCACGGATGGCGAGCGGGTTCGCCTTCATCGGGGACACGCAGTTCCTGCCAGGATATTGCGTGCTGACCGCCGAGCCGGAGCACGATCACCTTACCGACCTCGATCAGACGGGACGAGCGCGGTTCCTGCTCGACATGGCGCTGATCGGCGAGGCGATCATGGAGGTGTATTCCGGCGACGGCCTGCTGCGCGTCAACTACGAGATCCAGGGCAACACGCTGCCGATCCTCCATGCCCACATCTGGCCCCGCTACGCCTGGGAGCCGGAGGAGCGGCGCCGCCTGCCGGTGGGACGCTATCCGCTCGACCGGTGGAGCGATCCGGCCTGGGCCTACGACGACGAAAAGCATGGGGAGAGGCGGCGGGCACTGGCGGCGGCGATCCACCGGCGAATGCGAGAGGAGGGATCGTGAGCCATCCCTCCCTCACCGGGGCCTATAGACGGAATTCCGGCCATGCCAGCATCGGGTTCCGGTCGCGTGCTCCGAAACAGCAGGAGAGAAGCGGCCCCTGCCCAGCTCGCCGGAAGCCCTCCGGCCCTTCGACGTCGCGGTGCATGCGATGACCGCGAACGCACCGCGACGCTCGGGTTGAGGAACCCGGTTGAGCCTTACGAGACGTTGCGGATGTCGAGCAGGTCGGCGCGGAGGCGTTCCCGCACCTCGCGCCAGCGGCGGGTGAGCGTGCGCCGGCTGCATCCCAGCCGGGCGGCGACGGCCATCAGCGATGCGCCCTCCCCGATATGCCAGCGGATGATGTCGTCGTAGGGCGGCTCGAACGATGCCGCCAGGGCATCCAACAGCATCCGCGACTCCAGCGCCCCGGCGGACTCGTCGGTCAGCCATTCGCGCCCCTCGATCGTCACCGGCACGGCGCCCGGCGGCACCGCCGAACGCGCCACACCGCGATAGACGAGGTCGCGCAGCCGCCACGGGAAGTGGGCAAGCACATAGCGCCCGAACGGGACCGGCTCCTCCCAGGTCGCAAGGACATCCAGAAAGGCGAACCACGCTTCCTGCTCCACATCGTCACGGTCCCAGCGATCGACGGAGCCGGGGGGCGCCCACGGCACATGGACGCCCCGGGCAAAGCGCATGAGCTTGGGCTCGAAGGCCGCGTAGAGCGTATCCCGCGCGATGCGGTCGCCGGATGCGGCCCGGGCGACGATGGGAGCGATGCTGCGCTCCCAGGCGGGGGTCAGCTCGTCGTTGACGCCGATCACCGGCAGCAGGACACGCCGGTGGGCCACACCTTCCGGAGCGAACGGTGCCAGCGGGTTCCGGAACCCACTGGCAGCCCCTTCGTGTACACGGTGGCGGTCGTCCCGGAAGGGGACCGGCTCCGGGGAGGAGGACGCGGGGACAGCCGCAAGGAAGCGATTCCGGTTCCGGGCCCGGAGCGCGCGTCCGAGCCGGGATTGCCCGGCGCGTTCGAGCCGCGTAACAGCCTCGCCATGTTCGCCGCCATCCAGCCGGGCCGGGGCATCGGTCGTGGACAGGGAGATGCAGAAGATCGGGGATGTGGTTGGGGATCGGTGCATGATCGGCCTCCACCGGGATCGACGCGCCATCCCTCCCCGGCTGCATGGGGCAGGCGCGGGGACGGGGCGGCGCACGGGATGAACGGGAAGGCTCTTCGGAGCTCATGCGGGATCAGGGGAACGAGCGCGCCTCAGGAGGTACGGCGGATGGCAGCGGGTTCCTCGCCAGACTCCAGCGCGCGGCGGAGATGCCGCAAATCGAGGATGTGCTCGGCGGCGCAGCGCGGGCAGATGGCCTCCACCATCCCGAAGCCGTGCAGGTGCCAGTAGCGATCGCGGACCTTGATGTTGATCCGCGCGTTCGGGCCATAGGTGGCGAGCAGGACGGGCGGGTTCTGGCAGGGGCAGACCCACCGGTAGACGGCGGGTGTGGAACGGATGGTCCGCTCGGTGGTGGCGGTGGATGTGCGCCGGTGCTCCCCGGCCTGCGCGTCAGTGGGCGCTTCGGCGCTCGGGTCGATGACCTCCAGGTACGCCACCGCGTCACCCTCTCGGCGCCGGTGCGACCGCCGCCGGGTGGT
>Ga0164243_10016618_pt1 | contig 10078 bp, 7 predicted proteins | sample OricompcompostOP_FD_108781 | JGI IMG/M metagenome (GOLD analysis project Ga0164243, IMG submission 108781) | Organic Plus compost microbial communities from Emeryville, California, USA - Original compost - Organic plus compost (OP) | ecosystem: Engineered > Solid waste > Mixed feedstock >... | reverse complement strand
CGGGAGCCGTCGGCGTGAATGTCGATCGCCACGTCGGCGTGGGCGTTGTTGATGATGCGCGCTCGCTGGTCGACGCACGGTCCGACGCCGTCGTTGTCGTGCCGGGTCATCACGACCTTGGCGCCGGCGTGGCGCAGCAGTCTGCGGAGCTCGGTCGCGACGCCCCAGTTGTAGGTGGCCTCCGGGTAGCCGTCGTTGGTCGCCGTACCCGTGGTGTTGCAGTTCTCGTAGGCACGACCGTTCCAGATCCGCCGGTTGATGAAGGTCGGGTCGGTGTGGTTCCGGCCGTTGTGGCCGGGGTCGATCCCGATCGTCTTGCCGGCGAAGACGGACCGCTGTTTGCTGGGTTTCGGTCTCGGAGGCGAGGCGGTGGCCGGCGACGTACTCACCACGGAGGGCTCCGGGCTCGGGCTGCTGTCCGGGGCGGCACCGCACCCGGCCAGGAGCGTGGTGATCGCCAGGAGTACGACCAGGCGTGAGGCTCGGGGCAACGCCACGGGTTTGGGCTCCTGGATGCTGGGCACACGGACCGAACCGGTCCGACTGTCGGCGATCGATGCTAGAACAGGCGTCGCCGCCGAGCCGTACCCACGGTGCCGGGGACCGAATGCCCCGAGCCAACCTCGACCCGACGCCAACCGTCGACAAGGAGCAGCTGTGAACTACTGCCAGCACTGCGGGGCCGCTCTGAAGCCAGGCGATGCGTTCTGTCCGGACTGTGGTCGGCCGGTGGCCGCTCCCGCTCCCGCGCCAGCTTCTCGGCCGGCTGTGGCGCCGCCGCCTGGCTCACCCCCTCCCGGGCTTCCGGTCGCCGGTCCGCCTCCTGTCGGTCCGCCTCCTCTCGGGCCTCCCGGGCCGCACGCTGCGGGGGTGGACCTCGCCACCCTGCCGCCGTGGGTGCGCCGCGCGCTGGTCGGCAACTGGGCCGGCTCTGCCGCGGTTGCCGGTGCGGCGGCCGGCACCGCGCTCCTGGTGTCACTGGTCCTGGCGATCCTGATCAGGCAGCCCGGGATGTCGGTGCACGACGTGCTCGTCGCCACCGCGGGACTGGCCAGCGGCGCGTTCGGCGCTGACGTCGTGGTCAGCGGTACCGGCGAGAGCGGTGGGGTGGGTGCCATCCCGCTGACCATCACACTCGCCGTGATCGCCGCGACCGTGCTGACCTTCCGGCGGGTCACCGCGACGTACACCCGCGGTTCTGATGGCATCCTCGACGCCGCCCGTGCCGCCCTCATCGCTGCCATCGTGATGATGATCGTGGCGCTCGCGCTGCGGGCACATGTGGGCGCGCAGACCGTGCACGCGAGTGCCTTGGGGGCCTTCTTCCTCACCCTCATCGACGTGTTCTTGTTCTTGGCGCTGGCGGTGTTGCTGCGGCGTGACTGGCTCCGCTCCCGGATCGCCCAGGTGGTCCACGACTGGGTGCGGGCTCCAGTGGTGGGGCTGGTCACGATGCTCTACCTGCTGCCGATCGCCGGTGCCGTGGCCGCGCTCGCGATGTTGCTCTTCGGCAGCGGCACCGGGGACTACACCTCGGGGATCGACGCCAGTGGCTGGCGCGGGATCGTCGGCGGAGTGATTGCGTACGCCGCCAACGGCGGCCTCTGGGCGATCACGCTCGGCTCCTGCGGGAAGGTCGGCGTCTTCGGCCTCGACGACCTCAAGTCCATCCTCTCCGCGCTCACCTCCGGCTCCATCCCCTCCGGCGGGCGGCTGACCTGGTTCACCGGGACCTTCCACGAGCCCGGCCTTTGGGTCTGCGTCGTGCTGGCGCCTCTGGTCCTGGCGAGCGGGGCGTATGCCGTGCTGCGTGCCTGCGGCGGTCCGGGGCCCCTTGGTCGCGGGGCCACGCCTGCGGCCCGGCGGCCGGCCTTGCGGGACCTCGCGGTCTGGGTGGGCTCGTTGCTCCTCGCGGTGCCCTACGCCGTGCGCCTCGCCAATGTCCACTTCCATGCCGGCGCCGACGACTACGGCATCCACCTCAGCGGTGGCCTCGGGGCCTTCGGGCTGGGTGCCACCTTCCTGCTCTTCCTCTATGCCCTGATCATCGCCGCCCTGCTCGGGCTCGCCACGGGTGTTCTCGACGGTCCGGCGATCCGATCCGCCACTGCCGCGATCGGCCGCCAGCTTCAGCAGCGACCAGGGGCACCGGCGGGCGAGAAGCCGAGCTATCCGCAGCAGCCCTATCCGCAGCAGCCCTATCCGCAGCAGCCGCCGGCGCCGTACGCTCCGCCTCCGCCGGCGGGACCGTCCGGTCCACCGCCCGGGGCCAACCCCGGCGCGGGCGTCCAGCCAGATGATCCGTCTCAGGCCTGAGGCGAGCTTCCGCGTTGGGCGATCAGGTCGCGCTCGCGGGCCGACCGGGCGGCAGCATGGCCGGCGCTGATCAGCAGCATGACCACGACGAGCAGCCAGAAGACCCAGGTCGCCCATTCGAGTCCCTCGACGAGCTCCCAGGTCTCCTTGGCTGCGATGAGGGAGCCGCCGGCGCCGACCATCAGCCAACCGGCGGCCTTGTTGGTGAAGCTCAAGAAGGCCGCGAAGTCCTCGTCGGAGAGGCGGGCCATCACCTCCCGTCGATAGCGATCCGACCGGGCCTTGTTGATGAAGTACGCCGCCGGCGGGAGCAGCCACCACCATGGTGAGATCGGTGTCGGCCGACCGACGGTGTGCGCCACCTCCGCGATCCGGTCGCGTTCGACGTCCTCGTCGCGCAGCTCCAGGACCGCCTGGTAGATCGGCCCGGCGACCAGGAGCCACGCCCCGAGGAATCCGCACCACAGGATCAGCTCGTGCATGGCTCGAGCCTAGGCGGCCGCGTCGGCTCGACCGGGCTCAGGACGCCAAGCGCCAGCCGCCAAGCACTGACTCCGGGGCGATCAGTCGGGTGGGGCCAGTCTCAAGCCCGAAGTCCAGACCCGAAGCCGCGAGCCTCTGAGCCCGCCGACAGACGCGCTCAGAGGTGCTGCCCCATCCACGCCTCGACGTCTGAAGCCGTGCGGGGGAGCTTGTCAGACAAGTTCCGGCGGCCGTCGGCGGTGACGAGGATATCGTCCTCGATCCGGATGCCGATCCCGCGCAGCTCCTCCGGGACGAGCTGGTCGTTGTCCTGGAAGTAGAGGCCTGGCTCCACGGTGAGCACGTAGCCCTCGTGGATCGTCGACTCCTTGCCGTAGGCCTCCTCGCCGGCCGCGGCGCAGTCGTGCACGTCGAGCCCGAGCATGTGCGAGGTGCCGTGAAGCGTCCAGCGGGCATAGGTGCGGTTGTCGTCGGAGAGGGCCTCGTCCACCGAGACGGGGAGCAGCCCGAGGTCGTCGAGACCGTGGGCGAGCACCGACATCGCGGCCCTGTGCGGGTCCCGGAAGCCGGCACCTGGTACGACGGCCTCGATACCGGCCTCCTGAGCTCGGAGCACGAGCTCGTAGAGATCACGCTGGAGCGGGGTGTAGCTCCCGTCGATCGGAAGCGTGCGAGTGATGTCGGCGGTGTAGAGGTTGCGGCCCTCGACACCCATGTCGAGCAGCACCATCTCGCCGGGCGTGATCGGGCCGGTGTTGTCGATCCAGTGCAGCGTCGTGGCGTGCTTGCCGCCGCCCACGATCGAGTCGTAGCCGAGGTCGTTGCCCATCGCTCGGGCCCGCCGGAAGAAGGTGCCTTCGATCCAGCGCTCGCCGTACTTCACCGCATTGGCCCAGTCGGCGACGCAGTCCTCGAAGGCCAGTGCGGTGATGTCGCAGGCCTCTTGCAGCTGAGCGATCTCCCACTCGTCCTTGGTGAGGCGCATCTCGGAAGCCACTCGCTCCAGGTCGCCGTCAAGCGTCTCGTCGGCGTGCACCAGGCCGTCGACGTAGGCCGAGCGACCGCGGAGGACGCGGGTCTTGGTGGTGTCCTTGAGGGAGTCCTCGAACTGATCGATGTGGCGCACCTCGAGCCCGAGCGAGGTGCTCAACTCCGCGAGTGAGGGGCGACGGCCGACCCACAGTTCGCCGTAGTGGGCGTTGCGGAAGAACTCCTCGGTGTCCGGCGTCGCACTGGGCCGGGCGTAGAGGACCGCGGAGCCGTCCGGTTCGATGACGAGTACGGCGTCGGAGGTCTGGTTGAGCGAGAAGTAGGTGTGTGCGGTGTCGGAGCGGAAGCGGTAGTCGGTGTCGTTGGAGCGCACCTTGTAACCGCCCGAGGGGATGACCAGCCGGTCGCCGCCGAAGGTCTCGGCCAGCGCGGCCCGGCGCGCTGCGGCGAAGCGTGCCGCCGGGTGCGGTGGTAGTTCGAGCGAACGGGTGCCCCACCCCTGCATCATGAACTGGCGCCAGGGCTCGGGGACCTTGTCGTCGTGCTTGCGAGTGCCGTTCTCGGCCGAGACGGAGACGGCGGCTGCGGAGTCGGGAAGATCCTCGGCGGTCATGACACGACTGTACGCCGCAGCCCGCGTCGCGCCAGCGTGTCTCCCGACGCGGAGAACAGGGGTCCCCACCGATAGGCTGCGGCCATGGGGGCACGCCGGGACCTGTACCGGAACACCGCGCGCGAGAGTCGCACGTTCACGATCGTCGTGACCGTGCTGGTCGTGCTCGCCGCGATCCCCATCGTGCTGTTGGTCGTGCTCTCCGGGACCGGCCATGGCGACAGGGCGCCCAGCTCACCCACCGCGCCGCTGCTCGGCGTCATCTTCGCGGCGATCCCAGTGGTGCCGCTGCTGCTCTGCTACCTGTGGCTCGACCGTTATGAGCCCGAGCCGCGCCACCTGCTGGCCCTGGGGCTGGCCTGGGGAGCCTTCGTGGCGTGCGCCGTCGCGGTCCTGCTGGAGGGTGTCGGCGGCTGGGTGACCGGCTGGAGCGACAAGCTGCAGCTCGGGGTGCTCGCCCCGTTCACCGAGGAAGCCTGCAAGGGCATCTTCTTGTTGATGCTGCTGATCTGGCGCCGTGCCGAGCTGGACGGCATCCTCGACGGGATCGTCTACGCCGGCATGGTCGGCATTGGCTTCGCCTTCACCGAGAACATCTTCTATCTCGCGGCCGCCTACAACGGCACCAGCGGCGTCTCCCCCGACGGCAGCACGCTCAACGGCACCGAGGCGTTGACGGGCACGTTCGTCGCGCGCTGCCTGTTCAGCCCGTTCGCACACCCGTTCTTCACCGCCTTCACCGGGGTCGGCATCGGCATCGCCGTCGGGACCCGCTACGCCAGCGTCCGAGTGCTCGCGCCGCTGGTGGGCTATCTGTGTGCCGGCCTGGCCCACATGGTATGGAACGGATCGACCATCTTCGGTCCCGGAGGCTTCTTGATCACCTATGTCGTCTTGATGCTCCCGGCTTTCGTCGGCATGGTGCTCTTGGCCGTCTGGGCGCGTCGGTCCGAGCGAACGATGCTGGCGGTCTCGCTCGGCGACGCGGCCAGACGTGGGCTCATTCCCTCCACCGATATCGGCTGGGTAGTCGACCTCAGCGCCCGCCGGATCGCGCGCCGGTTCGCGGCGACGTTCGGCGGACCGCGTGGAGAGGCCGCGATGAGGGAGTATCAGCAGGCCGCGATCGAGCTCGGCTTCCTGCACTCGCGCTACCTGCGCGGCACGCCACCGCCCGACTTCGCCGAACGCGGCCGGGCCTACGTCGCGAGAATCGGTGCCGTGCGACCCCAGATCGCCTTCCCTGGACAGGTGGTGCCCACGAGATGACAGCAGCCCCAGGCGCCTCTGGCGACAGCACCCGGATGGTGACGGCACTGGTGCGTCTCCACCAGGCGCTCCAGGAGATCGCGCTACCGCTCGACCTGGCCGGCGTCGAGGAGCAGCGCAAGGCGCGTGCGTCGATGATCGACCAGCTCGAGGACTACGTCATTCCGCGGCTGATGACGATCGACGCACCCCTGCTGGCGGTGGTCGGTGGCTCGACGGGTGCGGGCAAGTCGACGCTGGTCAACTCCCTCGTGGGATCGAGAGTCACCGCGCCCGGACTGCTCCGGCCGACGACCCGATCTCCGGTGCTCGTCCACCATCCCGATGACGGCACCTGGTTCGGCCAGGACCGCCTGCTTCCCGAGCTCGAGCGGGTCTCCCACGCCACCAACGACCCTGGTGCGCTGCAACTCGTGCCGTCGCCGTTGCTGAAGCCCGGTCTCGCGATCCTCGATGCGCCGGATGTCGACTCGGTGGAGGAACAGAACCGCGTCCTCGCGGCGGAACTGCTGGCCGCCGCCGACCTGTGGCTCTTCGTCACCTCGGCCGCGCGGTACGCCGACCAGGTGCCGTGGGAGTTCCTGAAGCTCGCCGCCGAGCGGTCGACCGCGGTTGCGGTCGTACTCGACCGGACGCCGGCTGACGCCGTACAGACGGTGGCCACCCACCTTGCCCGGATGCTCGCCTCGCGCGGGCTCAAGGACAGTCCGCTCTTCATCGTCCACGAGGGCGCTGTGAGCGAGGACGGGCTGCTGCCGGCGGGCAATGTTGCTGAGGTACGCAGCTGGCTCGACATGCTTGCCGACGACGTCCAGGCTCGGCATGCGGTGGTGACCCAGACACTCGACGGCGCCGTCCGCGCGCTCACCTTCGACGTCCACGCCGTCGCGGATGCTGCCGCGGGACAGGCGGAGGCAGCCACTCGGCTGCGTACCGACGCCGACCTGGCCTACGACGCGGCCATCGGCTCGGTCATGGAGCAGACCGCCGACGGGACGCTGTTGCGCGGGGAGGTACTGGCCCGCTGGCAGGAGTTCGTGGGCACAGGGGAACTGTTGAAGACGCTCGAGGACCGCGTCGGCCGTCTCCGCGACCGTCTCGTCGGAGCGATCAAGGGCAAGCCGCAGCAGGCCGAGCGGGTGACGAGCGCGGTCCAGGGCGGTCTGGAGATGCTCGTCCTCGAGCACGCCGAGAGCGCCGCCGAGAAGGCCGAGCAGGCTTGGCAGATGACCGAGGCCGGCCGTGGCCTGTTGGCCCAGGGACCGGCGGATCTCGGCCGCGCCTCGCGGGCACTTCGTCCGAAGGCCGAACGTGCGGTGCGCGACTGGCAGCAGGACGTGCTCGAGATGGTGCGGCAGGAGGGTCGCGACAAGCGGACCACCGCTCGCTTCCTCGCTTACGGCGTCAACGGCCTCGGCGTCGCGTTGATGGTCGTCGTCTTCGCCAATACCGCCGGTCTGTCCGGAGCCGAGGTCGGCATCGCCGGAGGCACCGCCGCGCTCGGGCAGAAGCTGCTGGAGGCGGTCTTCGGCGACCAGGCGGTGCGGACCCTGGCGGCCCGCGCGCGGGAATCCCTCGAGGCTCGAGTGCGCGCCCTCCTCGATGAGGAACGCTCGCGCTACACCGCGTTGCTCGACGGGCTCGCGATCGATCCCGATGCCCCCGAACGGCTCCGCCACGCGGCCCGCCGGGTCGGCGACGCCCGGTTCGCCAGCCAGCGTGGCACGGGCCTGCCCGGCGACGTCCTCGGTGGCGACTCGTGACCATGCTTAACCTTGTCTCGGAGACTCGACCGGACGGCGGCCACTACCCGAACAGCGACGACAGACACGAGGAGAGCATGAGCGAGCGTCAGCGAGCGAGGGCGGCGGGATGAGCGGGTTGCTCGAAGGCGCGAAGAGCCTGGTCACGAGGGGCACCGACATCGGCGAGCGCCTGGACGGTCTCTCCGCGGCCACGGACGCGGCCACCGGACGTCTTGACGACGCCCTCGTGGACGAGGCGCGGGACACCGTCGAGCGTGCGGCGGGTCGCCTGAAGCTCTCCTCGGAGCACACCGTGGTCGGCATCGCCGGTGCGACCGGGTCGGGCAAGTCGTCGACATTCAATGCGCTCACCGGTCTGGAGCTCTCGGCCGTCGGCGTACGCCGACCGACGACGTCGTGGGCGACCGCCTGCGTATGGGGTGCGGAGGGCGCGCAGGAGCTGTTGGAGTGGCTGGGCATCCCGGACCGACACCAGACCACCCGCGACTCGATGCTCGACACCCGGCGTGAGGGCCACGAGCTCGACGGCGTCGTACTGCTGGATCTGCCTGACCACGACTCCACCGAGGTCTCCCACCACCTCGAGGTGGACCGCCTGGTCAGCCTGGCCGACATGCTGATCTGGGTGCTCGATCCGCAGAAGTACGCCGATGCCGCGATCCACGACCGCTATCTCCAGCCGTTGCGGACCCACGACGAGATCATGGTGGTGGTGCTCAACCACATCGACCGGGTGCCCGAGGAGCGTCGGGAGTCGATGGTCGCCGACGTACGCCGGCTGCTCGACAACGACGGCCTGCAGAAGGTCCCGGTGATCGCAGTCTCGGCAAAGCTGGGCTGGGGTATCCCCGAGCTGAAGGCCGAGATCGCCAAGCGGGTCTCGCGGAAGCTGGCCAACAAGCAGCGGCTGGAGTCCGACATCCGTTCCGCCGCGACCACGCTCGGCGAAGCGGCCGGCGACGCCAAGCCGTCATCCCTCGGCAAGGCGCGGGTTGAGGCCCTCGATGACGCCATCGCCGAAGCGGCCGGTGTGCCGACCGTGGTAGACGCGGTCCAGCGCTCCACCAGGATGCGTGCCGCGCGGGCGACCGGATGGCCGCTGGTGTCGTGGATCTCCGGCCTGCGGCCCGACCCGCTCAAGCGTCTTCATCTGGATCTCGGCGCGGAGGGCAAGCAGCTCGCCGGCCGGGCGCGGACCTCCCTGCCCGCGCCGACAGCCGTCGAGCGCGCGCGGGTCGATACCGAGGTCCGCAGCCTTGCCGACGAGGCGAGTCGGGGACTCGGCGAGCCCTGGCGCGAGTCGATCCGCCGGGTCTCCGTGGCTCGTCTCGACGACCTCTCCGACCGTCTGGATGCTGCTGTCGGCGGTGTCGATCTCGGTGCCCGGCGGCTGCCGGCCTGGGTCGGGATCGTCCGGGTGCTTCAGTGGTTGCTCATCGTGATTGCGGCCGCCGGTCTGGTCTGGACCGTGGCGTCGGCGGTCTCGGGCACCTTGAGCGACGACTCGACGACCAAGGTGGCCGGCATCGCGCTGCCCCTGGTGCTGCTGGTGGGCGCCGTGGTGCTCGGCATCCTCCTCGCGCTTGGATCGCGTCTCCTGGTCGCCGGCACGGCTCGGGCGCGGGCGGCTGCTGCCGATCGCAAGCTGCGGGCGGCGGTCAACGGCGTCTCCCACGAGCTGGTCGTCGCGCCGATCCAACAGGAGTTGGCGGCGTACGCCGACTTCCGTGCGGGTCTCGCGAAGGCACTGAAGTAGGCGCTGATCGTCTCCGGCTCCGGCCACTTCTTCTCCACACCACGCGTTCGCAACGCAGTTCTCCACAGCGGGCCTTGCCGGGCGGGCATCTGTCGGCGGGGGAGCGGATCGTCGTCTCCGTAGCCCGCGAGCGCGGGCGGAAACAGGAGATGACGATGAACCAGTCGATGATCACGTTGCAGGGGTACGTCGGAGCGGAGCCGGTCCTGCGCACTGCTGCCGGTCACCCGGTGGCGAACTTCCGGGTCGCGGTGACCCCTCGTCGGCTCGACCGCTCCACTGGTGAGTGGACCGACACGACCACTCAGTGGTATTCGGTGAGTGCCTGGCGCCAACTCGGGGAGAACGTCGCCCGGTCGCTGCGCAAGGGCGACGCGGTCGTCGTGCACGGCCGATTGCTCGCCCGGTCCTACGTGAACAAGGACCGTCTCGAGGTCAACACCTTCGAGATCGAGGCGGCGGTCGTTGGCCATGACCTCAACCGCGGCGTCACGACGCTGGCCAAGACCCCGCCGCTCCACCGCGTGGCCGAGCCGACGCAAGGACGCTCGGAGGAGCTCAACGAGCATCTCGACGCGCTCCAGCAGGCGCGGAGCGACTGGCGCCCCGCCCCCAGCAGCGAGCCTGCGGCGCACGCGGACCGGCGCGGCGCCGAGACCGAGGAGAAGCCAGCCGTGTCGGCCGCCTGAGGATGCCGGCCGGTGGGGAGCCGGCCGCGGGGCCGATGTGCCCCGTGGCCGCGCAGCCCATAGGCTTGGGAGCTATGGCGGACTACATCCTCTCCCTGCGCAACGTGCGCAAGGCCCACGGTGACAAGGTCGTTCTCGACAACGTCACTCTGTCCTTCCTCCACGGCGCCAAGATCGGTGTCGTCGGTCCCAACGG
>Ga0164243_10016617_pt1 | contig 10078 bp, 8 predicted proteins | sample OricompcompostOP_FD_108781 | JGI IMG/M metagenome (GOLD analysis project Ga0164243, IMG submission 108781) | Organic Plus compost microbial communities from Emeryville, California, USA - Original compost - Organic plus compost (OP) | ecosystem: Engineered > Solid waste > Mixed feedstock >... | reverse complement strand
GTGCTGGGGTTGCGCGCCGCGCGGCCGATCGCCGAGTACTTCGGGTACTTCGCGGCCAAGGTGCAACCGGACGTCCGGGTGCTGGGCGCCGGCGGCACCGTCCTGGTCGACCAGATCGAGCAGGCCCGGGATGCCGGCGCGACGGCGCTGCTGACGTTCGTCCTGCCGCGGTACCCGGCCGAGGCGCTCGCCGCGATCGAGGCCGCCGCGGCCGCCGGGCTGACGGTGGTGACGGTGACCGACAGCCCGATGAGTCCCGCCGCCGCCGGCTCCGATCTGGTCCTGCCGGCGCCGGTCGGCTCGCAGCTGGTGTTCGACGTGCACGGCGCGCCGATGGTACTGGCGATGGTGCTGCTGCAGGCGATCTGCGACGCGCGGCCGGCCCGTACCCAGGAACGGCTGGAGCAGTTCGAGGCGTCCGCCGCGCGCCGCGGACTGTTCGTGCCATGACCACCCGCCCCGGCACCGATACTGAGGCCGCAGACCGAGGAGAGCGAGGCGCTGACGTGACCGAACCGATCCGAGCACCACGGGGTACGACGCTGTCGGCCCGCAGCTGGCAGACCGAGGCGCCGATGCGGATGCTGATGAACAACCTCGATCCGGAGGTCGCCGAGCGCCCCGAGGATCTGGTGGTGTACGGCGGATCCGGCCGCGCCGCGCGCTCCTGGCCCGCGTATCACGCCATCGTGCGCACGCTGCGTACGCTCGGGCCGGAGGAGACGCTGCTGGTACAGTCCGGCAAGCCGATCGGTGTGCTGGCCACGCACGAGTGGGCGCCCCGGGTGCTGATCGCGAACTCCAACCTGGTCGGCGACTGGGCCAGCTGGCCGGAGTTCCGCAGGCTGGAGCACCTCGGCCTGATGATGTACGGCCAGATGACCGCGGGCTCCTGGATCTACATCGGCACCCAGGGCATCCTGCAGGGCACGTACGAGACGTTCGCGGCCGTGGCGGCCAAGCGCTTCAACGGAACCCTCGCCGGTACCCTCACGCTCACCGCCGGGTGCGGCGGCATGGGCGGCGCGCAACCCCTTGCGGTGACGATGAACGACGGCGTCTGCCTGATCATCGACGTGGACCGGCACCGGTTGCAGCGCCGGGTGGACACCCGCTACCTGGACACCATCGCGTCCGATGTGGACGAAGCGATTTCCGTTGCGGTACAGGCGAAGCAGGAGCGCCGAGCCCTGTCCGTCGGGGTGGTCGGGAACGCGGCGACGCTGGTGCCGGAGATCCTGCGCCGGGGCGTGGAAGTGGACATCGTCACCGACCAGACCTCCGCGCACGATCCGCTGTCGTACCTGCCGGAGGGGATCGACCCGGGCGACGCACCCGACTACGCGGCGAAGAAGCCGGAGGAGTTCACCGACCGGGCGCGGGCGTCGATGGCCAAGCACGTCGAGGCGATGGTCGGGTTCCTGGACGCCGGTGCCGAGGTGTTCGACTACGGCAACTCGATCCGGGGCGAGGCGCAGCTCGGCGGGTACGATCGCGCGTTCGCCTTCCCCGGTTTCGTACCGGCCTACATCCGGCCGCTGTTCTGCGAAGGCAAGGGCCCGTTCCGGTGGGCGGCACTGTCCGGTGACCCGGCCGACATCCACGCCACCGACGAGGCGATCCTGGATCTGTTCGGGGACAACGAATCGCTGTCCCGGTGGATCCGGATGGCGCGGGAACGCGTGGCGTTCCAGGGACTTCCGGCACGGATCTGCTGGCTCGGGTACGGGGAGCGCGCGCAGGCGGGCACCCGGTTCAACGAGATGGTCGCCGACGGCAGGCTGTCCGCGCCGGTGGTGATCGGCCGGGACCACCTGGACTCCGGTTCGGTCGCCTCACCGTACCGGGAGACCGAGGGCATGGCCGACGGTTCCGACGCGATCGCCGACTGGCCGCTGCTCAACGCGCTCGTCAACACCGCCTCCGGGGCCACCTGGGTGAGCCTGCACCACGGCGGCGGCGTCGGTATGGGCCGGTCGATCCACGCCGGCCAGGTGACCGTCGCCGACGGGACCGCGCTCGCCGCCGCGAAGCTCGACCGGGTACTGACCAACGATCCGGCGATGGGTGTCATCCGGCACGTGGACGCCGGGTACGAGCTGGCCGAGCACGTCGCCGAGCGGGACGGCCTGCGGATCCCGATGCGCGAAGGCGATGCCCAGTGACCACAGTGGACGCTTTCCGTACCGCCTGGGAACCGTTGCTGCCCATCGGTACCTCCGCCGACGGCGGCTACGCCCGGCACGGCTTCACGGACGCGGAGCTGGCCTGCCGGGACTGGTTCGTACGGCAGGCCAAGGCGCGCGGCATGTCCGTCGAGACGGACGGCAACGGCAACCTGTGGGCCTGGTGGGGCGATCCGTCCGCCGGGGACGCCGTAGTGACCGGCAGCCATCTCGACTCGGTGCCGAACGGCGGAGCGTACGACGGACCGCTCGGCGTGGTGTCCGCCTTCCTCGCCGTGGATGCCTTGCGGGAACAGGGATTCGTACCGTCCCGGCCGCTCGGCGTCGTCGCGTTCTGCGAGGAGGAGGGATCCCGATTCGGTGTCGCCTGCCTCGGTTCCCGGCTGCTGACCGGCGCGCTGCCCGCCGAGCGGGCGGCGACACTGACCGACCCGGCCGGTACGACCCTGGTCGACGCGATGTCGTCGGCCGGCTTCGACACCGCCCGGTTGGGCGCAGATCCGGCTCTGCTGGGCCGGATCGGCTGCTATGTCGAGCTGCACATCGAGCAGGGGAAGGGGCTCGCGGACACCGGCAGTCCGGTCGGTGTCGGTACCGGCATCTGGCCGCACGGGCGGTGGCGGTTCGACTTCACCGGTACCGCCAACCATGCCGGCACCACCGCGATGGCCGACCGGCACGACCCGATGGTCAGCTTCGCGATGACCGCACTCGCCGCGAACAAGCAGGCGCGGCTGCACGATGCCCGCGCCACGTTCGGCCGGATCGCCGTACGACCCAACGGAACCAACGCGATCCCATCGGCCGTCACCGCCTGGCTGGACGCGCGCGCCGCGGATCCGTCCACATTGGAGTCCCTGCTGTACGAGCTGGAACGGCAGGCGCGCGACCGGGTCGGCCGGGACGGTACCGCACTGGCCGTGACACCGGAGTCGGTCACCCCGCCGGTACTGTTCGACGAGGCGCTGGCCCGCCGCCTCGCGGCGAGCCTCGGTACTCCCGGAGCCCCGCTGCCGATGCTCGCGACCGGCGCCGGGCACGACGCCGGCATCCTGTCCGACTACGGGGTACCGACCGCGATGCTGTTCGTGCGCAACCCGACCGGTGTGTCGCATTCCCCGGCCGAAACCACCGACGACGCCGACTGCCTGGCCGGCGTACGGGCGCTGACCGCGGCGCTGCGGGAGCTGACGTGACCGCGTACTGGTGCGAGCACGCCTGGCTGGGCGCACCCGGCCCGGCCGAGACCGGAGTCCTGGTCGAGGTTTCCGCCGGCCGGATCACCTCGGTACGGTCCCATGTGGACACACCGCCGCCCGGGGCGCAGCGGCTGCCCGGGCTGACGCTGCCCGGGTTCGCGAACGCGCACTCGCACGCGTTCCACCGCGCGCTGCGGTCGCGTACCCACGATGACGGCGGCACGTTCTGGACCTGGCGCGAGCGCATGTACCGGGTGGCGGCCCGGCTCGATCCCGACTCGTACCTGCGGTTGGCGCGGGCGGTCTACGCCGAGATGGCGCTGGCCGGGATCACCGCGGTCGGCGAGTTCCACTACCTGCACCACGACACCGGCGGCGCCCGGTACGCGAACCCGAACGCGATGGGTGAGGCGCTGATCGAGGCGGCGCGGCAGGCCGGTATCCGGATCTGTCTGCTCGACACGCTCTACCTCACCGGCGGCCTCACCGAGTCCGGGTACCAGCCGCTGTCGCCGGTACAGCGCCGGTTCGCGGACTCCGATGTGGACGCCTGGCAGGAGCGGGTGGCGAAGCTGCCGGACGCGCCGCATCTGGTGCGCGGCGCGGCGATCCACTCGGTACGGGCGGTGCCGGAACTCGCGCTGCGCGGGTTCGCCGAGCGGGTCGGTGACGTGCCGCTGCATGTACACCTGTCCGAGCAGCGCGCCGAGAACGAGGCGTGCCAGGCGTTCCACGGCCGTACGCCGACGCATCTGCTGGCCGACCACGGCCTGCTCACGGAGAACCTGACCGCGGTACACGCCACCCATCCGTCCACTGAGGACATCGCGACACTCGGCGCGGCGAACGTCGGGGTGTGCCTGTGTCCCAGCACCGAACGCGACCTCGCCGACGGTATCGGCCCGGCCCGCGCCCTGGCCGACGCCGGGTGCCGGCTCAGCCTCGGCAGCGACAGCCACGCGGTCATCGATCCGTTGGCGGAGGCGCGATCCGTCGAACTGGACGAACGGCTCGCCACCGAACGGCGTGGCCACTTCCGCGCCGACGAGCTGCTGACCGCCGCAACCGCCACCGGGCACGCCGCGTTGGGGCGGCGGGACGCGGGTCGGATCGTACCGGGCGCGCCCGCCGATCTGGTCACGCTCGCGCTCGACTCGGTGCGTACCGCCGGGGCCGACGATCCGGTCACCGCGGCCGCGTTCGCCGCCACCGCAACGGATGTACGTTCGGTCATTGTGGACGGTCGGCCGGTCGTCGCGGACGGCCGCCACCTGCTCGTCGACGAGGTGGCCGGCGAGCTCGCCGGGACGATCCGTGAGGTACTGGCATGACATCGAGCCCGGACACCCCGGAGGTACGGTCATGACGGCGTTGCTGATCGACCGGATCGGTGAGCTGGTCACGAACGAGCCGGGCGGCCGCGACCCGCTCGCGATCCGGCGCGATGCGGCCGTCGTGGCCGTCGACGGTGCGATCGCGTGGATCGGACCGGCCGGCGGCGCACCGGCGTGCGACGTCCGCGTCGACGCCGCGAACCGCGCCGTGATACCGGGATTCGTGGACAGCCACACGCATCTGGTGTTCGCCGGGGACCGGTCCGGCGAGTTCGCCGCCCGGATGGCCGGCGAGCGCTACACCGGCGGCGGCATCCGGCGTACCGTCGCCACCACCAACGCGGCGCCCGACACCGAGCTGTCCGCCAATCTCGCGTACCTGCACCGGGAACTGATCCGGCAGGGCACCACGACCGTCGAGATCAAGTCCGGGTACGGGCTGGGCGTCGACGAGGAGGCCCGGCTGCTGCGGATCGCCCGTACCGTCACGCCGGAGACCACGTTCCTCGGCGCACACCTGGTGCCGGACAGCTACCTGGACCGGCCGGACGCCTACGTCGAGCTGGTGTGCGGCCCGATGCTCGACGCGTGCGCGCCGCACGCCCGCTGGGTGGACGCGTTCTGCGAGCGAGGCGCGTTCGACGCGGACCAGTGCCGGGCGGTGCTGACCGCCGGCGCCGCCCAGGGGCTGCTGCCGCGGTTGCACGCCAACCAGCTCGGCGCGGGCCCCGGCGTACGGCTCGGCGTCGAGCTCGGTGCTGCCGCGGTCGACCACTGCACGTACCTGTCCGATGTCGACATCGACGCGCTCGCCGGTGGCGCGACGGTGGCGACGCTGCTGCCCGGGGTGGAGTTCGCCACCCGCTCGCCGTACCCGCCGGCCCGGCGGCTGCTGGACGCCGGCGCCACCGTCGCGCTCGCCACCGACTGCAATCCGGGGTCGTCGTTCACCTCGTCGATTCCGTTCTGCATCGCCCTGGCGGTACGGGAAATGCACCTCACCCCGGCCGAGGCGCTGTGGTCCGCAACGGCCGGCGGCGCGGCGGCGCTGCGCCGTACCGACGTCGGCACGGTCACCACGGGCGCGTCCGCCGACCTCGTCGTACTCGACGCGCCCAGCCATGTCCATCTGGCCTACCGGCCGGGAGTCCCGCTCGTACACACCGTCGTGTCGAACGGGGAAATCGCATACCAGCAAGGGATCCAGTAGTGATGAAGAACGTGACGGTCGGCCCCGACTCGGTGACACCGGAGCAGGTGATCGCGGTGGCCCGGCACGGCGCACGGGTCGAACTGTCCGCCGATGCCTTGGACGCCATGCGATCCAGCCGATCCATTGTGGACTCCATCGAACGGGACGAGCGCGCCGTCTACGGCGTCTCCACCGGGTTCGGCGCGCTGGCCAACACGTTCATCGAGCCGGCGCGGCGGGCCGAACTGCAACACGCGCTGATCCGGTCACACTCCGCCGGGATGGGCGACCCGATGCCGACCGAGGCGGTACGGGCGATGATCCTGCTGCGCGTCCGCTCGCTCGCGATGGGACGCTCCGGGGTGCGGCCGCTGATCGCGCAGTCCCTGGTCGACCTGCTCAACGCCGACATCACCCCGTGGGTACCGCGACACGGATCGCTCGGCGCGTCCGGCGACCTGGCCCCGCTCGCGCACTGCGCGCTCGTCCTGCTCGGCGAGGGCTGGGTACGCACCGCGGACGGTCGCCGCATCCCCGGCGCCGAGGCGCTGTCCGCCGCCGGGCTGCGCCCGATCACGTTGGCCAGCAAGGAAGGGCTGGCGCTGATCAACGGTACCGACGGCATGCTCGGCATGCTGCTGCTCGCGATCGCCGACGCGCGGCACCTGTTCACCATGGCAGACGTCACCGCGGCGCTCGCGGTGGAGGCGATGCTCGGCTCGGACCGCCCGTTCCTGCCCGAGCTGCACGAGATCCGGCCGCATCCGGGGCAGGCCGCGTCGGCCGCCAACATCCGTACCCTGCTGGCCGATTCGGCCATCATGGACTCGCACCGGCACGACCTCACCCATGCGGTACAGGACGCGTACTCAATGCGGTGCGCACCGCAGGTCGCCGGCGCGGCCCGGGACACGCTCGACTTCGCCGTACAGGTGGCGGCCCGGGAGCTGGTGTCCGTTGTGGACAATCCGGTTGTGTTGCCGGACGGGCGGGTCGAGTCGACCGGGAACTTCCACGGCGCGCCGCTCGGCTTCGCCGCCGACTACCTCGCCATCGCCGCGAGCGAGGTCGGATCGATCTCCGAACGCCGGGTGGACCGGCTGCTCGACGTCGCACGATCCCGGGACCTGCCGGCGTTCCTGTCCCCCGATCCGGGTGTCAACTCCGGTCTGATGATCGCGCAGTACACCGCGGCCGGTGTGGTCGCGGAGAACCGGCGGCTGTCCGTACCGGCGTCCACCGACTCGATCCCGACCTCCGGGATGCAGGAGGACCACGTGTCGATGGGATGGTCGGCGGCGCACAAGCTGCGCACCGTACTGGCCAACCTGTCGCATCTGCTGTCCGTTGAACTGCTCGCCGCCTGCCGCGGACTGCAGTTGCGGGCGCCGCTGACGCCCAGTCCGGCCGGCGCGATCGCGGTACGCCGGATCGCCGAGGTCGCCGGTGCCCCGGGCCCGGACCAGTTCCTCGCGCCGGTACTGGAACACAGCCGCACCCTGATCGTCGGACCGGAGCTGCGCACCGAGATCGAGTCCGCCGTCGGCCCGCTGTCCTGAGCCGGACCGGCGGTCAGGACTCGTGCGGTACGCCGGATCGACCGCGCGAGGGCCCCCGGCCGGCAACCCGGTCGATGCCGCGCATCCACCGATCGGTGGATCTCAGCCGTCGGTACGGTCCGGCAGCCCGGCGCGGCGACGCAGCGCGGCCAGATCCGTCAGGACGATCGAGCGCCCCTCGGTGCGCAGCCACCCCCGGTGCGCGAAGGTACGGATGACCTGGTTGACGCTCTGCCGGGAGCCGCCGACGAGCTCCGCCACCCGGCTCTGGCTCAGCCCGACGTGCTCGTGCTCGTCGTCCTCCGGGGTCAGCAGCCGTACCAGCGTCTTCGCCACCCGCCCCGGCAGGTCCAGGAAGATGTGGTCGGCCTTCTGCTCGGTCAGCCGCCGGGCCATCGCACCCATCGCCCGGAACACCTCGTCCATCAGCCGCCGGTCGGTGTGCACCAGGTCGAGGAAGGCGGTACGCGGCAGCACCAGCGCCTCGGTCGGCGCGATCGCCTCGATGGACGCCGACCGCGGCGCACCGTCCAGCAGCGAGATCTCACCGATCACGTTCGGCGCCCGTACCAGGGTGAGCACGGCACGGTCGCCGCCGGGACCGGACCGGTACACGGCGACGCCGCCGTGCCGCAGCACGAACAGCACGTCGCCCGGGTCGCCCTCGCGGGTCAGCACCTGCCCCTCCCGGTACACCCGGGACTCGGCACTTGCCGCCAGCCGACGCCGGCTGCGCGGGTCGAGCGTGGCGAACAGCGCGACCCCGCGCAGCGGGTCACTCGGAACAGCACGCCAGCCAGTCAACCGTCCCGACCTCCCCCCGAAAGGGTCACTTCTCCGGAAGAAGGCTAGCGTGTACCCACGGCGACGCAGAGTTCAACAACACGGGCGCAGCGCCACCCGGACGTGCCGAACGTGGCACGATGCGGGGCAGGGACGGTACGAGGGGGGAGCCGGAGACGTGGCGGCCATGAGCAAGGTGGGCTGGAAGCTGACCGGGCTGGCGTTCGCGGTCCCGCTCGGCTTCGTCGCGCGCAAGGCGGTCGCCGCCGGCTGGCGGGCGATCCGGCACGACGACCCGCCGCAGCACACCGACGACTACGAGGCGAGCTGGGGCGAGACGCTCGCCTGGGCCGCGCTGTCCGGGGTCGCGATCGCCGCGGCCGAGCTGCTCGCCGCACGCGGCGCGGCGCGCGTCTGGCGCCAGCTCACCGGCAACGAACCGCCTGGTCACGAGCAGGAACCCGAGGAAATCGAGGTGTAGGGCCCCCGGTCCGGCCGCCCTCGCCGCAGCGGGGAGGATGGGGTCATGACCGACCTGCTGAACCGTACCCTCGCCGACACCGACCCGGAGGTCGCCGAGGCCATCGGCGCCGAGCTGCACCGCCAGCAGTCGACGCTGGAGATGATCGCCTCGGAGAACTTCGCCCCGGTCTCGGTGCTGTCCGCGCAGGGCTCCGTGCTGACCAACAAGTACGCCGAGGGCTACCCCGGCCGCCGCTACTACGGCGGCTGCGAGCACGTCGACGTGATCGAGAAGCTCGCGATCGAACGGGTCAAGGGGCTGTTCGGTGCCGGTTTCGCGAACGTACAGCCGCACTCCGGCGCGCAGGCCAACGCGGCGGCGATGTTCGCGACGCTCACCCCGGGCGACACGATCCTCGGCCTGGACCTCGCGCACGGCGGTCACCTGACCCACGGCATGAAGATCAACTTCTCCGGCAAGCTGTACCACGTGGTCGCCTACCACGTCTCCGAGACCGACCACCGGGTCGACATGACCGAGGTACGCCGGCTCGCGGTCGAGCACCAGCCGAAGATGATCGTCGCGGGGTGGTCGGCGTACCCGCGGCAGCTGGACTTCGCCGCGTTCCGCCAGATCGCCGACGAGGTGGGTGCGCTGCTGCTGGTCGACATGGCGCACTTCGCCGGGCTGGTCGCGGCCGGCCTGCACCCCAACCCCGTCGAGTACGCGGACATCGTCACCACCACGACGCACAAGACGCTCGGCGGCCCGCGCGGCGGCGTCATCCTGACCAACACCCCCGAACTGGCCAAGAAGATCAACTCGGCGGTGTTCCCGGGTCAGCAGGGCGGCCCGCTGGAGCACGTGATCGCGGCGAAGGCGGTGTCGTTCAAGGTGGCCGCGTCGGAGGAGTTCGCCGAGCGGCAGCGGCGCACCCTGGCCGGCGCACGGATCCTGGCCGAACGGCTGAGCGCGCCCGAGCTGGCGAGCGCCGGCGTACGGGTGCTCACCGGCGGTACCGACGTGCACCTGGTCCTGGTCGACCTGCGCGACTCCGAACTCGACGGCCGGCAGGCCGAGGACCGCCTGCACGACCTCGGCATCACCGTCAACCGCAACGCCGTCCCGTTCGACCCGCGCCCGCCGATGGTCACCTCCGGGCTGCGCATCGGTACCCCCGCGCTCGCCACCCGCGGCTTCGACACCGACGCGTTCGCCGAGGTCGCGGACGTCATCGCGGGCGCGTTGCTGCCCGGCTTCGACGAGGCACGGGCCACCGCGCTGCGGGAGCGCGTCGCCGCCCTCGCGGACAAGTACCCGCTCTACCCGTCGCTGTGATCCCGGGCGGCGCCGGTCGGCCCC
>Ga0164243_10016615_pt1 | contig 10079 bp, 7 predicted proteins | sample OricompcompostOP_FD_108781 | JGI IMG/M metagenome (GOLD analysis project Ga0164243, IMG submission 108781) | Organic Plus compost microbial communities from Emeryville, California, USA - Original compost - Organic plus compost (OP) | ecosystem: Engineered > Solid waste > Mixed feedstock >... | reverse complement strand
CGCGCGTCGGCCATTAATACCGGAACACAATCGGCGGTTACGACAGCCAATGCCAAACGCGGTGTGGTGGTCACCAATCCGTCGGTCTCGTCGACGGCGGACGCGACCGGTTCATCGACGCGGACGATATGGTCGCCGTGCACCTGGTTCATCCACACCACCGACTCGGTGCCCAATCCGATGGTCGTCGCCAGCCTCTTACGGTTGGCCGCGACGGCGGCCGGGTCGTCGCCGACGTGGTCGCCGAGATTGAACGTGTCGAACGGCGGCGCAGACACGCCGCCGGCGCGGGTCGTCGTCACGCGCCGAACCCGAAGACTCATCATCCCAGTATCCGGGGCCGCGCGCGCGGGGACCGCAAGGGGCCGCCGGGTCAGTGCCGCATGAAGGGCGGCACGTCGACGTCGTCGTCATCGTCACCGCCGATGCTGACCGTCGCCCCGTTCGTGTGCACCGAAACGCTGGCGGCATCGGCCGGTTCGAACAGCGATGAGGTGACCTTGCCCGCCTTCCCCGGCGCGATCGACTGCCCCGACTGCCCGGGCTGGGTCGACTGCCCGGTACCGACGACGGGCTTGCGGCTGGGGCCGGTCGCGTCGAATCCGGCGGCGATCACCGTCACCCGCACCTCGTCGCCGAGCGAGTCGTCGATCACGGTGCCGAAGATGATGTTGGCTTCGGGATGCGCGGCGTCCTGCACCAGCGAGGCCGCCTCGTTGATCTCGAAAAGGCCCAGATCGCTGCCGCCCGCGATGGACATCAGCACGCCCTGGGCGCCTTCCATCGACGCCTCGAGAAGCGGTGAGTTGATGGCGATTTCGGCGGCCTTGAGCGCCCGGCCGTCACCGCGGGCCGACCCGATGCCCATCAGCGCGGTGCCCGCGCCGGACATGATGCCCTTGACGTCGGCGAAGTCGACGTTGATCAGGCCGGGTGTGGTGATCAGGTCGGTGATGCCCTGCACGCCGTTGAGCAGCACCTCGTCGGCGCTGCGGAATGCGTCCATCAGCGAGACGGCGGCGTCGCCCATCTGCAGCAGCCGGTCGTTGGGGATGACGATCAGCGTGTCGCAGCTTTCCCGCAGCGCGGTGATGCCTGCCTCGGCCTGGTTGCTGCGGCGCTTGCCTTCGAACGAGAACGGCCTGGTCACCACGCCAACCGTGAGGGCGCCGAGCTTTCGGGCGATGGTGGCGACGACGGGCGCGCCGCCGGTACCGGTGCCGCCGCCCTCGCCCGCGGTCACGAACACCATGTCGGCGCCGCGCAGCAGCTCCTCGATGTCGTCCTTGGCGTCTTCGGCGGCCTTGCGCCCCACCTCGGGATCGGCGCCCGCGCCGAGCCCCCTGGTGGAGTCACGCCCGACGTCGAGCTTGACGTCGGCATCGCTCATCAACAGCGCCTGCGCGTCGGTGTTGATCGCGATGAACTCCACACCTTTGAGGCCCTGCTCGATCATCCGGTTGACGGCGTTGACGCCGCCGCCGCCGATGCCGACCACTTTGATGACGGCGAGGTAGTTGTGCGGGGGGGTCATCGCTGTCCCTTCTTCGCGCAAGCGATCATCAGCGTCGCCTTTCCTCCCTTGTTGCCTATCGGCGCGCGGATCCCTCGACATCCCCTGAGGACCACCTGGAGCAAACCCTCAACCTCAACCAGAGGTTTTTAGTTATGTCAAGTTGTTCCGCGCAAACAGAACGGTAGGGCGAGGTCAAGCACTATCCATGCAGGCGCGCCGACAGCAATGCCAGGAATTTCGGGCGATTCAGCGTGACGGTGCTTACTTCACCGTCGGCAAATCGGGACTGGACACGTCGTAGACCCGGCCCGGCTGGGTCAGCAGCGCCGCCAGCTTCTGCGCCTTCTCCTCGGTGCGGTCGGTGGTGCCCCACACCACTTCCCTGCCGTCGACCAACGTGAGCGTGACCGCCGCGACCGACGGCGCCGACACCCGCGCCACCTGTGCTGCCACCTCGGGACGCAGCGCCGTCATCACCTCGAGCGCGGCCTTGGTCGGCGGATCGCTCGGCCCGGGGTTGTCGGTCTCCAGGTAGGGCAGGTTGGGCGGCGGCGGTGCGGTCGCGAAGTCCACGCCGTCGCGGTCGAACAGGTGCGTACCGTCCGGGTAGTCCTTCACCACCACCGGGACGCGTTCGACGATCGTGATGCGCAGCGTCGACGGGTACTCCCGCTGCACCCGCGCGCTGGCGACCCGGCGGATGGTGGCCACCCGTTCGGCGACGTCGTCGGTGCGGACCTGCAACAGCGGCGTGCCGTCCTTGACGGCCGCCGCCTGCGTGACCTCCTCTTCGGTCACCGCTCCGAGTCCGGTGATCACGACGTTGCGCACCGACATGATCGGCGTGAAGTACAGCAGCAGGCCGAGTGCGACGAACAAGACGGCCAGAAGAACCGTCCACACCATCACCTTCAGGCCCCGAACTGCCGCGCGCGCTTGGGGTTTCGCGTCGGCAGCGGTCTTGTCCAGCGCCCGTCGCTTGGCTTCGCGGCGGGCCTGCTCGATCGCCCTGGCGCGGGCCTGCGCCTGACGGCGTAGCTCACGTTCCCGGCGGGCCCGACGGCGCGGGCCCTCGAACTCGCGGTTCTCGGGCACCGACTCGGGTGACGGCTCCTGCGCGCCCTCGGGTCCGGGGGTCGCCTCGGGTCCGGGGGTCGCCTCGGGTTCAGCCGTCGTGTCCGACTCGGCCGTCACCTCCCTGACGTCCTCCGGCTCGGTCATTTCCCGCCGGCCCCCGGATCACGAAGCGGGCCCGAACGATTCGCGCGCGCGGCGAGAGCTGTCACGATCTCGGGCCCCAGCATGGTGACGTCGCCCGCGCCCATCGTGACGATCACGTCGCCGGAGTGCACCGCGTTGGCCACCCGCTCGGCGACAGCGGAGAAGTCGGGCTCGTAGTGCACCGGCTTGGTGACGTGCTGGGCGATCGTCGCCCCGCTGATGCCTGCCATCGGCTGCTCGCGCGCGGCGTATACGTCGAGCACGAACACCTCGTCGGCCGCATCCAACGCGCTACCGAATTCTCGCGCGAAAGCCGCTGTGCGGGAATACAAGTGGGGCTGGAACACCACCACTGCCCGGCCGCGGCCGCTCTGCTCGGTGACCGTGCGCACCGCGCCCAACGTCGCGCGCACCTCGGTCGGATGATGGGCGTAGTCGTCGAACACCCGCACCCCGTGCGCGGCGCCGACCAGTTCGAAACGGCGCCGCACCCCTTCGAATCCGGCCAGCCCGTCGAGCACGTTCTCGGCGGGCGCGCCCGCTTCCATCGCCGCGAGCAACGCGCCCAACGCGTTGAGCGCCATGTGCCTGCCGGGCACCGCCATCCGCATCACCCGCGGATGCCTCTCCCCCGCCAGCTGAATGTGTGCCACCGCACCGGTGTTCTGCTGCTCCCAGCTCACCAACCGACCCATCAGGTCCGGCCGATCCTGGCTGCCGTAGCGCAACACCCGGATGCCAAGCGCCGCAGTGCGTTCGGCCAGCGCGGCCGCGCCAGGGTCGTCGGTGCACACCACCAGCGCGCCGCCTGGCGCAAGCCGCTCGACGAAGTCGTCGAACACCGCGCCGTAAGCTTCTGCGCTGCCGAAGAAGTCGAGATGGTCGGCCTCGATGTTGGTGACCACCGCGATGTTCGGCCGGTACTCCAGCAGCGAGCCGTCACTTTCATCCGCCTCGGCGACGAAGCACCCGCCGCTGCCATGATGGGCGTTCGTGCCTGCCTCGCCGAGGTCACCACCCACGGCGAAGGACGGGTCGAATCCGCTGTGCTGCAACGCCACAATGAGCATCGACGTGGTCGTCGTCTTACCGTGCGTGCCCGTCACCATCAGCGTCGTGTAGCCGGTCATCAGCTTGGCCAGCACCACCGGCCGCATGATCACCGGAATGCCGCGGCGCCGCGCCTCGACGAGTTCGGGATTGGTCTTGGGGATCGCGGCGTGGGTGGACACCACCGCGGTCGGCCCGCCCGGCAACAGGTCCAGCGACGACTCGTCGTGGCCGATGCGGATCACCGCGCCGCGCGCCCGCAGCGCCGCGACGTTGCGCGACTCTTTGGCATCCGAGCCCGACACCAGCCCGCCGCGGTCGAGCAGGATGCGCGCGACGCCGGACATGCCCGCCCCGCCGATGCCGACCATGTGTACCCGCTGGAGTTCGGCGGGCAGCGGATTCGAGTTCATCGGCGCCACTTTCGACTGTTGTCGCGGGCCACTTCGATGGCGACCTCGGCGACCTTCCGCGCGGCGTCGGGGTGGCCCGCCATCGCCGCGGCCGCCGTCATCGCCGTCAGCCGGGAGTCGTCGGCCAGCAGTCCGGTCACCGTGTCGGCGACGAATTTCGGTGTGAGGTCGGCGTCGTCGACGACGAGGCCGCCGCCCTGGTTGACCACGGGCAGCGCGTTGAGCCGTTGTTCGCCGTTGCCGATCGGCAGCGGGACATACACCGCGGGCAGTCCGACGGCGGAAACCTCCGCCACGGTCATCGCGCCGGATCGGCAGATCGCCAAATCGGCTGCGGCGTAAGCGAGATCCATGCGGTCCAGGTAGGGCACCGCGACGTAGGGCGGGTCGCCGTCGGCGGGCTGGGGCAGGTCGAGCGTGTTCTTGCGGCCGTAGGCGTGCAGCACCGAAATACCCGCGGCGGCAAGATCTTTGGCGGCAGCAGCCACCGCGCGGTTGATCGACTGCGCGCCCTGGGAGCCGCCGAACACCAACAACACCTTCGCGTCGTCGGCGAAGCCGAAGTGGGCGCGCGCCTTGCCGCGCAGCGCCGCGCGGTCGAGCGAGGTGATGGCCTCGCGCACCGGCACTCCGACCACCTCGGCGCGCGGCAGGCCGGGTTCGGCGACCGCGGACAGCACGCGGCGGGCCGACCGGGCGCCGAGCTTGTTGGCCCAGCCCGCGCTGGCGTTGGCCTCGTGCACCACCACCGGCACGCGGCGGCGGCGCAGCGGACCGCCCCCTGCGGCCAGGTACGCGGGCACCGCGACGTAGCCGCCGAACCCGATGACGACGTCGGCGTCGACGGTGTCGAGCACCGCGCGGGTCTCCTTCACGGCGCGACGCACCCGAACCGGCAGTCGCAACAGGTCGGCGGTCAGTTTGCGGGGCAGCGGCACCGGCGTGATGAGCTCAAGGTCGTAGCCGCGCTCGGGAACCAGCCGGGTCTCCAGCCCGCGGTGAGTGCCCAGCGCGGTGATCCGCACATCGGGCTCCAGCGCAGTGAGCGCGTCGGCGACAGCCATGGCCGGCTCGACATGGCCTGCCGTCCCACCGCCTGCGAGAACTACGGATAACGGCCCATTCACCCGTGACGTTGACCTTCCAATGTGCGAGCCCGTCGGCCCTGGTGACGCTGTCCGGCGGAGCGTCTACCCCTCCGCTGGTCGCCTCCATGATGCCTTGAGCGCCGCACGGGCCGATCGGCCGTATGGGGTTTGCGCCTGTTGTCTCTGGCTGGTTTGCGCGGCGCCTTGGCGGCCGGCTTGTCCTTGCGGGACCGCAGCCGGTCGCGAAGCGCCTCGGTGCGCGACGGCACATACGGCTCCGGCAGCGGCAGCCGCAGCAGCTTGTTGACCCTGTCGTCGCGGCCGGCGCGCAGCGCGGCCACCGCCTCGGGTTCGTGTCTGGCGGCGTTCGCGATCACGCCGACGATGAGAAGCGTTGTCGCCGTTGATGTTCCGCCTGCCGAGATGAGCGGCAGCTGCAGCCCCGTCACCGGGAGAAGGCCGATCACATAGCCGACGTTGATGAACACCTGCCCGAGCACCCACATGGTGGCGGTCGCGGTGAGCAGCCGCAGGAACGGGTCGGCCGACCGGCGCGCGATCCGCATGCCGGTGTAGGCGAACAGGCCGAACAGGCACAGAAGGCCCGCCGCGCCGATGAAGCCGAGTTCCCCGCCGATGATGGCGAAGATGAAGTCGTTGTGCGCGTTGGGCAGGTAGTTCCATTTGGCAGTGCCCTGACCGAGGCCGTCGCCGAAGATGCCGCCGTTGGCCAACGCGTAGCGGGCCTGTTTGGCCTGGTAGCCCGACCCTTGCAAGTCGTCCATCGGGTTCAGCCAGCTCATCACGCGATCGGACCGGTAGCCCTCCGACACCGCCAGGATCGCCGCCGACGCCATGATCGTGAACAGCGAGGACAGAAACACCCGCAGCGGCAGGCCGGCGTACCACAGCAGGGCCAGCAGGATGATGCCCAGCGACACCGTCTGCCCGAGATCGGGCTGGGCGACGATGAGTCCCAGCGCAACGACGGCCGCGGGCACCAGCGGGATCAGCATCTCGCGCAGTGAGGCCCGCTCCATGCGGCGGGCCGCCAGCAGGTGCGCACCCCAGATCGCGAACGCGATCTTGGCCAGTTCCGACGGCTGCATGGACAGCGGGCCGACGACGAACCAACCGCGAGAACCGTTGGCCTCCGTGCCGATTCCGGGGATGAGCACCAACACCAGCAGCACGATCGTGATCGCGAATCCGCTGAAGGCCAGCTTGCGCATGGTGTGCACCCGCATGCGCATCGCGCCGTAGAACGCGAACAGCCCGACCAGCGTCCAGATCAGCTGCTTGCCGAAGATCACCCACGGCGAGCCGTCCGCGTCGTAGGAGTGCACGCCGGACGCCGAGAGCACCATGATCAGGCCCAGCGAGGTCAGCAGCGCGGCGACGGCGATGATGAGGTGAAACGACGTCATCGGCCGGCCCAGCCAGGCGCCGAAGCGGGTGCGCGCGACGACGACGGTGGGCACCTCGGTGAGCTTCTCCGTCGGCCTATCGGTGGCCTTCTGGGTGGGCTCGGCGTTCACGGAGGCGCCGCGCCGGCGCAGTCGCAGCCGGGTCAGGACGTTGGTCATGGCGGTTACCTGGCGCTGCGCACGGCGTCCGCGAAGGCGTCCCCGCGTTCGACGTAGCCGCTGAATTGGTCAAAGGACGCACCCGCAGGGGCCAGCAAGACCGTGTCGCCTGGGCGGGCCAGCCTGCGGGCGGCGGCGACCACGGCGGCCATCACACCGCTCGCCGTGGCCGTCTCGGCCACCGCGACCACTCGAGTCACAGATGTCACATCCGACTCAGTTCTCTCAGGCACCCCAAAATCCTCCCCCGTCACAACCTCGACGATGGGGACATTCGGGGCGTGTCGCGATAACGCATTGGCAACCTGTGCCCGGTCACGGCCGATCAACACGGCTCCGACCAGGCGGTTCGCCACTTTCGCGACGAGATCGTCGACCGATGCGCCTTTGAGCAGACCGCCGGCGATCCACACCACCCGCGGGTAGCCGGCGATCGAGGCGAGGGCGGCGTGCGGGTTCGTCGCCTTGGAGTCGTCGACGTAGGTGACGCCGTCGACCTCCGCAACCACCTCGGCGCGGTGCCTGCCGACCTCGAAGGAGCTCAGCGCGGCGGCGATGGCGTCGGCAGGCACGTCGACCGTGCGGGCGAGCGCAGCGGCGGCCAGCGAGTTGAGGATCCCGATGGGTCCGGGCGCCGGCAGCGCCGTGGTGTCGGCGAGCACGAGACCGTCGGCGAACGCGCGGTCGACGAGGGCGCCGTCGCGGACGCCCAATTCGCCTGCGGCCGGTTCGCCGAGCCGAAAGCCCACCCGCACCGGCGCCTCCGCGCGGGCGAGCAGTCCTGCAGCGACCGGGTCGTCGAGGCCGGCGACAGCGACGCCGCCGGTGAGCGCGCGGGCCTTGTCGGCGGCGTAGGCCTCCATCGAGCCGTGCCAGTCGAGGTGGTCTTCGGCGACGTTGAGCACGGCTCCCGCCTCGGGCCGCAGCGACGGCGCCCAATGCAGTTGGAAACTCGACAATTCGACGGCGAGCAGGTCGGCCGGTTCGGCGAGCATGTCGATCACCGGGTTGCCGATGTTGCCGCACAGCAGCGCGTTGCGACCGGCCGCCACCAACATGGCGTGCAGCATCGACGTGGTGGTCGTCTTGCCGTTGGTGCCGGTGACCACGAGCCAGCGTTTCGGTGTGCCGAACCATCCGGCCTGGTCGAGTCGCCACGCCAGCTCGACGTCGCCCCAGATCGGCACGCCCGCGGCGGCTGCCGCGGCCAAAACCGGCGCGGTGGGCGGGAATCCGGGGCTGGTGATGACGAGGGCGTAGTCGGCGATGGTCGCGACGGCCTCGTCGGTGTTGACGACCGTTGCCGGGGTGACAAGCCGCTGCAGCGCGAGCGGGTCGTCGTCGCAGATGGTCAGCCGCACCCCGGTCGGCTCGAGCGCCGCGCTGACCGAGCGGCCGGTGATGCCCGCGCCGGTCACCAGGATCCGGGTGCCCGGATGCAGCGGCGCTACGGCTTGGCGCGCCACGTCAGGCCCCAACGGTGGCGAGCCACTCGCTGTAGAAGAGCGCGACGCCGAGCCCGCACGCGATCGCGGTCAGCAGCCAGAAGCGGATGATCACCGTGGTTTCGGCCCAGCCGACCAGTTCGAAGTGGTGGTGAAACGGCGCCATCCGGAACACCCGTCGCCCGGTGGTGCGGAACGCGAGGATCTGCACGACGACCGAGGTGACCTCGGCGACGAACAGCGCACCGATCACCACGGCGAGCATCTCGGTGCGGCTGAGCACCGAGAGTCCGGCGATGATGCCGCCGAGCGCCAGCGATCCGGTGTCGCCCATGAAGATTTTGGCGGGCGCGGCGTTCCACCACAAAAAGCCGACGCACGCGCCTGCCGTGGCGGCGGCGATCAGGGCCAGGTCCAGCGGGTCGCGCACGTTGTAGCAGCCGACGCCGGGCGCGGTGGCGCAGGCGTTGCGGAACTGCCAGAACGTGATCAGCACATAGGCCGCGCAAACCATCGCCATGGCGCCCGCGGCCAGCCCGTCGAGCCCGTCGGTGAAGTTCACCGCGTTCGACCAGGCGTAGATGATCAGGATGCAGAACAGCACGAAAACCGCGGGAGCCAGTGTGACCGTGGCGATTTCGCGCACGTAGGACAGCTGGGCGCTGCCCGGGGTGAGGCCGTCGCCGTTGCGGAAGCCCAGCGCCATCACACCGAAGATGACCGCGGCCAGCAGCTGGCCGACGGTCTTGGCGGTCTTGTTCAGGCCGAGGTTGCGCGACCGGCGGATCTTGATCAGGTCATCGATGAAGCCGACGGCGCCCAGCGCGGTGGCCAGGCCGAGCACCAGAAGCCCCGACGCGGAGGGGCCCTTGCCGTCGATCACCACACCGACCAGGTGGGTGCCCAGATACCCGGCCCAGATACCGGCCAGGATCGCGACGCCGCCCATGGACGGGGTGCCGCGCTTCTTGTGGTGGCTTGGCGGACCGTCCTCGCGGATCTCGTGGCCGAAGCCCTGCCGGGTGAACAGCTGGATCAGCGCGGGCGTCAGCAGGATCGACACCGCCAGCGCGATGCCGACGGCGATGAGGATCTGTCTCATGAGGCGACCAACGCCTCGGCCAGCCTGCCCAACCCCGCCGCGTTGCTGGCCTTGACGAGCACGACGTCACCCGGACGCAGTTCGGCCTGCAACAGCGCCAGCGCAGCGTCAGCGTCCGCGACCATGGTGGCCTCTCCTCCCCACGAACCTTCCATGACGGCGCCGTGGTGCATGGCGCTCATCGTTCTCCCGGTTCCCACGACGACGAGTCGACTGACATCTAAGCGCACCGCCAACCGGCCGATGCGGTCATGCTCCGATATCGCGTCCTCGCCCAGCTCGGCCATCTCGCCGAGCACCGCCCAGCTGCGCCGCGTCCGGCCGCCTTGGCGTGCCATCCAGGCCAGCGACTTCAGGCCGGCCAGCATCGAATCCGGGTTGGCGTTGTAGGCGTCGTCGATGATCGTGACGCCGTCGGCACGGGTGGTGACGTGCATGCGGTGCCGAGACACCGGCCCGGCCGCCGCGAGCGCCGACGCCACCTGGAAGCCGGTCGCGCCGCACTCCAGCGCGACGGCGGCCGCGCACAACGCGTTGGAGACCTGGTGCTCGCCGTGCACCGCCAACGCCACGTCGGTCTCGACGCCTGCGGCGTGCAGCGTGAACCGCGGACGGGCCTTCGCGTCCAGGGTCACCGGGCCCGCCCACACGTCGGCTT
>Ga0164243_10016611_pt1 | contig 10082 bp, 5 predicted proteins | sample OricompcompostOP_FD_108781 | JGI IMG/M metagenome (GOLD analysis project Ga0164243, IMG submission 108781) | Organic Plus compost microbial communities from Emeryville, California, USA - Original compost - Organic plus compost (OP) | ecosystem: Engineered > Solid waste > Mixed feedstock >... | reverse complement strand
TTGATTTTCTCGATGTCGGGCGGGCGGCCTTCGCGCAGCACGCGCTTTCCTGCGGAGGTCGTCGCGAATTTCAAGACATTTGCGGACAGCGTCAACGGATCGGCGTCAGCGACAGCTTGCGCCGTTTTGTAGCCCGCGCCGACCAGCAATTGTGCGTGCGTGCCGCGCAGGCCCGGCACGGCCATCACGAGCTTCGCCTGATCCTGCCATTCGAGCAGCGTCTCGGCATCGAGATGTGCGTCGTCCAACTTCTCCGCGAGCAGTTCCGGATCGTGATTGAGAAAATCGGCAACCGTATGAATGCCGATCTCGGAGAAGCGGTCGGCTGTCTTCGGTCCTATCGACGGCGCGGTCTCGAGGTCGTCGCTCTCGGAGAGATGGACGCGGGCGTCGGACCGGCCTTCGGTCCTCTGACTGGGCGCAATGGGATGAAGCTTCGAAATATGGATCGGCTCCATACGGGCCGCGATGCTCGGCGCGGGCCGGGGCATCGGCGGCGGCGTCTTGGAAGGTGGAATTGCAGGCGGTGGTTCGGAGATCGCCGTTCGTGCGACTGCCGATTTGGCGACTGCAAGTTCGAGGGGCGTATTGTCGACGCCGTCAATGCGCGCGGCGCGCGCGGCTTCCCGCTCGGCGAGCTTCGGCGCCAGGACCTCGGCGGCGTGAAGATCGCGGATGGTCTTGTCGTCGTCCGAAAGCGAACGTTCGACGCGGCCGGTGGTTTTCAATTCATCGTAGATTGCGGCGACGAGCTTACGGTCTTCTTCGTTCGTCAGGCGCTTCTCGATGAACTTGCGCGGGATCTGCGTCATCGCAAGGAACGTTTCGGCGGTGAGCGTGACCTCCGGGGCCGAGACGCCCGCATCTGAGACGGCCCGGTCGAGGACTTTGCCGAAGCTTTTCGACGCGTAGATCAGCAGCTCTGCAACGACGCCTTTAGCGATGTCGTCGAGGCCTTCCTCGGGACGGCTCGCGCCTTTGTGGATGTCGTAATGTGCGATGAGCTTTTCATAGTAGCGATGCGAGAATTCGGCGCCGTCGCAGACGAATTCCGAAAGCCATTTCGGGCCGGAAGGCACCGTGACGCTGAGCTTGCCGAAGCGCTTTTCGCCAAGGGCACGCAGCGTATTGTAGGAACGGCTGATGCTCCACTCCGTGGCGCGGTGGATGGCGTTCTCGGCTTCCGTCTGGCCGGTATGAAACGGCATGACGGGATCGGTGAAATAGTGGCTCAGGACGCCGGCGGCGAAGACGGCTTCCTGCCAGTTCCGGGATTTGAGTTCGAAGACGGTGCGGTCATACCATTCCTGCGCCTTCTCCGGCGCGCCGCCCCAATAGTTCTCCGAGACGTGAAGGACATGGTTTTTGAAGTCCTTGAAGGTCACGTCGGGCGCCTTGGAGCCTTCGAGATAACGCTCGACGTATTTCAAAAAGACGCGCGACCAGTCGGCGCTGTCGGGGCGCGTCATCGCTTCGAGCGCATCGAGTGCTAGCTTATGATGCGTGCCGTTGGCATGCGTGGCATACACAATTCGAAACAGAGCCGACATCGAAAGCCCCTGGTCCTGTGGAAAAGGCACTCGATGCTTACGCGAGTCGGGGCACTCGCTCGATTGGCTCCTGGCAGGGGCGGGAGGTCATCAACGGTTTTCGCGTTTGGAGCGTTCCTGTTTTGCCGTCGCGAGATCAATGACATCCGCAGTGCCGTTTCTGTCTCGGGCAATCCGGCGGGCGAGATCCGCGCGCCGTGCCAGCTGCACGACGTTCAACCCGTGCGGGCCGGCTCTCTCCGTCAGGACGCGTGTGACCATTTCCGGTGTCAGTCCGCAAGCGGCGCCGAGCGCCATCGCTTCTTCGCGCGCGACCGCATGCGCCGCTTCGACGTATCCCATCAGCGCGGCGGCGGCGTGTGCGCTGCCGAGGGGGCCGGTGCGCTCGACCTGACCGAGAAGCGAGACGACGCTTTCGGCGATGACGACAGCGGCCTCTGCGCCGCCGAGAAGCACCTTCGAGCGACCTTCGGCGGCCGCCTCGGGTCCTCCGATCAATGCGGCGTCCGTCAGCGAAACACCGCGCGGTTCAAGAAGTCCGAGAAGCGCATCGAGTTCGCGCGGCGTGCGGGCGCCGAGATCTACGAGGACGGACCCCGACAACGGCGCGAAATCGAATGCCGTGGCTGTCTGGCTTGTCAGCAGCGTGCGAAACGCGTCAGTGTCTTCGACAGCCACGAGCGTGACGGGGCATTGAGACATGTCGTTTGCGGCGGACGTTACCGGCTGCAGATGTTCCCCGTAGATCGCAGGAGGCGATCCGGGAAGCGCCGCGTAAAGCACGGGCACACGGCAGGCGGCAATGCGTTCGGCGATCGCCGGTCCGAATTCGTCGTTCCCTATGACGCCGATGGGGCGGTTCTGCGCAGCCCTTGCCATAACGTGTCGTGCCCTCTCATTATCTGCCCTCGCGCCACCAGGCCAGAGCGATGAGCGCCAGCAGAGCCGAGAGCGCCGCAAAGCCCGTGAACATCGGTGTCAGTTTGACGCCGCGAGTCAGAAACGCCTGTCGGTCCTTGAGACCGAGCCAATCCGAGCCCGCCATCACTTTGGCCGCTGACATCATTGAAATACGCGGCACTTCGATATTGGTTGCGGACGCGAGGAGGCCAGTTGGCTTGGTCCAGAACACGCCGCCGCCCGTCGCGTCGGCAATCGGCTTCATCTTCTGGTCGGTTGCGGTCACTTCGCTCATTTCGCGCGGATCTTCGACGCCGGCATTTGCGACTGCAGTGAGTGGCCCGTTCGGGCCATCGGTCTCGACTTTGTAGAGGCCTGGCAGTTTCACATCGATCGCCGAGCGCCAGACGCCGGGCTCGACCGGTACGGAATCGAGCGTGACGGTCGACGTATCGCCGCCTGGGCCCATGACCTTCACGGGGCCGACCTTGTCTTCCATCGAGCGGCGCTCGATCGTCAGCTTCATGCCCTTGGCGGTCGCGATGAGACGTTCTTCCTCGAGGTCCGGCTCCTTCATGAGCCAATGGGACAAGCGGCGCAGCAGATCGGTATGCGGGCCGCCGCCGTCGTAGCCGCGCGCCCAGAGCCAAGCCTGATCCGACGTCAGGAGCGCAACGCGACCTTTGCCTTTGCGATCGAGAATAAGCAGCGGCTTGTCCTCGGCACCGCTCATGACGACGCGGCCGCGCAGAGGCGTCACCTCGGCCTGCCGGAACCATTTGCCCCACGACGGCTGGGGCGAATTGTCAGCGACCTGACCGCCATTCCAACCGGGGAGATCGCGCGTTACCGGATGCTTCTGGCCCTCCGGCGTCACCTTCGCCTTGAACGGCATTTCAAGAACGCGGCCGGTCGGCGCGGCGGGAAGCACGGGTGACAGCGGCGTATTATAAATGCTGTAGGGGCTCGCGTAGTCGTCGCCAGCGGATACGAGCAGCGCGCCGCCGTGCTCGTTCACGTACCGGGCGATGTTGTCGTAGTAGAGAAGCTGCAAAATTCCGCGATGCTCGTACCTGTCGAAGATGATCAGGTCGAACTCGTTGATTTTTTCGGAGAACAGTTCGCGGGTTGGGAACGCGATCAGCGAGAGCTGATTGATCGGCGTGCCGTCCTGCTTCTCGGGCGGGCGCAAAATCGTGAAATGCACGAGATCGACGGCCGCGTCGGACTTCAAAAGATTGCGCCATGTGCGCTCGCCCGGATGCGGCTCGCCGGAAACCAGAAGCACGCGCAGATTTTCACGTACGCCTTCGGCCGCGACGACGGCGCGATTGTTGGCGGTTGTCAGTTCGCCCGCGACGGGCTGTAGCTCGATCTCGACGATGTTCGTGCCGGTATGCGGGATCGGCATGTCGATCTTGACGTTGCGATTGACCTCGGTTCGGATCGTCTCGTCGGGTTGGCCTTCGCGGCGAACCTTGAGCGTCGCGGCACCGGAATTCGCAGACGGCGCGCTGCCCGTTTCTCGGACGGCCAGCTCGATCTCACGCGACTGGCCGACGAGGCCGTAGCGCGGCGCTTCGATCACTTCGATGCGGCGATCGAATTCGCCCGGCTTGCCCGTCAGTAGCGTATGAACCGGCGCTTCGAAGCCGAGCGCCGCGGCGGATTTCGGAACGTCGTGGACTTGTCCGTCGGTCACGAAGATGACGCCGGCGATCCGGTCCGGTGCGGTGTCGTTCAATGCGGAATTCAGATCCGTAAAGAGGTTCGTTCCCGGCGCTGCCGATTCAGACGGAACGCCGCCCGTCACCCATTTGATGTCGAGGTTCGGGATTTTCGCGAACTTCGCTTCGAGGTCGGTGCGGATCGCCTCCATCTGCTTCGTGCGGTCGGCGAGCTTCTGGCTCGGGCTTTCGTCGAGGACGACGATCGCGACGTTGGCAAGGCTCTCACGCTGCTCCTGCTTCAGGATCGGATTGAAGAGCGCGGCGATCAGGGCGGCAAGCGCCGCAGCGCGCAGGAGCCCACCGCGCGAGCGACGGATCAGCAGCACGAGAACGAGCACGACCGCCAGCACCGTCAGTCCGATCAGGACCGGCAGCGGAAGGAGGGGTGCGAACGTGATCGACCAGTTCAAAATTCAGACCTCTACTGACCCAGCCTCTCGAGGAGGGCGGGGACGTGAACCTGATCGGCTTTGTAGTTGCCGGTCAACGCGTGCATGACGATGTTGATGCCGCCGCGGAACGCCATCTCGCGCTGCATCTCTCCGCCCGGCACAACGGGATAGAGCGGGCGGCCGCGATCATCGAGCGCCCAGGCGGCCGCCAGATCGTTCGACGTGATCATGATCGATGTCACACCGTCCGAGACGCGGGCCTTGTGCGCGTCGTTTTCATCCTTCGGTGTCGCTTCGACCCAGAGCTGGCCGCCGTCCCAGCGACCGGGGAACGAGCGGAGCAGGTAAAACGATTTCGTTACGACGTGATTTTCCGGGACCGGCTCGAGCGGCGGGACATCGAGCTTGCTCAAAAGCCGCTGCAGGGCTGTGCCGCCGCTTCCGGCAAGCGGCAGAAGATCGGCGCCGCCTTGGCCATAGTCGCGCGTATCGAAAATGATGAGGCCGCCTTCCTTCATGTAGGCGTCGATCTTGGCGATCGTTGCGTCGGGAAGCGCCTCGGCGGATTTCAGAACGGGCCAATAAAGCACCGGATAGAAGGCGATCTCGTCTTTCGAGATATCAACGGCGGCCGGTTCGCCCGGTTCGACCGCCGTGCGTGTCTGCAGGACGCGACCGAGACCGCGCAGTCCGGCGCGGCTCGTCTCGTCGGTCTCGCGATCGCCGCTCAGGACGTAGGCAAGCGTCACTTTACTCGTCGCATCGATCGCAGCGTTGTCCGCGGGCGATGCGGGCGGACGGACAATGGTCGGGCCCGATTGATCCGGGTTTATCGGCGCGAAATTGTCGAGTTGTGGAATGGCGTCGCGGAACTCTGGCGGCAGGTCCTGGGCTTTGGCGTCCTTCACGCCGGCAGCCAATGCCAAAACGCCGAGGACGATCACCGCAGCGCTTGCTGTTCGCGTGCGCGAGCCTGAACGGCGCGTGAAGAGGCCGCGAATTCCGCCCGCCTGCAGGATCATGACGGCGATGATATCGAGGAAGAGAAGACCGAGCGCCAGCGCCAGCATCGCGGGCTTCAGCGACGTGCTCGCGGCGTTCTCATAGCTCAACCGCGTAACGCCCGATGGCATCCCCGGGAAGGGGACGAGCACGCTCTTCGGCGTCAGCACGTTGAGCGCGCGCGGAGTCGCCGCCTGTCCGTAGTAGCCCGGCGGGTGCTCGAAACTCGGCCGAGTCGTTTCGATTTCCGACGTCTTCAACGGTTCGGCAGTCGGCGGCGGAGAGACGAGCGCGCCGATGCCGTCGAGCGTCTTGAGAGGCGCGAGCACGCTTGATCCGGATGTGTTGGCTTTCGCCGACGTATCGGTGGCGTTGGCGTCGGACTGTCCTTCGATCGAAGCGGCGGCGCCGACCGCACCCATGGTCGAAAGGCGGCGCAGCATCTCGACGAAGAGCCCCGACATCGGAAGGTTCGACCAGTCCGAGTTCGCGGTCACGTGGAAGAGAACGAGGCGGCCGTTTCCGTGCTTCGCGGCGGTCACCAGCGGCGTGCCGTCCTGAAGGCGCGCCCAGATCTCAACGTCGGGTGTCAGTTCCGCGGGATCCGCCAGCACCTGCCGCGTGACGGTGACGTCCTTCGGCACGGTCAGTCCGGCGAAGGGACTGCTTTCATCGAAGGGCGCGAGCGCTTGCGGCGACGACCAGGAAAGCGCCCCGCCGAGGGAACGGCCACCACTCCGCAGGGCGACAGGCAGGAGATCATCGCCGGCCTTTTCGAGGCGCGGTCCGGCAAAGCGGACGAGCAGACCGCCGTGCTTGACGAATTCATCGACCTTTCTCGCGGCTTCGCCGCTGAGCGTCCCGATGTCGGCGAGCATCAGAACGGAGATGTTCTGCCTCAGAACGGAATCGAGACCTTCGACGAGGTTGGAATTTTTCGCGGCGACGACGTCGGCGTAAGGCTTCAGCGCTTTTTCGATGTAGTAGAGCGGCGCCAGGAGAGGCTGGGCCTCTTCGCGGCTTTCACCCGACAGCAGGCCGACGCGATGCCATTGCGTCATCGCATCGATGAGGCTGACGGCGCCCGCCGACCGCTCGCCTGCAATCTCGATGCGGGCGACCTGATTGCGCAATTCGAGCGGCATCTCGAAGACCGCTTTCGTCGACGTTGCGCCCGGTGCCAGCTTGAAGTGCGCTTCGCCGAGACGCTCGCCGCGTCCTGAATAGGCATTGACCATACCCTCGCGCGCCGGTCCGCCGGTCGACAGCACCGTTGCTTCGAGCTTGCCGCGTTCGGCGAGATCCGCGACGAGGCCCAACGCTTCGTGGCCGTGCGTTTCGTCGATCACCGACAGCGTGCCGCTGCCTGCGAGGTTCTGCAGCTTCGCTGCAACGTCGGCAGCCTTGCCTTTGTGGTCGATGCCGTCGTGAATCCAGACGACCGAAGGGTTCTTTACACCGGCTTCCGACAGGCCGTTTTGAAGCGCCGTGAAGGCCGCTTCGCGGTCCGGCTCGAACGGTTGCGGTGTGAGCGCCGCTGCGGTCGAGCGCGCTTCGCCGGGAGGCTCGATCTTCACGGTCGGCAGCTTGCTCGGCGCCGCTGTCGGCACGATGACGACAGGGCGCCCGCCGCCTTCAGCTTCACTGATGATGCGGCCGATCATGTTCGAACGTTCGGCCCAACGTGAGGCGGCTGCCCAGCCGTTGTCGACGAAGATCACGACGGGACCAGTGCCGGTGAGCCCGTTGTTCTTCGAGGCATTGAGGATCGGGTCGGCGAGCGCGAGAATGACGAGCGTTGCCGCGATGAGGCGCAGAAGCGTCAGCCACCACGGCGTTTTCTCTGCGGTCTTCTCGTCGCTTTCGATGCCAACGAGAATGCGCGTCGGGGGGAATTCGATCTGCGTCGGACGCGGTGGAACGGCGCGCAGCAGCCAATAGATCAGCGGCAGCGTGAGCAAGCCGGCGAGAAGCCAGGGATTGAGGAACGCCAGCGGACCGAAGCTCATCGCGTGCGCTCCTTGCCGTCGGTCGTGACGGAGTCAGAACTCGACGCGATCCAGCGATAGCCCTGTGCCGAGCCGTTGAGGCGCATCAGCAGCGATAGCAGCGGCTCGGAGGCGGGACGATCGGTGTGGTGGGTCAACAGAGACCAGCCGAAGCGCTTCGCCATTTCGGCCAACTCGGCGCGATGAGCGGCGAAGCGCGCCTGATATTTTGGACGCAGCGATTCAACGCGATCGGCGACCCACCGCTGGCTGCCCGAGGGCGTCAGGAATTCGGTGCGGCCGTGATAGGGCAGCGTTTCTTCCGCGGGATCGATGATCTGCACGAGGTGGCCGCCGACGCCGACACCGGCATAGCCTTCGAGGCGTTCGCGGATCGCATGGACGGGCGCGAGGAAATCGCTGAACAGGATCAACCCGGAAAAGCGGTTCAATCCGGCATTCGGCGGTAGACTTTTCTGCGTGTGCTCGGAATGGGCGTTAGCGATGATCGTCTCGGCGATGCGCGTCACGGCATTGCGGCTGGCGGTCGGCAGCATCTGCGCGAGCAGCGCGACGCGTTCGCCGCCGCGCACGAGAAGCTCGGCCGACGCGAGCGCCAGCACTAGCGCGCGGTCGCGTTTCGTGACGGGTGCCAAGTGGCTTCTGAAGTCCATCGACGGCGAGATGTCAGGCCAGAGGTAGAGCGTGTGCGCGGCCTCCCATTCGCGCTCGCGCACGAAGAGATGATCGGAACTCGCGGAGCGGCGCCAATCGACAAGGCTCGCGTTCTCGCCGGATTGATATTGGCGGAACTGCCAGAATGTTTCGCCGGGGCCGGCGCGACGGCGTCCGTGAATGCCCTGCGCCACGGTCGAGGCGATGCGTGCCGCTTCCATCAGCAATTCCGGCATCCGGTCGACGAGGGTAACGGCTTCGCGCTCAAGCGCGAGAACGCGCCGGCTCTCGGCGTTCGGGCCTTCGCTTCCGCTATTTTTGCGCCCAAGTGGGCTCGCCATCCCGCACCTACTCCACGGCCGCCGCGAGACGCGCGATGATATGGTTCAGGTCTTCGCCTTCGGCGCGGGCGGCGAATGTCAGCGCCATGCGGTGTTTCAGGATCGGCTCGGCAAGTGCGATCACGTCGTCGACGGACGGTGCGAGGCGGCCGTCGATCAAAGCCTTGGCGCGGACGGCGAGCATCAATGCCTGGCTGGCGCGGGGGCCAGGACCCCAGGCGACGAACTTATCGGTTTCCTCGTTCACGCCGGTACCGGGACGCGCGGACCGCACGAGCTTCAGAATGGCCTCGACAACCTTGTCGGGCACCGGGATCTGGCGGACGAGACGCTGCGTCGACATCAATTCGGAGGCCGTGATGACGGTGTCGAGTTTCGGTGTCTCGGTTCCGGTCGTCGCGTAGAGCATCCGGCGCTCGGCGATGAGATCGGGATAGGTGACGTCGATCTGCAGCAGGAAGCGGTCGAGCTGCGCTTCGGGCAGCGGATAAGTGCCTTCCTGCTCCAGCGGGTTCTGCGTCGCCAGCACGTGGAACGGCGCGGGCGTATCGTGGCGCTGACCGGCGACGGTCACGTGATGCTCCTGCATCGCCTGCAGCAGCGCCGACTGCGTCTTCGGCGAGGCGCGGTTGATTTCGTCCGCCATCAGAAGCTGCGTGAAGATCGGACCCTTGATGAAGCGGAACGAGCGGCCGCGGCCCGGTTCGTCTTCGAGGACTTCGGAACCGATGATGTCGGAGGGCATCAAGTCGGGCGTGAACTGAATGCGCTTGGCATCGAGGCCCAGCACCTTGCCGAGCGTCTCGACCAGCAGCGTCTTCGCGAGGCCCGGCACGCCGATGAGCAGGCCGTGTCCGCCGGACAGAATGGTGATCAACGTGCGCTCGATCACCAAATCCTGACCGAATATGACGCTGGCGGCTGCCTTGTGGGCGCGCTGCACGCGTTCGGCAGCGGCTTCGAGCCGCGGCACGATATCGGTCTGGGTTTCAACGACAGTGCTCATAAAGGGGGCCTCGCGCAGCGGTTTAATGCCAATCCCAATGGCGAAATTCGCCTTGCAAAACAAAGGCCGAGCGGCTGCATTCCCGGCGCTGGGATGAGCCTAGACGATCCTGCCCGGCCCTCATAGGGTCAAGTGAATGTTACGTTAGGATGTGGTGCATCTGAAGGCACCTTTTGCAAGCAGGCGCAAATGCCGACTGAAAAACCGCAAGTTGCTTCTCCGAATGGAAATTCTGACGCACGATCCTCGGGATTGGAGGCGCTTTTGCGGGCGGCGCGCGAGGGCGGCGCGTCGGGCGCGAGACCGGTGGAAAAGTGGAATCCGCCGTACTGCGGCGATATCGGCATGGCAATCCGCCGCGATGGGACGTGGACGTATCAGGGCAGTCCGATCGGGCGCATGGCGCTCGTCAAGCTCTTCGCATCGATCCTGAGAAAAGACGACGACGGACGAACGTATCTGGTCACGCCTGCTGAGAAGGTCGATGTGGCGGTCGAG
>Ga0164243_10016610_pt1 | contig 10082 bp, 7 predicted proteins | sample OricompcompostOP_FD_108781 | JGI IMG/M metagenome (GOLD analysis project Ga0164243, IMG submission 108781) | Organic Plus compost microbial communities from Emeryville, California, USA - Original compost - Organic plus compost (OP) | ecosystem: Engineered > Solid waste > Mixed feedstock >... | reverse complement strand
TGAAGACCCTCGCACAGGGCGTCGCCGTGGGCATGTATGTCCTGGCGCTGACCGGACCGCTGGCGACCGCCCGCTGGTGGGTGATGGCGGTCGCTGTCGTACTCACCGTCGTGACCGGTCTCGACTACGTACGGCAGGCCGTCGTCCTGCGCCGGGCCGGGCTCGCCGCGGCGGCGGAGGCGGCGGCCGAGACGGAGGCGGCTGCCGCCGCGGGCACGGTGGCCGGAACGGCTTCCGGCGAGCCCGCCGGCGGCCCTGTTCCGGGCGGCGCACCGGTCGGCGACCATCCGGATCCGCAGGCGGACGGCCGCCGGGAGCGGCAGGATGGCGAGCAGGATCCGCCCGCGGAACGGGTACGGGCCACTCAGGACGTGTCCGTGGCCGGGCGTGACCGGCCCACGACGGAGCGGGAGGAGGACGGACGGGCGTGACCGACGTCGCATCGCGAGCCGGTGGTGTGCTCGCGCTGCTCACCGAACGGGGCCAGACACTCGCCGTCGCGGAATCGCTGACAGGCGGGCTGGTCGCCGCGGAGATCACTGCCGTCCCCGGAGCCTCACGGTCGTTCCTCGGCTCGGTGACGGCATATGCGACGGCACTCAAGAGGGATGTTCTCGGGGTGGACGGGGCACTCCTTGAGGAGCGGGGCGCTGTCGACGCCGAGGTCGCGCGCCAGATGGCGCGAGGCGTCCGCACCGCACTGGGCGCGCACTGGGGCCTGTCGACGACCGGAGTGGCCGGCCCCCAGCCGCAGGACGGACAACCTGTCGGCACCGTGTACGTGGCCGTCGCGGGCCCCGACGGCGAGGCCGCGGCGGAACTGCTCCGGCTCGACGGAGGCCGGGGCGGCGATCGGGCCGGTGACACCGGTGAGGAAGCCGGGGAACGTGTGCGTGCCGGTATTCGTACGGAGAGTGTTCGAGGAGCCCTGGAGCTGCTCTACAAGAAACTGATCGAAAATGCCGGAGGGCAGGATAGGGAACAGACCGGGGGGAATGGATGTTTGCAGCCCTGAGTGAACACGACATCGCTCCCCGCACGGCTGCCTGTCAAGGCGGTACGGTGGAGCCTGAAGGAACCGGGGCCAACTGGCCGCCCCGACACAGGCTGTGGAAGACGCCGCGCGTTGAGAGGGAGGAGCACCGATGATTCTGCTCCGTCGCCTGTTGGGTGACGTGCTGCGTCGGCAGCGCCAACGCCAGGGTCGAACCCTGCGCGAAGTCTCTTCGTCCGCCAGGGTCTCGCTCGGATACCTCTCCGAGGTCGAGCGCGGCCAGAAGGAAGCCTCGTCCGAACTGCTTTCGTCCATCTGTGACGCACTCGACGTGCGGATGTCCGAGCTGATGCGGGAAGTCAGCGACGAGCTGGCACTCGCGGAGCTGGCGGAGTCCGCGGCGAGCGACGCCGTGCCCGCCCCCATGCGGCCGGTGCTCAACCCGCTGTCCGTCACCTCGGTCACCTCCGTGCCCGAGGAACGCGTCACCATCAAGGCACCCACGGAAGCCGTGGACGTCGTCGCGGCCTGACGGCCGTCCGACGCCTCTGTGGCCGCCGGGACGTTCCCGGCCGTGCGGGTGTCCGGATGCCCTGGACGGAGCAGGCGATCATGGTGCAGCGCGACACAGGCCCCGCCGGAGACGCGGCGGGGCCTCAGCGCGTTTCCGGGGCTCTTTTGCGGTCCGGGGCTCTATTGCGGTTGGGCGCTTTTGCCGCGGGTCCCCGGCCGGTGCTGCGCCGGACCGCGCCGTGCGTGTGTGAGCCGTCGCCTCGGTCATGTCCGGCCGGGTCTGGTCCGCCCAAGAGCCGTTGCGCTCGGTGACCGGGCTCCTGTGGTCGCGGGGTCGCGCGGAGTGCGCGACGATGGCTGAGTCCTGACTCGTCGGGGGACCGAGCACCGGCGCGGAGGTACGGCAATGACGGCGGTGAGCCCCTTGCGGCTGGGGCGCTGGGCGCTGAGCGGCGCCTGCGCGGCCGGCTGGCTGTGCGCGATATGGCGGCTGGCCGTGGGGGAGGGCGGAGCCGTCGAGGCGTCCGTGACGGCCGGGGGGTGGGGGTTGAGCGTACTGCCCGTACATGTGGCGCACTCGCGGTCCGGGTCCGGCTCCCGGCCGTGCGGCGGACCGGCCGCCCGGTGGAGCACCGGGCCGCGGCCGTCCACGGGGGGACGGGGGATGACCGGGCCATCGGACGGCACCGGGGTGGAGGGCTTCGCGGACGTGCCCGGCAGCACCGGGGAGTCCGGCCCTACCAGGGCATCGCGACGCCGCCGTTGGGGCGGAGGATCTGCCCGGTGGTGAACGACGAGGCGTCCGAGGCCAGGTGCAGCACCGCGTGGGCGATCTCCTGCGCCTCACCCACCCGCTCCAGCGGTGACATCCTGCTCAGCGTCGCCTCGACGCGGCGTTGCCCCGCGGCATCGTCCCGTTCCGTCATCGGAGTGCGCACCCAACCGGGCGCCACCGCGTTGACCCGTATGCCGTGCCGGCCGATCTCCGCGGCCAGCGTCTTGGTGAGCTGGACGACGGCGGCCTTGGCGCCGCCGTAGCACAGCAGCTCGGCGGAGCCGGTGTCCACGGCGCCCGACGCCATGGTCACGATGCTGCCCCGGGTCCCGGTGCCGATCATGGAGCGGGCCGCTTCCTGGCAGGTGTGCAGGACGCCTTTGAAATTGATGTCCAGGACCCGGTCCAGATCGGCGTCCTGCGTCTCCAGCACCGTACTGCGGTGCATCACTCCGGCGATGGCCGCCGCGATGTGGAGGCTGCCGCCCGTGCGCACGGCCGACGCCACCGCCGCGGCCAGTGCCGGCCGGTCGGTCACATCGAGCGGGTGCGCCCACGCCTCGCCGCCCGCCTCCCGGATCAGACCGGTGGTGCGGTTCAGGCCCTTCTCGTCCAGGTCGGCGCAGTGCACAGCGGCACCCGCCTGGGCCAGCAGTACGGCGGTGGCCCGGCCGATACCGCCGGCGGCACCGGTGACGAGAGCGGTCCGGCCGGTCAGGTCGTACGCCGCAAGGCTCATGGCCACAGACGGTAAAAGCACTATGACGAAGCGTCAATTGCCGTGCGCGACCGGGCCGCACCGTGCTCCGCAGGTGCTTCACCGTGCCGCCGCCGGGTCTGCGGGTGGCGGTTGGCAGTGCGGGCAGTACCACACGGTGCGGGGGCGGTCGGGCGGTCCGTGGCTGCCGGTACGGACCGGGGTGCCGCAGCGGTAGCAGGGCCGCCCCTCACGGCCGTAGACCGCCAGGGCCCGCTCCGGGCGGGCGCTGTTGGTCGTCCGACGGCGTACCCGGTTCTTGTTGGCCTCCAGAAGCCGTTTGGCCGCGCCCAGCAGACGCTCCAGCAGCGGAACGGGCAGCGAGCCGACGGGTGTCCAGGGGGAGATGCGGGCGAGGAAGCACAGCTCAGCGGCGTAGACGTTGCCGATCCCCGCGAGATTCCGCTGGTCCAGCAGCGCCTCGACCACCGGACGCGCCGGATCCTGGAGCAGTCTGCGCCCGGCCTCGGCCGCGTCCCAGTCGGGGCCCAGCAGGTCCGGGCCGAGGTGGCCCACCGCCGAGAACTCCTCTCGCGTGCGCAGCAATTCGAGCACCGGGAGCCGCAGCCCGGCCGCGGTGTGCGCCTCGGTCGTCAGCAGCGCGCGGATCTGGTGGGCCGGGCCGATACCGCCTGGCGGGTTGGGCCGCACCCGCCAGGCGCCCTCCATGCCCAGATGGGAGTGCACGGTCAATCCGCCCTCCACCCGCATCAGCAGGTGCTTGCCCCGGGGCGCCACCTCCAGCACCGTGCGGCCCGACAGGTCGGCCGTCGCCAGCCGGGGCACCCGGAAGTCCGTGCGGAGCAGCAGGTGCCCGGCCAGCGTCGTGTGCAGCGTGTGCGCCGTACGCCAGACCGTGTCTCCCTCAGGCATGGGCCCATCGTCCCAGGAGCCACCGGCAAGCGCCCGCCGGTCGGCCCTGCGTCTCCTCCCGTCGGAAGGCGGTGTGCGGTGTGCGGGGTGTGGAGTGCGGTGCCGGTCGGCGGACCGGCGGCCGGGAGCCGAGTCGCCGTGCGGGAGGGGCGTCGGGCCCGCGCCGGACCGGGGCAGGGCCGGTGTCCGTCCCATGGAAGTGGATCTCTGCATACGATCACGGGATACGATCCGGGGCCATGGGGCAGTGGGGCTACGAACGACAGCACGACGCGCTCGATGTGGACGACGAGGCCGAGGCCGAACAGCGGGACGCACTCGAAGGCGTCCGGGACTGGGTCGACGACCATGTGGACCGCTGGCGGCCCGTGCTGCCCGACCTCGATCCGGACGTCGAAGGCTCCGTGACGCGCATGCAGTTCCTCACCGACCGCCTGCGGCGGTTCGCGGAACGGGCACTGGCCGAACTCGGGCTGAGCCGTGAGGAACACGAGACGCTGCACGTCCTCGTCAGCGGCGGCGGGCGCGTCGGCATCACCCGTCTCGCCACCGATCTGGGGACGGCACCGGCCGAACTCACCGAGCGTCTGGAGGCGCTGGCGCGGCGCGGCTTCCTGACGCTCCCCGGTGCGGACGCCGCCGACGCCGCCCATACGGAGGGGCGTCCGGCGGAGGGCCGCGGCGGCGAGGTCGGGCTGACCGACGAAGGGCGCGCGATGTGGCGCCGTGCCGTCGAGGCGTCCGGGGCGGAGGAACGCCGCCTGCTCAGCGCCCTCGACTGGTACGAACAGCAGCTGCTCGCCACCCTGTTGCGCCGTGTGGTGCTGAAAGCCGAGGGCTACGGCGAAGACTGACCGCCGCCGGCCTCCGCGGCCCGGCGGGTGATGGTCACCCCGCCCGCAGCCGCAGCCCTCGCGGGGTCGGGTGGAAGCCCGCGGCCTCCAGCGCGGTGCCCAGGGGGGAGGAGAGCGCGGGGGTGCCGTTGACGCGTTCGACGGTGACGGTGCCCAGTGCGCCGCGCCGCGCGGCGTCGGCCAGCGCCTCTACGGCCGCGGCCAGACGGGCCGCCCCGGCGCCGCCGCCGGCCTCGGCGGTGGGCTCACCGGCGGCGTCCGGATCGTTCGCCCACGCCAGCAGCGTCTTGCCGCCCCGCTCTACGTACAGCGTCAACTCGCCGTCGACCAGCACCACGAGCGCGCCCGCCTTGCGGCCGGGTTTGTGCGTGGCACCCGTCGGCGGGGAGGGCCAGGGCAGAGCCGCACCGTAGGCGTTCGCCGGGTCGGCCGCGGCCAGCACCAGGGCCCGCGGGCCCGCCGAACGGCCGCCGGCACGCCGCCCGTCCGCGCCGCGGCCGGGACCGCCGGGCGGGAGAGGGCCGTGGCCGCCGGACTGTCCGCCCCTGCCGTTGCCGCCGTACCCGCCGCCCGGGCCATGAACGCCGGGCGCTTCCGCACCCGCCGATCCGTAGCGTGCCTCCGCGTACGGTGCGTCCCCGTACGAGCCCGCTGTGCCGGCCTCCCGCTCGCGGGCCGTGCTGACCGCCCGGAGTCTGTCCACGGCGCCGTCCATCGCGAACTGGGCAGCGCCCAGCCCCTCCACGACGTAGCCGCGGCGGGCCTGCCCGCTCTCCTCGAACGCTGACAGCACCCGGTACGCCGCCGAGAAGCCGCCCTCCACCCCCTCGGCGGCCACGGCGCCCCGCGTCACCACACCGTGCCGGTCCAGCAGGGTGCGGGCGAGCGCGTGCGCGCGGTGGGTCGGTTCGCTCTCGGGCTCCGGCAGCAGCGACCAGCGTCCCGCCACCGTCGGCGGTGCCGCACCGGCCGGGCGGCCCGGACCGCTTCTGCGGGCCACGCCGCTGCCCGCGGCCACCGCCGCCGCCGTGAACGAGCCGTAACGCCCGCGCGGCGTGGGCCGCTTGGCTCGGTGCGCCGTCGCGCCCGCAGTGCGGCCGGACCCCAGCAGTGCCCGCAACGGTGCCAGCGTGTCGCCCGTGACCTGGCCCGACCACACCAGGTCCCACAGCGCCTCCGTCAGCTGCGGATCCGTCGCCTCCGGCAGCACCGCCCTGGCCCGCTCCGCGATCTGGCGGAAGAACAGCCCGTACCCGCCCTCCAGCGCGGTCAGCACCGCCTGGTGCACGGGCGTCAGTTCCAGCGGATGCGGTGGAGGGAGCAACAGCGGCGCCGCGTCCGCCAGATGCAGACTGATCCAGCCGTCCTTGCCGGGCAGCGCCCCCGCACCCGCCCAGACCACCTCGCCGGACGCGGTCAGCTCGTCCAGCATGGGCGGCGCGTAGTCCGCCACCCGGCCGGGCAGCACGAGCTTCTCCAGCGCGGACGCCGGTACTGGAGCGCCCTGCAACTGCTCGACGGTGCGCAGCAGTCCCTCCACACCGCGCAGGCTGTTGGTGCCCACGTGCTGCCACTGCGGCAGGAAGGCCGCCAGGGCCTGCGGGGCGACCGGCTCCAGCTCCTGCCGCAGCGCGGCCAGCGAGCGGCGCCGCAGCCGGCGCAGCACCCCCGCGTCGCACCACTCCTGGCCCACCCCTGCGGGGTGGAATTCGCCCTGCACCAGCCGTCCGCCGGCCGCCAGCCGGTGCAGGGCGCCGTCCGCGACGGCGGTGCCCAGTCCGAACCGTGCGGCGGCGTCGGCCGAGATGAACGGACCGTGCGTGCGCGCGTAGCGGGCCAGCAGATCACCCAGCGGGTCGGCGACCGGTTCGGTGAACGCCTCGGGCACCCCGACCGGCAGGGCCACCCCCAGCGCGTCCCGCAGCCGCCCGGCGTCCTCGACGGCCGCCCAGTGCTCCCGGCCCGCGATCCGCACCCGGATGGCGCGACGCGCCGCCTCCAGCTCGGGTGCCCAGCCGGGCTCGGCGCCCCGCTCCGCCAGCTCCTGCGAGGTGAGCGGACCCAGCAGCCGCAGCAGATCGGCGACACCCTCCACGTCTTTCAGGCGGCGGTCCTCCGTGCGCCACTGGAGCTCGGCCTCCAGCTCGGCGAGCACCTCGGCGTCCAGCAGCTCCCGCAGTTCCGCCTGGCCCAGCAGTTCCGACAGCAGCCGCGAGTCCAGGGACAGCGCGGCGGCCCGCCGTTCGGCCAGCGGGGAGTCCCCCTCGTAGAGGTACTGGGCGACGTAGCCGAACAGCAGGGACCTGGCGAACGGCGACGGCTCGGGCGTCGTCACCTCCACCACGCGCACCCGGCGGGACTCGATGTCCCCCATCAGCTCCGCCAGTCCCGGCAGGTCGAACACGTCCTGGAGACATTCGCGGACCGCCTCCAGGACGATCGGGAAAGAGCCGAACTCGCTCGCCACCTGGAGCAGCTGGGAGGCCCGCTGCCGCTGCTGCCACAGAGGGGTGCGCTTGCCGGGGCTGCGGCGCGGCAGAAGCAGCGCACGTGAGGCGCACTCCCGGAACCGGGCCGCGAACAGCGCCGAGCCACCCACCTGGTCGGTGACGGTCTGCTCGATCTCCGCCTTGTCGAAGAGCACGTCGCCGACGCCGATCGGCGGCTGGTCCGGATCGACGGGCGGCTCCTGCGCGGGCGTGCGCGGGGCACGCGGCTCGGCGTCGAACAGGTCCAGCTCCATCAGCTCGGCGTCCGGCAGCCGCAGCACCAGACCGTCGTCGGCGTGCATGACCTGCGCGTCCATCCCGTACCGCTCCGAGAGCCGGGCGCCGATCGCCAGCGCCCACGGCGCGTGCACCTGCGCACCGAAGGGCGAGTGCACCACGACGCGCCAGTCGCCCAGCTCGTCACGGAAACGCTCGACGACGATCGTCCTGTCGTCCGGGACATGACCGGCCGCTTCACGCTGCTCGTCCAGATACGCCAGCAAATTGCCCACCGCCAGCGCGTCCATCCCGGAGGCCGCCAGCCGCGCCTCGGCCCGCTCGCGCGGCAGCGCACCGATCTCGCGCAGGAAGGCGCCCAGCGCACGGCCCAGCTCCAGCGGCCTGCCCAGCTGATCGCCCCGCCAGAACGGCAGCCGCCCCGGAACACCGGGCGCCGGAGTGACCAGGACCCGGTCGCGGGTGATGTCCTCGATCCGCCAGGACGTCGTCCCCAGGGTGAAGACATCACCCACCCGGGACTCGTAGACCATCTCCTCATCCAGCTCGCCGACCCGGCCCCCGCCCTTCTTCGGGTCGGCACCGGCCAGGAACACCCCGAACAGGCCGCGGTCCGGAATGGTGCCGCCGGAGGTGACGGCCAGCCGCTGGGCGCCCGGGCGGCCGGTCAGCGTGCCCGCGACCCGGTCCCACACCAGACGGGGCCGCAGCTCGGCGAAGGCGTCCGAGGGGTAGCGCCCGGCCAGCATGTCCAGCACCGAGGTGTAGGCCGACTCGGGGAGGGAGGAGAACGGCGCCGCCCGCCGCACCAGGGCCAGCAACTCGTCCACGTCCCAGGTGTCGACCGCCACCATGGCGACGATCTGCTGGGCCAGCACGTCCAGCGGGTTGGCGGGGATCCGCAGCGCCTCGATGGCGCCCTCGCGCATCCGTTCGGTGACGACGGCGGACTGCACCAGGTCGCCCCGGTACTTGGGGAAGACCACCCCCGCCGACACCGCGCCCACCTGGTGCCCGGCGCGGCCCACCCGCTGGAGCCCGGACGCCACCGAGGGCGGCGACTCCACCTGGATCACCAGGTCCACCGCGCCCATGTCGATGCCCAGCTCGAGACTGGAGGTCGCCACCACAGCGGGCAGCCGGCCCGCCTTGAGGTCCTCCTCGACCTGGGCGCGCTGCTCCTTCGACACGGAGCCGTGATGTGCGCGGGCGAGCAGCGGCGGCGCACCAGCGACCGCGCCAGCGTTGCCCATCAGCTCGGCCGGGGAGTGGTCCTCGGGCATCGGCTCGCCCGTCGCGCGCTCATAGGCGATCTCATTCAGCCTGTTGCACAGCCGCTCGGCCAGCCGGCGCGAATTGGCGAAGACGATGGTGGAGCGGTGCTCCTGGATCAGGTCGGTGATCCGCTCCTCCACCGACGGCCAGATCGACGGTCTGCCGCCACCGCCCGGCCCGCCCGAGCCCGGCCCGCTGGCGTCCTGCGCCGGGGACGTTCCCAGCTCGCCCATGTCCTCCACGGGCACCACGACCGACAGCTCGAACCGTTTGCCCGCGGGCGGCTGCACGACCGTCGCGTTCCGGCGCGGCGACAGGAACCGGGCCACCTCCTCCACCGGCCGCACCGTCGCCGACAGGCCGATGCGCCGAGCGGGCCGCTCCAGCAGCTGGTCCAGACGCTCCAGGGACAGCGCCAGATGCGCGCCGCGCTTGGTGCCCGCCACGGCGTGCACTTCGTCCAGGATCACCGTTTCCACTCCCGAGAGCGCGTCCCGCGCCCCCGAGGTCAGCATCAGGAACAGCGATTCGGGCGTGGTGATCAGGATGTCCGGCGGGCGGCGCGCCAGCGACCGGCGTTCCGCGGCGGGGGTGTCACCGGAGCGGATGCCGACCCTGATCTCGGGTTCGGGCAGGCCCAGCCGCAGCGTTTCCTGGCGGATACCGGTGAGCGGGCTGCGCAGGTTCCGCTCCACGTCCACGGCCAGCGCCTTCAGCGGGGACACGTACAGCACCCGGCAGCGCTTGAGCGGGTCGGCGGGCGGCGGGGTGGAGGCCAGTGCGTCCAGGGACGCCAGGAACGCGGCCAGCGTCTTGCCGGACCCGGTCGGTGCCACGACCAGGGCGTCCGATTCCGCGGCCAGGGCGCGCCAGGCCCCCTCCTGCGCGGCAGTGGGCTCGCGGAAAGCGCCCGTGAACCACGCACGGGTCGCCGGTGAGAAGGCGTCCAGCGCCGATGTCCGACCCATGCCCCCATCGTGCAGCACGGCACTGACAACGGCGGCCGGGCCGCCCGACGACCCCGGGCCGCCGGCCGGTGATCCGCCGCCGCGCCCGGCTCGCCACGCGGAGTGACAATGTGGCCATGACGGACGACGAGAGCGCGCACTACTGGCGGTCGCCGAAGCTGCCCGGCATCGACCTGTTGCGCGCCCGCTACATCCGCAAGACGTTCGCCCGGCACACGCACGAGACGTACGTCATCGCCGCGATCACCGAGGGCGTCGAGGCCTTCCACCACGGCGGGAGCGTGCACCGGGTGGGCGTCGGCGGACTCGCCCTGATCAACCCGGACACCACGCACACCGGACACGCC
>Ga0164243_10016608_pt1 | contig 10082 bp, 7 predicted proteins | sample OricompcompostOP_FD_108781 | JGI IMG/M metagenome (GOLD analysis project Ga0164243, IMG submission 108781) | Organic Plus compost microbial communities from Emeryville, California, USA - Original compost - Organic plus compost (OP) | ecosystem: Engineered > Solid waste > Mixed feedstock >... | reverse complement strand
GATCGTGCGACCTTCGATCAGCGCGGCATAGGCGGCATCCGGTGTCAGGTTGCTGGTGACGCCACTGGTCGAGGCATTGGCAGCCCATGCCGGCGATACCCGGCGACCGATGATGCGTTCGCCCTCGTCGGTCTGGAGCCGATAGACGCGGGAGGAGTCCTGCGGCAGGCGTTTCCAGATTGGCAGAAGCAAACCTGTCACCATATGCAGGATGCTGTCGGTGAACTCCGGCACCTCGGCCAGTTCCGCCTTCCAGGCCACGGTGAAGGCGGAACGATCGGCCTCGATCCAGTGGGTTTCGCCCATCGCCCGCACCGGAATGTTCATCGCCTCCATGGGCCGGATCAGCCGCACGCGCCGTTCGATCTCGCCATCTTCCAGCATGACGCTGGTGGTCGGGATCTGCACGGCGGCACGACCGGATCGCTCGTTGATGAGCAATCTTGCGCGGGGATCATCCAGTTCCGCCAGGGCTGCATCGAACGTGACCGGCTGATTGCGTTTGCGCTCTGTGAGCGTCAGGAGCCGCGTTTCTGCGCCGGTGCCCGGATGGGTGTGGATCACCTGCCGGTCCGTGACGATGAAGCTTTCGGCCTTCAGCGTCTCCAGCCCCATATCATAGGTGCCGGATGCAATCGCACCGTCGATCCGCGCCTGCAGAAGCTGCTCGAAGGCCGAGAACAGGATGCCCTGCAACTCGATGGTCAGCGCCAGCAGGCGGTTGAGGAAGGTGGTGATCGGCGGAAGTTCGTCCTTCACACCATTGCTGTCCATCAGCTTCAGCCCGGTGGCGGATTCAAACCGTTCGAGAGAGCAACCCTCGACCTTGCCGCGCACGATCAGCAGATAGAGCTGGCGCAACGCATCGCGGGCATAGGCGGATTCCAGATTGTCCTCGGGGCGGAACAGCCCCTGACCGCCGGTCTGGCGCTGGCCGCGCGTGATCGCGCCCAGCGTGTCGAGGCGGCGGGCGATGGTCGAGAGGAAGCGCTTCTCGGCTTTGACATCCGTGGCGATGGGCCGGAACAGCGGCGGCTGCGCCTGATTGGTCCGGTTGGTGCGGCCCAGCCCCTGAATGGCGGCATCTGCCTTCCAGCCCGGCTCCAGCAGGTAATGTACGCGCAGCCGCTGGTTTTTCGCCGAGAGTTCGGCGTGATAACTGCGCCCCGTGCCACCGGCATCCGAGAACACGAGGATGCGCTTCTGGTCATCCATGAAGGCCGAGGTCTCGGCAAGATTGGCAGAAGGCGCACGGTTCTCGACCGCAAGACGTGCCGATGCCCCGTCACCCTTGCGCACGATCCGGCGCGAACGGCCTGTGACCTCGGCCACCATATCCGTGCCGAAGCGCTGCACGATCTGGTCGAGCGCACCGGGGACAGGTGGAAGCGAACCGAGTTGCTCCAGCATCTCGTCGCGCCGGGCCACGGCTTCGCGGCATTCCACCGGCTGACCATCACGGAAGACGGGGCGTGACGACAGGTTGCCCTCGCCATCGGTAAACGGCTCATAGAGCTGCACCGGGAAGGAATGCTGCAAATACGAGCCGACATACTCCCTCGGCGTGACATCGACGGAAATATCGTTCCATTCCTCGGTCGGGATCTCGGACAGCCGCCGTTCCATCAGGGCTTCGCCGGTCGAGACGATCTGGATGACGGCGGCATGGCCCGCTTCCAGATCGGCCTCGATGGACCGGATCAGGGTCGGGGTTTTCATGGAGGTCAGCAGATGGCCGAAGAAGCGCTGCTTGGTGCTTTCAAAGGCCGAACGGGCGGCGGATTTGGCCTGCCGGTTCAGCGTTCCCTCGCTGCCGGTGATGTTGGCGGCTTCCATCGCCGCATCCAGATTCCCGTGAATGACGGCGAAGGCGGCAGCATATGAGTCGTAGATGTGCCGCTGTTCGTCCGTGAGCTGATGCTCGATCAGTTCATATTCGACGCCATCATAGGAAAGCGAGCGGGCGGTATAGAGGCCGAGAGATCGCAGATCGCGGGCCAGCACTTCCATGGCCGCCACGCCACCGGCTTCGATCGCCTCGACGAACTCGGCACGGGTCTGGAACGGAAAATCCTCACCGCCCCAGAGACCGAGGCGCTGTGCATAAGCAAGGTTGTGTACTGTGGTGGCCCCGGTTGCCGAGACATAAACCACGCGGGCATCGGGCAGCGCGTGCTGGAGCCGCAGGCCCGCACGTCCCTGCTGCGAGGCGGCGACATCGCCGCGTTCGCCTTTTCCGCCACCGGCATTCTGCATGGAATGGCTCTCGTCGAATATAATGGCTCCATCGAAATCGGACCCCAACCATTCGACGATCTGCTTGACGCGGGAAACCTTCTCGCCCCGGTCGTCGGAGCGTAGCGTGGCATAGGTGGTAAAAAGGATGCCTTCCGACAGCGTGATCTTTGTGCCCTGCGGAAAGCGTGACAGAGGCGTGACAAGCAACCGTTCCATGCCCAGCGCCGACCAGTCGCGCTGCGCGTCCTCGATCAGCTTGTCGGATTTGGAAATCCAGATCGCCTTGCGGCGTCCGTGCAGCCAGTTGTCGAGAATGATGGCGGCGGACTGGCGGCCCTTGCCAGCGCCGGTTCCGTCACCGAGCATGAAGCCGCGGCGGAAGCGGATCGATCCGGCAGCATCCTTGGGCGCGGCGCTCACAGTGTTGAAATGCTCATCCACGGTCCATGCGCCAGCGAGATGATCGGCATGGGCTTCCCCGGCATAGATCACCGTTTCAAGCTGGGCATTCGACAGACGCGCGCAGATGTCAGCGGGCAGCATGGGCCGGTAGGACGGCTTCGGCGGTGCGACCGAGGCCATGGCAGCAGACTGCACCAGCTTGGTCGGATGAGGCTGCGCGCCAGCAATGCGCAGCGATTGCAGCGCATATTCCTCATAGATCGCGTCGGACAGGCGAGCGCCTCCCGGTGGCGTCCAGTCCACGGTCTCATAGGCAAGTTCGACGCCCTCGGGATCGTTGGCGGGAGCCGCGGCAGGCCGCGCAGCTGTCGCGCGGGCCAGATAGCCTCGCACGGTCTTCGGCGCGGCGGTTGAACCGGGCACCGCAATCTTCGGCAATGATACTGGCGAACGCTGCGGGACATGCGCCTCGATCCATCCGATCAGCGTGGCAACATCAGGCGCGATGCCCGGTGAGGCCGGAAAAATACCAGTATCGTCGGCGGGCAGTTTGTCGATCACGGTCAGCCGCGTGTCGATCGTGGTGCCGTGCTTTGCATAGACCGCACCATCGACGGCGGCGGTGAACACCACACGGCCACGCGCCTGCAAGCGGATGAAAGCCTCCCGCCAGGCCGGAGCTTCGGGGCCAAAGCCAGCGCCGGTGATCGTCACCAGCCGACCGCCCGGAGCAAGACGGGCCAGCGCCGAGGCAACATGGCGGTAGGCCGCATCTGCGACACGTCCGCTGACATTGGCCATCACCGAAAATGGCGGGTTCATCAGCACCACGGACGGGACGGCATCTGCGGCCAGATGATCGTCGATCTGGGCGGCGTCGAACCGGGTGACGGCGAAGGCCGGAAAGAGCGAGGACAGTAAATCGGCTCGGGTATCAGCGAGTTCGTTGAGGATCAGCGCACCGCCTATGGTCTGCGCCAGGATCGCCAGAAGGCCGGTGCCAGCCGAGGGTTCCAGAACCCTGTCATCAGGCATGATCGCGGCGGCCGTCAGAGCTGCAAGTCCGAGCGGGATCGGCGTCGAAAACTGCTGGAAGTTCTGGCTTTCCTCGGAGCGCCGGGTCTGCGTGGGCAACAGCCCCGCGATCTTTGCCAGCACGGAAATCCGTGCAGCCGGAGAAGCGGCTTTACGGAAAAGCGCCTTTCCGTATTTGCGAAGGAAGAGAACTGTGGCGACTTCGCAGGCCTCATAGGCCAGCTTCCAGTCCCAGACGCCAGTAGCGTCGGACGCGCCGAAGGCCGTTTCCATCGCGCCGCGCAAGGTGGCGGCATCGACGCGCTCACCGCGTTCTAGATGGGGGAGCAAATGACTGGCCGCAGCCAAAATCGCGGGCGCAGCCGCCAGCGGCGTGACCGCATCGGCCACGGGAAACACCATGTTCATGTCGGGAACCTCAGGAGAGCGGGAAGGACAAATCCGGACGGCGCTCTCTCTCGACCACCCGGACTTAACCCCTTCCGGCCAGCCTCTGACTCTCAAACCGCAGCATGAAAAAAGCGCCCCGACCGGACGGCGGGGCGCTTGTCAGCGTCATCTCAGGATCATCCGAAGCGGCGACCGGCTTCGGTGAAGGTGTATTCATTGGCGGCGATGGTTTCATCGACCGCTCGTCCGAGGATAGATAGTCATATTCGCGTTCAAGCTGGCGGTAGAGCCATCGAGCCAGATCGCGCAGCGCCTCGATGATCGTCTCCTCGGCATCGGCGGTCATGTCCTGCCAGGTCGGGCTGTCTCGCTCGACCGAGATCGACATGCAGTATTCGTGATAATAATGGCCCCGATGGCTGGCGTCGGCGCGAAGCTGATAGAAGTTGCGGCGCTGGATCGCCTGAAGGGCGTCGGCGATGCGATGCAGTTCGGTGTCCTGTGGGGCGTATTCCCTGATCCGGCGCGGGGCTTCCTTGCGGTAGGAGTACCAAGATTCAAAGCAGGCACCGTCCCCCTGCGAAGAAAAGCCCCGGAACCAGATGCAGGGGGCTTGCCGTGTGCCTCCTCCCATCAACCGGATGGTGCGGGTCTTGAGGTTCAGCCCGAGGATTTCCGCGATGCGCTGGAAATCCTCGTAGACCGCATCGTACCAGTCATAGTCGAAGCCGCCCTCACGATACCAGGCGCGGGCCTTGTCCTTCGCCGCATCGGACAATTCGCCCAGGCGATAGACGGTGGTTTCGATGATCTCAGGCATAGGGATCTCTCCCTTCGAGTACCGAGGAAAGCCAGCCATTGGTGTCGATCCAGTCCACCGTCTCGCCGGTGGCGAGATCGAGAACATGCGCGCCGCCACCGAACCCATCCAGGCGGGGTCGAGAGCAACTGTTTGCCCATTGCAGTCCCCATAATCCGGTCAGGCCGAGGGTCGCCGCGCAGTGCATGACGAACCGGATGACATGCTCGGGGTCGCCGGTGTCATCGTCGCGTATCCAGAGCTGCGTACCGTCATGCTCAGGCTGGATCGAGAGCAGGAAGCTGTTGGCGGGTTCATGTTCGGCACTGCTTCCATCCGGCAAGGCATTATAGAGATCGACGGCACGGACGGCATTCTCATGCGTCCCGACATCGAGCAGGCAGGAAAAGTGGGTGTGGTAATCGGCCATATCAGCCTCCTGAAACAAGAAAGCCCGGCATTGCACCGGGCGGAATGACGGGGATGGGTAGCGGTCACGCAGCCTGTGGCAGGCGGAGCAGATCAGCTGCGGCATCGCGCCAGAAGGCATCGACCAGCCGGGCTTCCAGTGCAGCGGCGCGGTAACGCAGCCGTCGCGCCTCGGCGGGATCTGATGTCCGGAACGCCACGCCGCGCAGGCGGCTGGCCTCGGTCACGATCTTGCGTGCCTCGGCATCGCATGCGACCGGCTGTTGCCAGAGGATAATGCCGGCGCGGATTTCGCCGGCGAGGACCAGGCGCTGATCGCGGTCCTGAATGAGCATGATGCGCGGCTGAAAATACGGGAAGCTGTCCGGCCCCGCGCAAATACCACCGCGCGACAGGCGCAAGGCTGCGGCCTGTATAGCCCCTTCCGGTGACGGGCATTCCCCAAGCGGGATCACGCGGTCAAAGCTGTTCGCCGCGTCACTGGCGTCATAGCTGGCCACGCCGAGGCACGAGATGCGCAGCGGCAGCTTTTGCGACCGATAAAGCGCGGGCAGAACATCGGCAGCCAGAATCTGGCCGATGGAACGGAAGGTTTCGGAACGGGCAAAGGTCATCGGGATTACTCCATGACGGGCGCCGGTGAGCCTCTCTCTCCAGCCCTCAACCCGTCACGGCCGAACGGCCCGCACTCTTCCTCTCTGACCGGGCTTGTTCCCGGTTCCGCTGCCGGCGATGGGGATCATCGCAAGGCTGAAGGCCCGAAGCGCGGGCTGCCGCGCTCGGGCCGTCGGGGATGAGGCGCTTTCGCGCCTTATTCCCACGGGTCCAGCTCGAGCTTCACCATGTCGTCGTCGCCGTCGAACTCGGCGGCGGGGCAAGCGGCGTGGGTGCCGTCTCCGGCCTGGAACACAACGATCGAAACCATCAGCGTGGTGGCGAGGCTGGCGGCGAAGGCAGTGGCATCTGCATAGGACATGGGTTCCGGCTCCTGTCTTTGGAGGCGGGGGACCATCCCCCGCGCGACAGGCGCCCGAAGTGTCTGACCGGATCTGCAATCACCCGAGGGCGTTCGGACTTTTTCCGAATCCCCGAGGGCGGCACGCGCGCGTAAGCCGACCCCTTGGGGGTTGAATGTCAAAGAGACGGATCGGACCAAGGTTTGCGAATGGAAGCGGGGGTGGTTCTTCGCATCTGACAGGATGCCGGATACCCGTCGCAGATGCTCTGCCGCGCCAGCCTTGCCACCATGCTGGCATCAGGATCGTGTTCCCTTCAGGCCCGAGATGGCTGCCGCTTGCCCTGAAGAAGACGGCGGATTGCATGGTGAAGCCGGAATGGACCCGTCCGGTGCAGACCTCCCATCCTCACGGCCCGACACCCTGCGATCGGACCTTCAGCTCCAAAGCCCATCGGCAATTTCGCGGGCGATCATCGCGCGTGCTTTCATCATCAGATCGTCGCCCGATGTGTCGATATGACCATAGAAGCGCGCGCGGCCGCCATGGGCAGTCCATTCGGCGTAGCGGCAATATTCACGGGCATCGAGCCGGAACACCCGCATTTCTTCGGCCCAATGGGGCTTTGGTTCCACGACGACGGTGATGCCGTCGCGGGTTTCCTCCCAGGGCAGCGTGCGTTCGTTCGGATGGTTCTCCCGATCCTGGGCCAAGATTTCGTCAATGTCGATGCTGGCAGACATGGCGAGTCTCCAAAGAAAAAGCCCGATCACGAGGACCGGGCGAGTTGCGGAAACGGCGGGTGATAAACGGGGCGACCGAAGCCGCCCCGCAGGAGTGCTATTCAGCAGCGACCATATGCTGTTCTTCCTCGTCATCAGCGGGGTCGTCCTCGCCATCGCCGGAGAGGAAATCGGGCAGATCGTCGACTTCCGCCGCAGCGCCCGATGTCGGATCGACTTCGATACTATCGTCCACCATGCGCAGCGGCTCAGGCAGCCAGCCGGAATCGGCCAGCAGGCGTTCGGCTTCCTTGGCCATGTCGCCCTTCTTGAGGTGTCCTATCAGATCTGCGGCCCGGTCTCCGGCCCCTTCGCGCACAGCTTCAAGGATACGCGGCTTGGTCACGCGGCCTAGATAATTGCCAACTGTAGGCCGCCAGCCCACGACCACCATGTCGAGGCCGGTCGAACGGGCCAGCCGATCAGCTTGTGACAAGCGGATGTCCAGCCCGTGCTGACTGACGCCCGTGCCGCTATAGGGGTTGGGCTTTTCATAGAGCGCGTTGATACCGTAGCTGACGCAATGGGCGAGCAACTCCATGCGCGAACCATCGTCCAGATTGGTCAGCCAATCCCAGAGGGCGGCATCGTCTGCCGGGACATGATCGCCCCAGCGTTCATGCCGGTCTGCGATGGCCTTGGCCGAGGCACTATCGCGCAGATCCTCGGCCTGTGCGGGCAGATCCACTTTTCGGACCTGCGCTTCCAGGCAACCCTTGCTGGAGTGCGGCATGAAGCGATCCATGACCAGCCGGTGGAGCAGTGCCGTCATGGCGACATACGGGTTCACTGCGACCGCATTCCGCAGCGCCAGCGTGCGATGCGCGGTCAGTTCGCTGACCAGACGATCGGGCAGCGGTTTGATGGTGTCGGCCTCGTCTTCCTCCTCCGTTTCGACCGGCTGGCCGCCCAGCGTGATAACCGCACGCATGTGGCTTGCCTCCGGTTCGGCCCGCTGGATCACCTCGCCGGTTTCCGGATCAACAATCTCGGCTTCCGGTTCCGCAGGCGTTTCGTCCTCGGCGCGAACATAGCCGCGCTCGATCAGCAATGCGCCATCGGCGTCGATGCTGATGAAGACACCCGCCATGCCGATCTGTTCCGGGTCGAAGGTCATCGGACGGCGCTCGAAGGTTTCCAGCGCCTGTTCGATCTCACCGAGGCGGGCGTCGATCTCGTCAGGCAGTTCGTCGGCCTCACCATATTCTGCTTCAAGCCGGTCATATTCGGCACGCAATGACTCGCGGGTGGCGCGCTCTTCTTCGCTCAGATCGACCGTCGTGCCGACAATCTGGCGCAGGCCATGATCGTGACCATAGGGAAAGGTGATGGCGACCTCGATCCACTTCCAGCCCTCGGCGGCGATGGCTTCGGCCTCGGTCTTGAGTTTTTCGCCGACCAGCCGGTCGAGCAGCACCGGATCTTGCAGCCAGCCACCATCGTCCTGCTGGAAGAGATCGCGCAGCACGCAGCCGCCAGCCTCCTCATAGGTGTCAATACCGACGAAGACCGCCCGCTTGTCGGCGGCGCGAACCGTGGTTTCTGTCAGCAGACGTCGGATGTGGTAGGGTTCTTTCTGCCAGCCATCCTTGATCGCTTCCCAGACTTGCTCCTGACGGGCATGGTCAGAACTGACACTGAAGGCCATGAGCTGTTCCAACGTCATGCCGTCCTCGGCATAGACGTCGAGCAATGCCGGTGAGACCGAAACCAGACGCAGGCGCTGCTTCACCACCTTGGCATCCAAGAAGAAGGCGGCGGCGATGGCTTCCTCGGTCATGCCCTTTTCGCGCATGACCTGGAAGGCGCGGAACTGGTCGAGCGGATGCAGCGGGGCACGCTCGATGTTCTCGGCGAGCGATACCTCGTCGATCAGCACATCGGCGCTGGCCTCCGACACAACGCAGGGGACCGGCGCGACCTTCGCGAGGCGCTTCTGCTTGACCAGCAGTTCCAACGCGCGGAAGCGGCGACCGCCCGCTGGCACCTCGAACATGCCGGTTTCCTTGCCATCGGCATCCACGATCGGGCGGACATGCAGAGACTGGATCAGGCCGCGCCGGGCGATGGACTCGGCCAGTTCCTCGACCGAGATCCCGGCCTTGACGCGCCGGACGTTGGACTGGCTGAGCACCAGCTTGTTGAAGGGAATGTCGCGCGAGGACGACAGGGTGATCTTCTGAACGGCAGTGGCCATGTCAGTTACTCCATGACGGACGCCGGTGAGCCTCTCTCTCCGGCTATCAGCCCGTCACGAAGCGAAGCGCCGCCCTCTTCCTCTGAAGAGAGCGACGCCAGCCGCAGAGCCTGAAACCCGGAAATCAGGCACTCCGGCTTTTTGTATCGGCGGATGTACGGGAAAAGCTCGCGCCGACGCGGTAGAGCAGACGTTCAGCGGCGCGGATGCTGCCAGTCTCGCGGGCGGCCTCGGCCCAGACCGAGATCGGGAAATCGCCGGTGAACCGCAGATCGCGCTCGATCCCCATGCCGAAGGGCAGCCGGACTGACTGCATCTCGCCAAGGCTCCACGACCCCAGTTCGGGAGAACCGAGATCGGCCAGGCCAAACATGATGTCGCCATCCTCATCCAGTTCGGTGGCGAGCCAGACGCCCTCACCGAGGGGGTTGAAGAACTTCACGACCGGGATGTGATCCTGATCGCGCTGGCGACCATTCGCCAGCAGACGGTCGCGCTGTGTGCCGGTCAGGAGGATCATGCCGCAGCCCTCCGGTCGGTTACGCGGGCATCCGGCTCCACGGTGTCCTCGGCCGGCAGATGCGATAGCAGCCATGCCGCCGCCTTGCTGGCCTGCGAGGCCGCGCGGACAATGGCGCGGGAATCCTCGCGCATGACCTCCAACCACGACCCAATGTAATCGGCATGGCGGACGGTCGGCACGATTCCGAGCGCGGCGCAGCTGAAGGCCGCGGTCTGTTCCGCAATCATTTCCTCGAAGGCGTATTTTTTCGAGCCGAACGAGCCTGTCAGATCGCGGTTGAGACGGCTGTGATGGCCGCTGGCGTGCCCTAGCTCGTGCAGGGCCGTCCGGT
>Ga0164243_10016607_pt1 | contig 10083 bp, 6 predicted proteins | sample OricompcompostOP_FD_108781 | JGI IMG/M metagenome (GOLD analysis project Ga0164243, IMG submission 108781) | Organic Plus compost microbial communities from Emeryville, California, USA - Original compost - Organic plus compost (OP) | ecosystem: Engineered > Solid waste > Mixed feedstock >... | reverse complement strand
CTCCGATCGTCAGCGCGAGGGCGGTGAAGACGGCGGCGGCCAGCAGCACCCCCGCGAGGAGCACGACCGAGCCCGCGACGACCCGCACCGCGATCCGCCAGCCTTCGACCCATCCGTCGGCGAACGGCGTGATCGCCTCGGCGATCGTGCCCAGCGAGAGCAGGAGCGGCACGAGCGCGGCGGCCAGGAGCAGGAACGCGAGCAGCGCGGGAAGCGGCCCCAGCGTCATCAACCCAGGTCGCACGCGCCAGAACCCGAACCCGCGCCCCAGGGTCGCGACGCCTCCGGCGAGCTCTCCGGCCACGGCCGCCGGGCGGGCACGGCGCGTGCCCGGGTCCATGCCCGCCCCCATGCTCAGACGGCCTTCCGGAGCGTGTAGCCGCGAGGCGTGGCGACGAAGCCGGCCTCCTGGAGCAGGGTGCCCAGCGTGGCGCCGGCCTCGGTCCCGTACATGCCCTGGCCGTTCACCTTCTCGACCGTGAGCGTGTCGAGCCGCCGCGACCGCGCGGTGGCGGCGAGCTCTGCCGTGGCCGCGCGCAGCACGTCGGCATCGTCGACGAAGGAGAGCACCGTGCGCCCGCCGCGTTCGAGATAGAGGGCGAGCACGCCGTCCACCAGCACCACCAGGGCGCCGGCCTTGCGCCCCGGCCGGTGCGAGATGTCGTCCCGGCGAGGCCACGGCAGCGCGGCGCCGTAGGGATTGGCCGGGTCGGTCGCGGCAAGGACGACCGCGGCCCGCGGGGGCGGATCGGCCAGGCCGGAGAACCCGCGAAGGCGGTCGACGGTCGCCGAGGCGGCGAACTGCGCCGCGCCGAGGCGTTCGATCACATAGCCGCGGCGGCAGTGCCCCGCCTCCTCGAAGCCGGCGAGCACCCGGTAGGCCTGCGCGAAGCCGCCGGGCACGCCCTCGGACTGCACCGAGCCCCTGGTCACCACGCCGTAGCGGTCGAGGAGGAGGCCCGCGGTCACCGTCGCCCGCCGGGCGGGGTCGGTCTCGCGGACGGGCATGAGCGACCAGCGGCCCCCGACCGCCGTCGGGCGGGGGGCGGAGGAGGGGCGAGCCAGGGAGATGCCCCGGAACGTCCGCGTGCGCGGCGCCCGCCGGGTCACCCGATGCGCCTGGGACCCGCCGGAGAGCAGCGCGCGGACGGGCGCGAACGTGTCGTTGGTCACGTGCCCCGCCCAGGCGAGGTTCCACAGCGCCTCGGTCACGGACTGCTCGTTCTCGGCGCCGGTCGCCTCGCGCAGCTGGCCGGCGAAGAACGCACCGCCGCCGGCGAGAGCCGAGAGCAGACGCTCCTCCAGCGATCCGGGATCGGCCTGCTCGGACGTGTCGGGCAGGGTGAAGGGCGCGAGGTCGGCCGGATGCAACGATACCCAGCCGTCGCGGCCCGGCAGCGCTCCGTGCCCTGCCCAGACGATCTCGCCCGCCGCGGTGAGCTCGTCGAGCATCGCCGGGGCGTAGTCGCGGACCCGTTGGGGCAGGACGAGGGACTCCCATGCGCTCGCCGGGATCGGCACGCCCGCGAGCTGTTCGATCACGGTCGCGACGCCGTCGACGCCCTCCAGCGGCCGCCCGAGGTGCTGCCATTCGGGCAGGAACCGGGCGAAGGTCTCTGGCGACACCGGTTCGACGCTCCCGCGGATCGCCGCGAGGGAGCGCATCCGCAGCCGTCGCAGCACCTCGGCGTCGCACCATTCCCCGTCCGCGCCGGTCCCGGCCGATCCCTCCGGCAGGAAGAAGCCGCTGACCACTCGCCCGTCGGCCTCCAGCCGCTGCAGGGCCTGGCGTACGATCGCCGCGCCCAGCCCGAAGCGCGCGGCGACGTCGGCGGCGGGGAACGGGCCGTGCGTGCGGGCGTGCCGTGCGATGAGATCGCCCAGCGGATCGGCCACCGGCTCGAGGAACGCCACCGGGATGCCGACGGGGAGCGGCACGCCCAGCGCGTCGCGCAGGCGCCCGGCGTCCTCGATCGCGGCGATGCGCGGGACGCCCGCGATCGTCACCTCGATCGCGCGCCGCGCGTCCAGCAGGGCCGACAGATGCGCGGCGGCCTCGGCGAGCGGCGGCTGTGCAGAGCCGTCCGCGAGCTCCAGCCGGTCGGCGACCTCGGCCGCGTCGAGGGGGCCGAGCAGGCGCAGGAGATCGGCGACGCCCTCCACGCCCCTGGCACGGCGGGACGGCTCCCGTCGCTGCGCCTCGCGCTCGAACTGGGCGATGACGCCGGGGTCGAGCAGCTCGCGCATCTCGACCGTGCCGAGGAGCTCGCCGAGCAGGGCGGGATCGACCGAGAGCGCCGCCGCGCGCCGCTCGGCCAGCGGCGAGTCGCCCTCGTACATGAACGCGCCCACGTAGCCGAACAGAAGGTCGCGCGCGAACGGCGACGGCTGCGAGGTCTGCGTCTCGACGAGCCGGATCCGCCGTTCGGAGATCGCGGTGGCGAGGCGTCGGAGGGAGGGGAGGTCGTAGACGTCCTGCAGCACCTCGCGCAGGGTCTCGAGGATGATCGGGAACGTCGGGTGACGACGCGCGACCTCCAGGAGCTGGGCCGAGCGCTGCCGTTGCTGCCAGAGCGGCGTCCGGCGCTGGGGATTGGTGCGCGGCATGAGCAGGGCCCGGGCCGCGCACTCCCGGAACCGCGACGCGAACAGCGCTGAGCCGCCGACCTCGTCGGTCACGATCCGCTCCAGCTCGTCCGGCTCGAAGACGAACAGCTCCGCGCCCGGCGGCTCGGCGTCGGCGTCGGGGACGCGCACGATGATGCCGTCGTCGCTCGCCACCGCCGAGCCCTCGACCCCGAGCCGCTCGCGCACCCGTGCGTTCACGGCGAGGGCCCAGGGAGCGTGCACGGTCATGCCGAACGGCGAGTGCAGGATCACGCGCCAGTCGCCGATCTCGTCGCGTCCTCGTTCCACGGTGAGCGATCGGTCGGTGGGCAGCGTCCCGGTCGCCTCGCGCTGCTCCGAGAGGTGGGCGAGGAGGTTCGCCTGGGCCCGCTCGTCGAGCCCGGCCGCGTCCAGCCGCTCCCTCGCCTTCTCCGGCGTCGCGGCGTGCACCTCGCGGACGAAGCGCCCCAGCGCCTCGCCGAGCTCGTAGGGGCGGCCGAGGCCGTCGCCGTGCCAGAACGGCACCTTGCCCGGCTGGCCAAAGGCGGGGATGACGTTGACCCGGTCGTGGGTGATCTCCGCGATCCGCCAGCTGGTGGTGCCGAGGGTGAACACGTCGCCGACCCGCGACTCGTAGACCATCTCCTCGTCGAGCTCGCCGACCCTGGCGCCGGTCGTCTCGCCGGCGACGAACACGCCGAACAGCCCGCGGTCGGGGATGGTCCCTCCGCTCGTCACCGCGATCCGCTGCGCGCCGGGCCGGCCGGTGAGGGTCCCCGCGTCGCGATCCCAGACCAGGCGAGGGCGGAGCTCGGCGAACTCGTCGGAAGGGTAGCGTCCGGCGAGGAGGTCGAGCGTGGCTTCGTAGGCGGAGCGGGGGAGCGAGGCGAAGGGGGCGCTGCGCCGCACGGTCTCGAACCAGCGCTCCACGTCCAGCGGGTCGAGCGCGCACGCCGCGACGGTCTGCTGAGCGAGGATGTCGAGAGGATTGCGGGGGACCGAGATCGCCTCGATCTGCCCCGACAGCATGCGCTCGGTCACGACGGCCGTGTGCAGCACGTCGCCGCGGTGCTTGGGGAACAGCGACGCGCGGCTGATCTCGCCGACCTGGTGCCCCGCTCGTCCCACGCGCTGCAGCCCCGACGCCGCCGACGGCGGGGACTCCACCTGGATCACCAGGTCGACCGCGCCCATGTCGATGCCCAGCTCGAGGCTGCTCGTCGCCACCACGCAGCGCAGCGCGCCCGACTTCAGCTCCTCTTCCACGAGAGCCCGCTGCTCCTTGGAGACCGAGCCGTGGTGGGCCTTCGCGAGCACGGCGTCGGCGCCGGCCGTGGACCCCGCCTGCGCCATGGTCGCGGCCGGGACGACCGGATCGGGGAGAGGGATCCCGAGACGCTCGCTGTAGATCTCGTTCAGCCGGCCGGTCAGCCGCTCGGCGAGGCGGCGGGAGTTGGCGAACACGATGGTGGAGCGGTTCGCGAGGATCCGGTCGACGATCGCCTCCTCGACGTGCGGCCACACCGAGCCGGTGATCTCGGTGTTCTCGCCGAACGCGTCCCCCTGGTCGCCGGAGGGCGCGGGGACGCCCGGCGGGGGCGGCGGATTGAGCATGTCGTCGATGGGGACGACGACGTCGAGGGCGAAGGTCTTCGATGCCGGAGGCGCCACGATCTCGACCGGCTGCGCGCCCCCGAGGAACCGGGCCACCTCGTCGATCGGGCGCACGGTCGCGGACAGGCCGATGCGCTGCACCGGACGCACGGGCTCGGTTCGGTCGGGCGCCGCGGCCGCGCGCAGGGCGTCGAGGCGCTCCAGGCTGAGCGCGAGGTGCGCACCGCGCTTGGTCGCCGCGACCGCGTGCACCTCGTCGACGATCACCGTGTGCACGCTGCGCAGGGTCTCGCCGGCGCGGCTGGTGAGCATGAGGTAGAGGGACTCGGGCGTGGTGATGAGGATGTCGGGCGGCTCGGCGACGAGCCGGCGCCGGTCGGCCGAGGTCGTGTCGCCCGAGCGCACGCCCACCGTGACGGCCGGGGCCGGCTCTCCCCGTCGCCGCGCCGCCTGGCCGATGCCGATGAGCGGTGAACGCAGGTTGCGCTCGACGTCGACGCCCAGCGCCTTCAACGGCGAGATGTAGAGGACCCGCGTCCGAGACCGGCCGTCTCTGGGCTCGGTGCCGCCCGCGGCCTCGGCGGTGCGCTCGCGGAAGACGCTGTCGATGGCCCAGAGGAAGGCGGACAGGGTCTTGCCCGATCCGGTCGGCGCGACGACGAGGGCGTGCCGGCCGCCGGAGATGGCGTCCCAGGCTCCCGCCTGCGCCGGGGTGGGCGCGATGAACGCACCCCGGAACCAGTCCTGCGTGGCCGGGGTGAAGCGGTCGAGCACATCGCCCATCCCCCCATCTTGACCGGTGCCGACGACATCGGCCTTCGCGTTCGCCCACAGCGGCCCGCGTCTGCCCGGAGCGGCCCCGGAGCGGGCTGCGTTCGCCCAGAGCGGCGGAGGACGGCGCGGACGCGGTTCGCGTTGCCTCGGAGCCCGCGACGTCGGATGCTGGAGGCATGGCGCACACGACGAACTACACCGACACGTTCATCGAGGTCGCGGAGGACTGCCCCCGTCGATCACGCCGTCGAGCCGCCCACGGGGGAGAAGCCGACGATCGCCGCGCTGCACTATCGCCTCCTCGCCGAGGCGCCGTATGCGCGCACGTCGGACGACGTGATCTTCGAGACCTGGGCCGTCCGTCAGGGGCTCTCCGACGAGGAGCGGCCTGCGGCGCGGGAGGCTTTCTTCGCCCGAGGGCAGGCGTGCCTGCGCGCGTCGCCGCTCGGCAAGCGCTACGGATGGGGCTTCCACCACGACGCGGAGGGCAGGGTGGCCCTGGTGCCGCGCGAGTCGGAGCAGTACACGCTCCTCGCGGCCGATCCCGCGCTGGCGCACACCCGCGCGATGCGCTCGCGCCGGGCGTGACCCGCAGCACCGGGACGGCAGCCTTTCGGCTCGGCGGCCCAGCCGTGGGCTCGGACCCCACGGCGCCGATCTCCCGGCGCCGAGCTCTCCGGGCCGAGCGGCGACCGTGCCGTCGCGCGACGGGTCCGGTCCCTGCCGGTCCGGACCCGTCGCGTGCTCAGCCGACCTGACGCAGACCGGCGACCGGATCGATCTCGAGCGTGAGGGCGAGGCCGATGCGGTTCAGGAAGGCGTCGTCGTGGCTCACCACGAGGACGGCACCGCGGTAGGCGCGCAGCACCTCGACGACCTGGTCGACCGTGTCGAGGTCGAGGTTGTTGGTCGGCTCGTCGAGCACGACCAGGTGCGGCGCCGGATCGGCGAGCAGGAGCGCGGCGAGGGCCACGCGGAAGCGCTCGCCGCCCGAGAGCGAGCCGATCGGGCGATCCGCGGCGTCGCCGCGGATCAGGAGCCGTGCGAGGCGGTTGCGCAGCTCCTTCTCCGGCACTCCCGGCGCGCGGGCGGCGACGGTGGACATCGCGGTCGCCGCGTCGTCCAGTCCGTCCATCCGCTGCGGCAGGTAGCCGACCCGGTCGGTGTGCCGCTCCCAGGCGATGCGCGCTGCGGGCGTCTCGCCGTCCTCGCCCTTGTCGCCATCGGTCCCGGCCGGCTCCCCGGCCACGATCCGCTGCAGCAGCGTGGTCTTGCCCACGCCGTTGCGGCCGATGAGCGCGACGCGCTCGGGACCCTGGACGACCCAGGAGCGCGGGCTCTCGCCGGCGTCGGCGAGCGTCAGGATGCGGCGGCTCCGTGCGACGCCGGGGTCGGGTAGCTCGATCGACATGCTGTCGTCCTCGCGCACCCTGCGCCCCGCCTCGTCCCAGGCGGCCCGTGCGGAGGCCTCCTTCTCGCCGACCTCGGTGCGGAGCTTGCCGGCCGAGACCTGCGCCGCCATCCGCCGCCCTCGGGCGACGATCTTCGGCACGCGCTTCTCGATCTCCGCCTTGCGCGCCGTCCTGGCGCGACGGGCCAGCTTCACCTCGGCGTCGATCCGCTGCTGCTTCTCCTTCTTGAGGGTCTGCGCCGCCTCGCGCTCCGCCTGGCGGGCGGCCTCCTGCTCGGCGTCGAGCCACGCTCGCCATTCCGAGTACGGTCCGCCGAAGACGCTCAGCGCGTGCCCGTAGAGCTCGGCCGTGTCGTCCATGAGGTCCAGGAGCGCGATGTCGTGGCTGACGACGACGAGCGTCCCCTGCCAGGAGCGCACCATCGCCGCGAGGAGCTTCCGCGCCTCACGGTCGAGGTTGTTGGTCGGCTCGTCGAGCAGCGTGATCGGCGCGCGGCGGGCGCGGATCCCGGCGATCGCCGCCAGCACCGCCTCGCCGCCGGACAGCTCGCCGACCGTGCGGTCGAGGAAGGAGGGGTCAAGGCCCGCCTCGGCGAGGGACGCCTCGGCACGCGCCTCGATGTCCCAGTCGTCGCCGACCGCGTCGAAGCGCGCGGGGTCGACGTCGCCGGCGGCGATCGCCCTGACCGCGTCGAGCGGGCCGGCGACGCCGAGCAGCTCGGCCACCCTGGCGCTCGTGTCCAGGGTGAGGCGCTGCGGGAGATAGGCGACCTCGCCGTGCGCGACGACGTGTCCGGACGTCGGGGCGATCTCCCCGGCGATGAGGCGGAGCAGCGTGGACTTGCCCGAGCCGTTGCGGCCGACGAGTCCGGTGCGGCCGGCGCCGAAGGAGCCCGAGACCGCGTCGAGCGCGGGGCTCCCGTCGGGCCAGGTGTACGAGAGGCGGTCGAGGACGACCGCGCTGGAGGGGTGTGGGGTAGACATAGGCGGCTCCCGGGGTACGGGTGCGCTGAGCCTGCGAACGGCGTCACGCCGTCGAGAGGGCGTGGAAAGGCCGGTGCCATGGGCGGGAGGCCGGTGGCGGAAGGATCGTCGGTTCAGCGCGTGGTCAAGGACGCGGAGAGACGACGATTCAGATCAAAGGACTTCCAGACACGGCGGACAGGACGCTCAAGGGTACCCTGGCGTTCGAGTTTCGTGCAACCCGGGCGTGTCGCGCCGCGCTGCCTGCGTGGTCGGCGGGGGGAGAGGCCCTGTCTATCGTGGAGACATGGCTGACGAGCGGATGAGCCCCGGCGAGACGATGATGCGGATGAGCTGGGGCGTCGGGCTGGCGGTCGGCATGGGCACCGGCGTCGCTCTGGGCAGCGCGCTCCAGAACATGGGTGTGGGCCTCGCGATCGGCATGGGCGTGGGCGTCGCGATCATGGCGGCGTTCTCCGTGGCCGGCTCCCGGATGCGGCGTGGGGCCGCGTCGGCGGGGCGTCCGGAGGAGGAGCCCCTCGGAGAGCAGGTGAGCGCGGGCGCGCCGGAGCGCGTCCCGGGCGAACGCGCCCAGGACGACGGAGCGCGAGACGACGGTGCCGCGCGGGGCGGGGCTCAGCCGCCGTCGGACCCCGGGGCCTGACCGTCGCCTGCCCGGTCCTCGCCGTCACCTGCCCGATCCTCATCGGCCCCGGCCCCGGCCCCGGCCCCGGCGCCGCACCGCTCCCGCCATCGCTCCAGGAAGGTGCGCACGTCGGCCAGCTCCTCCTCTGAGACGCTGTGCGTGAGGCCGGGATAGACGCGTCCCGACAGCTCGGTGTGGTCCGGCATCCACTGCGCGGTGAGGGCGATCAGCTCCTCGCGGATCACGTCGTCCCGCGTGCCCCGGCCCCAGAACGCCGGGGTGCGACGGGCGCGCAGCTCCGCGTCCTGGGGCAGGTCGCCCGGCACCACGAAGCCGCTGAGGTTCACGACCGCGTCGATCCGCGACGAGGCCAGGCGCAGCGCCTGCAGCGCGATCGACGCGCCCTGGGAGAAGCCGAGGAGGGCGATCGCGGGGGCGTCCCCCGCGTTCTCGTCGAGCCAGCGGAGCACGGCCTCGGCGGACGCGGTCGCCGCAGAGGCGTCTCCCCGCTCCAGTTCGTCGATCGGATACCACGACCGCCCGGGCGAGGGCCACGGTGCGGCGTGGGGAGCCGGGAGCGAGGCGATCCCGAGGTCGTCGGGAAGGTACGGGACGAGGCCGAAGAGGTCGTTCTCGTCCGAGCCGTAGCCGTGCAGGAGGACGAGCAGCGGCGCGCCGTCGACGGCGCGACGGCGGACCGCGTCGCGGTCGATGTCGGGTCGTGCGCTCACCCGACCATCCTGCCAGCCCGGCTTGCGCACGTCGCCGGCGCGTCGCGTCCCGGCGCCGCTCCGCCTGCCGCTGCCGCGCGCCGCCCGCCGCGGTTCCGTCCGGCGCCGGTTCGTCCTCCGTCGTGCGCGACGCCGCGCCGGGGGAGGGCCGCCACAGGAGCCGCTGGTAGAAAGGGAGCATGTCGGTGCGAACTCCTGATCCCGATCCGTCCGGCGACGACGGCCTGCCCGAGAGCCTGAACGGCCTCGGGAACGAGAGCGCGGCCAACCCGGCCTGGCTCAGCGAGTTCGAGCTCGCCCAGGCCCGCCGCCGGCTGCCCATGCTCTACGTCGAGGCCGTCCCCGTGCGCACCGACGGCGCGGGGCAGGTCACCGACATCGGCATCCTGCTGCGCGCGACGCCCCTCGGCGAGATCACGCGGACGATCGTCTCCGGCCGCGTCCGCTTCGGCGAGACCGTGCGGGACGCGCTCTTCCGCCACGTCGAGAACGACCTCGGACCGATGGCGTTCCCGCTGCTGCCCGCGTCTCCTGTGCCGTTCGCGGTGGCCGAGTACTTCCCGATCCCCGGCGTGAGCGCCTTCCACGACGATCGCCAGCACGCCGTCTCGCTCGCGTACGTGGTGCCGGTCACCGGCACCTGCGAGCCGCGTCAGGACGCCCTCGAGGTCACCTGGTTCTCTCCGGAGGAGGCGGCGTCCGACGCGCTCGCCGCAGAGATGGAGGGCGGACGGGGCACGCTCATCCGCCAGGCCCTCGCCCACCTCGGCCTGCTGCGCTGATGGGCGGGACGGGCGCGGCCAGGCCGCTGATCGGGATCACGGGACGGAAGAAGGCCGCCGAGCTGATCGGCGCGCCGCCCGGCTTCTCCGACGCGCCGCTGGAGACGTACTTCGGCGAGTACGCACGCGCCGTGCTCGACGCGGACGGCCTGCCCGTGCACCTCCCGCTCGAGGCACCGCCCGCGCTCCTGGTCGAGCGGCTCGACGGGGTCATCGTCTCGGGCGGCGACGACGTCGACCCTCGGCGCTACGGCGAGGCGCCCGGTCCGCACACGCTCGCGGTGGACCTGGAGCGCGACGAGTTCGAGGCCGGGCTCATCGAGGCCGCGATCGCGCGCGGCCTGCCGTTGCTTGGCATCTGCCGCGGCGCGCAGCTCCTCAACGTCGTGCGCGGCGGGACGCTCCGCCAGCACCTCCCGCTCGGCGAGGGCGAGTCCCACGGGTCCTACGCCTATCCCCGCGCCCACCGCGTGCACGAGGTCCGCACGGTGCCGGGCAGCACGGCGGCGGCGCTGTACGGCGAGGCGCCCCGCGTCAACTCCTTCCACCATCAGG
>Ga0164243_10016606_pt1 | contig 10083 bp, 7 predicted proteins | sample OricompcompostOP_FD_108781 | JGI IMG/M metagenome (GOLD analysis project Ga0164243, IMG submission 108781) | Organic Plus compost microbial communities from Emeryville, California, USA - Original compost - Organic plus compost (OP) | ecosystem: Engineered > Solid waste > Mixed feedstock >... | reverse complement strand
GGCAAGGCCGGACGCCTCATCGGCAACGTCACCGGACTGCTCGCGACCCTCAAGGCGCTCCCGCTCGCTTACAACCGCGACCTGCAGGAGGACAAGGAGCCGGTCTTCGACTCGATCGACACGCTCGAGGTGCTGCTGCCGGCATTCACCGGCATGGTCGCGACGCTGACCTTCAACACCGAGCGGATGGCGTCGCTCGCGCCGCAGGGCTTCGCGCTGGCGACCGACATCGCCGAGTGGCTCGTCCGCGAGGGTGTGCCGTTCCGTGTCGCGCACGAGCTCTCCGGTGCCTGCGTGCAGGCCTGCGAGCAACGGGGCATCGAGCTGTGGGACCTCTCGGACGACGACTTCGCCGCGATCTCGCCGCACCTGACCCCCGGGGTGCGCGAGGTGCTGACGGTCGAGGGCTCCCTGGCCTCACGCGACTCCCGCGGAGGCACGGCGCCCGTCCGTGTGGCGGAGCAGCTCGCAGAGCTCCGCGCGCGCCTCACGACACCCTGACGCCAACGGACGGGACGACCCCCGCCCGTTGGGGGCACGTTCACCTCTCGTTCACGGGCGTCGAGCATCATCGGCAGGTGCATGAATCCGATCAGCCAGGCGTCCTCGCCGATGCCCAGCTGCTGAGGTCGGACCGCGCGTCCGCACCGCGAACCCTCGTCGACGTCGTGCGTGAGACGGTCGCCCTGGCGCCCGAAGCGCCGGCGCTCGACAACGGCGCGAGCGTCCTGACCTACGAGGAGTTCCTGGAGGAGGCCGAGACGGTCGCCGCGGCGCTGCACGCGCGTGGCGTCGGCCGCGGCGACCGTGTCGGCGTGCGGGTCGACTCCGGCACGACCGAGCTCTACGTCGCGATCCTGGGTGTCCTCGTCGCCGGCGCCGCGTACGTCCCGGTCGATGTCGACGACCCCGACTCCCGTGCCGCGACGGTCTTCGAGGCAGCCGACGTGGCCGCCGTCATCGGCAACGAGATGCTGATCGCCGTTCGTCACGAGGGCGGCGAGGCCGATACCTCCGAGCCCGGGCTCTCGGACGACGCGTGGGTCATCTTCACCTCCGGCTCGACCGGCGCTCCGAAGGGCGTCGCGGTCTCGCACCGCTCCGCCGCCGCGTTCGTCGACGCCGAGGCCAGGCTCTTCCTGCGAGACCGCCCCCTCGGTCCGGGCGATCGGGTGATGGCCGGTCTCTCGGTCGCCTTCGACGCCTCGTGCGAGGAGATGTGGCTCGCCTGGCGCCATGGTGCCTGCCTCGTGCCGGCCCCACGCTCGCTGGTGAAGAGCGGCACCGACCTCGGCCCGTGGATGGTGGCCAACGACGTCACGGTGGTCTCGACCGTGCCGACGCTCGTCGCGCTCTGGCCGTCCGTGGCGCTGGACGACGTCCGACTGCTGATCCTCGGCGGCGAGGCCTGTCCGCCCGAGATCGGGACACGGCTCGCCTCGTCCACCCGCGAGGTCTGGAACACCTACGGGCCTACCGAGGCGACCGTGGTCGCGTGCGCCGCGCAGCTCAGCGCCGACCCGCCTGTGCGCATCGGGCTGCCGCTGGACGGCTGGGACCTCGCGATCGTCGACACGGACGGCGAGCGGGTGGATCCGGGCACGCCCGGCGAGCTCATCATCGGGGGTGTGGGCCTCGCCCGGTACCTCGACGCCGACAAGGACGCCGAGAAGTACGCGCCGATGCCGACCCTCGGCTGGCAGCGTGCCTACCGCACGGGGGACGTCGTCAGCTTCGACGGCGTCGGCCTGGTGTTCCTCGGTCGCGCCGACGAGCAGGTCAAGATCGGTGGGCGCCGCATCGAGCTCGGCGAGGTCGACAGCGCGCTGCTCGCGCTGCCCGGCGTCCGCGCGGCGGCTGCGGCCGTCCGCAGCACGGCGGCTGGCAACAGGATGCTGGTCGGCTACCTCGCTGCCGACGACACCTTCGACGTCGCCGAGGCGATGCAGGACCTGCGCGCCCGGATGCCGGCGGCCCTCGTGCCCCGGCTCGCCGTGCTCGACACCCTGCCCACCCGCACCTCGGGCAAGATCGACCGTGACGCTCTCCCATGGCCCGTGCCCGGTGTCGGGGCACCGGCGGGCGTCCAGAGGCTCGAAGGCACGCAGGCGTGGCTCCAGGAGCTCCTGCTGCAGATCCTGGGCGCCGACGTGACCTCGTCCTCCGACGACTTCTTCACCATGGGCGGCGGCAGCCTGACGGCGGCGCAGCTGGTCGCTCGGCTGCGCGAGCGGTTCCCTGAGGTCACCGTGGCAGACGTCTACGAGCAGCCGACCGTCGGCGGCTTGGCGGAGATGCTCGACGCGATGTCAGGGGTCACCAGCCGTGCCAACACCTCGGTGTTCCCCGTACCCGTCAAGACCCAGGCCGGGCAGCTCTTGGCGCTGCTCCCGCTGCGCACCCTCAGCGGGCTTCGCTGGTCGACCTGGATCGCGACGGCGTGCCACGTGCTCGCCTCGACGCTGGGCTGGTCCTTCCTGCCGCAGCTGTCGTGGTGGTGGATCCTCGCTGGCTGGCTCCTGCTTGTCGCGCCCCCGGGCAGAATGCTGCTGGCGGCCACGGGCGCTCGTCTCCTGCTGCGGGGAGTCGAGCCGGGGCGGTACCCGCGCGGCGGCAAGGTGCACCTGCGGCTCTGGCTCGCCGAGCGCCTGGTCGCCGAGCTGCAGGCGACCTCCTTGGCGGGTGTCGCGATGCTGACGACCTATGCCCGGATGCTCGGCTGCCGGATCGGCGCCGACGTCGACCTGCACTCCATCCCCCCTGTCACGGGCATGCTCGAGCTGGGTGATGGCTGCTCCGTCGAGCCCGAGGTCGACCTGGCCGGCCACTGGCTCGACGGCGACGTGCTGCACATCGGCGCGGTGCGGGTGGGGAGCAACGCCCGCATCGGGGTGCGCAGCACACTGACCCCCGGCTCGGACGTGGGCGACGGCGCGGAGGTCGCACCGGGCGCGGCGGTCTTCGGCTCCGTGCCGCCCGATGCCTACTGGTCGGGCGCTCCGGCTCGACCCGCCGGCATCGCGCGCGGCCCACTCGAGAGCACGCGTCCGCCCCGCTTCCTGCGTTGGACGCTCACCTACGGGCTCTCGGCAGGCCTCATCGCCGTGCTGCCGATCGTCGCCGTGCTGGCCGGCGCAGCCTCGGTCTCCTGGCTCACGGACGATGTCGAGACCCTGGAGGCGGCGCTCGGCATGGCCCTCGTCGTCCTGCCGCTGGCGACGGTCGTCGCGCTGCTGGCGCTGGCCCTGCTGGTGGTGGTCGTCGTGCGACTGCAGTCGGTCGGCCTGCACAACGGCACCTTCCCGGTGCACAGCCTCCGCGCCTGGCAGGCCTGGTCGATCCTGCGGGTGCTCGACGAGGCCCGCACCTGGCTGTTCCCGCTCTACTCGAGCGTCCTCACTCCCGTCTGGCTGCGGCTCCTGGGAGCCCAGATCGGGCGCGGGGTGGAGGCCTCGACCGTGCTCATGCTGCCGCCCCTCACGACCGTCAACGACGGTGCCTTCCTCGCCGACGACACGATGCTCGGCATGTACGAGCTCGGCGGCGGCTGGCTGCGCATCGAGAGGGTGAAGATCGGCCGGTACGCCTTCGTCGGCAACTCGGGCATGACCGCGCCCGGCCGCAAGGTGCCCAAGGGCGGGCTCGTGGCCGTCCTGTCGGCGGCCCCGCGGCGCAAGAAGGCGAAGGCCGGCACGTCCTGGCTCGGCAGCCCTCCGACCCGCCTGCGCCGAGCCGCCGGCGACGCGGACGTGAGCCGCACGCACGAGCCGCCGACCCGCCTCCGGGTGGCGCGGACGCTGATCGAGGCCTGCCGTCTCGTCGCGGTGATGGTGGCGGCGGCCCTGGCGCTCGGCACGGCCGTCACGGTGCTGCTGATCGCCGATCGTGCCGGCTGGCTCGTCGCCGCGGTGCTCTCTGGTGTGGTCCTCGCGGTGTCCGGAGTGGTGGCCGCGATGCTCACGACGGCCGTGAAGTGGGTTCTCGTGGGTCGCATCCGCCCTGGTGAGCATCCGTTGTGGAGCTCGTTCGTGTGGCGCAACGAGCTCGCTGACACCTTCGTCGAGGTGGTGGCCGCCCCGTGGTTCGCCGTGTCCGCGGCTGGCACGCCGCTCCTGAACGTCTGGCTGCGCTCGCTCGGCTCCCATGTCGGCCGGGGGGTGTGGTGCGAGACGTACTGGCTGCCCGAGGCCGACCTGATCGCGTTGGACGACGGGGCGACCGTCAACAGGGGCTGCGTGGTGCAGACGCATCTGTTCCATGATCGGATACTCAGCATGGACACCGTCACGCTGCAGGCCGGCTCGACCCTGGGCCCGCACAGCGTCGTGCTGCCGGCGGCGCGCCTGGGCCGGCACGTCACGGTCGGGCCCGTCTCGCTCGTCATGCGTGGTGAGGTGGTCCCCGACAAGACGCGATGGATCGGCAACCCCATCGGGCCGTGGGCCGACGAGCCGGCCACTGCGGCCGTCCGATGAAGGCGTCCACACCACCGGACTCGTCCAACGAGCGCTACGTGCCGGGCCACGGCGACCCCTCGTTCGACGTGCTCTCGTACGACCTCGTCCTCGACTACTCCCTCGAGTCGAACCACTTGGCGGGCCGGGCGGTCATCACGGCCGTGGCGCGCCAGGAGATCGAGCGCTTCTCCCTCGACCTGCACCACCTGCAGGCCTCCAAGGTCAAGATCGACGCCTCACCGGTCGCCAAGTTCGCCCAACGGCGCGGCAAGCTCGTGGTGCGCCCCCGCAGCCCTCTCTCGGTCGACCAGACGTTCACTGTCGCCGTCACGTACTCCGGCGTGCCGCAGCCGATGCCGGGCCTCGACGGCGACGCCGGCTGGGAGGAGCTCGCCGACGGTGTCATCGTCGCCTCGCAGCCGCACGGCGCACCTTCCTGGTTCCCGTGCAACGACCGGCCCGACGACAAGGCCACCTACCGCTTCGAGGTCAGCGCACCCACCGACTACGTCGTCGTGGCCAACGGGTCGATGACGTCCCGCCGTCGCCGGGCCGGTGCGACGACCTGGGTCTACGAGGAGCCCTCCCCGATGGCCACGTACCTGGCCACGCTCCAGGTGGGGCGCTACGTCTCCACCCCGGCAGACGACAGCGACGTGCCGATGGTGACGATCCACCCGCCTGACACCGATGGTCGCCACGCCGCAGCCTTCTCCCGTCAGGGCGCGATGATGGCGCTCTTCGTCGACAGGTTCGGGCCCTATCCGTTCGACCGGTACTCCGCGGTCGTGACCGCCGACGAGCTGGAGATCCCGCTCGAGGCACAAGGGCTCTCGATCTTCGGCTCCACGTTCGTCACGGACGACTGGCAGGTACAGCGGCTCATCGCCCACGAGCTGGCTCACCAGTGGTTCGGCAACAGCCTCACGCTCCGGTACTGGCGCGACATCTGGCTGCACGAGGGGTTCGCCTGCTACGCCGAGTGGCTGTGGTCGGAGGAGTCGGGCGGGCAGTCGGCACGGCAGCAGGCCGAGTCCCATTGGGGTCGCCTCGCCCGAGCGCCCGCCGACCTGGTGCTGTCCGATCCCGGTCCCGACCTGATGTTCGACGACCGCGTCTACAAGCGGGGTGCGCTGACGCTGCACGCGCTGCGACTGACGGTCGGCGACGACGCCTTCTTCACCCTCCTGCGCACGTGGTCGCAGCGCCACCGCCACGGCTCAGTGACCACGGAGATGTTCGTCGACCTGGTCGACGAGCTGTGCGATCTCGACGCGGGGCCGTTCTTCGAGGCGTGGCTGCGTGGCCTCAAGGTTCCGGAGCTTCCTCCCGAACGCTGAGGCGCGGTCGGGCCCCGGCCATCACCGCGAGTGCGCCCACGAAGCCGGTCGGCAGGTCGAGGTCGATCAGCTGAACACCGGAGGGGTCTGGCAGGCCGTCAGGCCAGGCGACCACGCGCGGCGACTCGCCAGCACCCAGCCGCACGAGCCGCGGGTCGACGGCGAGGCCATGTCCGGTGGCCTTGAGCACCGACTCCTTGCGGACCCATGTGGTGGTCGGGTCGCCGAGGCCTTCTGCGTCGTGCAGCGTGACCGTGTCGAACCCCTCGAAGTCGGCGGAGCCTGCCTCCTCTACGTCCACCCCCACCGGCCCGGCATCGGTGACCGCGACGAGCACGATGCGGGCCGCCCGGCTCAGGCTGACGTGGGGCGGTGCGCTGTCGCCGGCATCGAGCACGACGGGACGACCGTGGGCGCTGCTGCCGCATCCGCGACACAGGCGAGCCACCCGCACAACTCGTGGGTCGATGTCGCGGTAGCGCGCCACTGCGGCGCGCAGGAGCCATCTGCCGGCGTCGTCACCGAGGTCCCGTGACCACATGACGGAGATCTGCGGGGTGTCGTCAAGGGCATGCGCACCGGACATCGAGCACCTCCGTCCCGGTGAGTATGGCGATCTCGTCGAGAATGCCGAGGTGTCCATTCTGATGCACGATGATGATGAGCTGTCCGACCACCGGGCGACCCATCGCGGAGGACAAGATGCAGCACAGGTGGTTCAGGGTCGGCGTCGCGACGCTCGTCGCGACCGGACTGCTGGCGGGGTGCGGGGTCACTCGTGGTGACCAGTCCCGCGACATCTCGATGCTGATCCCCAACAGCCCCGGTGGTGGCTACGACCTCACCGGCCGGGCGGCGGTCCGCGTCATGGAGCAGGACGGCATCGCCGGCGGGCAGTTCGAGATCTCCAACATCATCGGTGCGGGTGGCGCCGTCGCGATGGCCGAGCTCATGAACGACGAGGGCGACGACCACACGATGATGACCGTGGGCCTCGGCGTCGTGGGCTCGCTCTACTCCTTCGGGGCCGACTACCGGCTGCAGGACGCGACACCGCTCGCCCAGCTCGTCGAGGATCAGGAGGGTGTGCTCGTCCCAGCCGACTCGCCGTTCAAGACGATCCACGACTTCGCCGAGGCCTGGCAGGCCGATCCGGGCAAGGTCACGATCGGCGGTGGCTCCTCGCCGGGAGGACCCGACCACCTGTTCCCGATGGAGCTGGCCTCGGCGCTGAAGATCGAGCCGCGCGACGTCCGCTACGTCTCCTACGACGGTGGTGGGCCGCTCACGAGCTCGTTGCTGGGCGACAAGATCCAGGTCGGCTTCTCCAGCCTCGCCGAGTTCGAAGGGCAGGTCGAGGCCGGCGACCTCCGGGTGCTGGCCGTCTCGGGCGAGGAGCGGCAGGCCGGTGACGTCTTCGGTGACATCCCGACCCTGAAGGAGTCCGGCATCGACGTCGTGTTCGCCAACTGGAGGGGTGTGCTCGCACCTCCGGGCATCTCGCAGAAGCGACGCGACGAGCTGATCTCCTACCTCAGCGACATGCGTGACACCCCGGAGTGGAAGAAGGCGCTCAAGGACAACGGCTGGAACGACGCCTTCGTCACGGGTGAGGACTTTGACACCTTTCTCGAGAAACAGGACAAGCGTGTCTCGGGCACGCTCGAGGAGCTGGGACTCATATGAGCCACGACACGACCCCGCGCACGGACGATGGCAAGCGCGCGGGCGGCGCCGACAAGGCCCAGTACGGCCTCGCCGTGGTGGTGGCGCTCGTGGGCGCCTACACGATCTACGACGCCACCACCCTGACCGTGGGGTTCGCCGACCCCGTCGGGCCGCGGGTCTTCCCGTACGTCATCGGCACGGTCATGGTGGTGCTCGCCGTCCTGCTGGCCGTCGCGACGGCCCGTGGCGACCGCCCCGAGGCCGAGGAGGGCGAGGACGTCGATCTCACGACGCCGCCGGACTGGCCCACCGTGCTCAAGCTGCTGGCCGTGTTCGTGCTCAACATTGTCTTCATCGACAGCCTCGGCTGGCCCGTCACCGGGGCGGTCCTCTTCGCCGGCTGCACGTGGGCGCTGGGCAGCCGGACGCTCGTCAAGGACGTCCTGATCGGCATCGTCTTGTCGGTCGCCAGCTGGTACTTCTTCTACGTCGCGCTCGACATCCCACTGACACCGGGAGTCCTGGAGGGGATCCTCTGACATGGACAGCCTCGACCTGCTCCTCGGCGGCCTCGGCGACGCGCTGACGCCGACCAACCTGATGTGGGCTGCCGTCGGTGTCCTGCTCGGCACGTTCGTCGGTGTCCTGCCGGGCATCGGGCCGGCCATGGCCGTCGCGCTGCTCCTCCCCGTCACCTTCGGCCTCGAGCCGACACAGGCGTTCATCATGTTCGCCGGCATCTACTACGGCGGCATGTACGGCGGGTCGACGACCTCGATCCTGCTCAACACCCCGGGGGAGTCCTCCTCGGTCATGACGGCCATCGAGGGCAACAAGATGGCCAAGCGGGGACGCGCTGCCCAGGCGCTCGCGACGGCGGCCATCGGCTCGTTCATCGCCGGCACCATCGGCACGCTGCTCGTGGTGTTCTTCGCGCCGGCCCTCGCCGACGTGGCGGTGAAGATCGGCGCCCCGTCGTACTTCGCGATCATGCTGCTGGCCATCGTCCTGGTCACCGCCGTGCTCGGCAGCTCGAAGCTGCGCGGCTTCATCGCGCTGTTCATGGGCCTGACGATCGGCCTGGTCGGGCTCGACCTCTCGACAGGTCAGCCGCGGCTGAACTTCGGTCAGTCGCTGCTGGCCGACCGCATCGACATCGTCATCGTCGCGGTGGGCATCTTCGCTCTCGGCGAGGCGCTGTGGGTCGCGGCCCACCTGCGGACCTCGCCGCTCCAGGTCATCCCCTCAGGACGCCCGTGGCTGGACAAGGACGACTGGCGCCGCTCCTGGAAGCCCTGGCTGCGTGGCACGGCGCTCGGCTTCCCGTTCGGGGCCATCCCCGCCGGTGGAGCCGAGACGCCGACCTTCCTGTCGTACATCGTCGAGCGCAAGCTCGCCGGCAAGGACAGCGAGTTCGGCCAGGGCGCCATCGAGGGTGTCGCCGGGCCCGAGGCGGCCAACAACGCCTCGGCCGCGGGCACCTTCGTCCCCCTCCTCGCGCTCGGCCTGCCGGTCACCGCGACGGCGTCCATCATGCTTGCCGCGCTGCAGGGGTACGGCATTCAGCCCGGCCCGCAGCTGATGAGCTCGCAGCCCGACCTCGTCTGGACGCTCCTGGCCAGCCTGCTGATCGGCAACACGCTGCTCTTGGTGCTCAACCTGCCGTTGGCGCCGCTGTGGGCGCGTCTCCTGCGCACGCCGCGGCCGTACCTGTACGCAGGCATCCTGTTCTTCGCCTCGCTCGGCGCCTACACCGTGAACCAGCGGCCCTTCGACCTGTTCCTGCTGCTGGTGTTCGGCCTGGTGGGCTTCGCGATGAGGCGCTTCGGGCTGCCGGTGCTGCCGCTCATCCTGGGTGTCATCCTCGGCCCGCTGATGGAGACCAAGATGCGTGAGGCGCTGTCGATCTCCGACGGCGACGTGTCGGCGCTCGTCAGCGAGCCGCTGGCGGTCGTGGTGTACGTGATCATCGTGGTGGCGCTCCTCGTCACCGTGTTCTCGCGGTTCTTCCGCAGGCCTGTCGCGGCGGACGTCGACGGAACGAGCGGCTCATGACCGTCGTGGTGGCGTACGCGCCCGATAGGTACGGGAAGGCCGCGGTCGACTTCGGGCTCGCCCTCGCGCAGCGCGACGGCACGAACCTGGTCGTCGTCAATGCGACGCGTGGCGACGCATTCGTCGACCCCCGGTACGCGCAGCCCGACCAGCTGGCCGAGCTGCAGACGATGCTGGCGGCCTCGCCGGTGCCGTCCGCGGTGCGCCAGACCATGGGCGCCGACATCGCCGATCAGGTCATCGGGGTCCTGCGCGAGGTCTCGGGCTCGTTGCTCGTGGTCGGCCTGCGCCACCGCTCGCCTGTGGGCAAGATGCTGATGGGCAGCGTCGCGCAACGGCTGCTCCTGGACAGTCCGGTCCCGGTGCTCGCCGTCAAGCCGGGGCAGGCCCTGCCATCCTGAGGTGATGCGATCGCTGACCGTCGTCGACCATGCCCGCGCGCTGCTCGGGCGCCGGCTCGTCTCCCACGGCGTGACGCTGCGCCTCACCGAGGTCGAGGCGTACGCGGGCGTCGACGACCCGGCCTCGCACGCGTTCACCCGCACTCCACGGTCGGAGATCAT